>Ga0209919_1000010_pt1 | contig 178701 bp, 163 predicted proteins | sample SalPon2A_C_D2_MG_FD_185721 | JGI IMG/M metagenome (GOLD analysis project Ga0209919, IMG submission 185721) | Soil microbial communities from South San Francisco under conditions of wetland restoration - Salt Pond MetaG R2A_C_D2_MG (SPAdes)... | ecosystem: Environmental > Terrestrial > Soil >... | reverse complement strand
TCGCGGTTCGGCCGGTGGTGATCCCGGCCGACGGCCGCGTCACGATCGAGGTGTGCCCGCACAGCGCCGAGACCATCGTCACGGTGGACGGGCAGGTGGGCAGCGACCTCGAGGTCGGCGACCGGGTGGAGGCGGGCCGCTCCGAGCGGCCGGTCCGACTCATCCGCTTCCCGGACCACAGCTTCTTCTCGGTGCTCCGCAGGAAGCTCCGCTGGGGCGACGTGCGGCCGCGGGATCGCTGAGACCGCGTTGAAGTCGCGTGACAGCGTCGGGGGCCGGCGGCGCCCACCACAATTCCGGGTGAAGACGTGCTGAGAGAGCTCCGCGTCCAGAACTACGCGGTCATCGACGACCTGACCCTCGAGCTCGGGCCCGGCCTCACCGCCCTGACCGGAGAGACGGGAGCCGGGAAGTCCCTCATCGTGGGTGCGCTGTCCCTCCTCCTCGGCGAGCGGGCCTCCTCGGACGATGTGCGGTCCGGCGAGGAACGGGCGCGGGTCGAGGCGGCTTTCGACGTGAGCGGCCGCCCCGAGGTGCTCGAACGCTGCTCCGACGCCGGGATCGAGGTCGAGGACGGGTGGCTGATCCTCCGGCGCGAGGTCCAGCGAGAGGGACGGAACCGGGCCTGGGCCAACGGCTCACCCGTCACCGCGAGCCTCATCTGGGAGCTGGGCGCCTCCCTGGTGGAGCTGCACGGGCAGCACGAGCACCAGAGGCTCCTGCGTCGCGTGGAGCAGCGTCATCTTCTCGACGCGTTCGCGCGTGCAGAGGATGCGGTCGCCGCGGTGGGAGAAGCGCACCGGGCCCTGTCGGACGTGCGATCCGAGGCCGAGGAGGTGCGGACGCGCGCTCGGGAGACGGCGGAGCGGGCCGAATGGCTGCGGTTCAAGGCCGAGGAGATCGAGAAGGCGCGGCTCGAGGATGGCGAGGAGGAGGTGCTGCGGGGTGAAGCGCGGCGGCTCGAGCACTCCGAGGAGCTCCTGGAGCTGTCCGCAGGGCTGCACGAGGCCGTGTACGGGGACGAGGCCTCGGTGGTCGACCGGCTGGGCGAGCTGCGCCGCCCGCTCAGGGAGCTGCTCCGGATCGACCCGGACGCCGCCCCGATGGAAGAGCTCCTGGACTCGGGGCTGGCCTCCGTGGAGGAGCTGGGGCGCGAGCTGGCCCGCTACCGGGACACGGTGGACCACGATCCGGCCCGGCTCGAGCGGGTGCGCTCCCGCCTCGACCTCGTCTTCCGCCTCGTCCGCAAGTACGGGGAAACCGTCGAGGACGTGATCGAGCAGGGTCGCGCCGCCCGGGCGGAGCTGGACGCGCTGGAGGGCTCGGACGAGCGGCTGCGGGAGCTCGAGGGCCGCGAGCGGGAGCTGGCGGGGGAGCTCGGGCGCCGGGCCGCGGAGCTCACGGAGGTCCGCCGGGAGGGCGCCACTGGGCTCGATGAGGCGGTGTCGCCGCTCCTCGCCGAGCTCGGCATGGAGGGCGGAGTGTTCCGGGTGGCATTCGAGGCGCGCGAGGAGCCCGGCCCGACCGGGTCCGAGACGGTGGAGTTTCTCGTCTCCCTCAATCCGGGCTTCGAGCCGGGCCCCCTCGACCGCATCGCCTCCGGGGGCGAGCTCAGCCGCCTGATGCTGGCGCTCAAGACCGTCCTCGTGCGAGGCGACCGGATCCCGACGCTCGTGTTCGATGAGATCGACGCCGGCATCGGGGGCGAGGTGGCGCACCGGGTCGCCGAGCGGCTGGCCGCGGTGGCGCGCGAGCACCAGGTGTTCGTGATCACCCACCTGCCGCAGATCGCGGCCCGGGCCGACGCGCACGTGCGGGTCGAGAAGGGATCGGTGGCCGGGAAGGCCGCCACCCGGGTGCAGCGGCTGGCGGGGGAGGAGCGGATCGAGGAGCTGGCCCGCATGCTGGGCGGCGATCCTGAGAGCGGGGTGGCCCGGCGTCACGCCCGGGAGCTGCTCGGCGTGGCCTGACTCCGTCCGGCCTGGCCCGCCCCGGCTCGGCCTAGAAGATGTGGGCGGGCACCCGGATGTGGAAGGTGGCCAGGTCGGCCACCGGCGTCGTCACCCCCTTGCCGCCGATGGCGACCTGGTAGACGAAGCCGAGTTCGGCCCCCGATTCTGCGCCCCCGGGCCGATAGGTGGCCGCGACCCCCAGGCGGTGCCGTGTCTGGGCGGACAGGGTCGCCAGGATGGCCGCGGCCTCGTTCGTCCCGCCGCCCGTCAGCCGGTAGTGGTCGGCCGCCTTGTGCCAGTACCGGTACTCGACGCCCACCAGCACGTGCGGATCCAGCGCCAGGTGCAGGTTGATCCGGAGGCGGAGGTAATCCCCCAGGTTCCGATCCACCTGCACCGCCGTGCCCGGCGTGGCGAAGGGTTGGCCCGGCGGGTGGAGACGGATCTCGAGCTGGTCGGCCATCTGCACGCCGTAGGTCGCCGCGGCGTTGACCTCGAACGCGCGCCCGATCCGGACATCCTGGTACAGGCTGAGGGCCACGTCGCGCTGCCCGTCGCCGACCGGGACGCCCACGAAGTCGCCGGGGACCTGGTACGGCAGGGATCCGGAGCCCCGAAGCGCCAGCCGCGCGAGAAGCCCGACCGTCGTGCGGAGCTCGATGCCCCCGGCGAGGGAGTCGGGCCGGTAGCCGTCCACCAGGGCGACCCGGGCCCCGAACTCGAGCTCCCCGGCCGTCCAGCTCCGCACCGTGGCCCCGAGCGGCTCCCCCTGGAGGAAGGCGCCGCCGAACCAGCCGCGCAGGTCGGCCGAGGTGGCCACGTCGGGCAGGCTGAAGTCAGGAGACTGGAGACCAAACGAGCCGAACTGCTGCTGGAGGCTCGCGTAGTAGGCCAGGAGCTGTTGGCCCGCGGTCGTGGTCGCCAGGGGGAGGAGATCCCCGGTGATGATGCGTCGCTGGATGGCCTCCAGGAAGGCCGTCGAAGTCGAGATCAGCGCCTCTGCCTGGGCCTGCTGGCTCGAGGGGATGGTCCCGGCCTGGAGCCGCGCGGCGAGCGTGTCCCGGGCCCCGCCGAGCTGCCCGAAGAACTGGACGGGATTCGCCAGCGCGTTCGAGCCCGACAGGACTGTGGCGCCGGCGGAGTCGAACCCGAAGAAGGGCTCCGCCTTGGTCCACACGATCGGGAGGGAGGCCTCGATCGAGAACCGGTCCAGGAAGCCGAGCTCGAGGCGGAGCGGGATGACCCGGATCTCGCGGTTGAGCTCCGCCACGTGCAGCGTGCCCAGCGAGGCCTCGTCGGCGGCGACGTCCGTGTAGCCCAGCGCCGAGGCGTCGACGTTGAGGTCGGCCGCGACGGCCTCGGGACCGGGGAAGAGCCGGGAGGCGAGGGGCCCGTCGTAGGCATCGGCGAGGGGCACCCGGCCGCCGTGGGCGCCGAAGTGCTCGTCCCACCCCTGGAAGACCGGGGCCACCTCGATCCACAGCTCGCCGTGCCTGGGGACCTGGGCCGTGACCGTGCGGGCCGTCACGTTCTGCGCGGCAGCGGGCGCGGCGGGCAGCCCCCACAGGGCCCCGGCCGCGAGCAGCAGCGCGGCGGCGCGCCGGGCGGGTGACGTTCGTGACGCGGACTGGGCGGGCACGTGGCTCCGGCTCGGACGGGGCGGGCTCGGCGTCGTCGGGGGCGGCCGGCGGTGGAGCCCGCAGCCCGGCCGGACCGCCCGAGCCGGGAGTATAGGCGAGCCGGCGCGCCCGCGACAGGCGACGCCGACGGGCTTTTCGCGGCGCGCCCGTCGTCCTACCCTGTACGGGACGGCGCCGTGGCCGAGTGGCTAGGCAGGGGCCTGCAAAGCCCCCTACTCCGGTTCGAATCCGGACGGCGCCTCTCTCTCGCCTCACCCTTCCTCCCGTGCCGAGGCCCGCAGAGGCTCGCGGCGCTTCGCTGCGTCGAGGTTGACACGCGTGACGCCTCATACTATAGATGATCTATATAAAGATCCTCTCACTAACGGGAGCGAGCCCGGTGTCGCTGGACATGCAGACCGTCGGTCGCCGCATCAACGAGCTGCTCGTGCTGTCGAGCCTCCGGGAGGAGGCCAAGCACGGCTACCAGATCGCGCTCGACGTCGAGCAGGACACCCGGGGAGCGTTCGAGCTCCAGCACGGGACCCTGTACCCGATCCTCCACCGGCTCGAGAAGGAGGGCGCCATCGAGGGGCGGTGGACGGAGGAAGGCCGCCGCCGGAAGGAGTACCACCTCACGGCGGCGGGGCGGCGCCGGCTTGGAGAGGAGGCGGGCAGCCTGTCGGCCGTGTTCGACCGGCTCATGGACATCCTCGAGGAGGTCAGGCGTGGAAGTCTTCGAGCGCGTCCTGCGGAGGGCTGAGGCCGGGCTCCGGGTCCCGGAGCCGCGCCGCTCCCGGATCCTGCTCGAGATGGCCTCCGACCTCGAGGACCTCTACCGCAGCTACCGGGAGCGGGGGCTGGACGAGGAGGAGGCGCGCGAGCGCGCCGTGCGCCTCCTGGGCGCCTCCCCGGAGGTGCTGGCCGAGCTGGGCCGGACGCACGGCTCCCGGATGGCGGGAGTGCTGGACCGGGTGGCGGGCGCGGGGGCGCACCGGCTGGAGAGCGCCCTCGTCGTGCTGGTGGCGGCGCTCGCGGCGGCGGTGGGCGCCTACGCGGTGTGGCGGTCCCCCGTGGCCGCCGAGCCGTCCCCGTGGACGTGGGCGGTCCTCGCCCTGGCGGGGCTGGGAGCGGGGGCGGGCCTGGCGCACGGCCTCGCGCTGTTCGTGCGGCCGCGCCGGATCACGGCCCACCCCGTCGCCAGCCTGCGGGTCCTTCCGGGCCTGGCCATGGCCTGTGTCACGGCGAGCGCGCTCGGCGGCCTGGTGGTCCTGGCCGGGATCGCCGACGCCGCGGAGCACGGCCGGTCCGGATCGGCCGTCCTGTGGCACGGGATCGCACAGGCGGCGGGGCTCGGCACCCTGGGACTCACGTCGGCTCTGGTGCTCGCCGGCGTGTGGCTCCTGCTCCGGCGGCGGGCCCGGGCGGTCGAGCGGGCGCGCGCCGCGGTGCGGGAAGCCCTGGCGGACGGGATCGGGCCCCCGACCGGTCCCGCGCGGGCCGGCGAGCCTGGAACCTCTACCGAAGGAGACATCCGATGAGTGAGTGGTTCAGGGACGGAGGCGTGATGATGTGGCCGATCCTCGGGACGGCGGTCCTCGTGGTGGGCGCGGCCGCTCAGGAGGGGTGGAAGATGTGGGCCGGCCGGGGCCGCGGCGCGGCGGAGGCCGAGCCCGGGATCGTGCTCGCCTGGGGAGGACTGGGCGCCGTGCTGGGCGTCCTCGGCACGCTGGTCGGCTGGGCCATGATGGCGAACGTGGCCGAGCGCGTGACCGCGCGGGGCGGGGTCCAGCCGGCGCTCCTGTGGGGAGGCCTCAAGGTCTCGCTCACCACGAGCATCTTCGGCTTTCTCGTGCTGGGCGTCGCCCTCCTGCTGTGGTTCGGGCTCCGGGCGCTGCGGGGGCGGACGCGGGCGGAGAGGCCGGCTCCCGCCTCCTGAGCGCTTCTCCGACGATCTCGGCCTGACTCCCGCGGGGGCGGACGCGGGCGGAGAGGTCGGCTCCCGCCTCCTGAGCGCCCCTCCGGCGCTCTCCGCCTGCCCGAACCACGCCGCCTCCGGCAGCGGCTCCGCTTGCCGGTCTCCCCGGGTCCACCCATTTTTTTCTGAATCTCCCGGGCAAGCCGTCCCCTCCCGCGGGATCGTGCCTCATGCGGATCCGGAGTACAGCCGCGCTCGCGGCGATCGGCCTCGCCAGCCTCGGCGCGCTCGGCAGCGGGTGCGGCGGATCGGGCGGCGGGTCGGCGTCCCTCACTCGCACCGACTCGGCCGGCGTCGCGATCGTGCGCAACGTCGACGCGGACCGGCCCCTCGCCTGGACCCTGAAGCCGCTGTTCACGGTGGGAGGGGCCGAGTCGGGACCCGAGTCGTTCTTCCGGGTGGCGGGACTGGGGGCGGACTCGGCGGGCGACCTCTACGTGCTGGATGAGGGGAACAAACGGGTCGTCGTCTTCGGCCCGAAGGGCGACCTGGTGCGCACCGAGGGGGAGGCCGGGCAGGGTCCCGGCGAGCTCTCCATGCCCTTCTCGATCACCGTGCGGCCGGATGGGACGGTCCGGGTCTACGACGAGCGCTTCCAGGGGTTCGTCGGCTACGCTCCGTCGGGCGAGCCGCTCCCCTCCCGTCACCTGTCCATCTTCGCGTGGGGAGCCCCGATGGCGACGCCGAGGGGGTTCGTGGGCGTGTTCCAGGACGTGACGCGCCGCGACTCCGTGGTCCGCCGCCTCCTGGACGTCGCGGGATCGGACACGACGGAGCTGGCCCGCCTGAGCCTCGGCCAGACCTCGGGGGCCACCTTCGAGAGCTGCGGCATCGGGCTGCGCATGTCCCCGGTCTTCTCCCCCCGCATTCGCTGGGCCGGCCGCGGCGACGAGGTGGTGGCGACGAACGGCGTCGATTACGTCGTGAACCGGTTCCGCGGGGACTCGCTCGTGGCCTCCTACCGCCGCGACCTCCGGCCCCGGCCGGCCAGCGACGCGCTGGCCCGCCGCGAGCTCGGGGACGGCCTGCACATCGGGGTCGGGGGAGGGAGCCCCCGGGTGTGCAAGGCGGACGAGGTGGTGCGGAAGGTGGGTGTCGCCTCCTTCGTGCCCGTCATCGCCGGGCTCGCCCTCGTCCCGGACGGCTCGGTGCGGATCGAACGGAAGGCGGTCGGGCGCGACGCGCACGGTCCGATCGACGTCCTCTCGGCGCGGGGAGAGTACCTCGGCACGCTGCCGGCGGGCACGCCGCTGCCCGGAGCCTTCCTCCCCGGTCGGCGGGTGGCGGCCGTGGCCAAGGACTCGCTCGGCGTGGAACGGGTCACGGAGTACCGGATCGAGCGCTCGGCCTCATGAGGGCTTGGTCGTGGACGGTCGCGCTCCTCTCCTTCGGCGCGACGACCTTCGGAGTCTGCGGCGGGAGGGAAGCGCGTCCGGGGTGGAGCGGCTCGATCTGTCGAGGGCTTGACGACAATCGTTGGGAGGGATTAGAATCAAAATCGTGGAAGTTTGTGGGATCGAATCACGTTCGGGGCATGGAGATGGCGGCTTGAGATCGGGCGCTGCAGACCCATCGTGCGAGTGGGCGTGCAGTGCCGAATGAGGAATTCTCTCGCGACCCATACGAGGCAGCCCGGCTGTTTCGAACACCGCTTCGCCCATGCCCTACGGCTGCCGACTCGCAGCTACCGGAACCTGTGAGGCGCAGGACGAGACACCTACCCCTACCCCTGCGCCTTCGTCTCCTTCTGCTGCCGATAGCCTTGGTCGGGTGCCAGGGGCGACGGCCGCCACCCGCTCCTTCACCTTCCACCGAGGTGATCTTCCCGGTCGATAGCCTTCAACTGCCCCCGAAACTGTGGCTCGGGTTCGCGGCCGATATGGTACTGTGGCCGTCTCATGGCGCCCTGTTCGCCGCTGATGGGGTCGGCAGCAGGATCATCCGTATCGATCTGGCCACGCGGAGTTCGCGGGTCATCTGTGCGACCGGGTCTGGACCGAACGAAGTACGCAGTCCCACGGCCCTGGAAGTCCTGGGTGATCGCCTCTGGATCGTCGACAGTGGGAATGGCCGTATCCTCCTCGTGTCCTCGAACTGCGCGGATGGCCGTTCCTTTCCCCTCGAGGCTCGTGCCTATTCAACCAACACGGCGCTGGGCCCGACGGGTATGGTGCTCAACCCTACAGGCGGATTCGACGGCCATTTGCTCACACTCCATGACTCCACCGGGAGACTGGGCAGTCTGGTACCTGTACCGCCGCTTCCTCTTCCCCTCTCTCCGACGGATCTCAAGCGCGAGGTGGCCCGTCACGAGTTGCCCCAGCTGTTCGCCAACAACGTGCTGGTAGCACAGGACGCCTCGGAAGATGTGTACGTCGCCTCTCTGGGCGCCGGGTGGTTGAGGAAGTACTCGTGCGATTCGACGCTGGTTTGGGGGACGACGCTGGACGATCCGTTGTTCACGAAGCTCTTGGAAGCGTACAGGGCCCAGAACCTGAACGAGCCGAATCCCCGACGGATACATCCCTACCGACTCTTCGCCGATCTCGAGCTCGCCGAGAAGGACGAGGAGGTCTGGCTCTTGAGCTCGCCGGACGCCGACTCCGCCATCGTATGGCAGTTCGCCTCCGGGACAGGCCATCTCGATGGGCGCCTGAGCCTTCATGGGGTGTCGTCTCCCGGGGCCTTGACGGTGGATGACCACGGAGGTCGGTTCTTCGTGATGGCGGACAACGGTGAGAGGGTCTTTGTCTTTTCGACCGACGGCAGTCGATGATCGCGGCATCTGGATCCAGACGGGGCCTGTGGGTGCTCGTCGCTGGAGTGTGCATATGCGGTTGCAGTCGTTCTGAGCCGCTCGTGGTCTCGGGCACGACGGTGCGCGATCTCGTTTCTGACGATTCCACAATTGTCGTGCTCTATGATCCGGCTAGGTGCCTGAGTTGCGACCCCAATATGCTGATGTGGCAGGGGTTGAAAGTGAAAGATCCAGATGCTGTGCGGTGGATGGCCATGTCGTGGTTCGTGAAGAATCACGCGTCGATGCGGAGGTCGTCAATCTTGGTCGGCGGCTGTTGAGGGAATAGGTGAGGGGTTCTCTCACATTCAATCCCAGAAATGGACGGTGAGAAATGCAGGTACGGAAACGAACACGAGCTTGGAAGTGGGGACTCGTGCTGTCTTTCGCCCTAGGATTTGCGGCTGCTGTGCATCCACCGCGGGTGATGACTGCGGAAACGAACGCCGGGTTTTGGACTTGGAACATCAATGGCTGTCTACAGAAGTGCGACCCTACGCAACCGGGGGGCTGCCCCTGCTAGAGCGGTGCGTGCCTGGTCGTCTGGCTACAGACGCGATCACGTCTAGGACCACATCGGGCAGGGATCGCGTTGTGCAGACCCAAGCGACAATCACGTAGACCATGATCCGACGTGAGGCCCCTCACCGCTGTTCCGTCCGCGTTCTGGCTGGTCACGATTTGGTGGCGCGGCTGATTCTGTATCTCGTGGCAGTCATAGCCATGACTGCCAGCTGTGGTGGCGAAGAGGTCCGCTCCTTCCCTCGAGTCGTCACAGAATCAGGCCCGGAATGGATCAGGTTGGAAACAACCGTCTTGGCCGACCCCAAAGGAAGACAGATAGGAATCCCAGTTGGTCTCGCAGTGGGCAGGCGCGACGGCGACTACTACGTTGCGGACCGGCTCTTCGGGACCGTATGGCGCTTCGGCCGGGATGGAAGTCTCATACGCCGGTACGGTGGGCTACGGAGTGGCCGAGCATCTGCTCAAAATGTCGCCGGCGTGGCAGTCGTTGGCGATAGCGTTCTCCTCTTCGATATTGGTTCTTCACGCATACAGATCTTTGCACGGATGACAGGTCGCCTAGTTGGGGATGCCGATCTCATAGGCGTGCCGTCTGTTAACCTGGGGGGCTCAAGGTCCGAACTGCGATTTGGAACTCACCTCCAGGGTGGACACGGAGGTCTGTTTGTGTGGGACCGCGCGGCGGGCACCGCGAAGCATATCGCAGACGTTCCCAGCATCTTTGGCCGGGTGCCAGTGCTGGAGCATATCAACTCGATTCCGATCACACAGTGGGGCGATTCCGTGGTAGTTGGGTTCGGACCGTTGAGAGCCCTCTTGATCGGGTCCGAGGCCGGAGATTGGACCGACACCGTGTACATACCCGTATCGCGACGACGAGGATTGGATGTTCGAACGTTGAGTGACCCTCGGGCGACGCGATCAGAGGTGCTGAACAGTTCGTCGTTCTTGGGGGCACTGTACGAACTTCCGGACGACGATATCCTGGCGATCCACTACGACTATGTCTTCGATGAGGCTAACCCCAGTACGACGCCAGCAAAGCTGTATGCCACAGTGATTGACCGGGAGCACCGAACTGCTTGCGTCGACGGCAAGTTTCCCGACGAGCTGTCCACCCAGCCCCGCGTGGCCTTTCGTGGCGATACGGTGGTGGTCTTGGGGAAGAAATTCGAGAAGCACGGCGCCGTGACAATCGTCAGCAGATGGATGCTGACAACGGAGGGTTGCGAGTGGGTGCATCTTCCGAGCTGGACTGGCATGTGGTGAACTCCGAGGCCGTTCGCCCGATGTTTCGTGGTAGTGTACTCCAGGTCTTCGAGACATTGGTCCCTCGGGGTTCTGAGAAATCGGCGATCGGAGGAGGAAACAAAGGTAAAGGCGTCGGAGGTCGCCGAGAAGCTGGGCTTCGTGCCCTCGATCCGGACGATCAAGGACCTGTCCCTCGCGCCGGACGGCACGGTGTGGATCCAGCGGAAGGTCATCGGTCGCGGCACTCCCGGGCCGATCGACGTCCTGTCGCCGCAGGGAGAGTATCTAGTACACGTTGCCACAAGTATGATCACGTATAGATCTGGCGCAACCAGGGGCTCGGCGGTATCGCTTCCTCACACTCAGGGTGGAGGGGACGATGCCGCGGAAAAGCCCGTACACCATCGATCTGACGCGGGAGGAGAGGGAGACCCTGGAGCGGCGGAGCCGCCGGTATACGTTGCCGTATCGGGATGTCGTGAGGGCCAAGATCATCCTGCTCGCGGCCGAGGGCTTGGAGAACAAAGCAATCGGAGAGCGACTGGACCTCCCCCGGGAGGTGGCGAGCAAGTGGCGGAAGCGGTTCTACCAACGGCGCATGGCCGGGCTGGAGGAGAAGCCGCGCCGGGGACGCCCCCCGGGTTCTTCCCCCTCGGATCGTGTGTGAGGTCAAGGCGCTGGCCTGCAGCCTGCCGGCCGCGTCGGGCCGGCCCCTCTCGAGGTGGAGCCGAGAAGAGCTCCGGCGCGAGGTGCTGCGCCAGGGGATTGTGGCCGAGATCTCCGGCTCGACGATCTGGCGCTGGCTCGATGCGGATGCGATCCGGCCGTGGAGCCGGCGAGGTGGATCTTCCCTCGCGATCCCCGGTTCGCTGAGAAGGCCGCCGTTGTGCTCGACCTCCAGCACCGCAGGTGGCAGGGTGAGCCCCTGGGCGAGGCGGACTTCGTCTTGAGCGCCGACGAGAAGACCCAGCTCCAGATCCGCGAGCGGCGCCACCCCTCGACGCCACCGGGGCCGGGCCGCCCGATGCGCGTCGAACACGAGTATCGGCGTCACGGCACCTGTGCCTATCAGGCCGCCTGGGATGTTCACCAGGCCCGTCTCTTCGGCCACGTGGTCCCCCCCCGCTCGACCATCGAGACCTTCGACCGGCTGGTGGCCCACGTCATGCTCGAGGAGCCCTGCATCTGGGCACACCGCGTCTTCTGGATCGTCGACAACGGCGGCATCCATCGCGGCCGGCGTGCGATCGAGCGCTTGGAGAGCCGCTGGCCTCCTCTGCACCTCGTGCATCTGCCCGTTCATGCCAGCTGGCTCAACCAAATCGAGATCTACTTCTCCGTGGTCGCGCGCAAAGCCTGGACACCTGACGACTGCACCTGCTTCGAGGCCGCTCGCGAGCGCCTCCTCGGCTTTCAGGAGCATCACGAGGCCGTCGCTCGTCCCTCCGACTGGAGGTTCACCCGCGCCGACCTCGACCAGCTCCTGGCTCGCTACGACGCTCACGCGCGCCTCGCAGCGTAACATACGTGATCGAACTTCCGAGCAGGTGTACTAGGCACCCTTCGGGCCGACCCCCCTCGGCCCGGGACGTTTCTCCCGGGTGGCCCGATCGCCGCCGTGAGCAGGGGCCCGCTCGACATCCATCGGGTCACGAAGTACCGGGTCGTCTGGGGCGCATCGTGAAGGCACGGCCTCGCGTGGCCGCGCTCCTTGCCGTCGGTGCGCTGGGCTCCCTCGTGGCCTGCGGTGGCGAGAGCGGGACCTCCGGCGTCGCGACCGCCACGAGCCGGGACAGCGCGGGCGTGACGCTGGTCACGGATCCGGTGCCGTACGGGCTCGCCGGTGCCTCGAAGTCCGCCCCGCACCTTCCGGAATGGACGGTCGCGGATGAGCCGGCGCTCCGGCTGGGCAAGGCGGAGGGGGGCGGACCGCAGGCGTTCGGCCGGGTCGTCGCCGCCGTCCGTCTGCCGGACGGCGGCGTGGTCGTGGCGGACGGCCAGGCGGGCGAGCTGCGCGCGTTCGACGCGAAGGGACGGCACCTGTGGACGGCGGGTGGGAAGGGCAGCGGTCCGCAGGAGTTCCGCGCCCTGCAGAGGCTGGTCATGCTGCCCGGGGACACGATCGCCGCCTGGGATCCCCTCGCCCTCCACCTCGTCCTGTTCACGTCGACGGGCGCGTTCGCGGGAGGCTTCACGGCCCACTCTTCCACCGGGACGATGAGCCTGGCTGAGCTGTATGGCCTCGTGGACGGCGACCGCGTGGCGACGAGCGCGGGTATCTCGCCGCAGGCGATGATGAGCACCGCCGACGGCGTCCATCGCGACACGGAGGCCGTGGTGCTCCGCTCCGCCGGAGCGTCGGCTCCCGACACGCTCATTTCGATGCCCGGGCGGGAGACCGAGGTGAGCCATCCGAACGGTACCTTCCAGGCCAATGCGGTGCTGTTCGGGCGAGCCTCGCACGTGGCCGCCGCGGGCGAACGCGTCTACGTTGGAGACGACGCCCGCTGGGAGATCGACGCGCTGGATCCCGGCGGGAAGCTGCGCGTGCGGATCCGCATGGACCGGGCACCGAAAGCCGTGACCGATCGGGAGATCTCGGCGCAGCGGAAGCGGCGCATCGCGGACGTCAAGCGGGAGCTGGGCCAGATGCCCGGTGCGGCGGGTAGCCGCTTCGCCAAACAGGTGGTCGAGCACATCCGGAAAGCCACGCCCCGTCACACGCTTCCCGCCTTCGCGGATCTGAAGGTCGGCGCCTCGGGGGACGTGTGGGTGAAGGAGTCGAGCCCCGACCCGGAGGGCGTCGGCCGCTGGATCGTCCTCGCGCCCGACGGCTCGCTGGTCGCCGTGGCCACGGCCCCGGCGGGCCTCCACGTCCTGCAGGTGGGACCGGATTTCGTCCTGGGCCGCACCCGGGACGATCTCGGGGTCCAAAGGGTCGTCCTCTACTCATGGGCGAAGAAGGACGCTCGATGAGCGGGGAGGCCTCGAGCGCCGCCGGCCTCCGCCGACCGGGGAGCGTGACGCGTCTCCTGCCGCTCCTCCTCACCTCGCTGGCCGGAACCGCTTGCGCCGGTGGAACCGGTTCCACGCGGAGGGCCCGGATCGACACCCTCCCGTCCGGCCGCATCGTCGTCCGGAATCCGGCCCGCGGCACGACGGACCTGGATAGCGCCTGGCAGGTCCGGGTCCTGGCACGCATCGGCAGCCGCGAGGGCGGGACGCCGGCTTCCTTCGGTCGAGTGATCGGCCTCGCGCTCGATCCCCTGGGGCGCGTGTGGGTGGCCGACGGGCAGGCGAAGGAGGTCCGCGTGTTCGACCCGGACGGGAGCTTCGTCCGGACGGTCGGACACGAGGGCGGAGGGCCCGGGGAGTTCAAGGCCCTCACCGGGATCTCCCGGGGCCCCGCCGGACGCATGTGGGTCATGGACCCGAAGAACACACGGATCACGGTCTTCGACACCGCCGGCAGGGTCGTTTCCGAGCACCAGGCCCATAGCTCCTTCTTCCCGTGTCGGTGCGGCTTCTTCGGCGGCTCACGATGGTTTCAGGCCATCTTCACCGGGTTCAGCGTCGACAGCCAGGGTATCGTCATCGAGGACAGCGCCCTGACGCCGGTGGACACGCTGCCCATGCCGAGCCGGCCTGGCGGGCCGGCGAACTGGACACACACGGTCCGGTCGGGAGGCAAGGTGGTGGGCATGACCTCGGTGGATGTGCCGTTCGCCCCCAGGGCCAGCTGGACGGCCAGCCCCGATGGGCACGTGTGGGTCGGTCTCGGGTCCCCGTACCGGCTCGTCGAGATCGGACCCGCCGGCGACACCCTCCGTGAGATCGACCGGGAGTACCGGGCGGTCCCGGTCAGCGGCGCCGAGCGGGACAGCGCCATCGCGAGACTGGCCTACTTTACGAAGCAGGGCGGGACGGTCCATCCGGACCAGATCCCGGACCACAAACCCGCCATCCGGAACCTCCTGGTCGACAGCGCCGGCTACCTCTGGGTGCGGCCATTCCAGGAGGCAGGAGCGACGCCGGCGTGGGACGTGTTCGACCCTCGTGGATCATACTTGGGCGCACTGCATCCTCCCGTGGAGATGAAGGCCTGGACGACGGTCGTGACCGGCGACCGCATCGTGACGGTGGTCACGGACGATCTCGGGGTCCCGTACGTGATCGTCATGTCCCTGGACCGGGGGGCGGGCTCGCCCCCACGATGAGGGATCCTTGAGGACTTCGTCGACGTTCGAGGTTCGAGCCGGCCCGGTAGTCGACCCCAGGATGGGACGCCGCCCATGAAGACACGCCACGTCGTCGCGCTCGTCGTCACCCTGGTGTTCGTCCTGCTTCTGGGCGGGGTGCTGTGGCGGATCCGGGCCGGCGCTTCCGGGGCGGCCGCCGACAGCACGGACGCCGCGTCCGGGTCCGACTCGGTCAAGGCGGCCATCCGGTCCGAAGCCGCCTCCTCGGCGTTCGCCGCCGACGTGGCCGTGCCGGTGCGCGGGGGGGCGGTGCGGAAGGACACGTTCGTGGAGTGGGTGAAGGCGGACGGGCGCGCCGAGCCGCGGCGCTCGGCCACGATCCGCACCGAACAGGTCGAGGGCCAGGTGATGGCGGTGCCGGTGCGGGAGGGGGAGGTGGTGTCCGCGGGCGCCGTGCTGGCGCGCCTCGACACGACGACCTACGCGCTCGACCTCGAGCAGGCGGAGGCGGACAGCGCCAAGGCGGCGGCCGACTATCTGAACCGGACCCTGTTCGACGAGCAGATGCAGAACGACTCGCTGCGGCGGGAGCGGCGGCGGCAGGCCCGCATCCGGAGCGGCCTGGCCGGGGCGGTAGTCCAGGTGGCCAAGGCGCGCAACAAGCTCGAGCACACGACCCTGCGGGCTCCGTTCCGGGGCACGGTGGCGGGGCTGGCGGTGCAGGCGGGGGCGCGCGTGGGGCAGGGGGACTCGGTGGCCGCCGTCCTCGACCTGTCGGAGGTCGACGTCGAGGTCGGGGTCCTGGAGACCGACCTCCCCCACCTGGCGCCCGGCCGCGAGGCGACGGCCACCTTCTCGGCGCTGCCGGGCGAGACCTTCCACGGCCGCCTCCTCACCGTGAATCCGGTGGTCGATCCCGACAGCCGCACGGCGCGGGTCACGGTGCGGCTCGAGAACCCGCGCGCCCACATCGTCCCCGGCATGTCGGCGAGCGTACGGATCGCCGGGGAGCTGTACGCTGGGAGGACCTTCGTGCCTCGCGAGGCGGTGGTGGAGCGGGACCGCCGCGACGTGGTGTTCGTGTTCGCGCCCGCCGACTCGGGGAGCGCCACGGGGCGGGCCGAGTGGAAGTACGTGCACACGGGCCTCACCAACGACCGCTACGTGGAGATCCTCCCGCCCGAGCCCGGCACGAACCAGGAGATGCTGGCGCCCGGGGAGATCGTGCTCACCGAGGGCCAGGAGACGCTGGTGCACGACGCGAAGGTGCGGCTCACCAATGCGGACAGCCTGGTGATCGGGGGTGGTGGGGCGACGGCTGGCGCACCGGGCCGGACGGCGGCCGGGGGAGGTGGTCCGACCACGGCCGCCGACGGCGACCGGAGCACGGCCAGTGGAGGCAGGCGGAGCGCCGCAAGCGGAGCTGGCCGATGACCAGGAGGAGCGCCGTGGCGCCGTGGCTCGCGCTCCTCCTCCTGTCGGCGCCGGTGAGCGCTCAGCAAGGTACGCCGGGCCTGGCCCCGACGGTGGCCGACTCGGGCTCGGCGCCCGCCGACACGCTGACCCTGGGCGCCGCCATCCAGGGGGCGCTGCAGAAGAGTCCCGACATTGCCTCGAAGCGCGCCGCACTGTCCGGTGCCGCCGCCGACCGCCTGGCCGCATGGGGGGCGTTCCTGCCGACGGCCACCGCCGATCTGAGGCTGAGTCGCACCAGTGCCACGAGGGCGACCTTCCAGGACTCTCTTGGCGTGCCGGGGCGGGTCGCCCAGAACGTGAGTTCGGTGACCCAGTTCTCTTCCCAGGGTCTCTCGTTCAGCCTGGACCTCCTGCGGGGTGGACGACGGTTCGCCGAGCTCGGGGCGACGGCCTCGGAGGGTCGGGCCGCCGGACTCCGGCTCACTGACGCGGAGCGGACGGCGGTCTCGACCGTGAAGCAGTCCTACTTCGCCGCCCTGCTCGAGCAGCGATTGGCCGACATGGCGGCCGCCCAGCTTGAGGCGCGCCGCCAGGACCTCGACGTGACGCGGAGGCGGTACCAGATCGCAGCCGTGGACCGCAGCGATCTGCTCGGAGCGCAGGTCCAGGTGCGTCAGGCGGAGCTGGCGTTGGCCGACGCGCGCGGTGCGGCCCGCGACGCGGTCAGGAAGCTGGAAGTGGACATGGGTCGACCCGGGACGCTGCCCGTGGGCATCGCCCTCCACGACGTCGGCTCGCTGCCGGACGCCGATTCCCTCGATGCGGACGCGCTCGTTCGGCGGGCGCTCGGCGAGAACCCGGCGTTGCTCGCCTTCAAGGCCGACGCAGCGGCCGCCAGTTCCAGGGAGTGGTCGGCGCGCAGCCAGTACCTGCCCACGATCAGCGTGGGCCTCGATCTTTCGCGCTCCGAGGCGCTGGGTCCGTCGGGAAGCTTCTTCACGTTCAATCCCAGCGACCACAGCAACGGCTTCTTCGTGTCGGCGCGCTGGAACCTGTTCAACGGCTTTACGCGCCACCAGCAGGCCGCCCAGGCCGCCGTGGCGGAGAACCAGGCCCTGGCCAGCCACGCCCAGAAGTCCCACGAGATCGAGCGGGACGTGCGGAACCTGGTGGCCGAGGTCAAGCGCCGGCAGGATCGGCTGGGGCTCCAGCGACAGGTGGCCGAACTGTCGCGCCAGCGGGTCGCGCTGGCCCGGGAACAGTTCCGTCTGGGCACGCTCAACTTCATCGAACTCCAGTCGGTGATCGACCAGGCCACCTCGGCCGACCGTGCCGTCGCCCAGGAGCTCCACGACGCGCGGGTGGCGTGGGCCAGGCTCGAGGCGCTGGTGGGCGCCGGACGGTGAGCCTTCCGGATCTCTCCATCCGGCGGCCGGTGGCCACGTCGATGTTCTACGTGGCCGTGGCCGTCCTCGGGATCGTCTCCTTCGTGCGCCTCCCGATCGACCTCCTCCCGGACATCGCGTTCCCGACGCTGTCGGTGTGGACTAACTACCGGGGGGCGGGCCCCACGGAGGTGGAGCGCTACGTGACGGACCCGATCGAGGAGCAGCTCGGGCGCGTGCCGGGCGTGCGGCGCGTCACCTCGACGTCCCGGGAAGGGCAGTCGCTCGTGCGGCTCCAGTTCGGCTGGGGCACGGACATGGAGTTCGCGGCTCTGCACGTGCGCGAGCAGCTCGAGGACCTGAGGAACTCGCTCCCCGAGACGGCCGACCGACCGGACATCCTCACCTCGGACCCGACCAGCGACCCGATCCTCACGGTGGCGGTCACGGGCGAGGGGCTGGAGCCGCTGGCGCAGCTCTCCGAGACCGTGCTCAAGCGGCGCCTCGAGCAGCTGGACGGCGTGTCGCTGGCGGCCGTGACGGGGGCGCCCGAGCGGGAGCTCCGGGTCGTGGTGGACCCCGACCGGCTCCAGGCACACGGCCTGTCGCTCTCCGACATCACGAGCGCGCTGGACCAGGCCAACTACAGCGCCCCCGGCGGCATGATCCGGCGGGGCCGCTTCCAGTACAGCCTGCGCACCATGGGCCAGTTCACCGACGTGGACCAGCTCCGCGAGGTGACCGTGGGCCCGGAGGGAGGGTCCGGCGGCGGGGCCGCGGGCCGCGGGAGCGGCGCGGCGGGGAGCGGCCGGCCGGGAAGCGGCGGCCGGGGCGGCTCCGCGGGGACGCCGGCCCCGGTGCGGCTCGACCAGGTGGCCACCGTGCTCGACACGGTGGCCGACGCGCAGACGATCTCGCGGTTCGACGGCCAGCCGGCCATCGGGCTCCAGGTCTACAAGGAGTCGGGCACCAACACGGTGCGGGTGGCGGGCCAGGTGCGGGCCACGCTGGACCAGCTCCGCTCCGAGTACCCGGGGATCCACCTGACCGTGGCCTCGAGCCAGGCGGTGTTCATCCGCCAGGCGATCTCCAACGTGGTCCAGTCGCTCCTCCTCGGCGGGCTGCTGGCCTTCCTGGTCCTGTTCCTGTTCCTGCGGGATCCCCGCTACCCGGTGGCCATCGGCCTGTCGATCCCGATCTCGGTGCTGGCGGCGTTCGCGCTGTGCTATTTCGCGAACGTGAGCCTCAACGTCATGTCGCTGGGCGGCCTGGCGCTCGGGGTCGGGATGCTGGTGGACAACTCGATCGTGGTGCTCGAGAACGTGTTCCGGCACCGGGAGGAGGAGGGGGCGGGCGCCCGGCTGGCGGCCTCGCGCGGGGCCAGCGAGGTGGCGGGCGCCATCACGGCGTCCACCCTGACCACAGTGGCCGTGTTCGGGCCGGTCCTGTACGTGAAGGGGGTGGCGGGGGCGCTGTTCGGGGACCTGTCGCTGGCCGTGGCCTTCTCGCTCCTGGCCTCCCTCCTGGTGGCGCTCACCCTCCTCCCGGTGATGGCGGCCCGGTTCGGGAGCTGGCGCCCGCTGGAGGGGGCGGCCGGGTCGGCCGGTCGTGCCGGGACGGGGGAGACGGCGGGAACTCCCGTCCCGCCGCCGGCCGGCAGCGCCGGGGGCGGCGGGTCGCCGCCCCCGGGACGGCTTCCCGCGCCGGGGGGACGCGTCCTGCGCGGGATCCGCGTCGCGGCGCGATGGAGCGCGGCCGCGACCACCGGAGCGGCCCGGGGCGCGCGCTTCGTGGGCGGCTCGGTGCGGGACAGCTACCGGGAGCTGTACCACGCCTGCGGCCGGGCCGTCGCCCGGGTCACCACGCCGGTGTTCGAGGCGTTCGACCGGCGCTTCCGCCGCTTCGCGGCCCGCTACGAGGCGGCCCTCGAGTGGTCGCTGGAGCACCGCGGCGCCGTCCTCGGGTGGACGGCCGGCCTCCTCGTGGCGGCCGTGCTGCTGGGGGAGACGCTGCCGCGCAGCCTCATGCCGCGGGTGAACGAGGGCGCCTTCCGCGTCGACCTGCAGCTCCCGACCGGCACGCCGCTCCCGGTGACGTCCCGGACCGCGGCCCGCATCGAGGGCGTCCTTCGGGACACGAGGGGCGTGGAGAGCGTGTTCGCCCGGGTCGGCCGGGCCCGGAGCTCCGAGGTCGCGGCCACCGAGCTGTCGGGCGTGAGCACGGCGGCCCTCGAGGTGCAGCTCGCCTCCGGGGCTCCGCCCGCCCGCGACGTCGTGGCCTCGGTGCGGCGCCGGATCGCGGCGGCCGGCGTCGACCCCCGCTACGTGTCCTTCGAGACCGGCCGGGCCAGCTCGCTGGGGCGGGCGCTGGGCGCCGGCGAGGCGGACCTGGCCGTCCAGGTGAAGGGCGAGAGCCTGGACGAGCTCGTGGCCGTGGCCGAGTCGGCGCGGGCGCGGCTGGCTGGGAGCCCGCACTTCGCGGACCCGCGCGTCGACCTTCGCCGCACCCAGCCCGAGCTCGCGGTCGACATCGACCGGGACGCGGTGGCCCGCTACGGGCTCACCGTGCGCCAGGTGGCCGACCAGGTGGAGGCGTACCTGCGGGGCGCGCAGACCACCCGGCCGTTCAGCGAGTTCTCCCGCAAGGTGGGGATCCGGGTGGTGCTGCCGGCCGCGGCGCGCACCGACCTCCCCGACGTCCTCGGCCTCACGGTGGGCGGGGTGCCGCTCTCGGCCCTGGTACGGGCGCACCGCGACTACGCGCCGGTCGAGATCCGCCACGACGGCCAGGCGCGCACGGTCCAGGTCCTGGCCGACGTGACCGGGACGGGGCTTTCGCGCGCGGTGGCGGAGGCACGGAGCCGCCTGGCGAGCCTGCAGGCGCCGGCCGGGATCAGCGTGCGCGTCGGCGGCCAGAACGAGGAGATGCGGGAGAGCTTCCGCTCCCTCCTGTTCGCGTTCGGGCTCGCCCTCCTCCTCGTCTACCTCATCCTCGCCGCCCAGTTCGAGTCGGTGCGCCAGCCCCTGGTCGTGCTCATCTCCGTGCCGCTGGCCGCCATCGGCGCGGTGCCGGCCCTGTGGGTGGCCCGCGATGGCCTCAACGTGATGAGCGGCATCGGGCTCGTGATCCTGATCGGGATCGTGGTGAACGACGCGATCGTGAAGGTGGACTTCATCAACCAGCGCCGCTCCGCGGGGCTCACCCTGCGGGCCGCCATCCTCGAGGCGGGCCGGCTGCGGCTGCGGCCCATCGTCATGACCACGGTGACCACGGTGTTCGGGCTCCTTCCGATGGCGCTCGGCTGGGGCGCGGGTGCGGACCTGAGGGCGCCCCTCGCCGTGGCCGTGATCGGGGGGCTCACCGCCTCGACCCTCCTCACCCTGATCGTGGTGCCGGTGGTCTACTCGCTGGTGGCGGGGCGGGGGGAGGGCGTGACGGGGCCCGCCGCGGCCGTGCCGGGCGCGTGAGCCCGTGATCGAGCTCTCGGTCCGGCGGCCGGTGGCCACCGCGGCGCTGTACGCGGCCCTCCTCGCTCTCGGCGCGTACAGCTTCCGGCTCATCCCGATCGAGCTCCTGCCCGAGGTGAGCTACCCGCGCCTCACCGTGACCGCGAGCTGGCCGGGCGCCTCGCCCGAGCTGCTCGAGTCGCAGGTCACCGCGCCGCTGGAGGAGGCGGCCCAGCAGGTGGGCGGGGTGCGCAAGGTGACCTCGACCTCGCGGGCCGACCCCCGCGGCACCGGGTCGTCGGCCGAGATCGATGTCCAGTTCGCGCGCGGCACCCGCATGGAGTTCGCGCGGCTCGACCTGGGCGAGCGGGTCGCGGCGCTCCACGACGAGCTCCCGGCCGGGGCCACGACCTCGGTCGAGCCCTACGTGCCCGACGAGTTCTCCCAGCAGACCCGGCCCTTCCTCTCCTGGCAGGTGCGGGGGCCCTACACCTCCACGAGGCTGGCCGAGGCCGTGAGGCAGGAGGTGCGGCCGCGGCTGTTGTCCATGGACGGCGTCTCCTTCGCCCGGGTGTCCGGCGGGCGCCGGCGGATCCTCTCCGTCGAGCTGGACCCCGACCGGCTGGCCGGCTACGGGCTCACGCCCGACGAGGTGCGCTCGCGCCTGCTGGCCCTGGACGAGGCGCGGCCGGCCGGGTCGGTCGTCCTCGCTGGCCGGCGGCTCGACCTCTCGATCCGCTCCCGGGCCGCCTCGGTCGCCGACCTCGAGGAGCTGGTCGTCCTCCCGCGCCCCCAGGGAGCCGTGCGCCTCCGGGACATCGGGCGCGTGCGCCTCGAGGAGGCGCCGGCCACCAGCTACCACCGCATCGACGGGCAGCCCACGGTCTCGCTCCAGGTGGGCCGGCAGGCGGGCTCCAACGCCATCGACGTGGCCGACCGGGTCAAGGCGGAGGTGGACTCGCTCCGGGCGCTCCTCCCGCCGGGGGCCTCGCTGGAGCTGGACCAGGACCAGAGCCAGGACATCAAGGCGCAGCTCTCCGACCTCCGGCTGCGCGCGCTCGCCGCGGCCGCGGTGATCTTCCTCGTCCTCATGCTCTTCCTGCGCTCGCTCGGGGCGGTGCTCACCGTGTTCGGGACGATCGCGTTCAGCGTGCTGGCCGCCGTGAACGGTCTCTACCTGGGAGGCTTCTCGCTCAACGTCCTCACCCTGGCCGGCCTGGCGTGGGGCTTCGGGCTGGTGGTCGACAACGGCATCGTGGTGCTCGAGAACGTCGAGCGCCGGCGCGAAGCGGGGGAGGGGAGGCTGGAGGCGGCCATCCGGGGCGCCCGGCAGGTCGTCCTCCCGGTGGTCGCGTCGACCGCGACCACGGCCATCGTCCTCGTCCCCTTCCTGTTCCTGCAGGGGGAGCTGCGGCTCTACTACGTGCCGCTCGCCTTCGCGGTCGGCTTCTCGATCCTGGCCAGCCTGTTCGTGGCCTTCACCTTCGTGCCCGCCATGGCGGCGCGGCTGGGAGGCTGGAGGGAAGGGCGGGGGAGCGCGGCGAGGGACGTGGCGCCCGGCACGGCTATGGCCGGCCCGACCGGGGCGGCGGGCGCAGACGCGGCGGGAGGCACGAGCGCGGCCGAGGGCGCGCCGCGCCCGGCCGGCCGGCGGCCCCCTCCCTTCTACGTGCGCGGCTACCGGGCGCTCCTCTCCGGGGCCCTGGACCACCCGCTCCTGGTCGTGCTGGTGTGCGCGGGGGCGCTGTGGGGGAGCTGGAGGCTGTTCGACGCGCACGTCACCCGGGGCATCACCTGGAGCAGCTACTTCGGCCAGCAGACGTACATCTCGATCCAGATCACCTTCCCGCGCGGGGCCGGCCTGGAGCGGACCGACGCGCTGACCCGCTCGTTCGAGGCCCGGCTGGCCACGCTCCCCGAGGTGAAGCGGTACGAGGCCACCGTCCTTCCCCAGTACGCCTTCATCAAGGTCACCTTCCCGAAGGCGCTGGAGCGCACCCAGGTGCCGGTGGCCATCAAGCAGCGCATGGTGGCCTACAGCTACGGCTTCTCCGGTGTGGACGTCCGGGTGTACGGCTACGGGCCCAGCTTCTACGGGGGCGGCGGCTCTCCCCCCAACTACTCGGTGAACCTGTACGGCTACAACTACCTGGCGCTGCGCGACTACGCCGATCAGCTCGCCGCGCGGCTGAAGCACTTCAGCCGCATCCGCAACGTGGACCCCAACTCGAGCGGCGCCTGGTACGAGCAGGACAGGGCCTTCGAGTACGCCCTCGCGCCGCGCCGCGCGGCCCTGGCCGGTTACGGGCTGTCCGTGAAGGACCTCCTCGACTACGTGAGCGCCGACGTGAGCGGGAGCGCGCCGGGGGGCGCCCTGGGGGGACAGGTGCACGTGGGGGACCGGGAGTACCCGCTCGAGGTGAAGCTGGCCGGCTACCAGGACCTCGACGTCCGGGGGCTGGAGGGGCTGCGGGTGCGGGGAGCCGGCGGACGGCACGCCGACGTGGGAGATGTGGCCACGGTGCGCCGGCGCGAGGTCCTGGCCCGCATCGTCCGGGAGGACCAGCAGTACCGGCGCACCGTGGCGTGGGAGTTCCGCGGGCCCCGGAAGCTCGGCGACGTGGAGCGGGACGCGGTCCTGGACGCCATGCACCTGCCGCCCGGCTACCGGATCGAGAAGCAGGAGCCCTACCGGCTCTCCTCGGAGCAGAAGGGCGAGGTCTACCTGGCCCTCGGCTTCGCCGTGCTCCTCATCTACATGACCACGGCCGCCCTGTTCGAGTCGCTGGCGGCGCCCTTCGTGGTCCTCCTCACGCTGCCGCTCGCCCTCATCGGGGTGTTCCTGGTCTTCTTCTACACGGACGCCTCGTTCACGCGCACGGCCTACATCGGGACGATCATGATGACCGGGATCGTGGTGAACAACGCCATCCTGGTCGTCTACCACATCGGGGAGCTCCGGGAGCGGGAGGGGCTCGGCCCCCGCGAGGCCATCCTGCGCGGCACCCTGGAGCGGGTGCGCCCCATCCTCATGACCACAGCCACGACGGTCCTCGGACTCCTGCCGCTCGTCCTGTTCGCGGGGAGCCAGGACTCGAACATCTGGAACGCGCTCGCCCTCGCCACGATCGGCGGCCTCCTGTCCAGCACCCTGTTCGTGCTGGTCGCCATCCCGGTGGCATACCAGTGGATCGTGGCTAGAAGACACATTATATCATAGATCCTAATCTACATTATAACAAGAGAGAACAAGGCTATCAAACGTATGAACCTGTCCGAAGCTCGGGCGGGGCGCCGCGCGGGACGGGTAGGAAGCGGGAAGGCGGGGGTGTCGCTGCGAGGCCGGGCCTCTATCTTCGGGGTGCGGCTCGCTCGCCGGCGGGTCGCCGCGCCGTCCGCTCCCGCGGAGGCTCGGCGCCGGAGTGGCGGAACTGGCATACGCGACGGACTCAAAATCCGTTGGGCGAAAGCCCTTGTGGGTTCGAATCCCACCTCCGGCATGGGAAGCACCCCACCGAGCCGTGCGCATCTCCGACTGAACAGAGGAGGCTGACTTGGAGCAGCCGTTCGTCGACCACTACGAGGTCCTGCAGCTCAGCCCCCGCGCCGGCGAGGAGACGGTGGAGCGGGTGTTCCGGCTGCTGGCCAAGCGCTACCACCCGGACAACCCGTCCACGGGAGACGGCGACCGCTTCGGCATGGTGCACGCCGCCTACGAGGTGCTCTCCGACCCCGAGCGTCGCGCCGCCTACGACGTCGTCTACGACGAGGTGCGGACGCTGCAGTGGAAGATCTACGACCAGAAGTCGGCGGCGAACGGCCGGGAGGAGGACCGCCGGACGCTCCACGCCGTCCTCTCCCTGCTCTACGTGGAGCGCAGGCGGGACCCGGACGCGGGCGGGATGGGGATCCTCACGCTCGAGCGCGTCCTGGGCGTGCCCGAGGATCACCTGCGGTTTCCCCTCTGGTATATGCGGCAGCACGGCTGGGTCGAGGTGCTCGACACCGGGCAGCTCGCGATCACGGTCGAGGGAATCGACAAGCTCATCGACCGGCGGCTGGCTCTCCCGGAGGACCGGTTGCTCCCGGACGGATCCGGGCCCGCCGCGATGGACTCGCCGCTGCGCATTCAGCCGGAGGACGAGGCGGCGGAAGCCTGACGTTCGCCGGATGGAACGGGGTCGCCCGGCAGGGCGGGTCCGCCCGCGGGACCGGTGCCCGAGCGGCTTCCCCCGGCTACGTTTCCTCCATGTGCCCATCTCCGAACGACCTCCGTCGAGTCCGCCTCCGCGTGGAAGGCACCGTGCAGGGCGTGGGCTTTCGGCCCTACGTGTACCGCATGGCCGCTGAGCTCGACCTGGGCGGCTGGGTGCGCAACGATGCACGGGGGGTGGAGATCGAAGTCGAGGGCCCCCGGGCCTCCGTCGACCGATTCCTGGAGCGACTCGAAGCGGAGGCTCCGCCGCTCGCGCGGATCGAGCGGGTGACGGCGGAGGCCGCTTCCCCGGAGGGAGCGGAGAGCTTCGAGATCCTGGTCAGCGAGGAGGGCGGGGCGCCGACGGCCCAGGTCTCCCCTGACACGGCCACCTGCGAGGACTGCCTGCGGGAGCTCTTGGACCCGTCCGACCGCCGCTTTCGGTACCCGTTCATCAACTGCACGAACTGCGGCCCGCGCTTCACGATCGTGCGCGGGATCCCCTACGACCGCCCCAACACGACCATGGCGTCGTTCGTCATGTGCGACGCCTGCCGGAGCGAGTACGAGGATCCCGCCGACCGCCGCTTCCACGCCCAGCCCAACGCCTGTCCGGTGTGCGGCCCCTCCGTCAGGCTCACGGGCGCCTCGGGCGAGCCGGTCGCGGTCGACGAGGCCCGTGACCCGGTCGAGGCGGCGGCGAGGGCTCTCCTCGAGGGCGCGATCGTGGCGGTGAAGGGGCTGGGCGGCTTCCACCTGGCCTGCCGGGCCGACGACGAGGCGGCCGTCGCGCGGCTGAGAGGCCGAAAGCGCCGCGAGGACAAGCCCTTTGCGCTCATGGTCCCGGACCTGGACGCGGCCCGGGCGCTGGTCGAGCTCGGCGCGGAGGAGGAGGCGCTGCTCACGGGGGTCGAGCGCCCCATCGTGCTGGCCCGGCGCCGGCCGGGGGCGCGGGTGGCGGAGGCCGTGGCGCCGGGCCACCGCGACCTCGGCGTCATGCTGCCCTACTCGCCGCTCCACCACCTGCTGCTGGCCCACGCCGGCGTGCCGCTCGTCATGACGAGCGGCAACGTCTCGCACGAGCCCATCTGCTACCGCGACGAGGAGGCGCTGGAGCGGCTGGCGGGGATCGCCGACCACTTCCTCCTCAACGACCGCCCGATCGAGACGAGGACCGACGACTCGGTGGTCCGGGTCGTGACCGTGGCCGGGGAGCGGAGTCCGATGATGCTGCGGCGCTCGCGCGGCTTCGTGCCGGCTCCGGCGGGGCTCCCCGTCGACGCTCCACGGCCGATGGTCGCGTGCGGCGCGCATCTCAAGAACACCTTCTCGCTGGCCCGGGGCGCCCGGATCTGGGTGGGTCCGCACATCGGCGACCTCGAGAACTACGAGACGCTGCTCTCCTACGAGGAGGGCATCGCGCACCTGGCGCGGCTGTTCGAGGTCGAGCCCGAGGTGATCGTCCACGACCTGCACCCGGAGTACCTGTCCACGCGCTACGCGAGGGAGCGAGCGGAGCGCCCGCCGGCGGGCAGCGCGGGCCTCGAGCTCGTGGGCGTCCAGCACCACCACGCGCACCTGGCGGGATGCCTGGCCGAGCACGGGGAGCGGGGCCCGGCCCTCGGGGCGATCTTCGACGGCACGGGGTTGGGCACGGACGGAACGGTGTGGGGCGGCGAGCTGCTGCTGGGAGACCTCGCCGACTCTGAGCGGGTGGGTCACCTGTGGCCGGTACGCCTTCCGGGGGGGGAGGCCGCCATCCGCGAGCCGTGGCGCATGGCCTGCGCGTGGCTGTGCGAGCTCGAAGAGGTGGAGCGGCCGGGACCCGCCCCCGTCCTGCCGTCGGTCTTCGAGGGCCGGGTGGACGAGGCGGAGTGGAGGAACGTCGTCCGCCTGGTGGTGAGCGGGTTCGCGTCGCCAGTGACCACGAGCATGGGGCGGCTGTTCGACGCGGCCTCGGCCCTGTGCGGCCTACGCCTGCGCGTCACCTACGAGGGGCAGGCGGCCATCGAGCTCGAGATGGCGGCGAGCGCGGCGGGGCCCGGACCTAGCCGCGGCGAAGCGTATCCGCTCCCCTACGTCGAGGGTCCCGGCGGCCTCCGGCGGCTCGACGCGCGGGCCACCCTGCGCGAGCTCCTCGCCGACCTCGAGCGCGGCGAGCCCGCGGGCCGGATGGCGGCACGCTTCCATGAGGCGATCGCGCGCGGCACGGCGGCGGCCTGCCGCGGGGAGGCCGGGCGACACGGGGTGGAGACCGTGGTCCTCTCGGGCGGCGTGTTCCAGAACGTACGCCTCCTGGAGCGCACGGCGACCCTACTCACGGAGGACGGCCTGCGGCCCCTGGTTCCCGGGGCCTTTCCGCCCAACGACGGGGGGCTCTCCTACGGACAGGCGGCCTGCGCGGCGGCCCGCCTGCGGAGCGCCGGCTCTCGGCCTCCGCCCACCGCCGGGTGAGCCGCCGCCTCCGGCGCCACCTCCGGGGACGGCTCCCGGCGCCACGCGGGGGGCGCGGCCCGGCTGCGCGACCGGGAGGGTGACGACGAAGCGAGCTCCCGACCCGGACGCGCTGTCGACCGCGATCGTGCCTCCGTGGGCGACCACCACGTCCCGGGCGATGGCGAGGCCAAGGCCCGTGCCCAGCGCCCGGGCCTCGCGCGAGGGCTGGTAGTACTTCTCGAAGATGAAGGCGAGGTGCTGCGGCGCGATCCCCGGACCCGTGTCCGCCACCTCGAACAGGACCGCGTCGCCCTCTCCACGCGCCGTGACGCCGACCGAGCCGCCCGAGGGGGTGAACTTGAAGGCGTTGGAGAGGAGGTTGCCGAACACCTCGTTGCGCAGCCGGTCCACGTCGCCTTCCAGGACTTCCGGGGTCGTGGGCTCCGCGCCCACGGAGAACTCGACTCCGCGCTGGGACGCGAGGGGTCGGAAGCCGTCCTCCAGGCCCCGCAGGAGCTGCCCCACCTGCACGGGCTCCATCTCCACGGAGAAGGTGCCGGTCTCCAGTCGGCTCATGTCCAGGAGCTGCGTGACCAGGCGGTCCAGGATTCCGGCCTGTTCGTGGATCTGCTCTACCGCTCGCCGCTGGCCGGGCGAGAGGTCGCCGTATTCGCCGGCTCCGAGCATCTCGCTGTACCCGGCCACCACGTTGAGGGGCGTCTTGAGCTCGTGGGACGCCATGCTCACGAATTCCGCCCGGAGCCGCATGAGCTCCTCCAGCTGCTGCGTCATGGCCCGGAAGGACCGACTCAGCTCCCCGAATTCGTCTCTGCGGTCGTAGGGGAGGTCCGACGGAGCGTCGAACTCCCCGCGCGCGACCCGGCGGGTGGCACGCCCCAGCCGCCGGATCGGCACCGTCAGGGATCCAGTGAGCCAGCTCCCGATGAGCACGACCAGCACGCTGGCCGCGATCAGCGTGACGAGCGTGCCGCGCGCCGCGGCGCTGCTGAGGCGCCGGGCCCGCTCCGCTGCATCGGAGCCTCGGCGGTCGATGGCCTCGGCCAGGGGGGGCAGGGAGCCGCGGGCCCGATCGAACAACGGCTTCAGCCGCTCGAAGGCTTCGGTCGCGGCGGAGACCCGGCCGGAACGGACCAGAACTTCCGTTCGGGCGGTCGACCGCCCGAGCACGGACAGGAGGGCGGCGACCGGTCGCGCCTCGTCTCCGAAGCCCGATCCCCGCAGGTCTCGCAGGGCACGGGTAGCGCTGTCCAGGGCGGCGTACATGTTCCGCCGGGCTCCCTCCGCCTGGACCGCGATGTAGGAGCGTTCGGACCAGTCGAGCTGGCCGATGGCGGCTTCGAGGCGACCCACCGCCAGGGAAGCCGCCGCATCGCGGCCCTGGAGATCCAGGGCGATGTCGCGGACCTCACGGAGGTGGATGACCCCGTAGATGGCCGGAACGACCAGGAGGGCCGCGACCAGGCCCAGGGTCGAGACGAGGCGGGTTTGGACCGACACGCCGGCGTCGGCCTCCCTAGGGGTGCAGGGTCTTGCGGATCCGGTCCAGCTCTCTCTCCAGTGCCGCGATGCGGGTCTGGAGCTCGGCGAGCTGCCGGGTCACGGAGCGGGAAGCCAGGTGCGGCAGCGGCAGCCCCGGCCCGGTGCTCCAGTCCGTCGATCCGGCCGCATCACAGGAGCCGAGGGAGGGCACCTGCGGCGGACCGGGGTCCTCGGCGGGCGGCCGGGTGGCGGAAACGGGCACCGGCTCGAGCGCGGCGACCGGTACCGTGTCGGCCCCCAGCTCCAGGGAGACCAGGTAGAGCTGCCGGGCCAGGGGCTGGCTCCAGTCCCCGCTTCCGCTCAGCGACAGGTAGCGCGCCGCCGCCCAGGCGGCGGCGGTGGGATCCGCGGTCGCGTTTCGGGGATCGAGCCGCGTTCCGGCCAGGAGGAGGAGCGCGCGCCGGCCGGCCGGTGTGTCGCCGCACCCCAGCCACACGCCCAGGAGGACGGAGTCGGCCCGCGTATAGCGGCCGGCCTCCAGCGAGACACCGGCGGCGCGAAGCAGCTCGGGGGCCGTGAGCTCGGTCGGACCCATGGCGACGCCGGGGAGCGCGTGGGAGGGAAGGGCGGGAGGCGTCGGGGAAGGGACGGCCTCGGGCGGCTCCGGGGCGGCCGACGCGCAGCCGAGCACGACCAGGGCGCGGGCTCCCGCGAACAGGGCGCAGGGGGCGCGCCGGAGGAAGGCTCCAGCCGACCTCACGCCCGGGACCCGGGACGCGCTCGCGACAGGAACAGCTCCGTGAGCCGCGGGTCGAGCTTGCTGCCCGCCGCCCTTCGGATCTCCGCGAGAGCGGCCTCCGATGTCCAGGCGGCCTTGTACACCCGCTCGTGCGTGAGCGAGTCGAACATGTCGGCGATCGCGACGATCCGGGCGCGAAGCGGGATCGTCTCTCCCGCCAGACCCACCGGGTAACCGGAGCCGTCCCAGTTCTCGTGGTGATGCCGGGCGATCTCCTCCGCCGCCCTCAGCGATGGGAAACGACTTCCCGACAGGATCTCGCCCCCGATGGTGGTGTGGGCGCGCATGACCTCGAACTCCCGCGCGTCCAGGGGGCCCGGTTTGAGCAGGATGGAATCGTGGATCCCGATCTTCCCTACGTCGTGGAGCGGGGCGGCGCGCCCGATGAGCGCCGCCTCGTCGGATCCCAGTCCCAGCATCCGGGCCAGGTCGGCCGCCAGGCGGCCCACCCTGCGGATGTGCTCGCCCGTGTCGTCGTCCCTCCACTCGGCGGCCAGGGCCAGGCGCTCGAGGATCTCGAGGCGTGCCTCCTCGAGCTCGGCCGTCCTGGCGCGAACTGTCGCCTGGAGGAGGTCGTTCTTCTGCTGGAGCGCCAGGTGCAGGAAGCGCATCTCGAGCAGGTTGGCCACCCGGAGCCGCACTTCGGTGGGGCTGACGGGCTTGGTGAGGAAGTCGCGAGCGCCGGTGCCGAGCGCGCGGCGCTTGGCCTCGCGGGAGCGCTCCGAGGTGAGCACCAGGGACGGCCGCAGGCAGAAGTCGGCCAGCTCCTCGCGCAGGCGCTCCAGGAGCTCGGATCCGCTCATCCCGGGCATGCGCAGGTCCAGGATGAGGAGATCCGGAGGCTCGACGAGACACATCCCGAGTGCCTCGAACGCATCGGTCGTGCCCCGGATATCACGGTATCCGGCCGGCGTCAGGATAGCCCGGACGAGCTCGACGTTGGCGGGCTCGTCGTCCACCACGAGGATGCGGGCCTCGGCGTACCGGGCCCGGGTCACGCCGAGAACACGCTCCCGTGGCGAGCCGACCCGCTCAGTCGCCTCCATTCCCTCGGGAGGTGCCGGAGCGGCCGAGGAGCTCGTCGACCAGCGCACGAGCGTGATAGGCGTGTTCGAGCGCCTCTGTGATCCCCGCCGCGTCGACGGCCACCGTGCGGCCACGCTCGTCCCGGAACAGGTAGTTGTTCGGGAGCTGCTCGATGTTGCCGTCGAAGGCCACGCCCACCGCGCGGCCCTGGCGGTCCACGACCGGACTGCCGCTGTTGCCACCGGCGATGTCGTTCGTGGACACGAAGTCGAACCGCGTCTTCAGGTCGAGGGAATCCCGTGCTGTCTCGAGGTGGCGCGCGAGCTCGAAGGGGAAGGTGTCCCCGAAGGCGGCGGCCCGTGCATAGAGACCGTAGAAGTTGGTGAACGCCGGGGCCACCGTCCCGTTGTAAGGGTAGCGCTTCACGACACCGTCCGAGATGCGGAGCGTGAAGGTCGCGTCCGGCGGGACGTTGGTGCCGAACACCGCGAACAGGGCCTCGGCCAGCCGGCCCTCCTGCACGGTCTCGGCCGCGCCGAGCTGCTTCCAGCGCGGATCCAGGCGGCGATAGCGCGCGTCCATCATGCGGACCAGCGCGATCATGGGGTCGGAGGTCGTGTCGATGGCCGTCCGGCCCCCGTTCATGAGCGCTTCGCGGAAGGTGGGATCGCCTAGCCGCGAGCTCTCCACCAGCCGGCGGGCCGCATCCGTGGGACTCTCTCCCGGCCGGAAGACCAGCCGCCGGAGCGTGTCATCCGTGGGAAGCCAGTCCCGTACCAGGTCCAGCCGGATGCGCAGGATGCGCGCGCTCGTGCCCGGATCCGGCGAGACGCCCGACCGCAGGTGCTGGCCCATTTGCTGGATCCGTTCGGACGTCAGGCCTTCGGGCAGTGAGTCGGCCGGCTGTCCATGATAGCGGACGTAGTCGACAAGTTCGCCGGCCAGGCTCACGTACGGGGAGCCCAGGAAGCCCGGGTCGTCCAGGGTCCGGGCAGCGGCGATGTCCAGCTTCTCGCGCGCGATCCGCGCGACCCGGTCCCACACGTCGCCGTACTTCCGCTTCAGGGCGGGATTGGAGGCCACGCTGTCACGGAAGGCGCGCTCCCACGCCAGCTTCTCGCCCATGAGGTCCGCGTCGCGCAGTCCCTTCAGCTCGCCCGTGTAGCTCTTGATCGTGTTCTCGATCTCGAACAACCGTTCGCGGATCTGCCTGGCGGCCGCCGGGTTCCTCTGTTCGATCTCACGGTAGAAATCCGCGATCTCGTGGAAGTACTGGAGCCGGAACGGATGCTGATAGCGGCCCTCGTACAGGAGCTCGCTCACGGTGGCGAGCCGGTCCGTCGAGCCCGGGTTTCCGGTGAGGAAGACCGCTTCGCCCTCGTCGGGACCGCTCGAGTCCCAGCGGAAGTAGTTCTCGGGGTGGATGGGCTCCGTGCTGTCGGGCGCGTAGGCGCGGAAGAACGCCACGTCGAGGGCGAAGCGCGGATAGGTGAAGTTGTCGTCGTCCCCGCCGAAGTAGCCCGCCTGCAGCTCGGGCGCGAACACGAGCTTCACGGGCGCGTAGCGGTGGTAGCGGTACAGCTGGAACTGCCCGCCGTGGTAGAGGTTCACGACCTGGCAGTGGACCTGGGGACCGTCCTCGCAGCGTCGCTCGAGCCGCGCTTCGGCGCTGTCGCGAGCCTCGGCCACCGCCTCGTCACCGGCGCCGGCCGGGGTGACCCCGCGCACGCTGTCTGTGACGTTCGTGATCGCCACGAGCTGGTCGAGGTACAGGTCCGGGCACAGCTTCTCGTCGGCCCGAGTGGGGGCGTAGAACCCGTTGGCCACGTAGTCGCTGTCCGTCGGAGAGACGGCCGAGACGCAGTCGCGCGAGCAGTGGTGGTTGGTCATCACCAGGCCGTCCGGCGACACGAACGAGGCCGAGCAGATCTGTCCGAAGCGCAGGGACGCCAGGCGAACGTGCTGCAGCCAGGACGGCGAGGGCTCGAAGCCGTAGCGGGCCTTCCAGTAGTCCAGCGGCGGATTCTCGAACGTCCACATCGTCCCGAGCTCGTGTCCCGTGAGGCGGGCCGTGTCGGCCGCGGACCGGATGTCGGGCCCGGGGAGGAGGAGCGTGTCCGGGGCCGCGGCCGGCCCGGCGGCGGCCGGCATGGTCTCGGCGGCGGGGGCGGTCCCTCCGCCGGCCGTGGCGCAGGCCGAGGCGACGAGGAGGAGGATCACCAGACCCACCCACGTGAGCGGGCGGCGTGCGGGAGCGTCGAAACCGGCGTTCATGCGACTCCTGCTTCCGTGGCGGACTCGGTCGAGTGTCGGATGTCGTGACACCGGTGCGTCCGGGACTCCGGTCGCGGTCCGGTCCCTCCGGTGGTGCGCGGGCATACCCGTGACGGCGGCTTCGGGTCCGCCGCCGGGACCCGCGGGGACCGATGGGAAGACCGTCGGTCCGCTAACTCGGGCGAAGCGAGGAAGCTACCGCTACTGGTTCGGCAGGCTCGTCTTGTAGCGGGAGGCGACCGCCTGGGCGAGCGCGTTGGCGATGAGCACGTGCGCGGTCGCGCTGGGGTGCACGCCGTCCTTGCTGAACATCGGTCCGAACGGCTGGTCCACCGCCGCGGTGCCCGACGTGGTGGGGAAGGGCGGGATGTTGCCCTTCTGGAGCTCGTCCAGGAGGAGGACGTTCGGGTCCAGGAAGACCCAGTTGTGGTTCTGCGCGACCTCCTGAATCGTGGCGTCGTACCCCTCCACGGCGCGGTGCACGGCCGCCACCTCGTCCGGGTTGAGTACCGGCGGATCGTTCACGCAGTCGAGCGTCACGACCTGGCCCTGGAGTGCCTGCGCCATGAGCACGCCGAACCCGTAGGCGAACGGCACCCGCGCAGCCTCTCCCACGCCGCCGTAGGCCGAGGGCGCGCAGTCGTTGCTGACCTGGAAGGTGGGCGGAAGCTGGTTCTGTTGCTTGGCGAGCCAGTAGGCGGCGCCGAGGGAGAGGTTGGGGATGTACTTCACGAAGCCGACCCCGAGGAGGGCCGCGCCCTCCAGGCTCGGCAGGCGAGCGATGCTGTCCGCCAGGGCCCGGTAGCGGGCCGTGAAGGTGGCCTGCGGCGTGATCAGCGTGGTGTCACCGGACAGCGCCGCGTCGAGCACGTCGTTGTTGCCGATCCACACGGTCACGAAGGTGGGGTCGGCCGCGCGGGCGGCCTGGAACTGGGTGCGCCCCCCCAGCATCAGGGTGGTGAGCGTGTTGGCCCGGCTGCTGTCGGCCAGGTTGGTGAGCGGGTCGATGACCGCCGCGCCCGGCACGGCCACGTCGTTGAGGACCGGCGGGATCTGCCGGTCCCGGAGCGCGCACGGGGGAGCCGCCGGGCCCCCCACGACCTCGCCGGTGTAGATGTTCACCGCGGGCGGCGGGCAGCCCGGACTCGCGAGGAGGGGCTGGTTGAAAGTCGTGCCCGCCATCTGCGCGAAGAGGGCGGCGTAGGATTGCTGCTGCGTGCTGTCGTTGATGCCCGCGGACTGGAAGCCGGCCGTGATGCTGTTGCCGAAGGCGACGTAGCGGTCGAACAGCTGCCCGCCGGTCGGGCCGGGTGGCTCGAGCACGTTCTTGCATCCCGTCGCCCCCAGCGCCACGCACGCGGCCAGCGCGAAGTGGGCGGGCCTGGAGCCGCGGAGACCGCCCCTTGGCCGCCCGAGCTCTCTCGATCCCTCGAATCCAGACATGGCCTTCGACTCCCGTACCCTAGAAGTGGACCGTGACGGTCGTGGCGAGGAGGTGCCCCAGGAAGTGGAACTCGCCGTTGTTGAGCGCCGCCGTGGGCTGGACCCCCGGCAGCGGGTCCCGGGTCCGTCCACGTCGATTGACCTGCAGGAGGAGGTTGTAGGCGACGTTCAGGTCCACGTGGGACCCGGCGTGCCATCCGAGCCCCGCCGCGAACAGGCTGCGCCGACCCTCGGGCAGGAGCGGCGTCACGGTCTTGTCGGGCGATGCCGCCTGGTTCCACGCGTACCCGAGCCGCAGCATCAGCCCGTCGCGAAGTGTGAGCTCGCCCCCCACCCGGACGGCGCTGGTGTTGTTGTAGTCCTCGATCCGCAGCTCGGTACCGGCGCCGCCCTGGAACTGGATCGGCAGCCGGCCGAACAGGGACCAGTGCGTCCACAGGTAGTCCGCCTCCAGGCGCAGGCCGTCGATGGGGCGGACGCTGAGCCCTCCGGCGAACTGGTCGGGCATCGTGATCGAGGTCTTGATGCCCTGCGGACCGAGCGGTCCCTGGAACACGCCCGATCCCTGGATCACGGCGTCCATGGGCGTTCCGGCCGGGACGCCGTACGGGTTGCCAGCCGGCAGGACGAGACCCGTCGAGACGGGAGCGAAGGTGGCCTGGCCGTCGTAGTTCAGCGTGACCCGGGTGAGGTACCTGGCTCCCAGGTCGACCCGGTCGGTGAGCCGGATCCGGACCCCGAAGTTCCCGCCTACGCCCGTGGCCGTGGACGAGCCGAGGTGTCCGCTGGCGAAGGGCGTCTGGAAGGGCACGCCGAGCTGACCGAACAGCGTGCCGGCGGGGACGCCCGCCCCGGCCGGCACCGGCTGCGTGGAGAGGTCGAGGAGCTGGTTCAGCTCCACCGTGCTGAGGACGACCGTGAGGCCGGCCCCGATCGAGATCCGGTCCGTGAGACGCACCGAGGCGGTCGGCTGGAGGTAGAAGGAGTGCAGCTTGCTCTCATAGCCGAGGAACGCCGCCGCGGACGAGTCCGGCCACGAGGTCTCGAGGCCGTAGGGCGTGTACAGGCCGAGCCCGACCGCGAAGCGATCACCGAAGCCGTAGGCCACGTAGGCGTGCGGGACCGGCAGGAGTCGTCGATTCATGTTCGTCACGGCGCCGTTCAGGTCGGCCGTGAACCGGCCGTCGGGCACGATGCCGGTGACGCCCGCCGACAGCGTCAGGCCCTGAACGGCACCGAGCGCGGCCGGGTTGAAGAACATGGCGGAGCCGTCGTCACAGGGCCGGGCCACGACCGCGGAGGCGGCGCCCATGGCGCAGGTGCTCTGCTCGTACACGCCGAACCCCTGCGCGCGCACGGCGGCGGGTGGCGAGGCGAGGAGCAGCAGGAGGGCGGGGAGCAGGGAGAGGAAGCGGCCCGGCGGGTGGGACCCGAGATTCGAAGGACTTGCGGACATCGGACTCCTCGATGCCGGAGTGAACGCCTGACGCTCGCCCTCGAGGTCGGCGCCCGGTCCGGACGTCCGGAGCCGGCGGGACCGCGTCGGAACCTCGATTTCGATTCGGCCCCGAAAGCTTGCCATGAAACAGGCAGTCGAGCAAGCCACGGGCCCTCCCGCGCCGCGAGGTCTCGGCTGTCCGGCGGGTTGCATCGCCGGGGCGGTGTGGATACCTGCTGGCCCGGGGGGACCACCCGGGGCGGGGCCCGTGGATCGGATCGGACGGGGAGGCTGCTGTGACGCCCAGCGCGAAGACAGGCCGGTGTGCCGGAGGTCCCCGCCGTGTCGGCGTTCACGGTCGCGGCCAGCGCGCCTTCCGCGGCCTCCGCCCGCCGTCCGTCCTGGCCCTGCTCGCCGTGGTGGCGGTGGCCGCCTGCGGGAGCGGCGCTCGCTCCGCTGCCGACACCGTTCCCCGCGTGCTGGTGTCGGTGCCCCCCGAGGCCTACCTGGTGCGGTCGATCGCCGGGGAGCGGGTGGAGGTGCACGTGCTCCTGCCGCCCGACGCGAGCCCGCACACCTACGAGCCCTCGATGGGGATCGCCCGCCGTGCGGCCGACGCGGACCTCTACCTCACCGTGGGTCACCCTCGCCTCACGTTCGAGACCAGCTGGGCGCAGGCCCTGGGGAGAATGGGGCACACCCGGATCGTGCCGCTCGCGGTGGACTGCGGGGCCCGACCGGACGATCCGCACGTGTGGCTGTCGGCCGTATGCGCGGACACCATGGCCCGGCGCGCGGAGGCCGCACTCGAGGGGCTGCTGCCGCCGTCCGCGGCGCCCCTTCTGCGCGCACGTCTCGATTCGACCCTCTCCGCCATGCGCCTCGCGTCGAGCGCGGCCGACTCCATCCTGGCGCCGTTCGCGGGCCGGAGCTTCCTCGTCTTCCACCCGGCGTGGGACTACTTTGCGCGGGATCACGGGCTTCGGCAGGTGGCCATCCAGGCCGGTTCCCGCGAGCCGGGCCCGCGCGACCTGGCGCGCGTTGTCCAGGAGGTCCGGGAGGAGGGGCTCCGCGTGCTGTTCATCCAGCCAGGCATGCCGCGCCGTGAGGCCGACCGCGTCGCTCGCCAGCTCGGCGTACGGACGGAGATCCTGGATCCACTCGCGGAGAACTGGCCGGCGCTCGTGGTGGACGTGGCCCGCGCGCTCCGGGATGCGTGGGCGACCCCTTGACCGCCTCACCGCCGGCTGTGTCCTTCGAAGGTGTGTGGTTCTCTTACGGCTCCCGGCCGGTGCTGGACGACGTGACCTTTCAGGTGGAGCGCGGGGCCTTCCTGGGCGTTCTCGGGCCCAACGGTGGCGGGAAAACGACCCTTCTGAAGCTTGTGCTGGGCCTCCTGAAGCCGGATCGCGGGCGGGTTCGGGTGCTGGGTCTCCCGCCCAGGGGGGCGCGGGGGCGGGTGGGCTACGTGCCGCAGTACACGCGGTTCGACGCCGACTTTCCCATCCTGGTCCGCGACGCCGTGCTGGTGGCGCGCCTCGGCCGCGGCCGACCCTGGGGACCCGCGTCGGCCGAAGACCGGGAGGCAGCCGACCGGGCGCTCGAGCAGGTGGCGCTGGCCGGTTTCGCGGAGCGGCCCATCGGGGAGCTTTCGGGGGGGGAGCTGCAGCGTGTCCTCGTGGCCCGCGCGCTGGCCGTCGAGCCCGAGATTCTCCTCCTGGACGAGCCGACGTCGAGCGTGGATCCCCGGGTGGGCCGGACGCTCTACGAGCTGCTCGAGCAGCTCGGCCCCGGCATGACGCGCATCCTCGTGTCTCACGATGTCGGCGTCCTCAACCGGCACGTGGACAGCGTGGCCTGCGTGAACCGAAGCGTGTGGTACCACGGGCACGGGACGATCACGCCCGAGCTCCTGGAGGAGGCCTACGGGGAGCCCATGGACGTCGTGGCCCACGGCCACCGGCTCCTCGAGGCCCACGAGGACGCCCGTTGAGCGGCGCTCTCGCGCTCCCGTTCTTCCAGGACGCCCTGGTGGCGGGCCTGCTGGCGGCCGTGGCCTGCGGCGTCATAGGCAGCTACGTGGTGGTCAAGGAGATCGCGTCCATCTCCGGTGGGCTCGCCCACGCCGCCTTCGGGGGCGTGGGGCTCGGCTACCTCCTCGGGTTCGATCCGATGCTCGGGGCTGTCGGCTTCGGGTTGGCCTCGAGCGCCGGCATAGGGCTAGCCTACAGCCAGCACCGCCGGGGGCTCGAGACGCTCATCTCGATGGTGTGGGCCGTCGGCATGGCGCTCGGGGTCCTGTTCATCGCCATGGCGCCGGGCTACGCCCCGGATCTGACGGCCTACCTGTTCGGGAACATCCTGCTGGTGTCGCCCACCTACCTGGTGTTGGCGGGGGTGCTGGACGTGGCGATCCTGGCCTCCGCGACGCTCCTCCACCGCCCCCTGCAGGCGATGGCGTTCGACGAGGAGTTCGCGGAGGTCGTGGGGGTCCCCGTGCGGCTCCTCCTGCTGCTCCTCCTGGCGCTCACGGCCCTCACGGTGGTGCTCCTCATCCGGGTCGTCGGGGTCATCCTGGTCATCGCTCTTCTCACGATCCCCGCCGCCGCCGCGCGGCCGTGGGCCCGAACGCTGCCCCGGATGATGGTCCTGGCCACCTTGCTCGGAGGGGCCAGCAGCGTGGTCGGTCTGTGGGCGGCGTGGTGGCTCTCGGTGGGACCGGGGATCGACCTCCCGACCGGCCCCCTGATCGTGCTGGTGTCGGCCCTCCTGTACGGCGTGTCCTGGGCAGCGCGATCACTCACCGCAGCAGGAGACGCCTGATGGATCGCCTGGCCGGCTGTGTGGCGTCTGCGCTGGTGGCGCTCCCCTTCCTGGCCACCGTCGTTCGCGCCCAACAGCCCGGAGCCGCCGACGGCGATCGACCCAGGGTCCGCGACGCGGGGATCGTGATCGGAGCGCTCCCTCCGGGCCCCCTGGACGCCATCACCGACGTGCGGGGCGTGCGCGTCGGACAGGTGACGGTGTGGAGCGGGGATTCGCTGCGCACCGGGGTGACCGCCGTTCTCCCACACGCGGGCAACCTGTTCCGCGACAAGGTGCACGGGGCCATGGTCGTCGGGAACGGGTTCGGCAAGCTCATCGGCCTCTCGCAGGTCAACGAGCTCGGCTGGATCGAGACGCCGATCCTCCTCACGGGGACGCTGAGCGTGTGGCGGGCGGCGGACGCCCTGGTCGACACGATGCTGGAGATCCCCGAGAACCGAGACGTGGTGTCGATCAACCCGGTGGTGGGCGAGACGAACGACGGCTGGCTCAGCGACATCAGGGCCCGGCCCATCACGCCCGAGGAGGTGCGGGAGGCGCTGCGACGGGCGCGCGGCGGGCCGGTAGAGGAGGGGAGCGTGGGCGCCGGCACGGGCACGCGCGCCCTGGGATGGAAGGGCGGCATCGGGACCGCGTCCCGGGTCGTCCCGGCCGGGCGGGGCGGCTACACGGTGGGCGTCCTCGTGCAGACCAACTACGGAGGCCGGCTGCGGATCGTCGGGTACCCGGTGTGGCGCGACCTCGGCACCAGCCCCGACGAAGTCTCCGCCCGACCCTCCGGGGCCCGCCGGCAGGCCGGCGTGGCGGCCCGGACAGCGCCCCCGGCCGAGGGACCCTACCGCGACGCAGACGGGGGCGGCTCGGTGATGATCGTGGTCGCCACCGACGCTCCCCTCCGGCACCTGGGGCTCACCCGGCTGGCGCGGCGGACGTTCCTCGGCATCGGACGCACCGGCTCGTGGATGTCCAACGGGTCGGGTGACTACGCCATCGCCTTCTCGACGCGCCGGGACTCGACGCCGCCGGTGGAGGACGGCCGCGACCTCTCGGCCCTGTTCGAGGCCGTCGTCGAGGCCACCGAGGAAGCGGCCCTCAACTCCCTGTTCCGGGCCACGACGGTGACCGGCTACCGCGGGCGGACGACCCAGGCCCTGCCGGTGGAGCGGGTGCTCGGCATCCTCCGCGAACACGGGCTGCTCCGCCGGACCGGGGAGGCCGGGCCGGAGTGAAGTGGGGGGGAACGGCGGAGCCGTCCCGTCGCCGGCCGGTGCATGGCCTGCGCCCCGGTGCGACACGCCGCCCCGGGGCCGGCCCGCTCAGGGGCGCTCCGCGCCATCGCCGACCGGCCGCCGTCGGGCCCGGTCGATGGCTTCCCGGACCCGCGCCGTGAGCCGCGCCACGTCCTCCGGGTCCCCGGCGTCGCCGTCGGCCTCCACCGGCTCCAGGATCCGGATCACGGCTCGCGCCCTGCCGAACACGATCGAGCCCTTCGCGAGGGCGCGCCGTGTGCCGGTGAGCGCCAGCGGGAGGATCGGTGAACCGGTCTCGAGCGCCAGGCGGAAGGCGCCCTCGTGGAAGGGCAGGAGCTCCGGCGTAGGGGCACGCGTGCCCTCGGGGAAGATGATCACGGGCACGCCCCGCCACAGCCACTCGCGTAGACGCTCGTAGGCCCGCTTGCGGCTCTCGGCGTCCCTGCGCCGGACGGCCACGTCCCCGACCAGGCGCATCATCAAGCCGAGGAAGGGTGTGCGCAGGATGGCCCGCTTGGAGAGCCACTTCATCTCCCAGGGGAGGCACCCGACCAGGACCACGTCCGCCATCGACTCGTGGTTGCACACGACCACGTACGGCACGGACCGGTCGCGGGGGAGCCGACCCTCGAAGCGCACGCTCCAGAATGGATTGACCCGGATCGCCGCGCGCGCGCACAACCGGAACAGGCGTCCGGCGGCCAGGCGCCGGCGGTCCCAGGGCGCCGTGCACGCCCACACGACCGTGACCATGGGAGTCCAGGCCACGACGAGCAGCGCCCACAGGGTCCACACGAGCGCCGAGACGATGAGGGAGGCGAGGCGACGCATCTCCGGATGAGGATGGGCTCGCGGCGGGACGTGGGCAATCGGCGATTCGGCTGGACGAGGCCGCGAAGCCGGGATATCGTGCACGCCGAGCGAACGGCCGCGGTGCCGGTCGCGGCCACCGCACCTGCCGATGGAGGACCGAGCACCGATGAGCCGAGCCGGCGATACAGGACGATCCGGGGCACCGGGCGGCGAGTTCGTCCCGGCCGATTTCCAACCACCCCTGCCGCGGGATCGACTCCTCCGCGACGAGGCTCCCGGCGAGGACGCCGTGCCGCTCGACGTCCTGTTCGTGGGCGGAGGGCCGGCGGGACTGGCGGGAGCCATCGAGCTGGCCGGGCTCGTCCGGGCCGAGAGGGAGGAGGGCGGTCCGCTCGGCGACCTCGAGATCGGCGTGCTCGAGAAGGCCTCCACGTTGGGCGAGCACTGCCTGTCCGGCGCCGTCGTGCACCCGGGGCCCTTCCGCGAGCTGTTCCCGGACGTGTCCCCCGAGGATCTGCCCTTCCGTCGTCCGGCGCCGCCAGACCGGGTCTACTACCTGGGCGAGAGCGGCCGCGTGCGGCTTCCGACGCCTCCCACCATGCACAACAGTGGCAACTATGTGGCCTCGATCTGCGAGATCGTGCGCTGGATGGGAGAGCGCGCCGAGGAGCTGGGCGTCAACGTGTTCACGGGCTTTCCGGCGGACTCTCTCCTGGTACAGGACGGCGCCGTGGTCGGGGCGAGGACGACGCCGGGCGGTCTGACCCGCGAGGGCGGGCCCGGGAGCGGCTACATGCCGCCGACCGACGTGGCGGCGCGCGTGACCGTGCTGTCGGAGGGTACCCGCGGCTCCCTGACCTCGGCGTGGCTGGAGTGGCAGGGCATCGAGTCCTCCAACGCGCAGATCTACGCCCTGGGCGTCAAGGAGCTGTGGCGGGTTGGGACCACGCTCGACACGGTCATCCACACCCTGGGCTGGCCGCTCCCCCCGGACGCGTTCGGGGGGAGCTTCGTGTATCCCATGGGCGAGGATCTGGTGGCCGTAGGGCTCGTCGTGGGACTCGACTATCCCAGCGCCGGACTGGACGCGCACGTCCTCCTCCAGCGGTTCAAGACGCACCCCCTGGTGGCCTCCATCCTGGAGGGTGGTGAGATCGAGGAGTGGGGCGCGAAAACGATCCCGGAGGGCGGCTTCTACGCCTTGCCCGAGCGCCTGCACGGCGACGGCCTGGTGGTGGTGGGGGACGCCGCGGGTTTCGTGGACGTCGCTTCCCTCAAGGGCATCCACTATGCCGTCCATTCGGGCATGCTCGCGGCCCGGGCCGTGTTCCGGGCGCTTCAGCAGGACGACGTGTCGGAACGCGCCCTGTGTCCGTATGACGAGGCCATCCGGGACAGCTTCATCGCGCGCGACCTCTATCGCACGCGGAACATGCGGCTGGCTTTCAAGGAGGGCGGGCTGTACCGGGGCGGCCTCAAGGCCGCGGTGATGACGCTGACCGGGGGATCGTTCCCTGCAGGCCGCATTCCCGCCGAGGAGGACGCTCTCGCGCCCCGCTCGTCAGGCCGAGAGGCGGAGTTCGCCCCCGACGGAGACCGAACCTTCTCCAAGGAGGATGCGGTCTACCGCTCTGGCAACACGACGCGGGACGACATTCCCAGTCACCTGGTCGTGGGAGAGGACGTCACGGGCCAGGTGGCCGACTTCTACGCTCACATGTGTCCGGCCGGCGTCTACCAGCGCGACGGGGATCGGCTGGTCGTGAACGCGCCCAACTGTGTGGACTGCAAGGCCACCGATGTGCTGGGCCCTCGCTGGACGCCGCGCGAGGGAGGAAGCGGTCCCGGCTACCAGCGGATGTAGTCCGATCGCATCGGAGGGACTCCGGGAGCCCCGGGGGAGGGGGACCAGGATGGGCGAAGCCTACGAGGCCGAGCACCGCGGTCGTCTCTTCCACCTCGTGTGGCCGACGGCCAGCTACCTGTTCACGAACGCCACGGCCGCCGTGGGCGCCTTCCTGTTCTTCGTCCTCAACCGCACGACGGTCATCGGACGCGAGCGGCTGCCGCAGGGCCGGAACACGCTGCTGGTCTCCAACCACCAGACGATGATCGACAGCTGGCTCATCGGCATCTCGGCGTTCTACCCACAGTCGTGGTGGCGCCCGTGGCTCATTCCGTGGAACCCGGCGGCGAGGGAGAACTTCTTCAAGAACCCGCTCCTCGCTCTGTTCTCGGATCTTTGGAAGGCGATCCCGATCCGCGAGGGTCGACGGGACTACAGGGCGCTCTACCGGATGCTCCGGGCCCTGCGCGAGGGCGTGATGATCCTGTTCCCCGAGGGGACGCGCAGCCGCGACGGGAGCATCGGGCCGGGCCGGCCGGGTGCCGGACTCCTGGCGCTGGGCACGGGAGCCTCGGTGGTCCCGGTGACCATCGACGGGATGGACCGCGTGCTCCCGATCGGCCGCATCGTGCCGCGGGTGGGCCAGCGGGTGTACGTCTACTTCGGGGACCCGATCGACTACTCGGACTTCGAGGACCGTCCGCGCTCCAAGGAGACGGCGCAGGAGCTCGTGGACCGGGTGATGGACGTCCTGAGGGCCCAGCAGCGGGCCCTGCGGCGGATCAAGGCGGGAGCGGCCCCGGAGCCGCCCCCGCCGACCGCGTCGGGCTAGGGCAGCTCCACTCCCTCGCCGCGCACCACCGGCTCGATCGACTCGAGCGCCTCTTCGAGGATCTCGTGGGTGACGACGAGCGGAGGCGCGAAGCGGATCACCTGGTGATGGGTTTCCTTGGCCAGGATGCCCCGCTCCATGAGGGCCTCGCAGAAGGGCCTGGCCGTAGCCGAGGTCTCCCTGATCACGACGCCGACCATGAGTCCGCGCCCCCGGATCTCCTCGACGTGCGGGGAGTCGATCGCCCGCAGCCGCTCCATGAACCAGTCGCCCAGCTCCCGGGCCCGATCGGAGAGGCGCTCGTCCAGGATGACCCGCAGTGAGGCGCTCCCTACCGCCGCCCCCAGCGGATTGCCGCCGAACGTGGAGCCATGGTCACCCGGCGTGAACACGTCCATCACCTCGGCGTCGGCCAGGATACCGGAGACCGGGTAGACTCCACCACCCAGCGCCTTCCCGACGATGAGGATGTCACCCCGCGTCCCGTCCCAGTCGCCACAGAACAGCTGGCCGGTGCGTCCGAGGCCCGTCTGGATCTCGTCGTTGATGAGGAGGACATCGTGCTCGGCGCAGATCTCGGCGCAGCGCGCCAGGTAGCCTTCCGGCGGCACGATCACGCCGCCCTCACCCTGGATCGGCTCCACGAGGAACCCGACCGTGTTCTCGGTGATCGCGTCCTCGAGGGCGGCGGAATCGCCGTACGGGATGATCTTGAACCCGGGCGTGAACGGTCCGAAGCCGTGCCGGTACTGCGCCTCGGTCGAGAAGCCCACGATCGTCGTGGTGCGGCCATGGAAGTTGTTCTCGCACGCGATGATCTCGGCCCTGCCATCGGGGACTCCCTTCACGGTGTAGCCCCACTTCCGGGCGGCCTTGAGGGCCGTCTCCACGGCCTCGGCCCCCGTGTTCATGGGCAGCGCCTTCTCGAAGCCGGTGGCCTCACAGAGCGCGTGGAGGAAGGGACCCATACGATCGTTGTGGAACGCTCGTGAGGTCAGGGTGATGCGGCCGGCCTGCTCGTGCAGCGCTTCCAGGATGGCGGGATGGCGGTGCCCCTGGTTGAGCGCGGAGTAGGCGCTCAGCATGTCGAGGTAGCGGTTGCCGTCCACGTCCCACACGAAGCAGCCCTCGCCCTTCGAGAGGACCACCGGCAGCGGCTTGTAGTTGTGCGCGCTCCAGTGCTCGGCCTCGAGGATGGCCGCCTGCGTCTCCTGCCCCACGGTGGTCGTAGAGCTCATACCGGTCACTCCTGGCTCCCGAAGTCGCTCGCTTCATCCCGTCCGTCCACCTCCGGCGCCCCGTCGGGGCGCCGCGGGGGCGGGCGCGGGTCGTCGTCGAGGCAGCTTAGACGCCCGCCGTGGCCCGCCGCAAGGCGGAGCGGCCGGGCGCGAGGATCGGGGCTGGACACGGAGGCGCGCGAGGCCCATTCTCCGGTCGAGCTTCGGCCGGGGGACGCGCTCGACTTCCGGTCGGACCGCGTCGTCCACCGGGCGGGTGGAGGCGCGGACGGTGACACGCAGCGCCCCGCGAGGAGAAGGAACGTGTACTACGTACTGTTCACGATCATGCTGGCCGTCCTCGTGGCCGGTCTGGGAGCCGGACTCGCCTTCATCTGGCTGCCCGGGATCCGTGAGGAGAAGGACGCTCGCTGACGTCTTTCGGAGGGGACGTGGCGTCAAAAGCATAAGATCGACATGGTGTTACGAATCTGAATATAATGTAACTTGTTAGCCGTGGTACACGGTGGACAGACGGCCCTCGCCTCGTTAGATTGAAGGATCGTCACGGCCCGTGGATTCCTGGCCCGCTCACGCGGGCCGAGCCCGCGGGCCGCGCCGTGAGGTAAACCGGGAGGCGAGGGGGAGAATGACGAAGCACTTCTTTGACGAGGACGGACGGCGCTGGAAGGCGTGGCGGGCATCGCGCGACGTGTACTGGCCCGACCCCGACGTCCAGCCGCCGGAGAAGACCGAGTACGACTCGGTGATCTTCGTGTGCTTTTCCGATCCACACCAGCCACAACGTAGAGCTTTCATGCCGGTAGGAGCCTTCGACGGCCTCGACCCGGAAGCCCTTCGCGAGGAATTCGTCGACGCGACCCCGGAGCCGGCGCCCCACTAGCCGCGGCTTCGGAAGGGCGATCGCAGCATGGAGCGCGGGGTCGGGCTCGCCCGACCCCGCGCTCTCATCGTATCATGGTCCCTCCACGTCCGGCCCGCTCTCGAAGCACCGATGGCGCCGTCGTGACACGGTTCTTGCACGCCCGTGAGGTCGCCCGGCTTCGGTCACGCCGGCCGTCATGCAGAGCCGGCGGGAATCGGGATCGGCGCGCTCGGCCAGCGACAGGGCGGGCACGGTAACCGACTCAAGGAAAGGCACATTCGCACCATGGCGGAACAGATCATGGCCAAGGGCCTCGAGGGCATCGTCGTCTCCGAGACTGCCCTGGGCTTCATCGACGGTCAGCAAGGACGCCTGGTCTACCGGGGCTTCGACATCCACGACCTGGCGGAGCACGCCAGCTTCCTGGAGACCCTCTACATGCTGTGGCACGGCGAGCTCCCCGACCGGGCGCGCCTGGAGGCCTTGGAGCGGGAGCTGGCCGGCCAGCGGAGACTGGCTCCGGGCGTCCTGGAGGTCCTCCGGGGCCTGCCTTCCGACGCCAATCCGATGACGGTGCTGGAAGCCTCGGTCGCGGCCATGGGTGCCTTCGACGAGGAGGCGGGGGACAACAGCCGGGAAGCGGAGCTCCGCAAGGCCGGACGGATCACGGCCAAGATCCCGACCGTCATCGCCGCCTTCGGTCGTCTCCGCGACGGGAAGGAGCCCGTCGAGCCCGACCCCGAGCTGAGACACGCGGCCAACTTCCTGTACATGCTGCGCGGCGAGAAGCCGAAGGAGGTCGAGGCGAAGGCGCTCGACACCAGCCTGCTCCTCTACCTCGAGCACGGGTTCAACGCCTCGACCTTCACCTGTCGCGTCATCGCTTCCACTCTCGCCGACCTGCACTCGGCGGTGGTCGGCGGGATCGCCGCGCTCAAGGGCGAGCTGCACGGCGGGGCGAACGAGAAGGCGATGCGCATGCTGCTCGAGATCGGCGAGGTGGATCGGGCCGAAGACTGGGTCGACGAGGCGCTCGTGGAGCACCGCAAGATCATGGGCTTCGGGCACCGGGTGTACCGGACCGAGGACCCGCGCGCGACGCACCTCCGGCAGATGTCGGAGGATCTCAGCAAAGCGCTCGGCGATCCCAAGTGGCACGAGATCGCCCGCAAGGTCGAAGAGACGATGCTGGATCGAAAGGGCATCCACTGCAACGTCGATTTCTACTGCGGCATCGTCTACTACACGCTGGGCATCCCGCTCGACCTGGACACACCGCTGTTCGCGGCGGGCCGGATCGGCGGCTGGTCCGCGCACGTCATGGAGCAGCACGGAGACAATCGTATCATCCGGCCGCGCGCCGAGTACACGGCCTCCAGGGACCGCAGGTACGTGCCGATCGACGAGCGCTGAAGGAGATCCGCCCGGGTCGCACCGCGTCGGGATCCGGAGTGTCTCAGGCCCCTGGCCGTCCGGCGACTCGACCGCCGGGCGGCCTTCTTGTATTCGCCTACCGACGGAACGAAAGGCGTGATATCTTCGCCCGGGCCGGGTTCCGGTGCCGGCCCATCCTCGAGTGATGCCACCCACGCAGGAGGACGGACCAACCATGTCGGCCTATCGCCATGCACGGCCGCCGTCGGACGGCGAGCCGATTCGATATTCGGATGGAGAACTGGTCGTTCCCGACCACCCGATCGTGCCCTTCATCGAAGGGGATGGGATCGGTCCCGACATATGGGCGGCCTCGGTACGCGTGTTCGACGCCGCTGTCCGAGCGGCGTACGAGGGCGAGCGCACCATCCGCTGGATGGAAGTGTACGCGGGTGAGCGCGGCAAGGAGGTGACGGGCGAGTGGCTTCCGAAGGAGACGTTCGAGGCCGCCCGTGAGTTCCTGGTCGCGATCAAGGGTCCGCTCACCACGCCCGTCGGCGGCGGCATCCGCTCGCTCAACGTGACCATCCGGCAGGAGCTGGACCTGTATGCGTGCGTCCGGCCCAGCCGCTGGCTGAGCGGCACGCCGTCCCCGGTCCGGGAGCCAGAGAAGCTCGACGTCGTCATCTACCGTGAGAACACCGAGGACGTCTACTCGGGGATCGAGTGGGAGGCCGGAACACCGGAGGTCGAGAAGGTCCGGCACTTCCTGAACGACGAGATGGGCACCTCGATCCGCGAGGGCAGTGGGATCGGCATCAAGCCGATCTCGGAGTTCGGTACCAAGCGGCTGGTGGTCATGGCCATCCGTGATGCCATCCGCGACGGCCGGCGCTCGGTGACCCTGGTCCACAAGGGCAACATCATGAAGTACACGGAGGGTGCCTTCAGGAAGTGGGGCTACGAGGTGGCCCGCGAGCGCTTCGGCGACCGCACCCTCACCGAGGAAGAGGTGTGGAAGGAGCACGACGGCCAGGTCCCGGATGGGAAGGTCGTGATCAAGGACCGGATCGCGGACCAGATGTTCCAGCAGGTGCTGCTGCGGCCCGATGAGTACGACTACATCGCCCTTCCGAACCTGAACGGCGATTACCTGTCCGACGCCTGCGCGGCGCAGGTCGGCGGCCTCGGGATGGCACCGGGCGCCAACATCGGAGATGAAGTCGCATTCTTCGAGGCGACGCACGGAACCGCTCCCAAGTACGCGGGCCAGGACAAAGTGAACCCCACGTCTCTCATCCTGTCGGGCGTGATGATGCTCGACCACATGGGCTGGCACGAGGCCGCCCGGGCCATCGAGGACGGTATCGTCTCGGCCATCCAGGCCCGTGCGGTGACCTACGACCTCGCCCGCCAGATGGAGGGCGCGACGGTTCTGCCCACCTCCGGCTACGCAGACCGGATCATCGCGGCCCTGGAGGGCGACGCGTGACGGGCCCCGGCCAGGCGGCCACGGCCGGCCCGGGGGACGATCGTGAGGTGACGCTGCTCCCCGGGCCGGTCCTCGACCTGGGCACCGAGGTCGTGGCCGTAGGGCTGGGCCAGGGCGCGGCGCCTGCGGGCGCGGCAGAGGCCCTGGACCGCCGAGCGGGCGGGGTGCTGGGCCGATGGGTGGCGGCGGGCCGTTTCCGAGGCGAGGCGGGGGAGACCCTGTTCGTGCCGGCGGGGAACGGAACCCCGCACCTGCTGGCCGTGGGGCTCGGCAAGGAAGCCGACCGGCGCGCCGAAAGCGTGCGGCGACTGGCCGGGGTCACGATTCGAGAGGCGCGCCACCGGCGGCTCGAGTCGGCGGCGGTGGTCCTTCCCGGCGGTCTCCACGATCCGCTCGAGGAATGCGTGCGGGCCGCCGCCGAGGGTCTGGTGCTCGGAGACTGGAGCTTCGACGAGCTTCGGGGTGCCGAGCGCCGCGAGAAGCTGCCTCCCCGACCGGAACGCGCCGCCGTGCACGTGCCCGGGGACACGAGCGGGAAGGTGGACGATCTCGCCAGGGCGGTCCGCGAGGGCAGGGCGGTGGCAGCCGCCCAGAATTGGGCTCGCGGGCTCGTGGCGCGTCCCGGCAACGTGGCCACCCCGACCTTCCTGGCGACGCGCGCCCGCGAGATGGCCGACGCGTACGGGCTGCAGGCGGACGTGTGGGGTCCGGACAAGCTGCGCGAGGAGGGCTTCGGGGGTCTGCTGGCGGTGTCACGTGGTTCCGCGGAGCAACCCCGGTTCATCATCCTCCAGCACCGGGGCGCCGAGGGCGCTCCCTTCGTGCTCGTGGGGAAGGGCGTCACCTTCGACGCCGGAGGCATCTCCCTCAAGCCCTCCTCCGGTATGGAGGACATGAAGTTCGACATGGGCGGCGGGGCCGCGGTCCTCGGGGCCATGCGGGCGGCGGCGGAACTCGGCCTCCCGGCCCGGATCGTGGGTCTGGTGCCGTCGACCGAGAACCTGCCCTCGGGCAGCGCGCTCAAACCGGCGGACGTGATACGGGGCGTCTCCGGCATCTCCATCGAGGTCGTGAACACGGACGCCGAGGGACGGCTCATCCTCTCGGACGCGCTCGCCTACGGCTCCCGCCTCGAGCCCCGCGCCATGGTGGACCTGGCCACGCTCACTGGCGGATGCGTGGTGGCGCTGGGATACCACGCCAGTGGACTCATGACGGACGACGATGGGCTCGCGGCCGAGCTGGATGAGGCGGGACGGCGCTCCGGGGAACGCGTGTGGCGCCTCCCGCTGTGGGAAGAATACCGGAAGCAGATGGACTCGGACATCGCGGACATCAAGAACAGCGCGGGTCGGGATGCGAGCCCGCTCACGGCCGGTTGCTTCCTCAAGGAGTTCGTGGCCGATGGCGTTCCGTGGGCGCACCTGGACATTGCCGGGACCGCCTGGGCCAAGGAAGCGCGTCCCTACCAGCCCGAGGGGGCCACGGGCGTGGGCGTGCGCCTCCTCATCGACTGGCTTCGCCGCGCTGCTAGACCATGAACGTGGCCGGCCCGTGCTGGGCCGGCAGGCGGCCCACCGACCGATGGCGTCCGGCGTGCTCGGTGTCCTGGCCGGCATCCTGATCGGGCTGGCGCCCGGGGCCGCCGTCGCCGCCCCGTCCCCGTTTCGGGCGGGTGCGGCCATGGTCGACACCGTGCCGCCGGCGGACACCGCCACGCACGCGGATACGGTGTCGGCTCCGGACACGGCCCGGGCCACGGGTCTGCGGCCGGCCGGGACCGATACCTCGACGGCCGCCGACACGACGGCCCGACCCGAGGCTCCCGCGTTCCCGGTCGCCCTCGAGCTCCCCGACAGCCTCTCGACCGCGTCGGTCCGAAGCTGGGGCCGCGAAGAGCTGATCGCGGCCGCTCCCCAGAATCTGCTGGACTTCCTCGAGCGCCACATGCCGGGGCTCATGGGACTCTCGGCCGGCTATTTCGCCGGCCCGTTCGTGGCCATGGACGGTGCTTACGGGCCGGGCTTCGTCACCGTCATCGTGGACGGTCGCGAGCTGGATCCGCTGGGCGGGGGGATGGTCGATCTCCGCCGCATGTCGCTCATCTCGGTCGACCGGCTGAAGGTGGCGCGCGAAGCGGGATCGGTCCGGATCGAGGTCACCACGGTCTCGCACGGCGAGGGGCCGGCCTATTCGCGCCTCGAGGCCGCCACGGGGCGACCCTCGCTCAACTCCGTGCGGGGCGTGTTCGCCAATGGGATCGGCGCGCACCTGCAGATGGCCGGGGCCGGCGACTTCCTGGACGTCGCCGGCGGACTGACGCCGGCGCACCGGTTGGACGGGTGGGCCCGGATGGCGTGGATGCCGACCGGCGGCCGGCTGGGCTTCGAGGTGCGCGGCCGATCGGAGAGCATCGAGCGCACCATCCTCGGGACGGAGAAGTTCTCCCGGGGGGAGCTGTTCTTGCACGGTCGCGCGGACCTGACCGACTGGCTGCAGGCGGACGGATGGGCGGGCCGCTCCACCCGTCGGCCCGATGCGAGCACCGGCGGGATCGAGATCTCCGACCGTCAGGGGGCACTCACCCTCACGGCGCTCCCCGGGCCGGCGTCCGTACGGGCGGCTTTTCGTGCCCGGAGCGGTTCCGCGCGTCCCCGGATGGAGGGCTCGTTGGAGGCGGGTCTGGCCGTGAATCGGTGGCTCCGCCTCGAAGCTGGAGGCGACTGGACCTCCTGGGCGGAATTCCATGCTCACACCGCGCGGCTCGGGGCCCTCGTGCACCCGCACACCGGTGGGGTCATCGGGCTCAGCCTGCGGGGGTCGGTCGCTTCCGGCACCCGCGGCGTGGCCCGCCCGCTCCAGGGGACCGCCGACTCGGTCGGCTTCGACGCGTTCGAGGGCGTGGCCGACCTGCGCCTGGGCCCGTACAGGCTCGAGAGCCGTGGAACCTGGCAGAAAGTCAGCCGGCAGCTTCCGTTCGGCTTCGCCTTCGACAGCGCGCTGGCCCCGGCGGCCGGCGCCACCGTGGGCGGATTCGAAGGCCGAGTGGAGGGCCCCGCCCTCCCCGTCGGGGTCCTGGCGGACCACCTGACGTTCCTGGGCGTCTGGCGGCACTCGAATCGTCTCGCCGGAGCGGGGCTCCGGTACGTGCCAGCCGACCTGGCCTACGGTGAGATCGCCCTCCGCGAGGACCTGTTCCAGGACAACCTGCATGTCCTGATGGCGTTCGGAGGATCGTATCGGGCCGCCATGGCCACGTCGCGACCGGGCCAGGCGGGGGTGGTCCTGCTCCCGGCCCGCAGCCTCGCTCTCGGCCGGGTGGAGATCCGAATCGACAGGTTCCGGCTGTACTGGGAGGGTCACGACCTCGGCCTCGTCGACAGTGCCGACTTCGCGGGCCTCGTGCACCAGGGCGGAGTTAATGTCGTTGGAGTCAGTTGGGAATGGAGCAATTAGGAACCTGATGCATACGTCCGTATCATGACGACGCCCGGGGTCCGGTTGACGGTCCTGCCGGCCGCCTCCTACCTTCCGGCCCTTCACTATGCTACGTAGCATGACGGGGTTCGGCTCGGCCACCGGCACCGCGGGGGAGACCGCGATCGCGGTGGAAGTGCGCTCGGTGAACGGGCGGCATCTGCGAGTCGACGTCCGCCTGCCCGCGGGCGGTGAATCGTGGGAGCCGCGACTGCGCGAGCTCGTGGGTGAGCGGGCCGATCGCGGAAGCGTGGACGTCACGATCCGGCTCGAGGACGCCGGGGGCGAGGGTGCGCTCGAGCTCGACCGGGAGCGGGTTGAAGCGTTGTTGCGAGCGCTGCAGACGCTCAGGGAGGACTTCTCCCTGCCGGGCCGCGTGGATCTGCCCCTGATCGTGCAGGCGGGAGGGCTCCTCCGTCGCAGGACGGTTCCCGCCGCATTCGATCTCGACTGGGCGAGCCTCGAGCCCCTGGTCGTCCGGGCGCTGGACGAGCTCGTGACCATGCGCGAACGGGAGGGGGAGCGCCTCGAGCGGGACCTGCTCGAGCGCGTCCAGGGGCTGGAGCGGGGCATCGAGCATGTCGAGGAACTCGCCCCGCGACGTCTCGAGCGGGAGCGCGCTCGCCTCCTGGAAGCAGTTTCCGAGCTCACGGGAGGGCGGGATGCGGATGGCGAGCGGGTGGCCCGGGAGGTGGCGGTGCTCGCCGACAAGTGGGACGTGGGCGAGGAGATGGTACGGGCCCGCGCCCACATCGAGGCGTTTCGCCAGCTCCTGGACGAGCCAGCCGCCGTCCCGGTCGGTAAGCGATTGGGCTTCCTGGTGCAGGAGCTCCACCGGGAGGTCAACACGACCGGCGCGAAGGCCAACGACGCCGCGATCTCGCACGTGGTGGTCGACATGAAGAACGAGATCGAGCGGCTGCGAGAGCAGATCGAGAACGTCGAGTGACCTTCCCGTGGTCGGGGGCGGCGACCGGCGCCCGGCTCGGGCCGCGGCGATGACGCGAGACGGCCCCCTGGTGGCGGCGGCCTTTCCCGTGGTCCTGGCCGGCCCTTCCGGGAGCGGAAAGACGACCGTCGTTCGCCGGCTGGCGATCGACGGGAGGCGCTTCCGATTTTCCGTGTCCGCCACGACGCGCGAGCCACGTGCCGGCGAAGAGGACGGGAAGGACTACTGGTTCGTCGACCGGTCCGCCTTCGTGGCGATGCGCGAACAGGACGAGCTCCTCGAATGGGCGGAAGTCCACGGTGCGATGTACGGGACCCCGCGAAGCCAGGTGCGGTCCGCCCGCCGGGACGGGGTCCACCTGCTCCTGGACATCGACGTCCAGGGGGCTCGCTCGGTTCGGCGACTCGAACCCGATGTGGTGACGATCTTCCTCCTTCCGCCCGCTGGCGAGCGCATGGTGGCGAGACTGGAGGGCCGCGGCAGCGAGGGGGAGGCGGAGCGCCGGCGACGCATGCAGACCGCCGAACGGGAGCTGCGGGCGGTCGGGGAGTTCGACTTCGTGGTGGTCAACGACGACCTGAACGTGGCCGTGCAATCGGTCCTCGGCATCGTACGCTCCGAGGAGTTGCGGATCGACCGCATGGGGGAGCGAGTATCACACCGTGCGCAGCGCATCGAGGAGGAGATCCGCCGCACCCTCGGTCTGGACGACGAGGACGCTACGGCCCGAGGTCGGCGGCAGTAGGGGAAGGAGCGGCTCGCCCAACGGGTGAGGCGCCCAACGACGGAGAGGAACGATGAAGGTATTCACGCCGGACGAGCTGGCTTACCTGGCCGGCGACAAGTACAGAGGAGTCCTGGTGGCGGCCACGTACGCGCGCGAGCTCAACGAGCTCCCGCTCGAGACGTCGCCCTACGGACCGAGGAAGCTGACGACCGTGGCTCTCGAGGCCCTCACCAGCGGCCAGCTCGAGTTCCGGCTCGTCGCACGGCGGCGCTCCGGCGGCGACTGAGCCCGCGCCCGTGCGAGCCCTCGAGGGCCGCCGGGTCCTCCTCGTCGTCACCGGCGGTATAGCGGCCTACAAGAGCGCCGCCCTCGTTCGACGCCTCCGGGAGGAAGGAGCGGAGGTGGACGTGGTGATGACGGCGAGCGCGCGGAGGTTCGTCGGCTCCGTCACGTTCCAGGCTCTGAGCGGGCGGCCGGTCCACCACGACCTGTGGGAGCGGCCGCTCGCACATCTGGACCTCGGGCGGGACGCCGACGTCGTCCTGGTGGCTCCTGCCACGGCGGATTTCCTGGCCCGCATGGCCGGGGGGCGAGCCGACGACCTGGCCGCCGCCACCGTGCTCGCGGCCGCCGGACCGGTGATCGTGTGTCCGGCCATGAACACGCGCATGTGGGAGCACCCGGCCACGCGGGACAACCTGGAGTCGCTCCGCTCGCGCGGCGTCCAGGTCGTGGGGCCCGAGACGGGCGAGCTCGCGGAGGGCGAGGTCGGAGCGGGCCGGATGAGCGAGCCCCGGGTCATCGTCGAGGAGCTCGCCCGTCGCCTGCGGTCGGGGGCTCCCCTGGCTGGACTCCGGGTCGTGGTCACGGCGGGACCGACGCGGGCCCCGGTGGATCCCGTGCGCTTCATCAGCAACGGATCGACCGGCCGCATGGGGTACGCGCTGGCGGCGGCGGCCTGGGGTCGGGGCTCCGACGTGGTGCTCATCGCGGGCCCCGGGACGCTGCCACCGCCCCACGGTCCACGAGTCGAGCGGGTCACGACGAGCGCCGACATGCTGGAGGTGCTGCGCCGGGAGCTGCGGGACGCCGACGTGCTCGTCATGGCCGCGGCCGTGGCCGACTACGGCGTCGAGAGGACGTCGGCCTCCAAGATCCGGAAGGAGGACGGCCCCGTCGATCTCGGGCTCGTGCCCGGGCCCGATCTGCTGCGCGAGACGAGGGAGGACCGGGCGGCGAGTGGGATCCTGTCGCTGGGCTTCGCGCTCGAGACCGGGGAAGGCGAGGAGCGGGCCCGGGCGAAGCTCGAGGCAAAGGGCCTCGACTACATCGCGCTCAACCGGGCCGACGTCCCCGGCGAGGGGATCGGGGCGGAGACGAACCGAGTGACGTTGCTGGACCGGTGGGGAGAGCGCGAGGAACTGCCGCTGCTCACCAAGCGCGAGGTGGCGGAGAGGCTGCTCGATCGACTGGAGGAGCGCATCGGGGACCGGGACGACTGAGGTGGACGAGACGCTGCGACGTTACCTGCAGACACGGATCTCGCTTGGCGAGCCGGAGCTGGTGTTCGGCCGGCTCGAGCGCACGGAGGCGCGGCGGCTGGCACACCGGTTCGAGGCGGGCCGGCTCCGGCCGTCCCCTACCGCGCGAGCCGGGCCCTCGTCCGCGCCCGATCCGGCCCCGGACGTCTCCGACCGTGCGTCGATCCCGGACGGGGCCGGCGCCGGAGCGGGCTCGCCTCGGCGGGCGCTCGATCCCGAGGAGGTCCAGCGGCTGGCCCGGAAGGGCACCGCTGAAGAGATCGATCGCGTGCCGGACCTGGTCAGCCTGCGCGACATCGTGGAGGCCTGCGAGCGCTGTCCGCTACATGCCGGGCGCACGAAGGCCGTGTTCGGTGAGGGGGATCCCTCGGCCCGCGTCGTCTGCGTCGGCGAGGCTCCCGGCGCGCGAGAGGACGAGAGCGGCCGGCCCTTCGTGGGTCCGGCCGGCCAGCTCCTGGACCGTCTCCTCCTCTCCGTGGGCTTCCGCCGCGAGGAGGTGTACATCTGCAACGTCCTCAAGAGTCGGCCGCCCAAGAACCGGGACCCGCTCCCCGAGGAGATCGAGGCGTGCTCGCCGTACCTGCACCGGCAGCTCGAGTTGATCGGCCCGGAGGTCCTCGTGGCATTCGGCGCGTTCGCCGCCCGGACCCTCCTGGGCGCTACGGGCAGCCTCGGGAGCCTGCGCGGCCGCGTGCATCGCTACCGCGGGTACCCGCTGGTCGCGACCTACCACCCCGCGGCTCTGCTCCGGAACCGAAGCTGGACCCGCCCCACCTGGGAGGACCTCCAGCTGGTCCGCAGCATCGTGGACGGCGAGACGGCGAGCGGCCCGGCCGGCGTGGCGCCGGGGCTCGAATCCGACACGCAACTGGGCCTGGTGTAGGCGGGCGCTGGCGATGATCGAGCCGGGCTCGGCCACGCAGAGCCGTGAGACGTTCCGGGACCGCCAGGCCCCGTGGTCGGAGGAGGCGGAGATCTCCGTCCTGGGCGGTATGCTCATCGATGGGGACGCCGTGGCGCAGGCGATCGAACTCGTCGACGACGGCGCCTTCTACCGCGAGGCCAACCGCCGGATCTTCCGGGCCATGGCCCGCCTGTACGGGCGCGGCGAAGTCATCGACGTCGTGACGCTCTCCGACGAGCTCAAGTCCGCCGGTGACCTGGAGGCGGCGGGCGGCATGGCCTACCTGGCCAGACTCGTGGACGCCGTGCCTACGGCCGCCAACATCGAGTACCACTGCGGCATCCTGCGTGACAAGGCCACCCTCCGGCAGCTCATCGAGTCGGCCACCGACATCATCCAGGATGCCTACGCGGCCGGGGGTGGCGACATCGACGAGACGCTCGACGTGGCCGAGCAGCGCATCTTCAGGATCGCGCAGGCCGCCCAGCGCGGCGGGTTCGTGTGGATCAAGGAGATCCTGTGGCCGACCTTCGAGCGCATCGAGGAGCTGCAGCGAAGCCCCGATACGGTCACGGGCGTGGGCACCGGCTTCCCGGACCTGGACCACATGACGGCGGGCTTCCAGCGGGGCGAGCTCGTGGTGCTGGCCGGTCGGCCCTCGATGGGAAAGACGGCGCTGGCCCTGAACGTAGCCCAACATGCGGCCATCGAGAACGATGTATCCGTGGCCGTGTTCTCGCTCGAGATGTCCAAGGAGGCGCTCGTCCAGCGGCTCCTGTGCGCGGAGGGGCGCGTCGACTCGGGACGCCTGCGGCGGGGCCGGCTGCGCGACGATGAGTACGCGCGCCTGGCCACCGCCGCCGGCCACCTCAACACGGCGCCCATCTGGATCGACGACTCGCCGGCGATCTCGGCCCTCGAGCTGAGGGCCAAAGCGCGCAGGCTGCGCGCCGAGGTCGATCTCGGCCTCATCATCGTCGACTACCTGCAGCTCATGGTGGGTCCACGGGGCGTCGAGAACCGCCAGCAGGAGATCAGCCACATCAGTCGGTCGCTCAAGGCGGTGGCCAAGGAGCTGGACGTCCCGGTCCTGGCGCTCTCCCAGCTGTCCAGGGCTCCGGAGCAGCGCACGGATCACCGGCCGGTGCTGGCGGACCTTCGCGAGTCCGGAGCGATCGAGCAGGACGCGGACCTCGTCCTGTTCGTGTACCGGGAGGAGGTCTACAGGGGACCGGTCGACGCGGACGGGAACTCGCTGGAGGGCAAGTCCGAGCTCATCATCGGCAAGCAGCGCAACGGCCCGACCGGCACGGTCGCGCTGTTCTTCCACAAGGAGCACACGCTGTTCGACTCGGTGGCCCGCCGGGAGGACGAGGGCCCCTGATGGTCCGACGCCCCTAGGCGTTCATGGCGAGCCCACGGACTCGCTTCGTGTGCACGGCGTGCGGCGGGGAGTCGCTGCGCTGGGAGGGACGCTGTCCGACGTGCGGTGAGTGGAACACCCTGCGCCAGGCTCCCGCCTCCGCGCGCTCCGGCGTCCGCGCCTCGGGGTCGCGATCCGGCCTCGGATCGGGGGGACGCACGCCCGTGCCACTGCGGGAAGCGGAGACCGGTCCCGAGACGCGCCTGGCCCTGGAGGTCGGGGAGTTGGACCGGGTGCTGGGGGGCGGCGCGGTGCCCGGGTCCCTGGTCCTTCTGGGCGGAGCGCCGGGGATCGGCAAGTCGACCCTCCTGCTGCAGGCCGCGGCCTCCCTGCGCTCGCGAGGAGTGCCCGTCCTGTATGTCTCGGGGGAGGAGTCGGCCGGTCAGGTGCGGATGCGGGCCGAGCGGCTGGGCGGGTCGGCCTCCGAGGTCCCCTTCGTGGCCGAGACCGACGTGGACGCCATCGTCGAGGCGGCCCGCGAGGTGGAGCCGGCCTTCCTGTGCGTCGATTCCATCCAGACGCTGCGCTCGGCTCGCTCCGAGGCGGCCCCGGGGGGCATCGCCCAGGTGCGGGAGGGCGCAGCCGTCCTGCAGACGTTCTCCAAGGAGAGCGGAACCTCCACCTTCCTGATCGGCCACGTGACCAAGCAAGGCGGGTTGGCGGGCCCCAGGACCCTCGAGCACCTCGTGGACGCCGTCCTGCTGTTCGAGGGCCAGAAGACGCTGGAGCATCGTCTGCTGCGTACCACCAAGAACCGGTTCGGCGGAACGGACGAGATGGCCGTGTTCCGAATGACCGGGTCGGGACTCGAGGGGGTGAGCGATCCCTCGGGCCTCTTTCTCGCCGACCGCCCCGAGGGGGTGAGCGGGTCGGCCGTGGCGGTGCCGGTCCAGGGCTCGCGCCCGCTTCTGGCCGAGGTGCAGGCGCTCACGGCGCCCGGGCGCTATGGCACGCCCCAGAGGGTCGTGACGGGCATCCCGCCCCGGCGACTGTCGCTGCTCCTGGCCGTGCTCGGCCGACGGGGAGGACCCGCCCTCGGGGACGCCGATGTGTTCGTGAACGTGGTGGGTGGCCTTCGGCTGGCGGATCCGGCGACGGACCTGGCCGTGCTCGCGGCTCTCGTGTCGGCCGCCACGGACCGCGCGACGCCGGGCCGCCTGGCCTTCGTCGGCGAGGTCGGACTGGCGGGAGAGATCCGGGGCGTGGCGCGGCTGGAGGCGAGGGTGAGGGAGGCGGCCAGGGCCGGCATGCAGGGCGTCGTCGTTCCGTCGGTGGCGGCCGGAGCGATCGAGGGGGGCGTGCGGATCCATCCGGTGGCCGACGTGCGCGGACTGGTTCGGCTGCTGGCCCGGGACGTCCGGGGAGACGGCCGGTGAGCGCGCGGGGAGGGCGGTCCGCCGCCGTCCTGGTGGCCGCGGGCCGAGGCACCCGCGCGGGTGACGGTCCCGCCAAGCAGTTCCGGGAACTGGCGGGCACCCCCGTCCTCGAGCGGGCGTGGCGTTCGTTCGCCGCCACCAGCGCGATCGGCGAGATCGTTCTCGTGCTGCCGGAGTCCGTGGCCTCCGCCCCCCCGGCATGGCTGGTCCGGGCTCCCGCCCGGCTCGTGGCGGGAGGAGCGACCCGGACGGACTCCGTTCGGCTCGGGCTTCAGGCCCTGGGGGGAGAGCCGGACACGGTGCTCGTGCACGACGGCGTGCGGCCGTTCGCGTCGGTCCGTCTCATCGAACGGGTCCTGTCCGCCGCCCGACGGGGACCGGCCGTGCCCCTCGTTCCTGTCCAGGACACGGTCAAGGAAGTCGATGCGGAGGGCGCGGTGCTCCGCACGCTGGATCGGGCCCGTCTGCGCCGCGCCCAGACTCCGCAGGGCTTCCCCACGGCGCTGCTTCGCGAGGTGCACGAGCGGGCCGCCCGTTCGGGTCTGGGGGCCACGGACGACGCCGCCCTGTGCGAGGCGGAGGGTCACCGCGTGCAGGGGGTGACGGGGGAGGTCACGAACCTCAAGCTCACGACGCCGGAGGACTTCGCCTACGCGGTGTGGCTTCTGGAGTCGGGCCGGGTCCGATGAACGCGACGCGTGACCCTGGAAGCGGGTCGAGGGCTCCGCGGAGGCGGGGGCCGTCCGCAGGGCAGGGCGCCGGGCCGGGGCCGGACACGCCAGCGCCCGAGGTCCGCCGGGCCGCGGAGGCGCTGGCCCGAGGCGCGGTCCTGGCTCACCCCACGTCCACCGTCTACGGGCTCGGGGCCCTGGACCCGACGCTGGACGGCGCCATCGCCCGTCTCAAGGGTCGAGCGCCCGGGAAGCCCCTCCTGCGCATCGCCGCGGACCCGCGCGCCCTGCAGACCGCGCACCCGGGGCTCGTGTGGGACGAGCGCGCCGCCCGACTGGCGGACGCGTTCTGGCCCGGACCCCTCACTCTCGTGCTACCGGACGGCAGCGCGTCGGGTCTGGCCGTCCGGATCGAGGCGCACCCGGCGATCCGCGCCGTCCTCGGAGAGCTCGGAGCCGTGACCATGAGCTCGACCAGCCTGAACCGGGCCGGCTCGCCCCCCGCGCGCACGCCCGACGAGGTGCGGAGCTTCCTCGAGTCCCTGCACGGGTCGGGTCCGGAGGTGTGGTTCCTGGACGCGGGTCCGCTGCCGCCCTCGGCTCCCTCCTCGGTCCTTTCCCTCCTCGAGCAGCCGCCGCGTCTGCTGCGCGAGGGTGCGGTGAGCGTCGGCGAGCTGGCGCGGGTGCTCGAACGGGAGCCCGCCCGATGAGCGAGGGACGGCGAGAGACCCCGGACCTGGCCCGCGTGCGCAACCTCCTGTTCGTGTGTACCGGTAACACGTGCCGCAGCCCGATGGCGGAGGTCCTGGCGCGGGCCGCGCTGGCGGCACGGCTTCCGGATGTGGCGGTGGAATCCGCCGGCACCTTCGCCGCACCGGGCGTCCCGGCCGCAGAGGATGCCCGCGCCGTCACCGCCCGGCACGGGCTGGACCTGGAGGACCACCGGTCCCGCCCCCTCACGCCGGACATGGCGGCCCGGGCGGACCTCGTCCTGTGCATGTCTGAGTCGCACAGGCGGTCGGCGTCCGAGCTGGGAGCGGGCGGCCGGGCCGTCCTCCTGTCTCACTACCTCCCGGAGGGCGATCCACTCCGTGACCGGTCCATCGTGGACCCCGTCGGCGGCGGTCCGGAAGCCTACCGAGACGCGTTCGAGGTTCTCGAGCGTGCCGTCGATGACCTCGCGGCGCGCCTGATCCAGGCCCGCGCCGGCCGGCCAGGTCGACGGGACGAGGATTGAGCGGCGGGCGCGTCCTGGAGTTCGCGCTCCTCGGCCACCCGGTGTCTCACTCGCTCTCACCGGCGATCCACCGAGCCGCCTTCGAGGCCCTGGGGGTCGAGGCTCGCTATCGAGCGGTGGACGTGACCGCGGAGGAACTGGAAGCCGCGATGAGGCGGATGGGGCGCTGCGGCGGCGGCAACGTCACCCTGCCCCACAAGAGGCGGGCGGCGGCGCTCCTCGACGGGGCGTCGACGCGGGTGCGGGTCACCGGCGCGTGCAACTGCTTCTGGTTCGAAGGGGAGCGCGGCCTCGTGGGCGACAACACCGACGTCGCCGGATTCCTGCAGGCGGCCAGAGACCTCGTGGGGAAAGATTGGCCGGTAGGGCGTGTGCTGCTCCTCGGGGCGGGAGGTGCCGCGGCGGCGGTGATGGCGGCATGCCTCGAGGCCGGCGTCGGATCCGTGGATGTGCTGAACCGCACCGCCGAGCACGGGCGCTCCATGGCCTCCAGGGTGGGCGGTCCCGGGGCCACGGTGCGCGTGCTCGAGGGGCCGCAGTCGGCGGGCGAGCCGCGGGGCCCGGGGGCGACGCCGGTGGCGCTGGCGCTGCCGGAGGCCGGTCCCGCGGATTGCTACGACCTCGTGGTGAACGCCACGCGGCTCGGCCTCGAGGCGTCGGATCCGCTTCCCCTGGCACTCGAGGGCGTCGGTGGCGCGGCGATCCTGGACCTGGTGTACGCACCGAACGAGACTCGCTGGGTTCACGAGGCTCGTGCACGGGACCTGCGCGCGGCGGATGGACTCGGGATGCTCGTCGAACAGGCGGCGGCCTCGCTGGCCTGCTGGCTGGGCGTGGAGCCGCCCCGGCGGATCATGCTCGAGGCGGCCGCGCACGCCGCGGGACGGGCGACGTGAGTCGGCCGGCGGTGCCGGCGGGGAGGGGTGGGGCGGGCCTGCGGGACTCCGCCCGTCGACGGATCGGAGCGTGGCTGGATCGGCTCCTGCCGCCGGCCTGCGTGGCCTGCGGAGAGAGCCTCGAGCCCGGAACGGCGCCGGTGTGTGCCCTGTGCTGGCACCGACTGCCGAGCGTGGCGGCGCCCCGCTGCCGGCGGTGCGGCGCCACCCGGTTGCTGGACCTGGGGGGGGAAGACCGCTGCGCCGAGTGCCTTCCATGGCCCGAGCATCTGCGCCGCGCGGGTGCCCCTTTCCGCATGGAGGGCGGGGCGGCCCGGCTGGTCCACGCCCTCAAGTACGAGGGCTGGTTCGCACTGGGCGGGCCCATGGGGGAGGCCCTGGCTCCGGTGGCCCTCGAGGTGTGCGGCGGGTCGGAGCACCGGATCGAGCCCGTCCCGCTTCCGGCGGCCCGCCTGCGGGAGCGCGGGTACAACCAGGCGGAGCTCCTGGCCCGGTCGCTCGGGCGGTTCCTCGGCTGGCCGGTGGGCGCCGCGCTCTCCCGGGACGACGCGCGGCGCCGGCAGGTGAGGCTCGGACGCGACGAGCGGCGGGAAAACGTGAGGGGGGCCTTCCACGCCCGTCCGGGATCGACGGATGGGCTCCCGGTTCTCCTGGTCGACGATGTCCTGACCACGGGCGCCACGGCGGCGGCCTGCGCCCTGGCTCTGCGCGGCGTCCAGGAGCGAGTCACCGGCGTCGTCGCCTTTGCACGGGCCTTGCAGGTCATGGGACCGTCGTGACCCGCAAGCGGCGGCACCGGACGCTCCCGACTCCCGGGCGCTGGGGAATGCGGATGGGTTCGCCGGACCGACGACACCAATTGGAGCTTCGAGGGGGGAGAATGACCGTACGCGTGGCCATCAACGGATTCGGTCGCATCGGCCGCAACATCTTCCGGGCGGCCCACGGGCGCCGTGACGGGAAGGTCGAGATCGTGGCCGTGAACGACCTCACCAGTCCCGACGCCCTCGCGCACCTGCTGCGTTACGACTCGGTCCACGGCCGGTTCGGGGCCTCCGTCGAGGTGCGCGGCGACGCGCTCCTCGTGGATGGGCGGGAGGTCCGGGTCCTGTCGGAGCGCGACCCCGGCGCGCTGCCGTGGGAGGCGCTCGAGGTCGACATCGTGCTCGAGGCCACGGGCCTGTTCACGAAGCGGGCCGACGCTGCCAGGCACCTGTCGGCTGGAGCGCGCAAGGTCATCGTCACGGCGCCGGCCAAGGAGCCCGACGTGACCCTCTGCCTCGGCGTGAACGAGGGAGACTACGATCCCGACCATCACGACATCCTCTCCAACGCGAGCTGCACGACCAACTGCGTCGCCCCCCTGGTGCGGGTGATCGACGAGGAGCTCGGGTGGGAGAACGGGCTCATGACCACCGTGCACAGCTACACGGCGAACCAGCAGATCCTGGACGGCCCCCACAAGGACCTGCGTCGCGCCCGTGCCGCCGCGCTCTCCATCATCCCCACCACGACCGGCGCGGCGCGGGCCACGGCCCTGGTCTATCCGAGGGTGCAGGGAAAGTTCGAGGGCATGGCCATGCGAGTGCCCACGCCCGACGTGTCCATCACCGACCTGGTCGTGACGGTGGGGCGGGACACGAGCGCGGAGGAGGTCAACGACATCCTCCTGTCACGCGCCGATGGAGACCTGTCCGGCATCCTGGCCTACAGCGACGAGCCGCTGGTCTCGGTCGACTACATCGGCCACCCGGCCAGCTCGATCGTGGACGGACCGTCGACGATGGTGCAGGGCGGACGCCTGGTGAAGGTGGTCTCCTGGTACGACAACGAGTGGGGCTACTCCAACCGGTGCCTCGAGCTGGCGCACCTCGTGGCCGAGAAGCTCCCGGCCCCGAGCACGGCGTGAAGCGCACGCTCCGCCGTTTGGGACCCACCGACCTGGGCGGCCGGCGGGTCCTGGTCCGGGTCGACTACAACGTGCCCCTCGAGTCCGGAGAGGTCCGGGACGACGCGCGGATCGGCGCGACCCTTCCCACGCTCCGTCACCTCCTGGATGCCGGGGGCCGGCCCGTCCTCATGTCCCACCTGGGGCGGCCGGGTGGGAGTCCCGATCCCGAGCTGTCCCTCGCGCCCGTGGCGGTGCGCCTCGAAGCCCTGCTCGAGCGTCCCGTCCGCTTCGCGGGTCCGGCCGACTCGGAGGAGGCCCTGCGGGAGAGCCGCGGCCTCGAGACGGGCTCGCTCCTCCTCCTCGAGAACCTGCGATTCCTCCCGGGGGAGAAGAAGAACGACCCGGAGCTGGCGAGGCGGCTGGCCCGCCTGGGCGACCTGTACGTGAACGACGCGTTCGGCGCCTGCCACAGGAAGCACTGCTCGGTGGTGGGCGTGCCGGCGGTCCTGCACCCCGCGGTGGCGGGCTTGCTGGTCGAGGCGGAGCTCGGAGCGCTCGACCGGTTGCGCTCGGAGCCCGATCGGCCGTTCATCGTGATCATGGGTGGGGCCAAGATCGGCGACAAGATCGAGCTGATGGAGGCGTTCCTGGGACGCGCGGACCGTATCCTCGTCGGTGGCGCCATGGCCAACACGTTCCTGAAGGCCTCGGGCCGTGAGATCGGCTTCTCCCTCGTCGAGGACGAGGCGCTGGTCGAGGCGAGACGCCTGGCGACGAAGGGCGGGGATCGGGTCGAGCTGCCGATCGACCTCGTGGTGGCAGCCTCGCCGGACGACGGGGACCGTGCCCACGTGGTGGACCCGGACTCGATCCCCTCGGATGCCATGGCCCTGGACATCGGACCCGACACTCGAGACGCGTACGCCATGGCCCTGGCCGGCGCCGCCACCGTGTTCTGGAACGGCCCCATGGGTCTGTTCGAGAACAGCGCCTTCGCCGCCGGGACCCGCGCGGTGGCCCGCGCCGTGGCGGAGGCCTGCGACGCCGGCGCGTTCGCGGTGGTCGGAGGTGGAGATTCGGCCCGGGCCGTGCGGGAGGCCGGGCTGGCCGACCGGCTGTCGCACGTGTCGACGGGTGGCGGAGCGGCGCTCGAATACCTGGCGACCGGCAGCCTGCCCGGCGTCGAGGCCCTGGACGACGCGCCGTGAGCGCCGCGCGCCCGTTCTTCGGTGGCAACTGGAAGATGCACAAGGGTCCGGACGAGGCCCGGGCGTTCCTGCACGCCTTCGCGGAGCGGCACCCGCCCCGCGAGGACCGGACGGTGGTCCTGTTTCCGCCCGCCATCGCACTCCCCGCGCTCGTGGGCGCGGCGGCCGACCGACCCGACGTGGAGGTCGGGGTGCAGGACGTCCACCAGGAGCGTGAGGGAGCCCATACCGGGGCCATCTCCGCCTCGATGGCCGCCGAGGCGGGGGCCCGCTGGGGACTGGCGGGCCACTCGGAGCGGCGCCGGGAGTTCGGGGACGATGACGAACGGGTGGCCCGAAAGGTGGATCGCCTCCTCGAAGCCGGCGTCGCACCCGTCCTGTGCGTGGGCGAGACCCTCGAGCAGCGCGATGCGGGGCGACTGCAGGAGGTCCTCCACCGACAGGTGTCGGCCGTGGTCGAACGTCTGTCGGATCGGGACCGGCGCGAGCTCGTGATCGCCTACGAGCCGGTGTGGGCCATCGGGACGGGTCGGACGGCCAGCCCCGAGGACGCGGCCGCGGCCCACGAGCTCGTGCGAAAGGATCTGGCCGCCTGGATCGGAGACGCCGCCGAGGCGGTGCCGATCATCTACGGGGGGAGCGTCAAGCCCGCCAACGCCGGGGAGCTGCTCACGATGCCCGGCGTGGACGGGGCCCTGGTGGGCGGGGCGAGCCTGGACCCGGAGGCGTTCGCGAGCATCTGTGCCGTGGTCACGGCGTGAGCGCGTTGACGCCGGACGGGCTGGAGCGCTAGGTTTCCAGTCGGGAAAGGAAGGCGCGGGCGCGGCGTGCCCGCGCCTTCGCACGTTTCGCCGCTGTCACGGAAGCACACGATTCGATGCTATACACGTTTCTGCTCATCGTCCTCATCCTGCTGGCCGTCCTCCTGTGCGTCATCATCTTGCTCCAGTCGGGCAAGGGGGGCGGGCTGGCCGCGACCTTCGGGGGCGCCTCTTCCTCCACGGACTCCTTCATGGGGGGGCGGCAGGCGGCCACCCTGCTCACGAAGCTGAGCTGGATCGGTGGCGGCGTGTTCCTGTTCCTCGCGTTCATACTGGCCGTAATCTCCTCGGGCTCGCGCCAGAGCGCGCCCAGCTCGATCCTCCAGGGCGAGTTCAGCGGGGGCGCACAGCAGCAGGTTCCGAGAACGCCGACATCGGTCCTGCAAGCGGAGAGCGCCGGGGCGCGGATTCCGGACACGGCGAGCGCGGGTCGAAAGGGCCTGCCTTTGCCCGGCAGCCGCCCCGACACGGGTCAGGGGGCCGGCGCCGCCGGGTCGGGCTCGAAGGGCTCGTCGGGCGGAACGTCCAGGTAGTCCACGAACTGCCCGGCGTCGATCCGGGCCCGGATCCAGTCGTCGAACCCCGATGGGACGAGCCCGTCGTGCCCTTCGCCCGTCCGGGCGGTCCGGATCGCGAGCATGTTGGCATACTCGTTCTTGGGATGTCCCGCGTGTCCCCGGATCCAGCGCCACTGCACGCGATGGCGCCGGGCGACGCCAGCCAGCTCCTGCCAGAGCTCCAGGTTCTCGATCTCGCCGCCCTTCCGCTTCCAGCCGCGGCGGGCCCAGCCGTGGATCCACTCCTTCATGCCCCGCACGAGGTACTGGCTGTCGCTCGTGAACACGACCTCGGACGGCCGGCGGAGGGCGCCGAGACCGAGGATGCCCGACCACAACGCCATGCGGTTGTTGGTCGTGTCGGGCTCGAAGCGCGCGAAGTCCTTGCGCGCCCATCCTCGGCGGGGGCGGAACTGTTCGACCAGTCCGGCGGCGCCGCCGGGATTGGAGCGGGCCCGGAACTGGTTGCCCAGGCAGGACTCGTCCGCGTAGATGTAGATGCGCGACCGACCGTCGGTTCGCCCGCCACCGGAGTGTTCGCTGGAATTCATGGCCCTGTATGGGAGTCGTTCGTTGCCCGACACGCAAGCTGCTGACGGATATCTCCTCCTCGAGGACGGGACGCGCTTCGAGGGGCGCCTGGCAGGCGCCGGTACGGGAGGAGCCGGGGAGATCGTATTCACGACCAACCTGACCGGCTACCAGGAGGTCCTCACCGACCCGTCCTACGCCGGTCAGATCGTGGTCATGACCGCGCCCATGATCGGCGTCTATGGGACCCGGGACGAGGACGACCAGTCGCGTCGGCCGTGGGTGACGGGCTTCGTCGTCCGGGATCTGACGGCGGATCCGGGACGTGACGGTCCGGGCCGCCTGACCGACTACCTCGAGCGCCACGGCATCCCCGTCCTCACCGACGTGGACACGCGAGCGGTGACGCGGCGCATCCGGGAGTCGGGGGCCATGCGGGCGGTGATCGCCGGGGCCTCCGAGGCCGTCGAGGCGGCGCGTGCCCGGCTCCAGTCCGAGCCGTCGATGGAGGGACGCGACCTTGGCTCGGAGGTGTCCACCCCGGAGCCCTACGAGCTGGCCGCGGAGGGACCGGAGCGCGGCCTCGTCCTCTGCCTGGACTACGGCGTCAAGCAGCGCAGCCTGGACCTCATTCGCGCGGAGGGCTACCGCCTCCGCGTGGTGCCGTGGAGCACGCCGGCTTCGGAGATCGTCGAGTCCGGGGCCTCCGGGTTGTTCGTGTCCAACGGCCCGGGAGATCCCGCGGCCGTGCCCGGCTCGGCGGAGAGGATCCGGGCGGCGGCCGGGGCCGGCCTGCCGGTGTTCGGGATCTGCCTGGGTATGCAGCTCATCGCCCTGGCCTTCGGCGGCCGGACGTTCAAGCTCGCGTACGGACACCGCGGCGGGAACCACCCGGTGCGCAACCTGGCCACGGGGCACGTGGAGATCACCTCCCAGAACCACGGCTTCGCCGTGCGCGAAGAGGAGGGGAGGGTGCCGGGTGCACCGGATCTCGAGATCACGCACCGGAACCTCAACGACGGGACGGTGGAAGGCCTGGCGCACCGCTCGCTGCCGGTGTTCGCGGTCCAGTACCATCCCGAGTCCGCGCCGGGGCCGCACGACAGCCGCTACCTGTTCGACCGCTTCGTGGACGCAATGCGGGCGCCTGTCACGCGTTGACACTTCACGGGCCGGCGGAATAGCTTCTGATCAGGTGAAGCGGTCTCGCCTCCCCGGAAGGACGCCATGCCGGCACGCAGTCGATCCTCGTTCCTCGCCGTAGGACTTCTCCTCGTCGTCTTCGCCGTCGGCGCCGTGGTGGCCGCCGCCTTGCTCCTCGGACGCTCGGTGCCGGTCGTCGGTGGGGGTGGGCGGATCGCGGTGGTGCCTCTGAACGGCGTGATCGGCACGGGCCAGGGCGCGGTTCGCGCGCTCGAGAGGTTCCGCGAAGACGGCTCGGTGCGAGCGTTCGTGCTCGAGATCCGCTCGCCGGGTGGCAGTGTGGGCGGGTCGCAGAGCCTGTATCGTGAGCTCGACAGCCTGCGGCACGAGGACGACCGACCCATCTACGCGTGGATCGGGGACGTGGGCGCCTCGGGCGCGTACTACGCCGCCCTCGGAGCCGACAGCATCTTCGCCCTGCCGGGCTCCATCACCGGGTCCATCGGCGTCATCATGGAGTTCCCGGAGTTCGACCGACTCATGGACAAGGCGGGCGTCCGGCTGGAGGTGATCAAGAGCGGCGAGCACAAGGACATGGGAAGCCCGGCACGCAAGCTCACCGACTCCGACCGGGCCATCCTCCAGCAGGTGGTGGACGACACGTACGCCCAGTTCGTGGACGCGGTCGCGAGCAACCGGCACCTGCCGCGGGACACCGTGAAGGCGCTGGCCGACGGCCGCATATTTTCGGGAGTGCGGGCCCGCGACCTCGGACTGGTCGACGGCCTCGCCACCTTCTCCGAGGTCCTGGCGCGCGCCGGGCGCGCCACGGGACTGGGCGACCATCCCCAGACGGTCCGTCCGACGGAGCGGCGGGTCGGGATCCTCGATCTCCTGAGGGGCGTTAGTCAGACGCGGCTCGAAGGATGGCTGGCATCCTGGACCGGTTGGGCCGGCTTCGGCGGCGGAGGGGCCCCGCGGCTCCTCTACCAGTGGCGCTGACGACCTTCCGGTCGTCGTGGGGCCGGAGGGATCCAGGCTCTACCCTCCGGGTATCTCTCGTCGGGACAGGGCGCTCGCAATCGCGCGGGCGGCCGGGCTCGCATTGCACGGGAAGGGTCACATGACGAAAGCGGATCTGGTCGACCAGGTGTACGAAGCCATCGGGCCGGGCATCACCAAGAAGGACTGTGCGGCCGTGGTGGACGGTTTCCTCAACGCGGTGCGGAATGCGCTGGCCAACGAGGAGCGGATCGAGTTACGCGGATTCGGCACCTTCGAGGTCCGGCACCGAAAGGCCCGCATGGCGCGCAACCCGCGCACCGGCGATCCGGTGCGGGTCCCGCCGCGTGCGGTGCCGGTGTTCCGGCCTTCCAAGCTGTGGAAGGAGTTCGTGGCCGAAGAGGCCGACTACCCGCCCGGTAGCTGAGGCCGGCGGTCCCTCCTTCCCGTGCGGCGCGCCCCGCCGCGATCCTTAGGGTACGCGGCGGGGCGCGCCGTCATGCCCTCTCTAGCGACTCGAAGTAACTCCGCACGCGCCGCATCCCTTGCTCAAGGTCGGACGGCTCGACCGCCAGGTTGAAGCGCAGGTGGCCGGGGCTTTCAAACGCCTCGCCCGGGATGCAGGCCACGCCGGCCTCGAGCAGGCCCTCCGCTACTTCCGCGGAGCTGGCATCGCCGCCTATGCGGGCCCACAGGAATATGCCACCCTCCGGGGGCCGGACCTCCAGACCGGGCATTCCCGCGAGCCCTTCGATCGCCAGCCTGCGGGTCTCGCCGAGCCGATCGAGGAAGTCCGCGACCACGGCTTCACGCTCCTCGATCCGTCCGAAGGCCGCGGCGGCCGCGTATTGAGAGGGGGCGGCCGCGCCCGAGGTCGTCTGGCTCTGGAGGTCGGAGGCCTTCCGGATGAGCTCGCGAGGGCCGAGGGCGAAGCCGATCCGCCAGCCCGTCATGGCAAAGGCCTTGGAGACGCCGTCGAGAACGACCGCGCGGTCGGGCAGCTCTCCGAGGTCGAGCAGGGACGGGGCGGGCCCGTCGCCGAAGCGGAGTCTCCGGTAGATCTCGTCGGAGAGGATCCACACGCCGTGACCGCTGGCCCAGTCTGCGATCTCTCTCAGCGAGTCCAGGTCGTAGACGGCGCCGGATGGATTGTTGGGACTGTTGAGGAGAAGGACGCGCGTGGCGTCGGTCCTGGCCGCCTCGAGCCGATCGACGTCCACGTGGAATCCGTCCTCCCACGTGGACTCCACCAGGACCGGCTCGGCTCCGCCCAGCCGGACCTGCGGACGGTAGCTGGTCCAGCACGGCGTCGGAACCAGGACCTCGTCCCCGGGGCCGGCCAGGCAGAACAGGCAGTTGAACAGGGCCTGCTTCACACCCGCGCTCACCAGGACGCCCTCGGGATCCAGCCCGGCCGAGCCGGTCGTGTCCTCCAGGTAGTCGACGATCGCCCGGCGCAGCTCCGGGATCCCCTGGTTCGGAGGGTAGCCCATCTTGCCGGCCCGGATCGCCTCGATGCCGGCGTGGGCGGCGAAGTCGGGCGTCCCGTAGACGGGCTCGCCGGCGGACAGGTTGACGATCGAGCGCCCCTCCTCGCGCAGACGCCGGGCTCGGGCGGCCAGGGCCAGGGTCGCGGAGGGCTCCAGCGTGTCGACGTTTCGCGAGAATCTCACCGTGGCTCCACAGGTCTGGTCGGATTGAAGGCCGGCGGACGGCGCGCTACCTTGATCGAAGACTGGGCCCCGCCGGGAGGACGCCCGGGTACCGTCCTCGCCGGCCCGATCCTACGGACGGCGCGCGCGGGGCGTCAAGCAGGGTGGAGGAGGATGACGCACGAGACGATCACTACGCTCTCTCCGGCCGAGGTTCTGACCGAGGCACGTGAGTTCTTCACCGGTCGGCATCCGATCTGTCCGGCCTCCATCGAGAGCGAGAGCGACAGCCACATCACCTTCAACACCTTCCGGAGTCGGATCACGGTGGCGGCTTTCCCCGATCCACGGGGTGAGGCCCCCACCCGCGTGCGGGCCTCGACGCTGCGCGAGGACGCGGTGGCCGCCCGGTTCGTGAGCGCGATCGGCTCCGTGGGTCGGGCGCGGGCGGCAGCCGGGAGCGGAGCCGGGGAGTGAGTCGTATCGCGGCCCGTGGCATGATCACCGTCGACGTCCGTTTCTTCGCGGTGCTCCGCGAGCGGGCCGGGGGCGAGCGGCGCCGGGTCGAGCTCCCCGGGGGAAGCACGGTGGCCGCGCTCCGCGCGCACTTGCGGGAGCGGCTCCCGGAGCTCCCGGAGGGGTACGCCGTAGCGGTGGGCCGCGCCTACGCAGCCTCCGAGCACGTCCTCGAGGACGGGGACGAGGTCGCCCTCATTCCACCGGTCTCCGGAGGCTGATGCCATGACGGTTCGGGCGGGAGGATCGAGTCCCCGGGTGGAGGCGGTGATCAGCGCCGCACCCATCGACGCCGCGGCTCTGGTCCGGAACGTGTCCGGTCCCGGCGAGGGTGCCGTCCTCCTCTTCCTGGGAACCGTGCGCGACCACAACCGGGATCGCCGGGTGGAGCGGCTCGACTACGAGGCGTTCGCTCCGATGGCCCGAAAGGAGCTCGTCGCGATCTGCCAGGAAGCCGCCGGCTCGTTTGACCTGGCCGGCGTGTCGGCGGTCCACCGCACCGGCCGCCTGGTCCCCGGCGAGGCCAGCCTGGGGGTGGCGGTGGCCGCGGCGCATCGCGACGCCGCCTACCGGGGCAGCCGCTGGATCGTCGAGGAGATCAAGCGTCGGCTGCCGGTGTGGAAGCGCGAGGCCTACGCGGACGGCACCGAAGCGTGGCTGGACGGTCACCCGGCCGGGAGCGCGCCATGAAGGACCAGTTCGGCCGCCGCATCGACTACCTCCGCATCTCGGTCACCGACAAGTGCAACCTGCGCTGCACCTACTGCATGCCCGTGGAGGGCCTAGAGTGGGTTCCCCGGGCCGAGCTCCTCACGTACGAGGAGATCACCGAGATCGTCCGTCAGATGGCCGCGATGGGACTCTCCCGGATCAGGCTCACCGGGGGTGAGCCCCTGATCCGGACCGACCTGCCTCGCCTGGCACGCATGCTCTCGGACGTGCCGGGGATCGAGGACCTGGCGCTGTCCACCAACGCCGTCCTCCTGCCCCGGTTCGCCGAGGAGCTCCGCGGGGCGGGGGTCCGCCGGGTGAACATCAGCCTGGACACCCTTCGCCGTGACCGCTTCGAGGCGATCGCGCGCCGACCGCCGCGGTTCTTCGATGCCACCCTCGAGGGGATCGAGGCCGCCGAAGCGGCGGGGTTCGATCCGATCAAGATCAACACGGTCATGATGCGGGGCCTCAACGATGATGAGTTCGCGAGCTTCGCGGCGGCCACGCGCCAGCGCCCGTGGCACGTGCGGTTCATCGAGCTCATGCCCGTAGGGGCCAACCTGCACCTCACGGATCGGTTCATCCCGGCCTCGGAGATGCTGGAGCGCGTGGGCGCCGTCGGACAGCTCGAGCCGGTCGAAGGCCCCCCGGGGAACGGTCCGGCCCGCTACTTCCGCTTCCCGGGCGCCCCGGGAACGGTCGGGGTGATCACGCCGCTCTCGCACAATTACTGCGACGGCTGCAACCGCATGCGGCTTACGGCCGAGGGTCGGCTGCGGACATGCCTGTTCGGCGACCACGAGGTCGACCTGAAGACGCCGCTTCGGGCGTCCGGGCGGGTCACCGATGCGGTCCGGACGGCCCTGGCCGGCAAGCCGGAACGCCACTACCTGCAGCTCGGAACGAGCCGTGGTAGCGGGGGGCTGGCGGCCCTCAGCGAAGTGGGCGGGTGATGACCTACCAGGAACGACAGCGGTACCGGGAGCTGCTCGACGAAGTCGGGTCGCTCAGGGATCGATTGCAGCGGGGAGGACGCGAGGCGGCGCTGACACGTGAGGAGGCCCTGGACATGCTGGGGCTGGTCGAAGCCGCCATCCAGCGCATGAGTCCGGAGCGCTGGGATCGCGCCCTGGAGGCGGTGGCCGGCGAAGCGGCCCGGAGGGCCGGAGGTCTGGGGCCGCTGGGGAACTGAGGCCTCCGCCGAAGACCGGCGCTCACACGCGGTTGCTCCCTCCGAAACGCTCCGGTACCTTGCGCCTGCCGCTGGCGGCGGACGCAAGGCGGCATGGCACGGCCGGTGCGCGCCGGGCGCGCAGAGAACGGGGAAGAAGAGGCCGCGAGGGCGGCCATCGCATAGAGAAGAAGAGGGACACGGTGGATAAGATCACGGTCGTCGGCGCGGGTCACGTGGGCGCGACGTCCGCGATGCGTATCGCGGAAGCCGAGCTCGCCCGGGACGTCGTTCTGGTGGACATCAAGGAGGGGCTGCCGCAGGGCATCGGCCTCGACCAGTGGGAGTCGGCGCCCGTTCGTGGCTTCGACACCCGACTCACCGGGGCCCAGAGCTACGAGGACACGTCCGGCTCGGGCATCGTGGTCGTCACGGCAGGATTCGCCCGCAAGCCGGGCATGAGCCGCGATGACCTGGTGGCCAAGAACGCGGCGGTCGTTTCCGGGATCGCCGCGGAGATCCGCGACCGCAGTCCGGACGCGATCATCATCATGGTCACCAATCCCCTGGACGTCATGGCCTTCGTGGCGCGCCAGGTCACGGGCTTCCAGCGCGAGCGAGTCGTCGGCATGGCCGGCGTCCTCGACACGGCCCGCTTCCGCAGCTTCATCTCGCTCGAGCTCGACGTCAGCGTCCGCGACATCCAGGCGCTGGTGCTGGGTGGCCATGGGGACAGCATGGTGCCCATCGTCAGCACGGTCACCGTGGGCGGCGTGCCCCTCACGCAGCTGCTCAGCCGGGAGCGGATCGAGGCCCTGGTGCAGCGCACTCGCAAGGGCGGCGGGGAGATCGTCGGGCTCCTCAAGGAGGGGAGCGCCTACTATGCCCCCTCGGCGGCGGCGGCGCAGATGTGCGAGGCGATCGTGCGCGATCAGAAGCGCATCCTGCCCTGCGCCGCGTGGCTCGAGGGCGAGTACGGGCTCGAGGGTCTGTTCGTCGGCGTCCCCTGCAAGCTGGGTCGAGGCGGCGTCGAAGCGATCCTCGAAGTCGAGCTCACCGATGAGGAGCAGGCGGCGCTCGAACGGTCGGCGGCGGCCGTCCTGGAGACGATGGAATCCGTCCGGTCGTGAGGGAGCGGTCTTTGGAGGCCAGCGCGGAGCAGGGATGAGGATGACCCGATGAGCGACGGAGCGGCGAGGGAACGACCCACCTTCACGGGCCCGAGGGAATGGGTCACGTACCGGGGCGGACTCGGGATGCTGATGTGGGGCCTCCACCGGATCGCCGGCCTCGGCATCCTCCTCTTCCTGACCCTCCACATCGTCGACATCTTCCTGCTCGGATTCGGAAAGGACGTCTTCAACAGCCTCATCGGCATCTACAGCTCGCCCTGGGCCCACGTCATGGACGTGTTCCTGGTGTTCGGCGTCCTGTTCCACGCCATCAACGGCCTGAGGATCATCGTCCAGGACTTCGCCCCGCGCGTGATGCTCGCGGAGCACAAGCTCGTGGTCATCGAGCTCGTCGTGCTGTTCGTGATCTTCGTGCCCGCGGCGTGGGCCCTCCTGGCACCGCTTTTCGGAGGCTGACATGGCGAGCGAGCACAGGCGCGGGGGAGGTCACGCGAGGCCGGGCTCGAGGGGCTTCGAGGCCTGGGCGTGGCTGTTCATGCGGGTGTCCGGGGTCGTGCTCCTCTTCCTGGCGGTGTTCCACCTCCTGTGGATGCATTACGTCATCGGGGTGGACAACCTGAATTTCGAGACCGTCGTGAGCCGCTGGTCGAACCCGCTGTGGCGGATGTACGACTTCGCGCTCCTGGGCTTCGCGCTGGTCCACGGCGTGAACGGCCTGCGCATGGTGCTCGAGGACTACCTGCACAGGCCCGGTACGCTGCTGGCCGTGAAGAGCGTGGCCTACGTGCTCGCTTTCCTGCTGCTGAGCGCGGGCGCCTGGATCATCTTCACTTTCCACGTCCCGGCCTGAGCGTGGCCCGGGAGCCGGACGGACGAGGCGATGCCTAGAGTCCATACATACGACGCGCTGGTGGTCGGAGCGGGCGGGGCCGGCCTGATGGCCTCGCTGTACCTGGGGCGGCACCCGGGGGTGCGCACGGCGGTGGTGAGCAAGCTGTATCCCACCCGTTCGCACACGGGCGCGGCGCAGGGCGGCATCGGGGCCTCCCTCGGGAACATGGACGCCGACGGGGACCGTCCCGAATGGCACACCTACGACACGGTGAAGGGCAGCGACTACCTGGGCGACCAGGACGCCATCGAAGTGATGTGCAAGGACGCTCCCGACGTGGTGTACGAGCTCGAGCACATGGGGCTTCCCTTCAGCCGCACGCCGGAGGGCCGCATCGCCCAGCGCCGCTTCGGAGGGCACACCAAGCGGTTCGGCGAGGAGGCGGTGCGGCGCTCCTGTTACGCCGCCTCCCGGACCGGTCACGCCATTCTGCAGACGCTCTACCAGCAGTGCGTGCGTCACGACGTCCAGTTCTTCAACGAGTACCACGTGGTGGACCTCCTCATCGAGGACGGGGCCTGCCGTGGCCTGGTGGCGCTGGAGCTGGCCACGGGCGACCTGCACGTGTTCCGCGCCAAGGCGGTCCTCCTGGCCACGGGCGGGCACGGCCGCGTGTGGGAGATCACCAGCAACGCGGTCACCTTGACCGGGGACGGCCTCGCGCTGGTGGCCCGCAAGGGGCTCCCGCTCGAGGATCTCGAGTTCTACCAATTCCACCCCACCGGCATCTACCGGATGGGGATCCTCATCACCGAGGGCGTGCGCGGGGAGGGCGGCATCCTGCGCAACTCGGAGGGCGAGCGGTTCATGGAGCGCTACGCTCCCAACATGAAGGACCTGGCCAGCCGTGACGTGGTCTCGCGCGCGATCTACAAGGAGATCCGGGCCGGGAAGGGGATCGACGGCAAGCGCTACGTGCACCTGGACGCCACCCACCTGGGCCGGGAAGTCATAGAGAAGAAGCTCACCGAGATCGCCGACTTCTGCCGGACCTACCTGGGCATCGATCCGGTGGAGACGCCCATACCGGTCCAGCCCACGGCCCACTACGCCATGGGTGGAATCCCGACGAACGTCGACGGCCAGGTACTGGCGGACGAGACCGGGACGGTCGTGCGCGGTCTGTACGCGGCCGGAGAGGCGGCGTGCGTGTCCGTCCACGGGGCCAACCGTCTGGGCACGAACAGCCTCCTGGACCTGGTCGTATTCGGTCGGCGGGCCGGCGACCACATGGCCGAGTACTGTGCGAACGCCGACCTCGAGCCGATCGGCGAGGAGCCGACGGCCGCGGCCCACGAGCGCATCGAGCGACTTCGCAATCGCGAGGGCGGCGAGCGGGCGGCGGACATCCGGGCCGAGATGCAGCACCTCATGATGGAGAGCGTCTCGGTGTTCCGGACCGGAGAGCTGCTGGAGGAGGCCCGCGACAGGCTGGCCGAGCTGGCCGAGCGCGTCGACCACATCTCGATCGACGACAAGGGTCACGAATACAACCTCGATCTCACCGAGGCGTGGGAGACGCGTGGCATGGTCGAGCTGGCAAGGGTCATCACGGAGTGCGCCCTCAACCGGACCGAGAGCCGGGGTGCCCACTCCCGGGAGGACTTCCCGAAGCGTGATGACGAAAACTGGCTCAAGCACAGCTTCGCCTACCTGCGGGACGGGAAGATCGATATCGCCTACAAGCCGGTGACGATCACCAGGTTCCAGCCGAAGGAGCGGGTCTACTGACCATGGACGTGGCCTTCACCATCCGGCGCTATCAGCCCGAGGTCCGCGAGGACCCCTACTACGAGACGTTCAAGTTCGAGGCGGAGCCCACGGACCGGGTGCTGGACGGGCTGAACCACATCAAGTGGCATATGGACGGCACGCTCGCCCTGCGCCGCTCCTGCCAGCACGGCATCTGCGGCTCGGACGCCATGCGGATCAACGGCAAGAACGGTCTGGCGTGCAAGACGCTCCTCCAGGACGTCGGAGCCGAGGTCACGATCGAGCCGCTCATGGGCTTTCCGGTGCTCAAGGACCTCATCGTCGACGTCGACCCCTTCTTCGAGCAGTTCAAGAAGGTCAAGGCGTACCTGATCAACGACGGCCCGGAGCCCGACCGGGAGCGCCTGCAGTCGCCCGAGGAGGCGGCCCGGTACGGCGACACGTCCAAGTGCATCATGTGCGGCGCGTGCACGGGCTCGTGTCCGTCCTTCTGGCCCGGGAGCGGCTTCATCGGTCCGGCGGCGGTCGTACAGGCCCACCGCTTCATGTTCGATTCGAGAGACGAGGGCAACGAGGAGCGTGCCGCGGCCCTCGACGGCCGCGACGGCGTGTGGGCCTGCCGGACGGTCTTCAATTGCACCAAGGCCTGTCCGGTGGGCATCCAGGTGACGCGCGCCATCGGAGAGGTCAAGCGAGCCCTCACGTGGGACGGGTCCTGACGGCACCAGCTCACTCGACACGAGCCGGGAGCAACCCCATGCGAACGTCGGTCTCCGCGGGCCTCCGCGGGTCCTCCGCCTGTCTCGCCCTCCTCCTGGCTGCCACGCTCGGGGCGTGCCGCCGACCCTCGACCGTGGATGGGGTGGACGTCTCGTCGGCCGTGGCCAGGCAGGGGATCCAGAGCATCGACAGCACGGCCATCCGTGCGCGGACGGCCTTTCTTAGCAGCGACTTCACGGAAGGGCGGGCACCGGGGACCCGCGGCGGGCGCCTGGCGGCGGCGTATATCGCCTCCGAATTCGCGGCGGCCGGCCTGCGGCCTGGCAACGACACGAGCTACTTCCAGCCCGTGACGTTCGTCGGCGTCACGCCGCATCCCGAGCTCGACTTCCAGAGCGCCGATGGCCGGAGCCGTTACTCGCCGGGGTACCTGGATGACTACGTGGCCTGGACCCCGCGGCAGGAGGGCCAGGTGGAGTTCTCGGGTGAGGTCGTGTTCGTGGGTTACGGCATCGACGCCCCCGAGTACGACTGGAACGACTACGCCGGCGCCGACGTCAAGGGGAAGATCCTCCTCGGGCTGGTCAACGATCCGGGCGGCACGGGCGCTTCGAAGAAGTTCCGCGGCGACACGCTCACCTACTACGGACGCTGGACCTACAAGTACGAGGAGGCGGCCCGCCTGGGTGCGGCCGGGTTGATCCTCATCCACACGCCCGAGTCGGCGGGGTACGGGTGGTCGGTGGTCCGGAATTCATGGTCCGGCGAGCAGTTCGAGATCCCGAACGAGCCGGGCGAATACCACGAGTCCCTGGAGGCATGGGTCACCGAGGCGGCGGCCCGGCGGCTCCTGGGGCTGGCGGGGGTCAGCCTCGATTCCCTGATGGCCGAGGCCCGTCGACCCGGCTTCAGGGCGAGGCCGCTCCCGCTCCACGCCACGGGGAGCATCCGAAGCGACGTGGAGCGGACGACGTCGGCCAATGTGGTGGCCCTCGTGCCCGGCCGGGACTCGACCCTCCGCGACCAGGTGGTCGTCTACACCTCCCACTATGACCATCTGGGGATCGGGGCCCCGGAGGACGGCGATGCCATCTACAACGGCGCCAAGGACAACGCTTCGGGCACCTCGGCCATCATCGAGCTGGCGCGAGCCTATGAGCGTCTCCCGGAGCGGCCCCGGCGCTCCGTGCTCCTGGCGGCGGTCACGGGCGAGGAATCGGGCCTGCTGGGCTCGGCCTACCTGGCACGCCATCCGCCATACGGACACTTCGTGGCGGACATCAACATGGACGCGATCAACATGTACGGTCGGACCAGCGACCTGGTCGAGCTGGGCGGGGAATACTCGTCGCTCGGAGACGTCTTCCAGGAGTTGACCGGCTACCTGGGCCTCGACGCCCGGGGCGACCAGAGCCCGGGCCAGGGCCATTTCTTCCGATCGGACCAGTTCTCGTTCGTCAAGCGCGGCGTGCCGTCCCTCTATGTCGAGCAGGGGGTCGACTACGTGGGCGAGCCCGCGGGCACGGGAGAGAAGCGAGAGGAGACGTATCGGAAGGAACGCTACCACCAGCCCGATGATGAGATGCTGCCCGAGTACACGATGGGGGGCGCCGCGCAGCAGACTCAGGCGGCCTTCCTGCTGGGCTGGGTGGCCGCCAACGCACCACGGCCGCCGGTCTGGAAGCCGGGATCTCCCTTCGCCCCGGCCTCCGACACGACCTCGGCCGGGTCGGCTGCGGGCACCGCCGCGTCGGGCGACAGCGCCTCCGGCGGTTCGTGAGCCCGGAGGAGGCGTCGGCGCCCACCGCTGGCCCGCCGCGGGGCCCGGGGACCGGAGAGGAGCGTCGCGATGACGAGCCCCTGGACCTGGACGCGTACCAGAAGGGGGCGCTTCGCACCGCGCTGTATCCCGCCGTGGGAGGGCACCGGTTCCTGTATCCGGCGCTCGGGCTGGCCAACGAGGCGGGCGAGGTCCTGGGGAAGATCAAGAAGCTCTTCCGCGACCGCGGCGGGCGGGTGACCTCGGAGTTCCGCGAGGAGATCAAGAAGGAGCTCGGCGACGTGCAATGGTACGTGGCCGTGCTCGCGCACGAGTTCGGCCTGTCCGCCTCGGACGTGGCCCGGGCCAACCTCGAGAAGCTGGCCTCGCGGGCCGAGCGCGGCGTGTTGGGAGGAGATGGGGATGAGCGCTGACCCGACACGGGCCGGGCGGACCCGGTGAACGTGGCCCGGCCGATTCCCGCGGGGCGTTCGGCGCCCTGAGTGCCCGGGGCCTCCTCGTGGCGGGCGCCATCTCCGCTTTCGTGGGCGTGGCGGCCGGGGCGTTCGGTGCCCACGGCCTCCACGGGAGGATCTCTCCCGATCTCCTGGAGGTATTCGACACCGGGGTCCGCTACCAGATGATTCACGCGCTGGCGCTCGTCGCGCTGGCCGCGCTGGCCGGGCGCTGGCCGAGCGGGGCCTGGGGAGCGGCCGGCTGGCTGTTCGTGGCCGGGACGGTGATGTTCTCGGGCAGCCTCTACGCTCTCGCCCTGACCGGGATCCGCTGGCTCGGTGCCGTGACCCCGTTCGGGGGCGTGGCCTTCCTGGCGGGTTGGGTCGTGGTGGCCGTGACCGGTTGGCACAGCGCGGGCTGAGACGGACGGCCCGGACCGAGCGGCACGGGCCGTCCCCGACGCACCTCGGCTGCCGGCGCCGCCGCGCGTGGTCTACAGCCGCGGCGGCGTCACGCCCTGCTGTCCCTGGTACTTTCCCTTGCGGTCCGCGTAGCTCACCTCGCAGTCCTCGTCCGACTGGAAGAAGAGGACCTGGGCGATCCCTTCGTGAGCGTAAACCCGCGCGGGCAGTGGCGTCGTGTTGCTGATCTCGAGGGTGACGAATCCCTCCCACTCCGGCTCGAACGGGGTGACGTTGGTGATGATGCCACAGCGCGCGTACGTGGACTTGCCGACCGTGATCGTCATGACATCGCGGGGGATCCGAAAGTACTCCACGGACCGCGCCAGGGCGAAGGAGTTGGGAGGGATGATGCAGGACTCGCCGCTGAACTCGACGAAGGAGCGCTGGTCGAAGCTCTTGGGGTCGACCACCGGCATGAGGGCGTTGTGGAAGATCCTGAACTCGTCGGCCACCCGCATGTCGTACCCGTAGCTGGACAACCCGTACGAGATCACGCCGTCCCGGACCTGGGCGTCGGCGAAGGGCTCGATCATGCCGTGCTCGGTGGCCATGCGTCGGATCCAGCGGTCGCTCTTGATGCTCATTCCCTCGTCCTCGGTTCGTCGTTTGGGTACCTGGCGGCCTGCGTGCGTCGCGATCCTATGCGTACCAGCGGCCGTCGGCCACGGCCTCGATGGCCCGCGCGACCGCGTCGGGCGCCTCCTCGGGGAGAGCGTGGCCAGCCCCGGGTACGACCCGGAGCGGGCATTCCAGCCGGTCGGCCAACCGTTCGACCAGATGCGGCGGAGCCCGGCGGTCCCGCTCTCCGGTCAGCACCAGGGCCGTCGGGCGGGGAGCAAGGTGGGGCGATATCTCCCCGGGGCGCCAGTCCGCCAGCACACGAAGCAGCGTGCGTGCCCGATCCCGGTCCCGGTACGGGGCGGCGTAGCGCCGAACGACGGCCTCGTCCACCGCGTCCGGGTCCCCGAACACGCGGCGACGGAGTACGAGCCGCGTCAGGGGCCAGCGCACGCAGGAGAGAAGCGGCGCGAGCGAAGCGCGCACCGGTCCGGAGCGCAGGAGCTCGAGGACGAGCGGCCGCTTTGTCCATGGCGTGACCGGGTCCACCAGGCACAGCCCGCGGCATCGGGTGGTGCGGGCCGCGAGGGCCAGGGCCAGCGCGGCTCCCTGGGAGTGGCCCACGAGAACGAACGGCCCGGGCACGTGGGCCCGCGCCACGTCCTCGAGGCGCCCCACCTCCTCGGCCAGCCGGAAGCGGGCCCGGGGCGCGGCGTCGGAGGTGCCGCGGCCCAGAAGGTCGGGAATCACCAGCGTGAAGCGACCTTCGAGGCGCTCGCTCACCCGGTCCCACACGGCGCCGCTGGCCGTGAGCCCATGCACCAGGAGGAGGCGCGGGCCGGCTCCACGGAGGCACACCCGAAGCCTGCCGCCGAGAGTGACCACGGGGTCTCCGGCCTCGCTCACCGCGGGGGCTCCCGGACCGCTTGATCGGCCTTCCGGGGTTCGATATACTCCGGTGACGCAAGGCAAGTGAAGAAATTCACAAGGTCTTCGAGGAGGCGATGACGCGCCCGTATCTGGGTATCTTCTTCCTGAGCATCGTGGGTGTGGCGAACGCCGCAGTCATGATGCTCGCGTCGCACCTCGCCAGCCCCTTCCGGCCCACCGTGGCCAAGGGCAGCCCGTACGAGTCGGGCATGCTCCCCCTGGGCGGCACCCGCGAGCGCTTCTCGGTGCAGTATTACATTGTCGCGATGCTGTTCATCGTGTTCGACATCGAGACGATCTTCTTCTTCCCCTGGGCGGTCATCTACCGGGAGCTCGGGCTGTTCGGGTTCTGGGAGATGGTCGTGTTCATCGCCGTGCTCGCGGTGGGCCTGGCCTATGCATGGAAGAAGGGCGCGCTCGAATGGACCTGACGTGCGCCAGGCGGAGCTGAGACGATGACGAGGGAGCTGAAGACCCTGCGGGCCGACGCCGGTCACGCGGACGACACGGACACGGTGGACACGGGCGTTCCGCGGAGCTGGCTCACCACCCGGCTCGACTATATCATCAACTGGTCGCGTCGGAACTCCCTGTGGCCCATGCCATTCGGCACCGCCTGCTGCGCCATCGAGATGATGGGAGCGGCCGCCTCCAAGTACGACATCGCACGCTTCGGCATGGAGAGGATGTCGTTCAGCCCCCGCCAGGCCGACCTGATGATCGTGGCCGGACGCGTGAGCTACAAGCTGGCCCCGGTCCTCCGGAAGGTGTGGGACCAGATGCCGCAGCCCAAGTGGTGCGTGTCCATGGGGGCGTGTGCCAGCTCGGGCGGCATGTTCGACAACTACACGATCGTCCAGGGCATCGACGAGATCGTGCCCGTCGACGTCTACGTTCCGGGCTGTCCGCCCCGGCCCGAGGCCCTCATCTACGGCCTGCTCATGGTCCAGGAGAAGGTGAAGGGAGAGTCGGTCACCGATCCCACGGCCCGCGAGGAGTCGGCGTCCTCGGCCGGTCGGCCCAACCTCCCGCCCGAGGCGATCGAACTCGTGTCCCAGCCGTTCGGAAACTCCACGAAGCAGAACCGGGTCAGCGGCCTCGAGGCCACCAGCGCGGTCTCCCGGCCCGGTGACCGGATCGAGCGTCTCCTGGAGCATCGGAGCTGAGGGTGCCGGAGACGGAGACGCTCCCGGGCGTCGCGGCTGGCGAGTTGGTCCGGGGCTCTCCGACGCCGGAGGGGCCGGCCGACGACCACCCCAGCGTCCGCGCGCTGCGCGAGCGGTTCGGGGAGGGGGTGGGGCGTACACTGTTCGACGCGATCCACGTGCCCGTGGTGGTGGTCGTCCCGGAACGGGTCCGGGATGTCCTCGAGTTTCTCCGCGACGACGAGTCGCAGTCCTACGAGCTCCTGCTCGACGTCATGGGCGCCGACCTCGGAGGCGGTCGCCCGCTTCAGGTGTGGTACCAGCTCTGGTCGCTGCGGCACGGCCGCATGCTCCGGGTGGTGGCCGAGCCGCCGTGGGACGACCTGGCCGTGCCGACGGTCACGGGGCTCTACCGGACGGCCGACTGGCTGGAGCGCGAAGTCTATGACATGTACGGGGTGACGTTCAGGGGTCATCCCGACCTCCGGCGGATCCTCATGCCGGAGAACTACGCCGAGGGTTTCCCCCTTCGGAAGGATTTCCCGTTGCGCGGGCGCTTCTCTCGTGCCGAGCAGGTGCGCCGCGCGCTGGGCGAGGGACTCGAGGACGTGTACGCCCTGTGGGAGCTCGAGCTGGCGGCGGGCATCGCCGGCGCGGATCGAGACGTCGAGTCGCTGGACCTGCCACCCCGCTTGAGCCCCGAAGACGTGGGACACATGGCCCGCGGGCTCGAGGGCGAGAAGATGCTCATCAACATCGGGCCGCAGCACCCCGCCACGCACGGCGTGTTGCGCCTGGTGCTGGAGCTGGACGGCGAGCGCGTCGTCCAGTGCATCCCCCACCTCGGTTACCTGCACACCGGGTTCGAGAAGACGTGCGAGTACCGCGAGTGGAACCAGGTCGTGCCCTACACGGACCGCATGGACTACCTGGCGCCCATGATGTACAACATCGGCTACGCGCTGGCGGTCGAGAGCCTGCTGGAGATCGAGATCACGCCCCGCTGCCGGGTGGTTCGCGTCCTCCTCATGGAGTTGAACCGGATCCTGGGCCACCTGCTGTGGCTGGGGACGACGGGGATCGACCTGGGCGCGTTCACCGTGTTCCTGTACACCTTCCAGGAGCGTGAGCGCATCTACAACCTGCACGAGGCGTATTGCGGCGGGCGAATCACGACCTCCGTGACGCGGGTGGGGGGCATGGTGGCGGACCTCCCGGTGGGCTGGCTGGACGCCGTCGCCGAGTTCGTCCGGACTCTGCCGGAGACGCTCGACCAGGTCGAGGACCTGCTCACCAACAACGCCATCTGGCTGGCCCGGACCGAGGACATCGGCGTCATGAGCGCGGCCGAGGCGGTGAACCACGGCCTCACGGGCCCCAATCTGCGGGCCAGCGGCGTCGCCTACGACGTCCGCAAGGCTCGCCCCTACCTGGGCTACGACGAGTACGACTTCGACGTCCCGGTGGGCGAGCACGGCGACACCTACGACCGGTACATGGTCCGAGTGGAGGAGATGCGGCAGAGCGTGCGCATCCTCGAGCAGGCCCTGGACCGGGGCGTGCCGGACGGCCCGATCAACGTGCAGGACCGGCGGGTGGTGCTGCCGCCCAAGAGCGAGGCCATGGGCAACATCGACTCCATGATCTCGCACTTCAAGCTCGTCATGGAGGGACTGCAGGTCCCGCCGGGCGAGGTGTGGTATTCGGTGGAGGCGTCCAAGGGAGAGCTCGGGTTCGGGATCATCTCGGACGGGGGCAACAAGCCCGTCCGCTGCCGCTTCCGGGCCCCGTCCTTCGTCAACCTCTCGGCCATCTCGACCATGGTGCAGGACGAACTGGTCGCGGATGTGATCGCGGTCAACGCCTCCCTGGACATCGTCCTCGGCGAGATCGATCGATAGCATGAGCGAGGAACTGCACCCCTCGGTGGCCGGCGCCCAGCCCTACATGCGCGAGGAGCGGCAGGGCTCGGGCACGACGGACGAGCCGCTGTTCGAGTCCGATGAGGGACGGGAGCGCCTCGAGAAGATCCGCAGCCGCTACCCGAGCGCCAGACCGGCCCTGCTGCCGCTTCTCAATTACGCGCAGGAGAAGAACGGGTGGGTTTCGACTCGCGCGATGGAGGAGATCGCCGGAGCCCTGGATCTCACCCCCGCCTGCGTGCACTCGGTCGCCACTTTCTACACGATGTACAACAAGCGGCCCGTGGGCCGGTACCTGATCCAGGTGTGCACGAACATCTCGTGCCACCTGAACCGGGGCGACGATGTGCTGGAGCGCTTCCTCGAGGAGACCGGAACGCGTCCGGGCGAGACGTCGGAGAACGGCCTGTTCACGGTGGTCGAAGCCGAGTGCCTCGGCGCCTGCGGCTTCGCCACGGTGGTACAGATCAACGAGGACTACGTCGAGAACGTGACGCCGGAGAAGGTGCCCGACATCGTGGACGCGCTGTGGGCCCGGGCCGAAGGGCGGGACGCCTAGATGGCCTTCCCGCATCGGCACGACCTCGAGACCACCACGCTCCTCTCCCGGCACATGGGGGAGGAGGAGGCCCGCCACCTGGACACGTGGCTCGAGCGGGGCGGCTACGAGGGCCTGCGGAAGGCCCTGACCATGGAGCCCGAGGAGATCGTCCAGGTCGTCAAGGACTCGGGCCTCAGGGGGAGGGGCGGAGCCGGTTTCCCGACGGGCATGAAGTGGAGCTTCATGCCGGGCGCCGACGACGACCGGCCGCACTACCTGTGCTGCAACGCCGATGAGAGCGAGCCGGGGGCGTTCAAGGACCGCGAGGTCTTGCGCTGGTCACCGCATCTCCTGATCGAGGGCTGCATGATCGCGGCCCGCGCCATCCGCGCCCGGCACGCCTACATCTACATCCGCGGCGAGTTCTTCCCGGTGCTACCCATCCTCAACCGGGCCGTGTCCGACGCATACCGCGAGGGATACCTGGGCGAGGGCATCATGGGAAGCGGCTGGAGCTGCGACCTCACGGTGCACGTCGGCGCCGGGGCGTACATCGCGGGCGAGGAGACCGGGCTGATGGCCTCCCTGGAGGGCCGCCGGGCCGAGCCGCGAGTGAAGCCGCCGTTCCCGGCCCAGGTCGGGATCTTCGGCCAGCCGACCACGGTCAACAACGTGGAGACCCTGGCCGCGGTCCCGATGATCCTCACGAACGGGGCCGAGTGGTATCGGCAGTGGGGGACCGAGAAGAGCCCGGGCACCAAGCTGTGGTGCTGCTCGGGCCACCTGAACCGGCCGGGGAACTACGAGATGGCCCTGGGGGTGCCGCTCAAGGACATCCTGTTCGACGTGTGCGGCGGGATTCCCGAGGGACGGGCCGTGCGGGCCGTGATCCCCGGGGGCTCGTCCACGGCCTACCTCACGCCGGACGAGCTCGACTGCGAGACGACGTACGAGGGGCTCAAGGAAGCGGGGAGCTCACTCGGTACGGCTTCTCCCATCGTGATGGACGAGAGCACCTGCCTGCTGCGGGCCACCCGGAGGATCGCCCAGTTCTACGCCCACGAGTCGTGCGGACAGTGCGTCCAGTGCCGCGAGGGCACCGAGTGGGTCACGGAGATCCTCACCCGCATCGAGCACGGCGATGGCCGCATGGAGGACATCGACACGCTCTACGACCTGTGCGAGCAGCTCACCGGCCGGACGATCTGCGTGCTGGCCGACAGCGTCGTCTTTCCCCTGAAGTCCTCTCTCGACAAGTTCCGCGACGAATACGAGGCGCACATCCTCCGGGACACGTGCACGGCGACATGAGCGAGCAGTCGGGAAGCCAGGAAGCGGTCACGCTCATCATCGACGACGTCGAGGTGACGGTCCCCACCGGGACGAAGGTCCTCGATGCCGCCGAGCGAGCCGGCGTGGTCGTGCCACACTATTGCTACCATCCGGGCATTCCGACCCGGCCGGCCCAGTGCCGGGTTTGCCTGGTATCGGTGGAGGGGCAGGGGAAGCTGCAACCCTCCTGCGTGCTGGATGCCCAGCAGGACATGGTGGTCCACACGGCCACCGAGGAGGCCAAGCTCGCCCGCAAGTCGGTGATCGAGTTTCTGCTCGTGAACCATCCGCTCGATTGTCCGATCTGTGACGCGGCGGGGCAATGCATGCTCCAGGACTACGCGTTCGAGACCGGCCAGCTGGAGAGTCGAGTCGAGGAGCCCAAGCTGGTCATGGGGCGGGACCGGATCGCCGACGATGTCCTCTACTTCGCCGACCGGTGCATCATCTGCACGCGTTGCGTCCGGTTCATGCGCGAGGTGGCGCGGGACGACGCGCTCATCGTGGCCCAGCGGGGCCACCGGGCCTATATCGACACCTTTCCGGGGACGGAGCTCGACAACCCGTTCCACGGCAACATCGTCGACGTGTGCCCGGTCGGTGCGCTGGTGCACGAGGACTTCCTGTTCAAGGCCCGCTTCTGGGACATGGACTCGGCGTCCAGCATCTGTCCGGGCTGCTCGAACGGCTGCAACGTCTCGGTGGCCAGCAAGGAGAACCAGGTCGTTCGGCTCAAGCCCCGGCACAACGCCGCGGTCAACTCTTACTGGATGTGCGATCACGGGCGCGGACAGCTCGTGATGGCCAATCGTGGCATCCGCGCCGAGGTCCCGCTGCTGCGAGACGAGGACGGCGAGCTGCGGCCCGCGGACTGGAAGGATGCGCTGGATCGCGTGGCCTCGGATCTTTCGGAGCTCGGCGGCGGCGGCCGGGCCGTAGTGAGCCCCCACGCCTGCAACGAGAGCCTGCACCAGCTCCGCCGCCTTCTGGAGCTACTCGGCTTCCAGGGCGGGGAGTTTCGGGTGGAGCAGGGCGGGGAAGCCACGCTGGACGGCTTTCCGAAGCTGAAGCTGCGCGCCGACCGCGCCCCCAACGCGACCGGGGCCGAGCTGTTGGGCTTCGAGCGCGTGGAGTCGCTGGCGGAACCGGGGCCGGGTGAGGTCCTGGTCGTGCTGGGAGAGCGCCTCGACGCGGACCCCACGCTGCCGGACGCGGCGTTCGGGGAGCATGCGGGCTATGTGCTCTACCTGGGCACGCGGATCACCGAGGCGGCGCGCCGGGCCGACGCCATCCTTCCCGTCACCTCCTCCGCCGAGATGCAGGGGACGTTCACGAACTGGGAGGGCCGGGTGCAGCGCTTCGACCAGGCGCTGCGCGAAGCGGGGATCGCCCGGCCCGCCTGGATGGTGCTGAGCCGGCTGGTCGGGCTGCTGGGCGGCGAGGGTGCCACCCGCCTCGAGGCGGCCGACGCCTTCGACGCCATGGCGGCCGACACGTCCGGCATGGAGGGCATGGACTGGCTGTCCCTGGGTCTCAAGGGCCTGCCGCTGGCGAGTCCGGCGGACGTGGCAGGAGGGGCGTCCTGACGTGGAGACGCTGACCGGCGCCCACTTCGTGTGGATGACGATCTTCAAGGTCGTCCTGTTCTTCACCCTCCTGATGCTGATGGTGGGGGGGGTGGTCATGTTCGAGCGCAAGGTGGCCGGCTTCATCCAGGACCGGAGTGGTCCCAACCGGGTGGGACCGTGGGGGCTGCTGCAGACCATGGCGGACGGGATCAAGTTCCTCCTCAAGGAGGAGACCTACCCCGATGCCGCGCAGGCCGTCTTCTACCTGCTGGCCCCCGTGATGGCCATGGTGCCGGCCACGATCCTGTTCGCGGTCATTCCGTTCGCCTCGCCGCTACCGACGGGGTGGGGGCTCGTCCACATGATCGTGGCGGATGTCCCGGTGGGCTTCCTGTACGTGCTGGCCATCGGGTCGTTCGGCGTATATGGCGTGGTAATGGCGGGGTGGTCCTCCGGGAGCAAGTACGCCTTCCTGGGCGGGATGCGCGGCTCCGCGCAGATGATCAGCTACGAGGTCGGCCTCGCGCTCACCCTGGTTCCCATCGTGCTGTTGGGCGGCGGCGTCCGCATCCCGGACCTCATCTCGCTGCAGCAGGGCTTCACGGGCCAGGGGCCCGCAACGCTGGGCATGTGGCTGTTCCTGCCGCTCGGCGTGAGCTTCCTGCTCTTCTTCATCACGGGGCTCGCCGAGACCAAACGGATCCCGTTCGACCTGCCGGAGGCCGAGGCCGAGCTCATCGCGGGCTACCACACCGAGTATTCGGCCATGAAGTTCGGCATGTTCTTCCTGGGCGAGTATGCCCACATGCTGACCACCGCGGCCCTGATCACGGTGTTCTTCCTGGGCGGCTGGGACATCCCGTTCTGGCACGGGGACAACATCCGCGTGCTCGCCGATGGCACGGTCATCGGCGACCCCACCTGGTGGAAGACCGTCCTCACCTTCCTGAGCTTCACGATCAAGACGAGTCTCCTGGTGACCGTGTTCGTGTGGATCCGGTGGACCCTGCCGCGCTTCCGTTACGATCAACTCATGGAGCTCGGCTGGAAGTTCGTGATCGTGGCCGCCACGGCCTACGTGTTCGTGGTCGCCGGCTCGGTGCTTGTCCTGGACCGGCTCGGCGTTCACTTCGGCCTCCCGTACGCGGCGATCCTGACGGGCGTCAACGTCGTCCTCCTCGGCCTCCTGCTGTTCGTGGTCGATCGGGGCCGACTGGCGCGCGGTGCCGCCTACACGGTGACGCGAGGGCTGGGGCGCGCCAGCCGTCGCTCCGGGACCGGCCCGGCCGCGGCGGGTCGGTCGTGAGCCACGGACGGGGTCGGGTGAGCGACGTGACTCGAGACGAGCGAGGCTGAGGCCATGCCCGGCGATGTGAAGGTGCTGCGGCGTCCCGAGGAGAAGGGCTCCTACGTGCGCGCCGCGCTCAAGGGGATGAGCGTGACCTTCCGTCACATGGTCAATCCGAGGAAGGTCACCCAGCAGTACCCGGACGAGAAGTGGGAGCTGGCCCCACGCATGCGGGGGACGCACCGGATGGCCACCCACGAGGACGGTCGTGCCAAGTGCGTGGCTTGCGGCCTGTGCCCGACGGTGTGTCCGGTCAACTGCATCAAGCTCATCCCGGCCGAGGACGAGAACGGGGAGCGCTACGCGGCGGTCTACGAGATCGACGAGTTCCGCTGCATCTTCTGCGGCTTCTGCCAGGAGGTGTGTCCGGTGGAGGCGATCCACCTGGGCGTGCACTACGAGAACGCCGAGTACTCCCGGGAGCGCTGGGTCTACGACCTGGAGCGCCTGTGCGACCAGGACCAGCCGTTCACGGCGCTGTGGGACCCGGCCGACCCGGCCTCCGAGTGACATGACCGAATTCCTGTTCTTCCTGTTGTCGGCGGCGGCGCTCCTCAGCGCCGTGTTCGTCGTCGTGAGCCGGAAGCCCGTGGCGAGCGTGATGTTCCTCATCGTCACGCTGTTCTCGCTGGCCGGGCTGTTCGTGCTCCTGGAGGCCCACTTCCTGGCCGCCGTTCAGGTGATCGTCTACGCCGGGGCCATCATGGTCCTGTTCTTGTTCGTGGTCATGCTGCTCAACCTGGGCCATGTCGAGCTGCCGGACTTCAGGAGCGCGATGGCGCGCCTGCTGGCCGGCGCGTTCGGGATCGCCCTGGCCGCGTTCACGGCGTGGACGCTGCTCAACGGAAGCGATCCGCTGACGGCCTACGGCGCCAGCGCGGCCGACCCGATCCAGTCCGTCCTGAAGGCCAGGGGAGCGATCGGCGCGCTCGCGGTCCCGCTGTTTCGTACGTACCTCGTGCCGTTCGAGGTCACTTCGCTCCTGCTGCTGGTGGCGATCATCGGGTCCGTGGTGCTGGCCCGGAAGGAAGCACCCTAGGTGACCTCGACCCTGATCCGCGTCGCGCTGCTGGTGAGTGCCGCGCTGTTCGCCATCGGAGTCACGGGCGTCCTGCTGAGGCGTAACGCCATCGTGGTCTTCCTGTGCGTGGAGCTCATGCTCAACGCCGTGAACCTCAGCCTGGTGGCGTTCTCGCGGCTCCTGGGGATCGATGGACAGATCATCGTGTTCTTCGTCATGGCGGTGGCGGCGGCCGAGGCCGCCGTGGGTCTGGCGATCATCATCGCGGTCTTCCGCCATTACGAGGATGTCGACGTCGACCGATTCGACCTGCTGAAGTGGTGATGTACCACCCGATCCTCCCGGCCCTGGTCCTGGCGCTGCCGCTGGCGGGCGCGATCATCAACGGCGTGGGCGCGTTCCTGTGGCGAGAGGACCACCGCGTGGCGCGCTGGGTCGGCCCGCTCGCCGTGGGCGCCTCCTTCGTCGTGGTGGCGATCAACTTCTTCGCCATGAAGGCCTCGGGCACGACCGCGGCCTCGGTGGTGTCGCTATGGACCTGGATCGCGGCGGGCGGGCTCCACGTGGGCGTGGACCTGCAGTTCGACCGGTTGTCGATGGTGATGATGCTGATCGTGACCGGCGTCAGCACCCTGATCCACGTGTACAGCATCGGGTACATGCGGGGCGATCCGGGCTTCAACCGGTTCTTCGCCTACCTGAACCTGTTCGTGTTCTTCATGCTGGTGCTGGTCACGGCCGCCAGCTTCCCGCTCATGTTCGTGGGGTGGGAGGGGGTGGGGCTGTGTTCGTACCTGCTGATCGGCTTCTGGTACGAGAACGAGGCCTACTCGAACGCGGGCAAGAAGGCGTTCATCGTCAACCGCATCGGCGACTTCGGCTTCCTGGTCGCCATGTTCATCATCTTCGGGATCTTCGGGAGCCTGGACTTCTCGCAGGTCCTGCCGGCCGCCACGGGTCACCTGCGCTACGGCGACGTCTGGGCCACGCTCATCACGCTGTTCCTGTTCCTGGCGTGCATGGGGAAGTCGGCCCAGATCCCGCTGTACGTGTGGCTCCCGGACGCCATGGCGGGTCCGACGCCGGTCTCCGCCCTGATCCACGCCGCCACGATGGTGACGGCGGGCGTGTACCTGGTGGCTCGCACGAGCGTGCTGTTCGCGCTGGCGCCGATCAGCCAGGCGGTGGTGGCGACGGTGGGCGCCGGTACCGCCCTGTTCGCGGCGACCATCGCCACCCAACAGTGGGACATCAAGAAGGTGCTGGCCTACAGCACGATCTCCCAGCTGGGCTACATGTTCCTGGCGGTCGGCGTGGGAGCCTTCACGGCGGGCATCTTCCACCTCATGACCCACGCCTTCTTCAAGGCGCTCCTCTTCCTGGGAGCCGGCGCGGTCATCCACTCGGTCGAGCACGCCTGGCACGAGGCGGGCCGGCACGGCGGCGATCCGAACGACATGCGCAACCACGGCGACCTGCGCCGCTGGATGCCCGTTACCTGGATCACGATGTGGTCGGCCACCCTGGCCATCTCGGGGGTGTTCCCGTTCGCGGGCTTCTTCTCCAAGGACGAGGTGATCTGGAAGTCGGGCGTGCTGGGCTATCCACTGCTGTGGGGCGTGGCGCTGGTGGCCGCCTTCCTGACCGCGGGCTACATGGCGCGGCTCATGGCGCTCACCTTCCACGGGGGCGAGAACCGCACCGGGGAAGAGGCCCGCGGCCACCTGCACGGCGCCCCGCTGGCCATGGCGGTGCCGCTCGTGGTGCTCGGGGTCCTGTCGCTGGTGGGCGGCTGGATCCAGATCCCGGAGGCGCTGCCCCTTCCGCACGTCAGCGCGCTCGAAGGCTGGCTGGACCCCGTGTTCGAGCCGGCTCACCACGTGATGGCCATGCACGGCGGCGCCGCGGCGACGGCGGCGCCGCTGGGCGGGGGAGAGCTCACCTGGGGTCTGATCTCGACCGTGGTGGCGCTGGCCGTGGTCGTGTGGATCTTCCTCGCCGTGGTGCGCCGCCGCTACCGTCCGGCGGCCGAGTCCCCCGAGCCCACCGGGCTGTCGCTAGTCCTGTACCGGAAGTGGTACGTGGACGAGCTCTACGACCGGCTCATCGTCCGCCCGCTCATGGCGCTGTGGAGGGGGTGCTGGAAGATCGTGGACGACGGCCTCATCGACGGCACGGTGAACGGGCTGGCCTCGGGCGCGCGGGCGGTGGGCTGGGTGGGGAGCCAGCTGCAGTCGGGCCGGTTGGGGGCCTACGTCCTCCTGTTCATGGTCGGCGTCCTGGTCATCCTCGGAACGGTGGCCTTCTAGGATGTACCATTCGCACTGGATCCTGACGCTCCTGCTGGCGATTCCCCTCGCGGGGGCGTTCGCCTGCCTCGGCGTTTCGGGCGAGCGCGCCGGCCGGGTGGCCCTGTGGACCACCGTGCTGGAGGCGGCCCTGGCGCTGCCCCTGTTCTGGACGTTCCGCATCGGAGCGGGGAGCTTCCAGAACACGGTGTCGGTGCCGTGGATTGGGGCCTGGGGGATCGGCTACCGCGTCGGGATCGACGGGATCTCCCTGCTCATGGTCCTGCTCACGGTGGTGATCATGCCGCTCGCCGTGGCCGGGTCCTTCCGATACATCGAGCGCCACCGGCCCGCCTATTACGCCAGCATGCTGGTCCTCACGACCGGGATGCTGGGCGTGTTCGTGGCCCTGGACATGTTCCTGTTCTACGTGTTCTGGGAGCTCATGCTCGTCCCGATGTACTTCATCATCGGGATCTGGGGCGGGGAGCGGCGCCTCTACTCGGCCATCAAGTTCTTCCTGTACACGACGGTGGGGTCGCTCCTCATGCTGGTGGCGATCGCCGGCCTCGTGTACCTCCACTGGAGGAGTTCGGGGACCGTGACCTTCGCGTATGCGGAGCTCCTGAACACGCCGATCTCGAGACCGGTCCAGTTCTGGCTGTTCGCGGCGTTCGCGCTGGCGTTCGCGATCAAGGTTCCGATGTTCCCGCTGCACACGTGGCTGCCGGACGCCCACACGGAGGCGCCCACGGCGGGCTCCGTGGTGCTGGCGGGCATCCTCCTGAAGATGGGCACCTACGGCTTCCTCCGGTTCGGCATCCCCCTGTTCCCCAGGGCGGCGACGAGCCACGCCGTGGTGGGCCTGTTCGTGACGCTGGCCGTGATCGGGATCCTGTACGCGGCCTGGGTGGCCGCGGTGCAGCCGGATGCCAAGAAGCTGGTCGCGTACACGTCCGTGGCCCACCTGGGCTTCGTCATGCTGGGCGTGTTCGGGTTCACGGCCGAGGGACTCCAGGGTGGCATCCTCCAGATGGTGAACCACGGGATCTCCACGGGTGCGCTGTTCCTCCTGATCGGCATGCTGTACGAGCGGCGGCACACGCGGAACATCGCCGACTTCGGCGGCATCGCGAAGGTGATGCCCGTGTTCGCGGTGTGCCTGGTCGTGGTGGCGCTGAGCTCGATCGGGCTGCCCGGAACGAATGGCTTCGTGGGCGAGTTCCTGATCCTGGTGGGCACCTTCCGGACCCACCCGCTGGCCACGGTGATCGCGGCCACGGGAGTGATCTTCGCCGCCTGCTACATGCTGCCCATGGTGCAGCGGGTGATCCTGAACCCGCTGGACCGGCAGGAGAACCGGGAGCTCCAGGACCTGGGGGGACGGGAGCGGGCCATTCTCGTGCCGCTGCTGGCCCTCATCCTCCTGATCGGCGTGTACCCGAAGCCCTTCCTGGATCGCCTGGCCCCGGCGGTCGACCGCGTCCTGCAGCGAGTCGACATGCTCCCGTCGGTGCCCACGGCACGGGCGGAGCGAGCCCTCCCGCCGGGCGTGCGCCTGGGGAGAGAGGCGTTCACGGCGAACCTCTCCGGCGTCGTCGACGCACCGCCCGCGCCCGCGCCGGGCCCGGAGCGTGGCTCGTGAGCGGAGCGTCGGACGTGGCCGGCCAGGTCGGTTACCTGAGAGCGCTCCTTCCGGAGATCGTGCTGACGGTGTCGGCCCTCGTGGTGCTGCTGGTGGACGTGTTCCAGAGAGGAGAGCACCGGGGGCCGAGCGGGTCGAGCGTGCGGTGGCTGTCCGTGATCGGCGTGCTGCTGGCGGCGGCCGCCAACGTGACCCTGATCTCGCTCGGTCCGGCCGGCCCCGACGCGCTCGTCGCGCTGGACGGCTTCCGCGTCCTGGCCAACTTCATCATCCTCGGCGCGACCTTGCTAGGGCTCCTGTTCGCGTTCGACTATCTGAAGCGGGAGGGACTGGAGATCGGCGAGTTCTATGCCCTCCTGCTGCTGGCCAGCGTGGGCATGATGATCCTCTCGGGCGCCCAGGACCTGGTCCTCATCTTCCTGGGGCTCGAGATGATGTCGATCTCGGTCTACGTCCTCACCGCCTTCAACCGGGAGGATCCACGCTCGGCGGAGGCGGGACTCAAGTACTTCCTCATCGGGGCGTTCGCCAGCGCGTTCTTCATCTATGGCGTCGCGCTCCTGTACGGGGCCACCGGAACGACGCACCTGGTTCGCATGGCCTCGGTGCTCTCGCACGGTCATCCCGGGCTCCTCACCGCGGGCGGCGCGGGGCTCCTGCTGATCGGCTTCGGATTCAAGGTGTCGGCCGTCCCCTTCCACGCCTGGGCGCCCGACGCCTACCAGGGGGCCCCGACGCCGGTGACCGGGTACATGGCCTCGGGAGTGAAGGCCGCAGCGATGCTGGCCCTGTTCCGCGTCCTTTGGGTGAGCCTGGGCAGCGTCCAGGGCTACTGGCACGGGACGATCTGGTGGCTGGCCGTGTTGACCATGGTCGTGCCCAACCTGGTGGCGCTGGTCCAGGACGACGTGAAGCGGATGCTCGCCTACAGCTCGGTGGCGCACGCCGGCTACCTCCTGGTGGGGGTCGCCGCCGGCGGCCCCCTGGGCCGCGGAGCGGCGCTGTTCTACCTGGTGGTCTATACGCTGATGACCGTGGGCGCCTTCGCGGTCGTCTACGTGGTGGCGGGGAAGGGCGACCGACACTCGCACCTCGCCGATTTCCGCGGCCTGGGCTGGCGCAGGCCCTGGCTCGCCGGGGCGCTGGGGATCTTCCTGCTGTCGCTGGCCGGGTTCCCGCCCACGGGCGGCTTCGTGGGCAAGCTCTACCTGCTGCGAGCCGCGGTCGGCTCCCACCAGCCCGGCCTGGCCGTGATCCTCGTCCTCACCAGCCTGGTGGCCTACTACTACTACCTGCGGGTCGTGTGGAAGATGTACTTCGAGGACGCGCCCGCCGACGTGCCCGAGCCGGACGTCACCGGACGGGCCTTCCGATTCGGGGCCGTCCTGTGCGTGGCGGGGATCCTGGTCGCCGGCCTCGTGCCTGGACCGGCCGTGGATGCGGCGGGCAGCGCCGGGTTGACCGGGGCCTCGGCCCCGTCGGTCGATGAATCGGTCGCTTCGACGGCTCCGGGAGCTCGGCAGGATGCGAAGCCGCGGACGCACCCGCGGCGAGCCGCGGCCAGGGCGCAGGAGTAGGAGCCGCTCCGGCGAGTCTGCCGAAGCGCCGCGAGCGCCCGCCCGCCACGAACCCACGATCCCGCTCCTCCACCGAGGTGAACATGCAGGTCCCCGACTGGATTTTCCGGGAGTACGACATCCGCGGCGTGGTCGGTGAGGACCTGACCCTGGACGTCGCCCGGGCCGTCGGCCGCGCGTTCGCCACGCGGCTCGGAGCGGGCGCGTGCGTGGCGGTGGGTCACGACAACAGGCTGAGCTCGCCCGACCTGGCCGCCGCCCTGTGCGACGGGCTCGAGCGATCGGGCGTCGACATCCGCTTCCTGGGCACGGTCCCCACGCCTGTCCTCTACTTCGGGGAGCGGGTCCTGGAGGTGGAGGGCGCCATCCAGATCACGGGCTCGCACAATCCGCCGGAGTACAACGGCCTCAAGATGGTCGTCGGGGGCGAGGCCCTGTACGGCGACGACATCCGGGGGCTCAGGGGTCGGATCGAGACAGACGATTACAGCGACGGAAACGGGCGCACCGAGCGCGTGGAGATCCTGGACCGGTACGTGGAAGTGATTGCGCAGCGGGCTCCGATCTCACCTTCCACGCCGCTCACCCTCGATTGCGGCAACGGGACCGGGAGCGTGGTGGCGCCGCGGGCCCTCGAGGCCGCGGGGGCACGGGTGGATCCCCTCTACTGCGAGTCGGACGGACGGTTCCCGAACCACCATCCCGACCCCACCGTCGACGAGAACGTGCGGGACCTGATCGCCCGGGTGTGCGACCGGGACGACGGCTTCGGGGTGGGCCTGGACGGGGACGCGGATCGGATCGGCGTGGTCACCGAGACGGGCCGCATCGTGCGCGGAGACCACCTCCTGCTCCTGTTCGCGCTCGACCTGCTGGAGCGGCTCCCGGGCGCCGAGGTCATCTTCGACGTGAAGTGCTCCAAGGCCCTGCCGGAGCTCATCCGGGCGGAGGGGGGGGTACCGGTGATGTGGAAGACCGGCCACTCCCTCATCAAGGAGCGGATGCGGCGAACGTCGGCTCCACTGGCAGGTGAGATGAGTGGCCACATCTGTTTTTCTGACAATTACTTCGGGTTTGATGATGCAATCTACGCGGCGGCGCGGCTGGCCGCCATCGTGGCCCGTCGGGGCTGCCCGGTCGACGAACTCGCCGCCCGCATCCCCGACTACCCGTCGACGCCAGAGCTCCGGCTGGACTGCCCGGAAGAGCGTAAGTTCCAGGTGGTCGAGCGCGTGGCTCGCAGGTTCGGAGGCGAGCGCGAGGTCTTCGACCTGGACGGAGCACGTATCGACTTCGGGGAGGGGTGGGCCCTGGTGAGAGCCAGCAACACGCAGCCGGTGGTGGTCGTCCGCTTCGAGGCGGAATCCGCGGAGGGACTGGCCGCCATCCACGACGCGGTGGGTCGGGTGCTGGAGGAGGAAGGCCTGGAGGTCCCTCCGCTTGCTGAGGGTTCAGGCGCCGATGCGACCGGCTAGAACGCTCCGGCTGGCGGTCTCGACCGCCGCGGTGCTCGCCGTCCTCCTCCTCGTGGGGGAGGCGGCGCGCTTCTACGCCGATGCCGCCTGGTTCGGCGCCCTGGGCTATGCCGACCGGTTCTGGACGCTCGAGATCGCCACGGTGGTGGCCTGGGTCGTCCTCTTCCTGCTCACGACCGGGATCCTGTGGATCTCCCTGCGCGGCACGGCCCGGCACGGCGGCCCCATCCGAATCCGCCGCCGCCTGGGTGACCTCGAGATCGCCGAGGCCCTGCCGGAGCACTGGGTCCAGCTGGCCGTGGTGGGCGCGGCGGTCGGTGCGGGCGTGCTGGTGGCGTTCCCGTTCGGCCGCGGCCTGGCGGAGCAGGTGCTCGTGGCGGCGCACGCGCCGGCCTGGGGCGGCCCCGACCCGGTGCTGGGTCACGATCCGCGCTTCTACGTGTTCTACCTGCCGGTGCTGGAGTCCGTGTGGTCCGTCCTGGTCTCGATCGTGACCTGGGTGGCCATCGGATCCGCGTCGCTCCTCCTGCTCACCGGTCGCATCAGGCCCACGGGGAGCGGCGTGCACGTGGACACGTTCGCCCGCCGCCGGCTCGCGTGGGTCGGGGCGGCGATCCTGGTGCTGGTGGCCGTCCACTTCGGACTGTCCGTGTTCGAGACGGTGGCGGCCGGGCCGGTGGGCTACGCGCAGGTACACGGTGACATTCCGGCGCGGCGCCTCGTGGCGGTCCTCGCGCTCGTGGCCGCTGGAGCCCTCGTCGTGGCCGAGCGCACCGGACGCTGGAAGCTCCTGGCCTGGGCCGGGGGGCTTCTGGCCGTCGGCTGGGCGGCGGGGCTCGTCCTGTATCCGGATCTCGTGCAGCGCCTCAAGGTGGAGCCCAACGAGCTCGAGGTGGAGCGGCCGTATCTGGCCTATAATATCGCGGCCACCCGGCGGGGCTTCCTCCTGGACAGCGTCCACCGGGTGGGATACCCGCTCACCGGCAAGGCGCCGCCCACCTCCGTCGTGGAGCGCTTCGCCTCCAGTCTGCCGCTGTGGGACGAGCGACCCCTGCAAGCCACGTTCGACCAGCTCCAGGGATTGCTGGCCTACCACACGTTCCCCGACGTGGACGCCGACCGTTACGGCCGCGGGAACGACCGCCAGCAGGTGGCGGTGGGGGTGCGCGAGTTCGATCCGTCGCGGCTCGCCCCGTCGGCGCGCACGTGGCAGAACCTCCACCTGCGGTACTCGCATGGCCAGGGCATCGTGGTGACGGCGGTGGACCGGGCGTCTACGGGCGGCGAGCCCGACTACCTGGTCCGGGACCTGCCACCCACGCTGGCGCCCGGGGCTCCGTCCTCGCTCGCCGTGCGCGAGCCACGCACCTATTTCGGCGAGCTCACCACGCCGTACGTGCTCGTACCTCCGGATTCGATCCCGTCGGCCGGCCGGCCCGCCGGAGTGCCGGTGGGAGGGCTCGTGCGGCGGGCACTCCTCGCCCTCGCACTGGATTCCAAGAACCTCCTCCTGCGGTCGCCGGGACCCCAGGGGACGCTGCTCCTGTGGCGGCGTCAGGTGGTCCAGCGGGTACGAGCGCTCGTGCCGTTCCTGTTCGTGGATGCCGATCCGCACCCCGTCATCCACGACGGGCGAATCGTATGGATCCTGGACGTGTACTCGGCGGCCAGCCGCTTTCCGCTCTCCGCGCCGTCGTCTCTCCGCGGTCGGCAGGTCCGCTATGTCCGTCCGTCCGTCAAGGCGGTGGTCGATGGAGTGACGGGAGAGGTGTCGCTGTACGTCATGCGGCCGCACGACCCGTTCCTTGCGGCCTATCGGGGCGTCTTCCCCGGACTGTTCGAGCCCCTGTCCGCCATGCCGGCCGACGTGCGTTCGCACATCCGGTATCCGAGGGCGCTGTTCGGTGCGCAGGCGCGGGTCCTCCAGGCGTACCACATGACCGATCCCGTGGACTTCTACAGGAAGCAGGACCTGTGGAGCATCGGGCAGGAGGTGTACGAGGACACCCCGGCGCCGGTGGAGCCGTACTTCCTGCTCATGCCTTTCCCGGACACGACCGGAGCCGGCGGGACCGGGACGGCGTCGGACTCGGCGTCCGCGGACACGGCGGCGAGCGGCCGCGAGCCCGAGTTCCTGCTCACGGTGCCGTTCACGCCCCGCAGCCGGGACAACCTGAGCGCCTTCCTGCTGGCGCGGAACGACGGCGGCCACTACGGGGAGATGTGGCTGTTCGACATCTCGAGCCGGCAGCAGGTGTTCGGCCCCCGCCAGATCGAGGTCCAGATCGACCAGGACCCGATCATCTCCCAGCAGCTCTCCCTGTGGCGTCAGCGGGGCTCGCGCGCGATCCGGGGACATCTCCTCCTCCTCCCGGTGCGCGGGTTCCTCCTCTACGTGGAGCCGCTGTTCCTCGAGGCCGAGGACCGGGAAGGTGCGGCGCCGGGGCTCAAGCGGGTCATCGCGGCCACGGGAGCCGGGGTGACCATGGCCACCACGCTGGATGGCGCGCTGGAGCGCCTCCTGTCCGGTCAGGCGGCCGAGCCCGTGTCGCCGCTGCCGGGAGCGCAGGGCCAGGGCGAGGCAGCGGCCGCGTCCCCCCCGCCGACGCTGCGCTCCCTCCGGTCACTGCTCGATTCCGCCGACCGGGCCCTGCGAGCCGGGGATCTGGTCCGGTTCGGCACGCTGTGGGAGCGAATCCGCTCGACGGCGGGAGCCCGCGACACCGCCTCCGGGAGCGGCTCTTGACACGCAGCGTCGTGGTGGCGATCGGCGGGAACGCGCTGTCGCCCTCCAGCGAGCCGGCCACGGCGGCCAACCAGTTCCGCCACACCCGCGAGAGCCTCGCCCCGATCGTGGACTTCGTCCTCGAGGGGTGGAACGTGGCCATCGTCCACGGGAACGGTCCCCAGGTGGGCGACGAGCTCCTCCGGGGAGAAGAGGCCCGAGCGGCCGTGAGCCCCCTGCCGCTGGGCGTGCTGGTGGCGGCGACGGCGGGCTGGATCGGTTACATGATCCAGCAGTCGCTGGAGAACGCCCTCGATCGCGCCGGATGCGACCGCCGCGTGGTGACGCTGGTCACCCAGGTCGAGGTGGACCCTGAGCAGCCCGGTGCCCGCGAGCCGCGCAAGTTCGTGGGCCGGCCGGTGATGGAAGGGGATATCCCGGCGCTCGAGGCGGATGGCTTCACGGTGGACCGGGACGACCGGGGTCGCCTGCGCCGCCGCGTTCCGAGCCCGCCGCCCCTTCGCATCGTCGAGGCTCCGATCGTGTCGGAGCTGGTCGGCCGGGGGGACATCGTCGTCGCCGCGGGCGGGGGCGGGATCCCCGTGTACCGGGACCCCCGTCTCGGCCTCGAGGGGCTGGACGTGGTCGTCGACAAGGACCTCGCCGCGGCGCTCCTCGCCACGCAGATCGGGGCGAGCATCCTGCTGGTGCTCACCGACGTGGACGCCGTGTACCGCGATTACGGCACGCCGGATGCAAGCCCGATCGACCGGCTGACCCCCCCCGCCGCCCGACGACTCCTCGAGAGCGGCGAGCTCGGGCAGGGGAGCATGGCGCCTAAGGTCCGGGCCGCCGTCGAATTCGTGGAGCGCGGGGGGCGGCGGTCGGTCATCGCCGAGCTCCGGCACGCCCGTCGGGCGTTGGCCGGGGACTCCGGGACCGAGATCGTCCCGGAGTCCGTCGCGTGAGGTAGGTAGGGACGGAGCCGTCCGGTACGCCGGTCGGCCGGCGCCGCGTCCGTGGGGACGGGGCACGCGGGGAAGCCAGGACATCGATATGGAGCGAGGATGAACATTCACGAATATCAGGCGAAGGAAATCTTCCGGTCGCACGGAATGCCCGTGCCGCCGGGCGAGATCGCCACGAGTCCGGAGGCCGCCGCGGCGCTGGCCGAGGAGTACGGCGGCCGGGTCGTGGTCAAGGCGCAGGTGCACGCCGGCGGCCGGGGCAAGGCCGGCGGCGTGAAGCTGGCCGCCGGACCGGAGGAGGCCGCCGAGGCGGCCCGGGCCATCCTGGGCATGCAGATCAAGGGCCTCACGGTCCACAAGGTGCTGGTCACGCCCGCCGCCGAGATCGCCTCGGAGGCGTACGTGGGCATCGTGATGGACCGTGCCAGTCAGCGGCCGGTGTTCATGGTCTCCGCGGAGGGTGGGATCGACATCGAGGAGGTGGCCCGAGAGAACCCGGAGGCCATCCACCGGCAGCCGATCGATCCCCGATACGGCCTCCTCAACCACCAGGCCTCGCGGCTCGCCTTCCACCTGTACGACGACATCGGCGTCGTGCGTCAGGCGTCCGACGTCCTCCAGCGCCTGTGGCACGCGTACGAGGACTCCGGGGCCACGCTGGCCGAGGTGAACCCCCTGGTGGTGACGCCGGATGGGGACGTCGTCGCGATCGACGCCAAGATGAACATCGACGACAACGAGCTGTTCCGTCAGCCCGACATCGCGGCCATGCGTGACGAGGAGGCCGAGGCGTCCTCGGAGCGCCGGGCGCGAGAGGCGGGACTGAGTTACATCAAGCTCGACGGCAACGTGGGCTGCTGCGTGAACGGGGCGGGCCTGGCCATGGCCACCATGGACCTGGTCAAGTACTACGGCGGGGAGCCCGCTAATTTCCTCGACATCGGGGGCTCCTCCAATCCCGACAAGGTCGTGGCAGCGCTGTCGATCATCGGAGAGGATCCCCACGTCCGCTCCATCCTGTTCAACATCTTCGGCGGGATCACCCGGTGCGACGACGTGGCCAACGGGATCGTGGAGGCCACCGACCGTCTGGAGCTGGATCTCCCGATCACGATCCGGCTCACGGGAACCAATGAGGAGGAGGGGGTCGCAATCCTCGAGGAGCACGGGTTCCAGGCCATGATCGACATGGACGAGGCGGTTCAGCGCGCGGTGGGGGCGGTGTCATGAGCGTGTTCATAGATGGCGAGACGCGGGTGGCGGTCCAGGGCATCACGGGACGGGACGGCTCGTTCCACGCCCGACAGATGATCGAATACGGGACGAACGTCGTGGCCGGTGTGACACCGGGGAAGGGAGGTCAGCGATTCGACGACGCCGTCCCGGTGTTCGACACGGTCGAGCAGGCGGTCGAGGAGACGGGGGCCGAGGCCAGCGTCATCTTCGTCCCGGCGCGCTTCGCCGCCGACGCGGTGTTCGAGGCGGCTGACAGCGGCGTGGGGCTCGTGGTATGCATCACGGAGGGCCTACCGGTGCGGGACATGATGCGGGTCATGCCCTACCTGGAGGAGCGCGGCGTGCGGCTGATCGGGCCCAACTGTCCGGGCCTCATCGTCCCCGGTCAGGCCAAGATCGGCATCCTCCCTGGACAGATCGTCCGCGAGGGCGCGGTGGGGATCGTGAGTCGCTCGGGGACGCTGACCTACGAGGTGATCCACCAGCTCACCACGCGGGGCGTGGGCCAATCGACCTGCGTCGGGATCGGCGGTGACCCGATCATCGGGACGGACTTCGTCGATTGCCTGCGAGCCTTTGAGGAGGACGGAGACACCGAGGCCGTCGTCCTCATCGGCGAGATCGGGGGCACGGACGAGCAGGTGGCGGCCCGCTGGGCCACGGAGAACCTCAGCAAGCCGCTCGTCGGCTTCATCGCGGGCCAGACCGCGCCGCCCGGCCGACGCATGGGCCACGCCGGGGCCATCATCAGCGGGTCCGAGGGCACGGCGGCCGAGAAGATGAGGACGTTCGAGGACCTCGGCATCGCCGTGGCGCGGCGTCCTTCGGAGATCGGCGAGATCGTCGCCGGTTGGATGGAGGAGGCGTGATGGGAGTCGACAGGACGCTCGCCATCATCAAGCCGGATGCGTTCGGTAGCCGCCACGCCGGCGACATCCTCGCGCACCTGGAGGGCGAGGGCTTCCGGGTCGTGGCCGCTCGCGTGCTCCGGCTCACGGCTCCGCAGGCGCGGACCTTCTACGCCGTTCACCGCGGGAAACCTTTCTACGAATCGCTTGTAGCATTCATGACTTCGGGGCCCTGCATGCCCCTGGCCCTGGAAGGCGACGACGCCGTGCCCAGGCTCAGGGAGGTGATCGGGGCCACCGACCCCTCGAAGGCGGCCGAGGGGTCGGTGCGAGCGCTCTACGCGGAGAGCGTGGAGCGCAACGCCATCCATGCTTCGGACTCCGAGGAGAACGCCCGGCTGGAGCTGGGATTCTTCTTTCCCGAGGCGGAGTTGGTGGACATCGATTGACGCCGCGTCCGGTCGGGCGTATCCATGAACCCCCCGACGTTGCAGCTCGACCTCCGGGACCTGGAGCGAAAGCCCCGGTCCTGGACCGCCCTTCTCCCGGCGGGGGAGGGCCCGTGGGCGGATGTCGACGTGACGTTCGTCGAGGCGCCGGTGGCGGAGATGCGGGCCCGCATCACGGGTACGCGCGGCGTGCACGTGACGGGTCGGCTGGAGGCGCCGGTGCAGGTCGACTGCCGACGGTGCCTGAAGCCGCTGCGCCGCACGATCGAGCTCGACCTGGACCTCCTGTACGACCGGAGCGTGCGGGAGCAGGACTCCGAGGGGCAGGTCTACCCCCTGGAAGGCGGGTCGGGAACGCTGGACCTGATGCCGGCGCTGCGCGAGCAGGTGGTGCTGGCCCTGCCACCGTACCCGCTGTGCCGGGAGGATTGCGCGGGGCTGTGTCCCCGCTGCGGCACCGATTGGAACGAGGGCCGTTGCGACTGCGTCCTGACGGAGCCGGACCCCCGTTGGGACGTGCTGAGGAAGCTCAGACAGGGCGAGACGGCGACCGGCTGACCGGAGGTCGTCCGACCCCCACGAACCTGGACGAAGCGCGAGGATCGAGAACATGGCCGTTCCGAAAAAGAGAACGTCGAAGCAGCGCAAGCGGAAGCGGCGCACGCACCACGCCGACCAGCCGGCGGCCCACCAGGCCTGTCCGCGCTGCGGCGACTTCCGCAGGCCGCACCACGTCTGCCCGACCTGCGGGCACTACGACGGCGATCAGGTCGTCGACATCGAGGAGTTCTAGCTCCGACCCATCCCGGCCCACGTCCGCAGGAGGCCGGCGAACGCCCGTGCGGATCGCGCTGGACGCCATGGGAGGCGATGACGCCCCGGAGGTCCCCGTGCGCGCGGCGCTGAGCGCCCTGACGGACGGACCCGAGGACCTCTCCATCCTGCTGGTCGGGGACCCCGACCGCCTCGAGCCGGCTGTGCGCGACGCGGGGCAACCCCCGGAGCGCCTGCGCATCGTCCCGGCGCCCCAGACCATCGCCATGAACGAGCCGCCGGTTCAGGCGGTGCGGCGCAAGCCCGAGAGTTCGATCGTGGTCGGCCTCCGGCTGCAGCGGGAAGGGGAGGCCGATGCCTTCGTCTCGGCCGGATCGACCGGCGCCGTCCTGGCCGCCTCGCTGTTCGTGCTGGGCCGACTCCCGGGCGTCGACCGGCCTACGGTGGGCGCGCTGTTCCCGACCGCCGACCGCCCCGTCCTCGTTCTCGATGCGGGAGCCAACGTCGGCTGCCGGCCCGCCCACCTGCACCAGTTCGCCCATCTGGGGAACATCTACGTGCGTGATCTGTGGGGCGTCGAGGTGCCGCGCGTCGGTCTCCTCAACGTGGGAGAGGAGGAGGAGAAAGGGGACGACCTGGCGGTGGCGACCCACGAGCTCCTGCGCGAGGACCCCGAACTGCGCTTCGTCGGCAACGTGGAGGGCCACCGCATCATCGAGGGACGCTGCGACGTCCTCGTGTGCGACGGGTTCTTGGGCAACGTGCTGCTCAAGTTCTACGAGTCCATGGCGGGGTTCATCGTCGGCCTGCTACGGCGGGAGCAGGCGCAGGCCGGTGGGAGATCGCGCGAGCCGGGACCGGTGGAACGCATGCTGGACTACACGGAGTACGGCGGGGCTCCGCTCCTCGGCGTGGATGGGGTCGTGGTGCTGTGCCACGGCTCCTCGCCGCCACGGGCCATTCGGAATGCCCTCTCCGTGGCGGTCGACTCGGTCCGCGCCGACATGGTCTCGGACCTGGGCCGGGACCTGGAGGCTCTTTCGAACCGGACCCGACGAGGAGAGATGTGATGACGGACACGGCGCTCCTGCTGCCGGGGCAGGGATCCCAGTTCGTGGGTATGGGGGCCGACCTCGTGGACGCGTATCCGGAGGCGGCGGAGCTGTATGCCGAGGCCGAGGACGTGCTGGGCGTGCCGCTGGTCCGCCTGAGCCGGGAGGGTCCGGCCGAGGAGCTCACGCGGACCGAGAACGCGCAGCCGGCCATCCTGACGCACAGCTACGCGGTCTGGCGGCTCCTACCGGCGCCCGTGAGGGCCTCGGTCGTGGTGGCGGCAGGCCATTCACTGGGCGAGTTCACGGCCTACCTGTGTGCGGGGGCCCTCGCCTTCCCCGATGCGCTCCGGATCGTGCGGAAGCGCGGCGAGCTGATGGCCCGCGCCCGGAATGGCACGATGGCCGCGGTTCTCGGCCTGGACGACGAGGCCGTCCGGGCGGCGTGCGCGGCCGTCGAAGACGGCGTGGTCGTGGCTGCCAACTTCAATGCGCCCGGCCAGGTGGTGATCAGCGGGGACGAGGCCGGTGTGGAGGCCGCTTCGGCGCGGGCCCGGGAAACGGGGGCCAGGCGCGTCCTTCCGCTCGACGTGAGCGGCGCCTTCCACTCACCCCTCATGGAGGTGGCCCGCGATGGGCTGGCGGAGGCGCTCGCGGCCGCGACGTTCCGCGACCCCGGGTTCCCGGTGGTGGCCAACGCGGCGGCACGCCCGGTGCGCAGCGGAGAGGAGGCGCGGGAGTTGCTGCTCGAACAGCTCACCTCGCCGGTACGCTGGGTGGAGAGCGTGCGGGCGATGGGCGAAGCCGGCGCCCGCCGCTGGCTGGAGATCGGCCCGGGGACGGTCCTCGCCGGTCTCCTGCGCCGCATCGACCGCTCCCTGGAGACCGCGACAGTGGGCGATGCCGAAACCGTACGAGCCTGGAGAGAGGCGGAGCATGGGTGAGCTGCAGGACAGGGTAGCGCTCGTCTCGGGTGGATCTCGGGGCATCGGCTTCGCCGTGGCCGAGGAGCTGGCGGCGGCGGGGGCCCGGGTGGCCGTCACCGCACGAGCCGAGAACCGGGCCGTCCAGGCGGCCGAGGCACTCGGCGGGGCCGGAGGCCGGGGTTACGGTTGCGACGTCACCGACGGTGAGGCGTGCACGGCGCTGGTCGAGCGGGTGGATGACGACCTCGGTCCGGTGGACATCCTGGTCAACAACGCCGGCATCACCCGGGACAACATCCTCGTCCGCCTCAAGGACGAGGACTGGGACGCGGTGCTGGACACGAACTTGCGCGGTGCGTTCCACATGATGCGTGCCGTGGCCCGGGGCATGATGAAGCGGCGAAGCGGGCGCATCGTGAACATCGCCAGTGTCGTGGGCTTGACGGGGAACCGCGGGCAGGCCAACTATGCGGCGTCCAAAGCGGGCCTCGTAGGGCTCACCAAGTCCGTGGCCCAGGAGCTGGCCAGCCGTGACGTTCTCGTGAACGCCGTGGCTCCGGGCTTCGTGGAGACGGAGATGACGGCGTCCCTGAGCGAGGATGCGAGAAACGCGCTGTTCGAGCGCATTCCGCTGGGACGCTTCGGGCAGCCGTCCGATGTGGCCGGGGCCGTGAGGTTCCTGGTCGGTCCGGCGGCTTCGTATATCACAGGGCAGGTCCTGGTCGTGGACGGCGGCATGGTCATGTGAGGTCGACCGCAGCGTCGTTCGAAACACCCATCACCATCGAGGAAGGAAGCGCACATGTCCGATACGGCCGCGCGCGTGAAGGAGATCATCGCCAGCGAGCTGGGCGTCGAGATCGAGAAGGTCACAGATGACGCCCACTTCGTGGACGACCTGGGTGCCGACTCCCTGGACACCGTCGAGCTCGTCATGGCGTTCGAAGAGGAGTTCGGCATCGAGATACCGGACGAGGATGCGGAGGGGATGCAGACGGTCGGTGACGCGATCGAGTACCTCTCCAAGAAGCAGGAGGACTGAGAGGTCGGCGGACGCGAGTCCCCGAGCGCGGGCGACCCATGACCGGCCGACGCGTCGTCATCACGGGCACCGGCCTCATCACCGCGGTGGGGAACGACGTCCGTTCCACCTGGGAGTCCCTGCTCGCGGGGCGCAGCGGGGCGGCGCCGATCACCCTGTTCGACGCTTCCCGGCACGACGTTCGGTTCGCTTGCGAGGTGAAGGACTTCGATCCCTCGGAGTACCTGGACCGAAAGGAGGTGAAGCGGACCGACCGTTTCCTCCAGTTCGCGCTGGCGACGGCGCAGCAGGCGGTCGCGGAGGCGGACATCGCCGACGTCCTGCGAGACGAGTCCCCCGATAGAACGGGGGTCATCGTGGGCAGCGGCATCGGTGGCCTGGCCACCCTCGAGGAACAGCACATCCGGATGCTCGAGCGGGGACCGGACCGGGTGTCGCCCTTCTTCATCCCGATGTTCATCGCCGACATGGCCGCGGGTCTCATCTCGATGCGCTACGGCGTCCGAGGCCCCAACTACTGCACGGTGTCCGCCTGCGCCTCCAGCGCGCACGCCGTGGGCCTCGCCTTCCGCTCCATCCGGACCGGGGAGGCGGACGTCATGATCGCCGGCGGGACCGAGGCCACGATCACGCCGCTGTGCGTGGCCGGGTTCTCCAGCATGAAGGCCCTGTCCACCCGGAACGAGGCGCCCGAGGTGGCCTCACGCCCGTTCGACGCCGGGCGGGACGGCTTCGTGCTCGGCGAGGGCTCGGGGATGGTCATCATGGAGAGCCTGGAACACGCGCGTGCCCGCGGCGCCACCATCCTGGCCGAGCTGAAGGGCTTCGGACAGAGCGCGGATGCGTATCACATGACGGCCCCGGCGCCGGGGGGCGCCGGAGCGCAGGTGGCGATGCGCCATGCGCTCACGGACGCGGGCCTCGAGCCGGGCGACATCGACTACATCAATGCCCACGGAACGTCCACTCCGGCCAACGACGCCACCGAGACGGTGGCCATCAAGCAGGTGTTCGGTGAGAGGGCCTACGAGATCGTGGTCGGGTCCACCAAGTCGATGACCGGACACAGCCTGGGTGCCGCCGGCGCGGTCGAGACCGTGATCTCCACGCTCGTGTGCCGGGAGGGCCTCATCCCACCGACGATCAACTTCGGGGAAGCCGATCCGGAGTGCGACCTCGACTACGGACACCGCGGGGTCACGGAAAGGCCCGTACGGGCGGCGCTCTCCAACTCCTTCGGTTTCGGCGGTCACAACGTGGCCCTCGCCATCGGCCGCTGGGACGAGGACTAGCCTCGTGCGCAGCGACCGGGTGACCGGCCGCTCGCGCTCCGGCGGTCGGGGGCCGTCCGCTCTATGCGCGTAGGCCTCGGGTACGACTCCCACCCCTTCGATCCCGGACGACCCCTGCGCCTCGGCGGTGTGACCGTCGCCGGGCACGCGGGGCTGGGGGGGCATTCGGACGGAGACGCCGTCCTGCACGCGGTCGTGGACGCGATTCTGGGCGCGGTGGGCATGGGTAGCATTGGAGACCTGTTCCCGGATACGGACCCGGAGCTGGCCGGGGCCGACTCCCTCCCGATGCTCCTCGAGGCGGTCCGGCGCGTGGAGGGCGAGAACTACCAGGTGGTGAACGTCGACGTGACCGTGGTGGCCGAGAGTCCTCGCATCGCGCCCCACGCCGGGGCCATGGCCGCCCGCATGGCCGAGATCCTGCACGTGCCGCCCTCGGCGGTGAACGTCCGGGGCAAGTCGAACGAGGGCATGGGGTGGATCGGGCGGGGCGAGGGGCTCGCCGTCCTGGCCGTGGCCCTCCTCGACTCCATACGGGACCTGGACACGCTGCACGCGTCGATCCGCTCGGGCGGCTGACGACCGGAGGCGCTCGTGACCGACGCCCTGGAGCGGATTCTCTCCGCCATCGCCTCGCTCCCGATCGCCAGCGTGTACCTGCTCATCGGCGCCGGTGCCGCCCTCGAGAACATCTTCCCGCCCGTCCCGTCGGACACGTTCGTCATCGTGGCCGGCGTCCTGGCGGACCGTGGCGTGGTCGAGGGCGATCTGGTGGTCGGGGTGGCGTGGGTGGCCAACGTGGTGCTGGCCGGGCTCGTGTACGTGGCGGCCCGTCGGTACGGCCGGGCGGTGTTCGACACGCGCTGGGGCCACTGGCTGCTCAGGCCTCACCAGCTGGAGCGGCTGTCGGGGTTCTACGACCGCTACGGCATGCCGACCATCTTCGTGAGTCGCTTCGTGCCCGTGTTCCGGGTGCTGGTCCCCGTGTTCGCCGGGATCAGCGGACTCGGACTGTGGCGTACGCTCCTGCCGCTGGGGATCGCCTCGGCCCTGTGGTACGGGGCCCTGCTCGAGCTGGGCGTTCTCGCGTCGCGCAACATCCCGCGACTGGTCGTCTGGGTACAGGGCATGAACCGGGGCCTGCTGGTGGCCGCTCTGGTCGCGGCGGCGGCGGCGGCCTGGTGGTGGTGGCGAACGCGCCATCATCACCAGGGTCCGGGAGAGGACGGCGGGTGAGCCGCGAGTTCTTCCTGGAGCCGTTCGAGGACTACCTGCGCTTCGAGCGGGGGCTGGCCGATCGGACGGTGGAGGCCTATGTGCGGGACTGCCACCAGATGGCCGCGTTCGTGCGCGCCGAGGGGGCCGGCGGTCCGGACGAAGTGGACTACGGCCGACTGCGGGACTTCGTCGTCGACCTGGTCGAGCGCGGGCTGGCGGGCTCCACCGTCGCCCGGAAGCTGTCCGCGATCCGGGCGTACTTCGCCTTCGCGGTGGCCGAAGGACACTGTGAATCGGACCCCACCGAGCAGCTCGAATCACCCCGGTCCGGCCGCTCCCTGCCCGACGTCCTCAGCTACCCCGAGGTCGAGCGCATCCTGGCGGCCGTTCCGATCGAGCACGAGCTCGCCTTCCGGGACCGTGCCATGCTGGAGACGCTGTACGGGGCGGGGCTGCGGGTCTCCGAGCTCGTGGGCCTGGAGATCCTGGACCTGCTGCTGGACGAAGAGCTCCTGCGGGTGCGCGGAAAGGGTTCCAAGGAACGCCTCGTGCCCCTGGGCGCTCGTGCGATCGACGCGGTGCGCCGCTACCTTCGGGAAACGCGTCCCCGCCTGGACCGGGGCGAGAGCCGCGGTGTGGTGTTCCTCAACCACCACGGCCGACCCCTGACGCGGGTGGGCGCCTGGAAGGTCGTCCGCCGGCACGTGGAGCGGGCCGGCATTCGCCGGCCGGTGAGCCCGCACACGTTCCGGCATTCCTTCGCCACGCACCTCCTCGAGGGCGGGGCGGACCTCGCAGCGGTGCAGGAGATGCTGGGCCACGCCGACATCAGCACGACGCAGATCTACACGCACGTGGACCGCGCCTACCTCAAGCAGGTGCACCGCAGCTTCCATCCCCGCGGATGAGGGCCCTCGGCATCGCCAGACGTTCCGGGAATGGGCGGCTCCGGTGACCCGTACGTCCCGTCTCCTCAGCCTCGTTCGCAACCGCCGGCCTCCCACGCGCTTCGCGGACCGTCCCGTCCCCGACGAAGCGCTGTCGAGCGTGCTCGAGGCGGCACGCTGGGCTCCGTCCGCCGGGGAGGCCCAGCCCTGGAGGTTCGTCGTCGTGCGCGAGGGTCTCCGCCGTCACCGGATCGCGGCGGCCGCTTTCAACCACCCGCACGCGCGCACCGCTCCGGTGCTGGTCCTGTGCTGCGCCAGGATCCATTCACACGTGAGCGGCAACGGCCGCACCAGCTTTCCGGTGGACGTCGCGGCGGCCACCCAGACCATGGCCCTGGCCGCCGCGGACGTGGGGCTGGCCACGAGCTGGCTCACCGGATTCCGGGAGCCGTACGTGCGCGAGGCGGCGGACATCCCCGCCGACGTCCCGGTGGTGGCCATCCTGGCGGTGGGCTACGCTGACGGGCTCGAGTCACTGAGCCAGCGGGCGGACGCTGGGAGCGTGATCGCCTGGGAACGATGGACGGCCGAGGAGCGGGGATGAGGCGTGGCGCGGCACACATCATCGGGGCCGTCGCGGCCGCGGTCGTGGCCGGGCCGCTCCTCGGCCTGGCGCGACCGGCACTCGCCCAGGAGGTGTCGTTCGTGCCGCGTCCGGACCGCCCGGTGGAGCGTCGGCTCGACCACTTCCTGCACGCCGGTGGCTATCGGCTGTGGACGCGTGACACCGTGCTGGCGCCGGGTGCGCAGGTGGACGGGCCGGTCCTGGTCCTCGGCGCCACGGTGCGCTCGGCGGCCACCGTCCACGGCAGCATCTACGTCGTGGCCGGGGACCTCTTTCTGCGGCCGGGCGCCCGCGTGGAGGGGGATGCCATGGTCCTCGGCGGCGGCTGGTATTCCTCCTCCCTCGCCACGGTCGAGGGGGAGGTCGTGTATCGTCCCAACCTCCTCCTGCGCGTGGACCGGAGGGGCTCGGTCTGGGAGATCGTGCCCGTGGAGAACGTGCCCCGGGCCGTCTCCTTCGAGGGCTTCTACGGCTTCTCCCTCCCGACCTACGACCGGGTCGAGGCGTGGACCTTCTCGTGGGGCGCCACGGCCCGGGCCACGCGCATGGCGTGGCAGCCCAGCCTGTCGGCGCGCCTCCAGCTCCATACGAGGGGAATACAGGCGCTCGGCGGCAGGCTCCGCCAGAGCTGGTACCCGACCGGAACCCTGCGCGTCGACCTCGTCGGGGAGCGGCGTACCCGGACGAACGAGGACTGGATCCGGGGCGACGTCTCCAACTCGCTCGCCTACCTGTTCGGCTCCGGCGACTACCGGGATTACTACCGCTCCGAGCGGCTCGGGGCGGGCGTACTGACCGCCAGCGCCTCGGGTTGGCACACGGAGTGGTCGGCGTTCCGGGAGAGGGACCGGAGCCTGCCGGCTTTGCGGCTGCCCGTGTTCTTCAAGTCCGATTCGGACGTGCGGCCGAACCCCACGGTGCAGGGGGGCACCCTGTGGAGCGCGCGGGCGCTGGTCGGTTACCGGCGCCGGGCCGGCTCGTGGCGACTCGACGCGTCGGTTTCGGCCGAGGCGGCGGACTCCTCGGTGGCCGGGGATTTCTCCTTCCTGCTCGGGGAAGCGAGGGTTTCGGGCCGCACCGAGGCGATCCCGGGAGTGCGACTGGCGTTCTTCGGAATCGCCCGGGGCGACCTGTCCGGCTCCCTGCCGGGTCAGCGCTGGTCGGCCCTGGGCGGCACCGGCACCCTGCCCACGCTGCCAGTGCTGCCGCTCCGGGGCTCCCGCCTCCTGTTCGGCCAGGTGACCCTGGCCGTTCCGCTGGGACTGGTTGAAGTCCCCGCGGTGGGAGGGCCGCAGCTCTTCGTACGGAATGCGGTCGGATCGGCGTGGGGAGAAGGGACGTCGCCCCACTTCACCGACAACGTGATCGGGGGCGTCCGGCTGTTCCTGGTCGAGGCGGGGCTGGCGATCGACCCGTCCGCGTCGAACCTGGATCCCACCTGGGTGTTCGGCGTCAGACTCCCGGCCTCGGCGCGCCGCTGACGGGGAGTGGAGCCGGCGCCTGGCGACCGGCCCACACGGGACTTTGACACGCCGAGTCGGCGCGGGTACGTTCCGGTGCGTGAATGGATCAACTCACGCACCCGCTCGCCGCCGGCGATGACCGTCCTGTGTGTGCTCCCCGCGAGGCTCGGGAGTCGGCGCATCCCCCGCAAGCCGCTCCAGCCCATCGCCGGCCGGCCGCTCGTCGAGTGGAGCTGGCGCGCGGCAACGCGCGTCGATGCGTTCGACGCCGTCTGGGTGGCGACCGACTCCGAGGAGATCGCCGAGCGGGTGCGCTCCTTCGGCGGCACGGCCCTCCTCACCCGAACCGACCATCCCTCCGGGACGGACCGCGTCGCCGAGGTGGCTGCACGTCCCGAGGCCCTGGGGTTCGACGTGCTGGTCAACTACCAGGCCGACGAGCCCTTCCTGGACCCGGAGGCGGTGACCGCCGCGGTCGAGGTCGTGGCGTCGGGTCGGGCCGAGGTGGCCACCGTGGCGGTCCCCATCCGGGACGCGGCGGAGTGGAGGTCTCCCTCGGTCGTCAAGGTCGTCCGCGCCGCGGACGGGACGGCACTCTACTTCAGCCGGGCGCCCGTGCCGCATCCGCGGGACGGGGAGCCCGAGTTCGGGTCTCGGGGAGCCGGACCGTACCTTCGGCACGTGGGGGTGTACGTGACCACCCGGGACGCGCTGGAGCGCTGGACCGGATCGTCACCCTCGCCCCTGGAAGAGATCGAGAAGCTGGAGCAGCTACGCGCCCTGGAGACCGGACTGAGGATCGCCGTCGTCGTAGGCGCGGCGGCCGGCCCGGGCGTGGACGTCCCCGCCGACCTGGAACGAGCCGAGCGACGGCTCGCCGAGACAGCCCCCATCGAACGAGTCGAGGCCGATGACTGACGATAGCGCCACGCCGACCCGCTACATCTTCGTCACGGGGGGGGTCGTGTCCTCCCTGGGGAAGGGCATCGCCGCCGCGTCGATCGGACGGCTGCTGGTGGAGCGCGGCCTCAAGGTGACCATCCAGAAGTTCGACCCCTACCTGAACGTCGACCCGGGCACCCTGTCCCCGTTCCAGCACGGGGAGGTGTTCGTCACCGATGACGGCGCGGAGACCGACCTGGACCTGGGGCACTACGAGCGCTTCATCGACGAGTCCCTCTCGCAGGCCAACAACGTCACCACGGGCCGGATCTACCAGGACATCCTCACCAAGGAGCGCCGCGGTGACTTCCTGGGAGCCACGGTGCAGGTGATCCCGCACGTCACCGACGAGATCAAGGCGCACATCCGGCGCCTGGCTCCCAGCAAGCAGGTGGTGATCACCGAGGTCGGGGGGACGGTGGGCGACATCGAGTCGCTCCCCTTCCTGGAGGCTCTCCGCCAGTTCCGCCAGGACGTGGGGCGGGAGAACACGCTCTTCGTCCACCTGACCCTCGTGCCCTACATCGCTGCGGCCGGAGAGCTCAAGACCAAGCCCACCCAGCACTCCGTGCGGGAGCTGATGGAGACCGGGATCCAGCCGGACATCCTGATCTGCCGAACGGACCGTCCGCTCACGGAGGAGGTGCGGCGGAAGATCGCGCACTTCTGCAACGTGGACGTCCACAACGTCGTGGAGTCGCGCGACGTGGAGACGATCTACGAGGTCCCGCTGCGCTACCGGGAACAGCGACTGGACGACCACATCCTGTCGCTCCTTCGACTCGAGGCCCCCGAGCCGGACCTGTCGTCCTGGGAGGGCCTGGTCGACCGGATCAAGCGGCCGGAGCACCAGGCGGTCCGGATCGCGGTGGTAGGCAAGTACACGCGACTGGTGGACGCGTACCTGTCGGTGCAGCAGGCGCTCATCCACGGCGGCATCGCGAACGACTGCCGCGTCGACATCGACTGGATCTCCTCCGAGGACGTGTCCCCGGACGATGTCGACTGGCTGGCCAGGTACGACGGCGTGTTGATTCCGGGTGGCTTCGGAGTGCGAGGCGTGGAGGGCATGGTCGATGCCGTCCGCTTCGTCCGCGAGGCGGGGATTCCCTTCTTCGGAATCTGCCTCGGCCTGCAGTGCGCGATCATCGAGTTCGCGCGGAACGTATGCGACCTCATCGAATCGCACTCGTCCGAGTTCGACCGCGGCACGTCGGATCCGGTGATCTCGCTGATGGACTCCCAGCGCCAGGTCACCGACATGGGCGGCACCATGCGCCTGGGCGCGTATCCGTGCCGACTGCAGCCGGGCACGCGGGCCCTGACCATCTACGGACTCGACGACGTGTCGGAGCGACATCGGCACCGCTACGAGGTCAACAACCAGTACCGGGAGATCCTGGCAGCCGGCGGTATGCGCTTCAGCGGGCTGTCGCCCGATGAGCAACTGGTCGAGATCGTCGAGCTCCCGGACCATCCGCACTTCATCGCCACGCAGTTCCATCCGGAGCTGCGCTCGCGCCCCAACCGCCCGCATCCGCTGTTCGCGGCCTTCGTGGCGGCGGCGGCCAGGCGACGAGCGGGCCGTGAGGAAGGCACGGCGAAGGTCGCGACGGGGGAGCGCGGCGAGCGGGCCACCGTGGGCGGCTAGGGTGGCTTCCGACCCCGGCCCCCTGTTCCGCGCGGGCGGTCCGTTCTTCCTCGTGGCGGGCCCGTGCGTGCTCGAGGACCGGGAGCTCAACCTGGCCGTGGCCCGCCACCTGGCCGACGTGTCGTCGCGCCTGGGGGTGCCCGTCGTGTTCAAGGCGTCCTTCGACAAGGCCAACCGGAGCCGCCTCGACTCGCCGCGCGGCCCCGGACTGGAGGCCGGCGTGGCCCTCCTGGGAGAGGTCCGCGAGGCCACCGGCCTGCCCGTCCTCACCGATGTGCACGAGTCCGTCCAGGTCGAGCGGATGGCCGGGGTCGTGGACGTGCTCCAGATCCCGGCGTTTCTGTGTCGACAGACGGATCTCATCCTGGCGGCGGCGGCGACGGGTCGGCCACTCAACCTCAAGAAAGGCCAGTGGATGGCGCCCGAGGAGATGGGCCTCGCCGTCCAGAAGGCCCGCGAGGGCGGTGCGGAGCGGCTGGCCGTGACGGAACGGGGCACCGCGTTCGGCTACGGTCGCTGGATCGTGGACATGCGGAGCTTCGAGCTCATGCGCGAGGCGTGTGCGTGCCCGACCCTGTTCGACGCCACGCACGCGGTCCAGCTTCCGGGAGCGGCCGGGGGGAGCAGTGGGGGGGAGCGACGGTTCATCGAAACCCTGGCCCGCGCCGCGGTGGCGGCCGGGGCCGACGGGCTCTACCTGGAGGTCCATCCGACTCCGGAGACCGCCCCCTCCGACGCCGCCAGCATGCTCCCGCTCGACCGGCTCGAGCCGCTCCTGGCCCGCGCCCTGGAGATCCGCGAGGCGAGGGGCGGAGCGTGAGCGACCGCGACGACGTGTTCCGCAGGATCGCCCGGCGTATCCGCCTGCTGGTGCTGGACGCCGACGGCGTCCTCACCGACGGCGGCATCTACGTGGCGGACGGCGTCGGGGGCGAACCCTTTCAGCTTCGACGGTTCCACGTCCGTGACGGGGTCGCCGTCCACCTACTGCGAGCGGCCGGCGTCGAGTCGGCGGTCGTTTCGGGACGCTCGTCCGCAGCGGTGCGGGAGAGGGCCCGGGAGCTGGGGATCGAGGAGGTCCACCAGGTTCGGCCCTGGGACAAGGTGTCCGTGGTCCGTGGCATGGCGGAGAAGCGCGACCTTCGGTGGAACGAGGTCGCGTGCCTGGCCGACGACCTCCCGGACCTGGCGCTCCTCGAGCACGTGGGCCTCCCGGCCGCCGTGGCGGACGCCGCACTGGAGGTGCGGGAAGTGGCCCTGTGGTGCTCGGAACGTCGAGGCGGGGACGGCGTGGTCAGGGAATTCGCCGAGGCCCTCCTGCGGGCTCGGGGTCAGTGGGAGGAACGGGTCGCGGCCTACGTGGCCCGGACCCGCGCCGGCGGCGAAGGGGAGGGGCCGTGACCGACGAGGAGATCCTGCGGCGCGGCCGCGAGGTGCTGGGCACCGAGGCGCAGGGCATCCGCGCGGTGGCCGGGCGCCTGGGTGAAGGCTTCGTGGAGGCCGTGCGCCGCATGGAGGCGTGCCGGGGACGCGTGGTGGTGACCGGGGTGGGAAAGTCCGGCGTGGTGGCGCGCAAGGTGGCCTCCACCCTGGCCTCGACGGGGACGCCCGCGCTGTTCCTCCATCCGGTGGACGGGGCGCACGGGGACCTCGGCATGCTGGTGCGCGGCGATCTTCTCGTGGCCATCTCGAGAAGCGGGGAATCGGAGGAGATCGCGCGCCTGCTGCCGGCCGTGAAGCGGCTCGGAATCCCCGTCCTGGCCCTCACCGGCGCGCCCGGCTCGACGCTGGCCCGACACGCCGAGGTCGTGCTGGACGCCGGCGTACCCGAAGAGGCTTGTCCGCTGGACCTGGCGCCGACGGCCAGTTCGACCGCCGCCATGGCGCTGGGCGATGCGCTGGCCATGGCCCTCCTCGCCGTGCGCGGCTTCGATGCCGAGGACTTCGCGCGCCTCCACCCGGCCGGCAGCCTGGGTCGCCGCCTGCTCTGGAGGGTTCGCGACGTCATGCTGGCCGACCCCGAGCAGGTGCCGTCGCTCCCGCCGGAGGCCACCCTGGAGCTGGCCATGCGGGAGATCGCGCACCGTCGGGGGACGGTGCCGGTCCTGGACGGCGCGGGGATCGTCGTGGGAGTGATCACCGCCGGTGACCTGACGCGCTACGCCGAGACCCACCCCGACTTCCTGGGCCGCCCGGTGGCCGAGGCCATGACGGGCCACGCGCGGCTCATCGACCCGGACGCCCTCGCGGCGGAAGCCGTACGGGTCATGGAGGAGCACGGCATCATGGCGCTTCCCGTGGTGGACCCCGGCCGCCGCCTCCTGGGCATCGTGCACCTGCACGATCTCCTGCGGGCGGGGGTCGCGTGAGGCGGTTCTCGGTGCTGGCGGCGGTGCTGCTCGCCGAGGCGGCGGCATGCGGCGGCGACCACAGGGTCGATGTAGCCAGCCCCGACCTCCTGCAGCTCGACGCGGACCAGGTCATGGTCGGAGTCGAGCACACGATGACCCGGGACGGGGTCCGGCGCGCCCACCTGCAGGCCGATACGGCCTACTTCCTCCAGAACGGCTCCGTGGCCCACTTCCGTCGTTATCGCATCGACTTCTTCGACGGGGCGGGGGACCGCCGCTCGACGCTCACGGCGGTGGACGGCCTGTACGACATGAAGTCCGGCGACATGACGGCCAGCGACGACGTGGTGGTGGTCGACTCGACCGGCGGGCAGCGGCTGCTGACGTCCCGGCTGCACTTCGACGCGTCCACGGATCGACTCCGCGGCGACACCACCTTCGTGTTGTACCGCGGTCGTGACACGCTGCGTGGCCGCGGCTTCGTGACGGACCCCGGGCTCGACACCGTCCGGGTGACGCGTCCCGCGGCGGTCTCGCCGCCGGACACGACGGCCGCCGGGATCCCGACGCGGAACCCGTGAGATCCTTGCTCCGGGCGCTCGTCGCCGCCGTGCTGGGGGTGGCCCTGGGCGCCGGGGCGCTGGCCGGGCAGGGCGCGGACACGGCCGGGAGTCCCGGGTCCAGGTCCTGTACGCTCATCCTCCTCCCGCGGGGGGACAGCACGCGCATGGTCAGTCACCGGGTGGGCCCCGACCAGTACGTGACGCACGTGGGGGGCGGGCTGCGCTGGACGTGCGGATCGGCGCGCATGGCCGCCGACAGCGGCATCAAGTACGACCGGGAGCGCCGAATCGAGCTGATCCGAGCGGTCGACTACCGGGATAGCGTTCGGACCCTCACCGCCGACTCGCTAAACTACTGGCAGGACCGCGACCGGATCGTGGCCTACGGGCACGTCCGCCTCGTGCGCCTCGCTTCGAAGTCCGTGCTGACGGGTCCCCGGGTCGAGTTCCTTCGCTCCGGGGGCGGCGGCGAGCAGCGCACGGTAGCCACGGGCCGTCCCCACCTCACCGTCCGCGACACGACGGGGAAGGGGCCGCCGGCGGAGATCGATGCGGACCGGATGGTCTTCGTGGGCGAGTCGGACGTCCGCATGCGCGGCGACGTGCGCATCGTACGGGGCAAGACCCGGGCACGTTCGGACAGCGCGATCTACCTGGCCGACGCGCACGAGGGACGGCTCCTGGGGAACCCGGTCGTGACGAGCGAGCAGTTCCGGCTTGCCGGCAGCGTGATCTCCGCCGTGATCGACTCCGGAAAAGTGCGGACCGTGACCTCGCGGGGCGAGGCCCAGGCGTCCGGGGAGTCCTTCCGGCTGTTCGCCGATGCCATCGACGCCCGCGTGGCGGGGGAGCGCATCGAGCGCCTGTGGGCCCATGGCCCGAAGCCCGCCCTGGCCGTCTCGGCTCCGTACCGGCTGGACGGGGACTCCCTGGTGTTCGCTTTCCGGGACGGGGATATCGACAGTCTCGTGTCCGTGGGTGGCTCCAGTGCCGTCGAAGTCGGAGACACCGCCGCCGACACGCTCGGGGGCTCGGCCCGGGGCTCCCCGCCAACCGCCTCGGCCGGAGACCGCAACTGGGTCCGGGGCGACACCCTGCAGCTGGCTTTCGCGCGGGCAGATTCGGGGGGCTCGGCGGTCGACTCGCTGTCCGCGGACACCGTGGGCGTCCGGACCGACACGATCACCGAAGCGGGAAGGCCCGCCGACAGCACCGCCGCGGGGAGCGGCGCAGCGGCCGGCGCGGCGGGGGATACGACGCCCGGCTCCGGCGGCCGCCACCGCCAGCTCCGGACGATCCGGGCCGCGGGGGATGCCCGGGCGTACTACCTTGTGCCCCGCGACTCCGCCGAGGGCGGGGGAGATGCCAGGAACTACCTGATCGGCAAGGAGATCCTCGTGCACTTCGCCGACGGCCAGGCCAGGCAGGTGACCGGGCGCGACGCCATCGGGGTGTTCCTGGACCCGAACGCTCCGGGCGAGGGCCCGGCGCCCACTCCGGTGCCAGCGGGCGACACGGTGCCCGTGCGGCCCGATACGACGCGGGGCGCGGGCGCCGGGAGCGGATCGGCCGGACGCCGCACCGCGGGCCGACGAGGCCGCTCGTGAACCGGGGCGACGACAGCCCGGCGCCGACCGCGGGCGCAACGGACCGGCCGTACCGTGTCGCCGGCGGCGAGCGGCGAGCCGCCCCGGGCGAGAACGTGCCGGAGGGCGCCAGCGTCCTGCGGGCCGAGGGGCTGGTCAAGGCGTTCAAGAAGCGCCGAGTGGTCGACGACGTCGACCTCAGCCTCTGGCAGGGCGAGATCGTGGGCCTGCTCGGTCCCAACGGAGCCGGAAAGACGACCACTTTCTACATGATCGTGGGCCTCCTGCAGGCGGACGAGGGCCACGTCATGCTGGACGACGTCGAGCTCACCGATGTCCCCATGTATCGCCGTGCCCGCGCCGGCATCGGCTACCTCTCCCAGGAACCGTCGATCTTCCGGAAGCTGACGGTCGAGGAGAACGTCATGGCCATCCTGGAGACGCTCGACATCGACGCGGCGGAGCGCCGCCGCCGTCTCGAGTCGCTGCTGGACGAGCTGTCGATCAAGCACCTGCGGGACACCCGGGCCTACTCTCTCTCGGGGGGCGAGCGTCGCCGCCTCGAGATCACCCGCGCCCTGGTCACCTCCCCCAAGTTCATGCTCCTCGACGAGCCGTTCGCCGGAGTGGACCCGATCGCGGTCGACGACATCCAGCGGATCGTGGCCGAGCTCAGGGAGAAGGGGCTCGGCGTACTGGTGACCGACCACAACGTCCGGGAGACGCTCTCGATCACCGATCGGGCCTACATCATGTTCAACGGACGCATTCACATCGAGGGGCCCGCCGAGGTGCTCGTGAACGATCCAGAGGCGCGCAAGATGTATCTGGGGCAAGACTTCAGACTGTAATCCCTCCCGACGTCCCGCGCCGCCACGCGGCGGTCGCGGTCCCTGCGCAAGATGCGTGCGCGCCCATCAAGCGGTATCTTCCAACACTCGTGCCAGCGCGACGACGCGAGGGCCTCGGGCTAGCGCGCGAGCGGCGGGGCCGGCGGAACCGGGCCGGGCGGTCGCCGCGCGACTCCAGGAACGTGGAACGGCATGGCGAACGTGAGAGGCGGGCTTTCCCAGGAAGTCCGCATGAAGCAGGAGATGAAGGTCAATCCCCGCCTTTACCAGGCGATGGATCTCCTGTACATGCCGCTCCTGGACCTCCAGCAGCACCTCAAGCAGGAGCTGGTGGCCAATCCGTTCCTCGATCTCGTCGAACCGGGCGAGGACGGCGACCTCCTCGAAGAGGACAACAACGAGGAGCTCGACGAGGACGAGATCGACTGGGAGGAGATCCTCCTCGACGGCTTCGATGCCGGCGGGCGCCAGGCCGAGTACGAGGAGAAGGAGTTCTATCGGCCGACCCCGTCCACCACGGAAGACCTCTGGGACCACCTTCGAGACCAGCTCCAGCTACTGCGCCTCACGCCCCGGGAGCTGCTGCTGGGCGAGGAGGTCATCGGCAACATCGACCGGGACGGCTTCCTCACCTGCTCGATCGAGGAGCTCATCCAGTCCATCAACGACTTCCTCGAGGAGACGGACAACGCTGCCTGGAACGGCACCGCGCCCTACACGCTCGAAGATGGTCGCAGGGCTCTGGAGGTGATCCAGGGCTTCGATCCGCCCGGCGTCGGGGCGCGGGACCTGCGCGAATGCCTGCTGCTGCAATTGCGCGCCCGCAAGGAGCAGGAGACGCTCGCGTACCGGATCGTGCGGGACCACTTCGAGGAGCTCGTCAACCACCGATGGAGCGAGCTCTCCAAGGAGCACGGGATCTCCGCCCGGGAGGTCCAGACGGCGGCGGACCAGATCTCCAAGCTCGATCCGAAGCCCGGTCTGAAGTACGCCGACATGCGCGACAACTACGTCACTCCGGACCTCATCGTCGAGAAGATCGGGGGCGAGTACTACGTGTTCCACAACGACACGTCGCTCCCTCGTCTCAGGCTGTCGAGAGCCTACCGGGAGGTCGCCCGGGACAAGAGCAAGTTCCAGGGCGACAACAAGGCGTTCATCTCCAAGAAACTCAACAGCGCCCAGTGGATGATCCAGGCCATCGAGCAGCGGCGTCAGACCATGCTCAAGGTCATGAACTTCATCGTGGACCGGCAGCGTGAGTTTTTCGAGAAGGGCGTCGAGCACCTGCGTCCCCTGACCCTGCGCGAGGTGGCCGAGCACATCGACATGCACGAGTCGACCGTGTCGCGGGTCACGAACGAGAAGTACGCGCAAACACCCCGCGGCGTGCTGCCGCTCAAGTTCTTCTTCTCGAGCGGGCTGTCCACCGACTACGGCGAGGACGTCTCGGCCCGGGGCGTGCGGGCCAAGATCAAGAAGCTCGTCGAGGAGGAGGATCCCCACGATCCCCTGACCGACCAGTCCATCGTGGACAAGCTGAAGGAGGACGGTGTGCAGATCGCGCGTCGCACGGTGGCCAAGTACCGTGATCAGCTGGGGATTCTCTCGGCGCGCATGCGCAAGAGGGTATGAGCGGGCCTCCACCGCCGGGCCCCGGTCCGGCGTCTCCCGACGCGCCCCGCGTCTCCATCCTCGTCCCCGCCTTCGACGAGGCCTCCAACATGCCCGAGCTGTTCGCGGAGCTGGGTCGGGTGATCCGGCAGGGAGGGCTGTCCGCAGAGGTCATCCTCGTCGACGACGGATCGCGCGACGGCACGCTCGAGGCCGCGCGCCGTGCGGCGGACGCCGCCGGACTGAGCGACGTGCGCTTTCTCCGGCACCGGCGCAATCGCGGCAAGACCGACGCGCTGCTCACGGGAGCCCGGGCGGCGCGCGGCGAGTACCTGGTCCTGTTCGATGCCGACCTCCAGCACGCGCCCGCCGAGATTCCCCGTTTCGTCGCGGAGCTCGACCGCGGCTACGACATGGTGGTGGGACGCAAGGTGGGACGCTACCAGAAGCGATTCGTGTCGGGGATCTACAACTGGCTGGCCCGGCGGATTTTCGGGGTTCCGGTTCACGACCTGAACGCCATGAAGGCCTTCCGGCGGGAGGTGCTGGACGAAGTCCGGCTACGCAGCGACTGGCACCGCTACCTGGTCGTGCTCGCCCATGCGCGGGGCTTCCGGGTGACCGAGATCGACGTGGAGCTCCACCCTCGCCGTCACGGCACCTCCAAGTACTCGGGGCAGGGTCGCATCGTCGTCGGAACCCTGGACCTCCTGAGCGTGTGGTTCCAGCTGGTGTTCAGCCGGCGGCCCATGCTCCTGTTCGGGGTGACAGGCCTGGTCCTGCTCGGCGCGGGAGCCGTCGTGGGGCTGGTGGCCGTCTATCTCCGGTTCGTGCTCGACACCGGCTATCGTCCACTCCTCACCCTGGTGCTCCTCCTCGTCGTCGTGGGACTCCTCCTGTTCGCGGTCGGGTTCCTGGCCGAGCTGATCGCGTCCCTGCGGGGGGAGGTCGACGATCTCCGCCAGCGGCTCGACGAGCGGCCATGAGACAGGTCGTCGCGGTGCCCGGACGCCCGTGAGCGAAGCCGCCGGGCGTGCCGCGGAGCCGCGGCGCTTCGGGGGACTCACGCCGCGCGGGTGGCTCGCCGTGGCCTGCGCGGTCCACGTCGTGGCGGGACTGCTGCTGTTCGAGCCCACCCTGTTCCCGGGCGGGGACAACGCCGGGTACATGATCCTGGGCCGGGCGCTGCGCACCTTCCGGGGCTACCGTGACCTGTATCTGCCCGCCATACCCCTCCACACCAAGTATCCGCCGGCCTATCCCGCCCTCCTCGCGGTGCTGGGCTGGGCGGGAGGCGTGCAGCTGTTCAAGCTGGCCTCCCTGGCGCTCACCACGGCCGCCGTGGCGCTCACCGGCCTGATCGGGCGCCGATGGCTGGGCGCGGCCGGGGGTGTGCTGGCCGCATTCGTAGTGGCGCTGAACCCCGTGCTGCTCGAGTACGGCCACTACGTCCTCTCGGAGGCCCCGTTCGTGGCTCTGGTGCTGTTCTCGTTGTGGGCGCTCTCGGAGGGATCTGCGCTCCCGGCCTGGGCCGGCTACGCGGCGGTGGCCGCCGCCTTCCTGACGCGCACGGCCGGCCTTCCGCTCCTCGGCGCGGCCGTGCTGGCTCCGCTCCTGGCCCGCCGCTGGAGGCGTGCCGGAGTGGCGCTGGCCGTGGCCGTGTTGGCGGCGGGAGGCTGGAGCCTCTACCAGCACCTGGCCGCGCCCGACCAGGCGGGTTACCTGCGCCAGCTCGTCCTGGCCAATCCCTACGATCCGTCCGCGGGTACGGTGGGCGTGGCGGGCCTGGTGACGCGCGGGGCGCGGAATCTGTGGAGCTACGTCTCCGGAATCCTGCCCGGCTCCCTCACGGGCGGGGGCGCCCCCGCGGGCGCCCCCGGGGCGGGAGCGGGCCTCCTGAGGCTCACCGGGCTCCTGCTGGCGGCTCTCGGCGTCACGGGCTGGGTCCACCGCGCCCTGCGGCGGCTGGACGTGGCCGAGCTGTTCACCCTCCTGTATGGGGCCGAGATCGCGCTGTGGCCTTCGGTGTGGACGGACCGGCGCTTCCTGCTGCCCGTGCTGCCCCTGGTGCTCCTCTACGTCCTGGTGGGCGCCCGGGCGGCCGCGATGGGGGCGCTCCGGCGAGGTGGGCGACCGTCCGCGGCCGGGTCACGGGCCGCCCGGCTGGGCGGCGCCGTGGCGGCGGTCGCCATGCTGCTGCCCGGCGCCGTCTACCTGTTCTCGACCGCGCCCGGCCGCGTCCGCTGCATCGCCGATTATCGTGCCGGAACGCCGTGCGAGGCTCCGGCCATGTCGAGCTTCTACGCGGCGGCGCGCTGGGCGCGCGACAATCTGCCGCCGGATGCCGTCGTGGCCAACCGCAAGCCCCGCCTGTTCTACTGGTTCTCGACTCGGCGGGGCGACGTATACCGGTTCACGTCGGACACGGATCTCCTGCTCAACGGCCTGGATGCGATGGGGACCGGCTACGTGGTGCTGGACGCCATCTCGGCCACCACGTACCAGTACCTGGTGCCGGCGGTGCGGTCCCACGCCGAGCGTTTCACGGTGGTGTACCGGAACGGGGATCCGCCGACCTGGATCCTCGCCTACCGGTCGCCCGGGGGCACCGCGCTGGGGCCGCCGTCACCGGGAGGCGCCGATCCGGGGAGCGCCGCGCGGGGAAGAACGGGGAGCCGGGCCGCCCGATGAGGATCGTGCACGTGGTGACCGCGTTCCCGCGCCATCCCGGGGACGTGATCACTCCCTGGATGGTCGAGCTCGTGCGCCGATCGCGGGAGCGCGGCCTGGACGCGCGGGTGCTGGCGCCGGCCTACCGTGGGGACGGGGCCCTGGAGGTGGAGGGCATCCCCGTCCGCCGCTTCCGGTACGCCCCGGCACCGTGGGAGACGCTCACCCACGACGAGACCGTTCCCGACCGGATCCGGCGCTCACCCACCTTCGCGGGGCTCGTCCCCCTCTACCTCCTGGGCGGGTGCGCGGCCTCGCTCGCGGCGGGCCGCGAGCGGCCGGACATCGTCCACGTGCACTGGCCCATGCCCCACGCCCTGTTCGGGGCGGCGGCCCGGTGGGCCTCGGGGCGGCGGAGCGCGCTCGTGTGCAGCTTCTACTCCGTCGAGCTCACGTGGGTGTCGCGGCGGATGCGCTGGCTTCTCCCGTTCCTGCGCTGGAGCGCGCGCACGGCGGACCAGGTGACCGCCATCTCCCATCCCACGGCGAACCTCGTCCGGGAGGTCACCGGCGTCGAGGCCCGCGTCGTGCCGTTCGCGGCGGCAGTGGGCGACGGGTCGACCGGCGAGGACGGCGAGGCGAGGCCGCCCCTGTCGGGTGGACCCGGAGCGCCGCTCGAGCTCCTGTTCGTGGGGCGACTCGTGGAGCGTAAGGGGGTCGAGGTGATGATCCGGGCCCTACCGGCCATCCTCCGCCGCAGGCCGGCGCATCTCACCGTGGTCGGGGAGGGAGAGTGGGAGCCCGTGATCCGGGAGGCGATCCGGGAGGCGGGCGTCGAGGAGCGCGTTCGGCTCACCGGGTACGTGTCCCGCCAGACGCTGGCCCGGCTCTATCGGCAGGCGGACATGTTCGTGCTCCCGGCGGTCGTGGACCGCAAGGGAGACACGGAGGGCCTGGGGGTGGTGCTGCTCGAGGCCATGCGTCAGGGGCGCCCCGTGCTCGCCTCGCGGGTCGGCGGGATCCCCGATATCGTTGTGCACGACCGGAGCGGGTGGCTGGTGCCGCCCGGCGACCCGGAGGCTCTGGCGGACGCGGTGCTGCGGGCGGCGGCGGACCCGAACCGGACGCGTGCCGTGGCCCGCGAGGGCAGGCGGCGCGCCGTGGAGGATTTCTCGTGGGATCGGGTATTGGACGGGCTCGAGGACGCGTACGCGGCGGCGCTCGCGCGGCGGTCGGTCGGCGGCCGGCGCCACCATCGGCAGGCAGGAGTGGGAGGATGATGGGGCAGACCGCGGATCGCTACGAGTCCTTCGTTCGCTCCCGGGAATACCGGGAGGAGCGACCGGAGAAGGCCCGGGTGATCGCGCATCTTTGCCGGAACGAGCTGGAAGGTGCCGGGCGCATCGTGGACCTGGGCACCGGCACCGGCATCATCAAGAACGAGCTCGAGGTGATGTTCGACAAGTCGATCGCGGGCTTCGACCTGGACCGCTCGTTCATGGAGGCTTCCCCGCGCATGGCGGTGGCCGACGTCCTTCACCTTCCCCTCTCGGACCGCTCGGTCGATTTCGCCGTCGCCAACCACCTGTACGAGCACGTGTCCGACCAGGCGGCCCTGTTCCGGGAGGTGGCACGGGTCCTGGCCCCCGGCGGGTCCGCGTATGTGTCGGCGGGCAATCGCCTGATGGTCATGGAGCCCCATTACCGGCTCCCGTTCCTGAGCTGGCTTCCCCGGGGCCTGGCCGCCGCCTACGTGCGCGCGTCGGGCCGGGGCGGTGGCTACGACGGCATCCGTTTCCTGACCTGGGGCCGCCTGGCCGCGCTCCTCCGCGGCGCGGGACTCGAGGTCGAGGACCGTACCGAGCGGGCTCTGGACGACCTGCTCGGCGAGCGCCGAGGCGCGGGCGCGCGAGCGGCGTGGCGCGCCCTGAGGGCGTTGCCGGCGGGGTTGAGGCGGGTCTTGCTGCGGTGGCTGTCGCCCCAGTGGTTCCTGGTGCTCCGGCGGCGGGAGGCGGCGTGAGCGCCGCCGGAGGGCACCCGCGTGCGGGGCAGGAGTCCGGCGGGGCCGACCGGGGGTGGCTCCCCACGGCCGCGGGGCTGGTCGGGGGGCCGGGGCCCCTGGCCTTCGCGGTCCTGTGCGCGCTCCTGGCGCTGGCCTACTTCGCCTCCTTCGTGTTCCATCCCGACCGGATGCTGTTCGGCACGGACATGCTCGGGCAGGCCTTCCAGATGCGGCACTTCGCCGTCCAGGAAGTACGGGCGGGCCGCGGGGTGCCGTTGTGGAACCCGTTCGTCTACTCCGGCGTGCCCTACCTCGGGATCCTGCCGGGGCCGGTGTTCTACCCGACCAGCGTCCTCTACCTGGTGATGCCGCTGTTCCGGGCCATCGGTTGGACCTTCGTGATCCACGTGGCGGTCGCCGGGATCCTGGCGTACGCGGCCGGACGCTCGCTGGGTCTGGGCCGATGGGCGTCGGCGTTCTCGGGACTGGCGTTCATGTTCGGTGGCTGGTTCATGGCGACCCTGCACGGTGGCCAGGACGGACGCATGTTCGCGGCGGCGCTTCTCCCGGCCGCCTTCGCGCTCCTGGAGCGGGGGATCCGGACGGGCCGGGTCGCGCCCTTCCTCGGGATGGGACTGGTCCTGGCGCTCCAGATCTTCACGCCGCACGTGCAGATCATGTACTACGGCGCCCTCATGCTGCTCCTGTACGCCGTGCTGCGCGCCGTGCTGGTGTCGCCCGACGGCGGCGACGTCCCGGGCGAGGGGGAGAGGACGGCCTCACGGCTGGGCCGGCTGGCCGGGTATACGGCGCTGGCCTTCCTGGTCGCCGCTCTGGTGGGCTCCGTGCAGCTGCTCCCCACGCTGGACCTCATGAAGTACGGCGTGCGGGGGGCGGGGCAGGGCGGGTACGCCTTCGCTTCCTCGTGGGCGGTCCCGCCCCAGGAGGTGAGTGCCTTCTTCCTTCCGGACCTCATCGGCTCCCTGGGGACGTACTGGGGCTCGAACCCGTTCAAGCTCCACACGGAGTACCTGGGAGCGGTGACCGTGGCCCTGGCGGCCATAGGGATCGTGGGCGCGCGGCGGGACCGGCGCACCTGGATCCTGGCGGGCGTCACGTTGCTCGGGGTACTGTTCGCGCTCGGAGGCGCGACGCCGGTGCACCGCATCGCCTACGCGCTCATCCCCTTCGTGAAGAAGTTTCGCGCTCCCTCCCTCATGCTGCCGCCCGTCGAGTTCTTCGCGGCGCTCCTGGCCGGCATCGGCTGCCAGCGGATCCTGGACGCGCGGGAGGTCGCCGGAGGTGTCGGAAGGCGGCCGGAGAAGGGGGGAGCCGGAGAGAGAAGGGCTCGGGCCGGGGCAGGGAATCGGACCGGCCTCCCGTGGCCGTGGATCTGGGTGGCCTCGGCCCCCTTCCTCCTCCTCGCGCTGGCCGCCTTCCTGTCACCGCACGGGCTCCTGCGCTGGGTCGAGAGCTCCTGGTACCCGGCCGGACACCGACCCTCGCCGCCCGCCTCCCTGGTGCCGACACTCCGCCTCACGGGGCTCATCGTGTTCGCGCTGTGGGCCGGGACGCTGGCGCTGGGCCAGGCCGTGGCCGAACGGCGCGTACCACGCTGGAGCCTGGCCCTGCTGGCCGTCCTCCTGGTGGCGGACCTGTGGAGGGTGGACGGCCGCTTTCGGAGCACGATCGAGGCACGCCGCTACCTGGACGCACCGGCCCTGGTCACCCGCATGCAGCGGGAGCTCCGGCCCGGAGAGCGCGTGTGGCCGGCCGGGAACAGCTTCGGCCCCAACCAGCTCATGCTCTGGGGGATCCCGGCGGTGACCGGGAGCCAGAACTTCCGGCTGGCGTGGTACGAGCGCCTGGTAGGGGGGACCGACCAGTTCCAGAACCTTCTCCGGGACCCCGCCCTGTGGCCGATGCTCGACCTGCGTTTCCTGTCGGTGCCCTCGGCCGTCAACACGCCCCTCCTCGTCCGGGATACGGTCGAGGAAGGCGTCCACCTGTACGCCGTGGCGGCGGCGCTCGAGCGTCCGCACGCCTTCTTCCCGGACAGCATCCGGGCGGTCGGTGACACGACCGCGGCCCTTAGGGCCACGCTGGCGCTCCGGGATCCTTCCCGGGCGGCGGTGGTCGAAACGCGCGGCACGCCCCCGCAAGCGGGACGGGGCAGCGCCCGCCTCGTGGAGGACCATCCCGACGAGCTCGCGCTCGAAGTCGATGCCTCCCGGGGTGGCCTCCTGTTCGTGAGCGAGGTCTACCACCCGAACTGGCACGCCTACGTAGACGGCCGCCAGGTCCCGGTGCTGCGGACCGATGTCGCCTTTCGCGGCGTGAGCGTCCCTGCGGGGCAGCACCGGGTGCGGTTCGTGTACCGCTCTCGGCCGTTCCGGATCGGCCGCTGGCTGTCGGGGCTCACGCTGGTCCTGGTCCTGGCCGCCATCGGCTGGCGGCTGGGCAGGCGGCGGAGGACCGACCGGGCGTGAGGCGACCGGCTCTGGGCCGGCTCGCGACCGGACTGTTCTTCCTGGCCGCGGTCCTGTTCGTCGGTTTGCTCCTCCGCCGCCAGTGGAGCGCGCTCGCCTCCCTGCGTCACGGAGCCGGCCCGACGTTCCACCTGTCGCCCGGCTGGCTGGCGGCGGCGCTGGTGCTGGCCACGCTCAACCTGGGCTGGATGGGCGGCACCTGGGTCCACCTGTACCGTGCGGGGGGAGGGAAGCTCGGCTACCGGCGTGGCGTCGCCGTGTGGATGGCGACCAACCTGGGACGTTACATCCCCGGGAAGGTGTGGCAGCTCTCGGGCCTGGCCCTCCACCTGCGGCGGACGGGCGGCTCCGGGGCGCTGGCCCTGTCCTCCTCGCTCGGCTACCAGGTGGTCACGCTGCTCACCGGGGCGGCGGTGGCCCTGCTCACGCTGGGCGGGGATCTGGCCGCGGCGCACAGCGGGAGCCCACTCGTGTGGGCCGCGGCGATCCTCGTCCTGGCCGTCCTCCTGCATCCGGCGCTCCTCCGGTGGGTGACGCGCCTCGCCGCTCGCCTGACCGGGGAGGAGACGCTGGAGTCCGCGGCGCCACGTGGCCGCGACCTGGGCGCGGCGGGAGTGGCCCTCGTTGTCTCCTGGCTGGCCTACGGCCTCGGGTTCTGGTGCCTGCTGCGCGGCCTGTGGAGCACGGCGCCCGTGGGGGTCCTCACGGCGACCGGCGTGTTCGCCGCCAGCTACGTGGCCGGCTACCTGGTCCTGCTCGCCCCCGGTGGGCTCGTCGTGCGGGAGGGAGCCATGACGGCACTCCTCCTGGCGCTCACGCTCCTCACCGCGACCTCGGCCGCCGCCGTAGCGATCGCGGCGCGCGTGTGGACGGTGGCCAGTGAGCTGGTGGGCGTGGCCGCTGCGAGTGCGATCGCGCGAGGCGGCTCGTCCGACGGCGCTCCGGGTACTTCGTCCAACGAGGGCGCGGCGGAGGGCGCCGCGCCACGCGGTCACGAGGCGTCGGAGAATCCCGAGGGATGAGCACTGCGCGATCCGAGGCGGCGAAGGGCCGCGGCGTCGGCCGGGCGCTGGTCGTGCTCCCCACCTACGACGAGGTCGAGAACCTGGCGGGTATCGTGCCGTCCATCCTCGGCGCCGACCCCAGGATCGACATCCTCGTGGTCGACGACGCGTCCCCGGACGGCACCGGGGCGCTCGCCGATCGCCTGTCGGCCGGGGAGCCGCGCCTGCGCGTCCTTCATCGGACGGGAAAGCTGGGGCTGGGCTCCGCCTACCTGGAGGGCTTTCGTCTCGGCCTGGCCGAGACCTATGATGTACTGATTGAAATGGATGCCGATTTCTCTCATGATCCCAAGTACCTACCGGCTCTCCTGGAGGCCGTCGAGACCTGCGGTGTGGCGGTCGGCTCCCGCTACCTCCGGGGCGTGAACGTGGTGAACTGGCCCATGTCCCGGCTCCTTCTCAGCTGGCTGGCCAACAAATACGCGCGCTGGGTCACGGGACTCCGGGTCACCGACGCGACCAGCGGCTTCAAGTGCTTCCGGCGGGAAGTCCTCGAGGCGATCGACTTCTCCGACGTGGACTCGACCGGGTACGCGTTCCAGATCGAGATGAGCTTCCGTGCCTGGAAGCTCGGGTTCGAGGTGCGGGAGGTGCCGATCGTGTTCGTGGACCGCGACACGGGAGAGAGCAAGATGTCCGGGGCCATCGTGCGGGAGGCGGTGTGGCGCGTGTGGGCGCTGCGACTCAAGGCGCTGTTGGGGCGCGTGTGAGGGTTCGGCCGGTCTCCAGGAGGAGGGCTGCGGTGGGGGGCCGCCCGAGGCCGAGGGGGGCGGCCGTGACGATCAGGCCGGACGAAGGGCCGCGTGTCCGGCGCTTGTTAACATAATATACATTATGCGCCATGTGGACAACGGTGGGGATAAACCGCCGCTCGCGCGGCATGGGAACCTGTAGTGTACGGTACTACCATGAGATACGATTGTTAACATCATGTGATACTCCAGGAGGTGCGCCCGGGCGCGGCCACCGCGACGCCGACTTTCCGCCCCCGGCCCCTCCGGGCGCCTCCCGGCCGGAGCTTGACTCGACGACCTCGCGGACTCTAGATGGCGAAAGGGGCCGCGAGCGGGTGCCCGGACGATGGGCGGATCATCGGAGGTGAGGAGCATGGTGGGCGAACAGGACTGTACCGGGCCTCGTTCGGCCGAGCAGGATTCGTGGTGGGAATCGCCTCGGGCCTCGGACGGGCCCGGGCCGGGGTCCGCTCGCGCGGTCCCCCTCGGAGATCCAGGCTTCCACCCGGATCACGGCGACCTGGACCGCCGCATCCGTCGCGCGCGGCAACGGGCCGAGGGCCTCCGGGACGACCTCGAGGACGACCCGTCCACCGCCGGGTCGGTGGCCCGTACGGCGCTGGAGGAGCTGGAGAGCGTGGTGGAGGAACTGGCCGCGGGCCGGCGGGCTCTGGCGCGGCAGGATGCCGCCCTCGCGGCTCAGCGGGGGCTCGTGGACGTCGAGAGAGCCCGCTACCGGGGTCTGTTCGAGTTCGCGCCGACGCCCTACCTGGTCACGGGCCCGGACGGGATCATTCGGGAAGCCAACCGGGCATCTGGAACGCTGCTGGGGGTTCCCTCGAAACGGCTCGTCGGCGCGTCGGCGCTGGACTACATCCCGGAGGAAGAGCGCGACGGCTTCCGGTTGCGGCTCGATCGGTTCCGGCGTGGTGCCGGCGGGGCCGAGTGGGAGGGTCGGGTGTGCCCGCGGGGACCGGACCGGGTGCCGGGCGAGGTCGATGTGGAAGTCGTGGCCAGGCCGATCCGGGCTGGAAACGGCCGCATCACGGGGGTGAGGTGGATCCTCCGGGAGCTCTCCCAGCAAAGGCTGCTGGAGGAACGTCGCAGGGCCCTCGTCCAGGAGCAGGTGGCCCGGGAGGCCGCCGAGCGGGCGGCATGGCGCGCCAGCTTCCTGGAGCACGCGGGCGAGCTCCTGGCCCGGTCCCTGGACCCGAGCATCAGCCTGCAGCGTGCCGCGCAGGTGGTGGTCACCGAGTTCGCGGATGGCTTCGCCGCCTATCTGGAACGGGAGGGCAAGCTACGACGCATGGCCCTGGCCTTCCGCGACGGTGAGGCCCGGGAAGCTCTGGGCGACTTCGAGGCGCGCTTCCGGCTCTCGCCCGGTGATCCGGACGGGTGGTTGGCCAGGGCGATGGCCGGCGGGCGCGTCCTGGCTTTTCCCTCGGGCCAAGATGGCCCCGAGATCGGTGGGGGCGGCGGTCCTCGCGGAGGCTCCCGTCCCCCGCGCCGGGGGATGATGCTTCCGCTCACGGGGAGCGGCGGCCGGGCTCCCGTGCGCGGCGCGCTGGTCTTCCTGGATTCCGGGAAGGGCCCGGGGTTCGGTCTGGAGGACTACGTCCTCGCCCGGGAGCTGGCCCAGCGCATCGCGCTGGATCTGGAGAACTGCCGGCTGTACGAGCAGGCTCAGAGCGCGCTCTCGGCCCGCGAGCAGGTGTCGAGGATCGTCTCGCACGACGTGCGCAACGCCCTGCAGCTCATCTCGATCCACGCCGGCTTCTTGCTCGAGGACGTGCCGACAGGCCGCTCGGGCGACCCCACCCGCGAGCACCTGGAGCCGGTCCTGCGCACGGTGGACCGGGTCCTGCACCTGATCGAGGATCTCGAGTGGGGGCCCGCGGAGGATGGTCGGCTCCGCATGGCGATGGGGCCGGTGGACGTGCTCTCCCTCCTGGCCGAAGTCGAGGATCTGTTCGGACAGCTGGCCGAGGACTCAGGCGTCCACCTCCGGCTCGAGGTGGAGGGCGACCTGCCCCGGATCCGGGGGGACCGCGAGCGTCTCATGCAGGTCCTGTCCAACCTGGTGGGAAACGCCCTCCGTTACACGGACCGCGGGGGCTGGATCACGCTGCGCGCCTCGGCTGGCTCGGCCCAGGTGCGCTGCGTGGTGGCCGACAGCGGGTCGGGGATCTCGGAGGGCGAGATCGAGACCGTGTTCGAGGCCGGGAGCCACGGCCAGGATGCCCGGGCGGGAACGGGTCTCGGGTTGGCCATCTCGCGGAAGATCGTGGAGGCGCACGGCGGCACCATCACCGTGGAGAGCAAGCTCGGCGTGGGATCGCGCTTCACCTTCACGATCCCGCTGGCCCCCCCGGGGCCGTGAAGATGGGGGGCATGGGATCAGGAGCCGCCCGACCTGCCGTTGGACGTCGAGCCGGCGCGTGCGGCCGCCGAGCCCGCGGGAGCGACCGGCAATGTCGGTGACACCGTCGGGCCGCCCAAGCCGGGCGGGAGCCTCGTGTCCCGCCCGGTGGTGTCGGCCGGAGGACCCGCGGGCGGCGGTGCTCCCACCGTCTTGAGCGCCAGCACTTCCCCGAGCCGCATCGCGTACACGCCGGTCCCCTCGGGCGAGGCGGCCGAGTCCTGCGTCAGACGCCGGTAGATGGACGCCGCCGAGTCGTAGCGACCCGCCTGCACGAGCAGATCGGCGAGCTCCGCCGAAGCGTCGTTCCGCTGAAAGGGGAAGCGCGCGTTTCGGGCCGCGTCGTCCAGTGTCCCAATAGCGCTGTCCCGGTCGCCGGCCGCCGCGTAGGCGTCCGCCCGCAGGCGCGTGGCGGCGTATCCGATGGGGGTGTCGAGGGCTCGGCCCGACAGCGGGTCCAGGGTCTTGACCGCGTCCGCGGGCGCGCCCTGATCCAGCTGGATCCGGGCCATCAGCAGCCGCGCGTCGTCGGCCGATGGGGTGCCGCCGAAGCGGTTCAGGAAGTCCCGCAGCCTGCCCACGGCCGACGCCGGCGCGTTGCTCTGCGCCAGCTCGGCCTCCAGCTGCTCCAGCTGGGTCGCGGCCCGGGCCGTCAGGTTCTTCCTGTAGTCCCTGTAGTAGATGAGTCCCGCCGCCAGAGCGATGGCTACGAGCACGCCGAGGATGACCGCCCGCTGGTGACCACGCATCCAGTGGACGATCCGCGCCACTCCGACCGCGAGCGCATCTTCGGTGCTCGCGTAGCCCCCGGACCGACCACCACCTTTCGAGCCCTTCGCTGCCATCGACGCCTCGATCCTCTAGCCTCTATCCTCGTGGCGAACCCGCGCCGCCGCCGCTCTGTCCCCGGGGCGCAGCGGATTCGATCTCACATGCGTACCAGTGCCAGGAGCTCGTGCGGCGCCAGCCGCGCCGCACCCTCCAACTCGACGAGCTCCACGACGACGCCCAGACCGGCGATCGTCCCACCGGCTCGCTCGACCAGTCGACAGGCCGCTTCCAGGGTGCCCCCGGTGGCCAGGAGATCGTCGACGACGAACACCCGGTTCCCGGCGCCGATCGCGTCGGTCTGAATCTCCAGTTCGGCCTCCCCGTACTCGAGCGCATACCGCTCCTGCAGTGTCCGGCCCGGCAGCTTCCCTTGCTTGCGGATGGGGAGCAGCGGGCATCCCAGCCGGATAGAAAGCGGCGCGGCGAACAGGAACCCGCGCGACTCGATGGCGGCGATCGCGTCCGCCTCCACCCGCACCGCCTCGGTCGCGAAGTGGTCCACCACCTCCGCGAACAGATCCGGTGCTTTCAGGACCGGCATGAGATCCTGGAACACGATGCCGGCCCGCGGGAAATCGGGGAACGCCTCCATGTGCTCTCGGAGGCGCTCGCTCACGCTTCCGCCCGCGTGTCGGTCCTCGTACACCTCGGGCGGCCACGACGGCCCGCGGGCCGCCCCGCCCTCGTCGCCCTGCCCCGCCCCGCCCTGACCGGGCGGAGCGAACACCGGCGGCACCCGGTCGCTCACGGGCTCTCCTCCCCCATCCAGAGGCATGGCACGCCGTACATTCCGATCGCGGGGGCGCCCGGCCGCCCGCGGCGCCACCAACCTACGGAGCCTCTCGCGGAGGCGCCAACCGTCGGCCTCACGATCCGCCCAGCGCCCATCGGACGACCAGGAAGCCAGCGATGATGAGTACCACGAGAAGCACACTGAGGACGTTGAAGTAGCGGTCGATGAAGTCCCGCATCGGCTCCCCGAACAGCCGCAGGAGTCCGGCCACGATGAAGAAGCGACCCCCGCGGCTCACGGCCGAGATCGCCACGAACGCCCCGAGCGGCACCTTGAAGCCTCCGGCGGCGATCGTGAACACCTTGTAGGGAATCGGAGTGAATCCGGCGCTTCCGAGCGCCAGCACCAGGTTCTGTCGATACAGCTCGCCGACCCTCTGGTACACTTCGCCGTAGCCGTACAGCTGCAGGATGGGTCGGCCCACGGTCTCGTACAGGGTGCTGCCGGCCCAATAGCCGAGCAGCGCGCCGCCGACCGAACCCAGCGTACACAGCAGGGCGAAACGGAACGCGTGCTTCGGTCGACCCAGGCACAGGGGGATGAGGAGGACGTCGGGGGGGATCGGAAAGAACACGGCCTCGGCCGCCGCCAGGCCGACGAGCGCCGCGGGTCCAGAGGGACGGTCCGCCCAGCGCAGGACCCAGTCATACAGCCGGCGGATCGGATTTCGGCTGCGAGCCGCGGTCGACCGCACGGCTTCCCCGGGCTCGCTCACGGCCGCCCCTCTCCGATCAGGGGGACGAAGCGGGCCTCGTCGACGATCTCCTGCGACCAGCCCTCCTCGACGTGTCGGACGAGCACGAGACGCTGCCCCGAGGGCGTGTGCACCGGCACGACCATCCGGCCCCCCGGGGCCATCTGCTCCCGCAAGGCCTCCGGGACCGCCGGCGCAGCGGCGCCGACGAGGATCACGTCGAACGGCGCCTCCTCGGGCCACCCCGCGCTTCCGTCGCCCACGCGGAGGCGGACCTCGCCGAGGCCCAGCGCCGTCAGGCGTGCACGGGCGAGCGCGGAGAGCGCCTCGATCCGCTCGATGGAGAACACCCGGGCTCCGAGCGTGGCCAGGAGCGCGGTCTGGTAACCCGAGCCGGTCCCCACCTCCAGCACGTTTTCGCCGCCGCGCAGGCCGGCGAGCGACAGATGGAGGGCATGCACCGCGGGGCGGGAGATGGTCTGGTCGCGGCCAATGGGCAGCGCCACGTCTTCGTAGGCACGGTGCGTGACGGCCTCGGGCACGAACAGGTGGCGCGGCACCGCGTCGAAGGCGTGCAGGACCGCCAGGTCTTCGATCCCACCTGCACGAAGGAGCTCGACGAGGCGTCGGCGGTCGCGCCGGTAGGCCCCCCTCACAGCTCCAGCGACCACGACCGCACCTCCTCGATCAGCCGAAAGTCCGTCAGGTCCAGGTGAAGGGGCGTGAGCGACACATAGCCCGCCTGGACGGCCCGGAAGTCGGAGTCGTCGCGCCCTCGCCAGCGTGATTCACCGCCCCCGATCCAGAAGTACTCTCGGCCACGAGGGTCCCGGCTGCGGGTCAGCGAATCGCGGTAGATGCGTCGTCCCAGGGACGTGACCCGCACGCCCTCGACCTCGGCAGCAGGACGGTCGGGCAGGTTGATATTGAAGAAGGTTTCCGGCGGGAAATCACGGTGTTCCAGGAGATCACGCAGGAGGCGGCGGAGGATGGCGTCGTACCCCGCCACTCGTGCCTCGTCGTCCCCCGCGTAGGATATGGCCACCGCGGGGATCCCCAGGATGGTGGCTTCCATGGCCGCCGCGACCGTCCCCGAGTAGAGCACGTCCTCGCCCATGTTCGGGCCGTGGTTCACGCCGGAGAGCACCAGGTCCGGGGCCTCCGTGTACAACTGGCTCACGGCCAGCAGCACGCAGTCGGTGGGGGTGCCGTCCACGACGTAGCTCTCGGGGGCGGTCTCGGTGAGCCGCAGGGGTCGGTGCAGCGTGAGCGAATGGCTGCTGGCACTCTGCTGCCGGTCGGGGGCCACCAGCGTGACGGAGCCCAGCTCCCCGGCGACGCGTGCGAGGACCTCCAGGCCGGAAGCATAGATCCCGTCGTCGTTCGTGCACAGGATCTTCGGGCCAGCGCCGCCGCGCATACGGGGCGGAGTGTCGGACGGCGTCACGCGTCGAGCGTCAGGAGATCCAGGAGCTCGTCGACGTCCCGCCGGAGGTCTCGAACGACGTGCGCGTCCCAGGCGGCCGTGGAAGCCCGGGCGACCTTCCCCTCCTTCCGAAGCCGTTCGAGCTTCTGCCGGGCGCCGTCGATCGTGTATTTTTCCACGTAGAGGAGGTGGCGCAAGAGCTGGACGAGCTTCACTTCCTTCCGCCGGTAGACGCGGTTGCCGGCCTGGTTCTTCGACGGGCTCAGGGCCGGGAACTGGGTCTCCCAGTAGCGCAGCACGTGCGGCTTGAGCCCGGTGATGTCGCACACCTCGCCGATCGAGTAGTACTCCTTCGGCGCGATCCTGTCGTCCACCACCGCGTCAGCTCCAGCGTTCCGGTTTCGGCTCTCGGGCCATGAGCTCGGCCAGCGCCTCCCTGGGACCCACATCCTCGAACAGGATGGAGTATACGGCCCGCACGATCGGCATCTCCACCCCGTGCCGCAACGCGAGCCCATGCGCGGCCCGCGACGTAGGCACGCCCTCGACCACCATTCTGACTTCCTCGAGCGCCGCCTGGAGCGACGAACCCCGTCCGATCGCCAGGCCCGCGCGGCGATTGCGGCTGAGGTCGCCCGTGCAGGTCAGGATGAGGTCACCGACGCCGGCCAGGCCCGACAGGGTGTGCTCCTCCGCGCCGAGGCCCACCGCCAGCCGGACGATCTCCGCCAGTCCCCGCGTCAGGAGGGCGGCCCGGGCGTTGGCGCCCAGCTCGAGGCCGTCGCTGATGCCGGCGGCCAGCGCCATCACGTTCTTAAGAGCGCCCCCGAGCTCCGTCCCGACCACGTCCCGCCCGGTGTAGATGCGGAAGTGGTCGTTCTGGAAAAGGTCCTGGCACTCGGCCGCGCATTCCCGCGACCGGGACGCGGCCGCCACCGCCGTCGGCAGGCCCCTGGCCAGCTCCAGCGCGAAGCTGGGTCCCGAGAGCACCACGAGCTCGTCGGCGACCTGTTCGCCGAGCACGGCGCCCACGACCTCGCTCATGCGGGAGCCGGTGGTGATCTCGATGCCCTTGGAGCCGCTGATGAACAGGACGCCCGGCGGAAAACCGTCGCGGGCGGCCTCCAGGATCTCGCGCACGGCGTGCGACGGCGTGGCACACACGACTACGTCGGCCCCCTCGAGGGATCCGGCCAGATCGGCCGTGACGGCGAGTTCGGCGTGCAGGGCGATGCCCGGGAGATAGCGGTCGTTGTGGCCGGTCTGGCGGATCGTCTCGGCCACCTCGGGGTCGTGCGCCCACAGCGTGGGCCGGTGGCCGTTGCGAGCCAGCACGTGCCCGAGTGCCGAGCCCCAGCTGCCCGCTCCCAGGATGGCGATCGACCGGCCGCTCAAGGGCCCCTCCCCGGCGGGGTGCCACCCTCCCCGCCCCGGTCGGCCCCAAAGCGCAGTTCTTCTCCCCGCCGCAGGCGACCGAGGTTCTCCCGGTGCGTGTACCAGACGAGCGCGGCGAGGCCGGCGCTGAACACCACGGTCGAGATGGGGGCGTCGAACAGGTAGGCCAGGATCGGAATGACCGTGGCCGCGGAGAGGGAGGCCAGCGACACCGTGCGCGTCGCCAGCACCACCCCCGCCCACAGCAGGCCCCCGACCAGCACGGCCACCGGCGCCAGCGCCATGAGCACCCCGCCCGACGTCGCCACGCCCTTCCCTCCATGGAACCGGAGGAAGACGGACCAGATGTGGCCCGCGATCGCACACAGTCCGTAGGCGAGGGCCAGCCCGGCCGTGGCGTGCGCGTCCCATGTCGGGAACAGCCATGTCGGAAGGAGACCCTTGGACACGTCCACCAGGACGACCGGTACGGCCGCCTTCCAGCCCAGGACCCGGTAGACGTTCGTGCCTCCGAGGTTCCCGCTACCGCGCTTCCGGAGGTCGACTCCGGCCAGCCGCCCGGCCAGGTAGCTGGTGGGAAGCGAGCCCACCAGATAGGAGGCGAGGAGGAGCGACGCCACCCTCACCGGTCGGTACCGCGGCGTGCCCGGACCCGGATGCGAATCGGCGTGCCCTCGAAGTTCCAGGCTTCGCGGAAGCCGTTCTCCAGGTACCGCAGGTAATGGTCGGCCAGCTCTCGGGGACGGTTGGCGAACAGCACGAAGCCGGGAGGCTTCGTGCCCACCTGGCTCCCGTAGTAGATTCTCACGTCGCCCCTGCCTCCCTGCGGCGGCTGTCGGCGCTGCGTGAGCTCCCCGAGCACCCGGTTCACCTCGGCCGTGGAGATCCGACGGCTCCGGTTCTCCTGTACCTCCACGGCGAGCTCGAGCGCCGTGCGCACGCGCCGGCCCGTGAGCGCCGAGGTCGTCAGGATGGGAACCCAGCGCAGGTAGGGAGCCCGCTCTCGCAGGTCGCGCACGAAGGCGGCGAACACGTCCGGGCCGCGGTCCTCGACCAGGTCCCACTTGTTGGCGACGAACACCAGCCCACAGCCCGCGTCCCAGGCGTCCTGACCGACGCGGAAGTCCTGGTTGCCGGCACCGTCGCGGCAGTCCATGAGGAGGAAACACACGTCCGCCCTGCGGATGGCCGAGGTCGCCCGGACGCGGCTATAGAACTCGACCTCGTCGTCCACCCGCGATCGACGGCGCAGCCCGGCCGTGTCCACCAGCCGGATCGGGGTGCCCTCGAACTCCAGGTACGTGTCGATGGCGTCACGCGTGGTGCCCGCCTCTTCGTGCACGATCACGCGGTCCTCACCCAGGAGCCGGTTGACGAAGCTGGACTTGCCGACATTGGGCTTGCCGATGACGGCCACCCGGAGCTCGTCGCTAGCTTCGGGAGCGGCAGGAACCGGGGGCGGTAGCGCCTCGACCAGGCGGTCGAGGAGGTCTCCGCTGCCCCTGCCGCTCAGTGCGCTCACCGGAACGGGCTCGCCGAGACCGAGCCGGTAGAAGTCCACGTGCGCAAGCGAGCCCGCGAGCTCGTCCACCTTGTTCACCGCCAGGAGCATGGGGCGCCCCGAGCGTCGGAGCAGGTCGGCCACGTGCTCGTCCACCGGGTGGACGCCCGTGCGTCCGTCGACCACGAACAGCAGGACGTCGGCATGCTCGATGGCGGCGAGCACCTGGCGGCGAATCTCGCCCTCCATCGCCTCGCCCGGAGCGTCCACCAGACCGCCGGTGTCGACCAGGATGAAGTCGCGTCCCGACCACTCGGCCGGAGCGAATTGCCGATCGCGTGTCACACCGGCGCGCTCGGCCACGATCGCGACCCGCTGGCCCAGGATCCGATTGAACAGCGTCGACTTGCCCACGTTCGGACGCCCCACGATGGCCACCGTGGGGCGTCGTCCTCCAGCGAGCGCGGCGCGTTCCTTTCGCGTCTCGGTCTGCACGCGTCTAGCTCCGGTGGTCCTGGTTGCGGCCCCGGCCCATACCGGGCGGTGGCCGCCGGTCGGTCCGCTCCGGCTCGGGACGCAGCCCGGCCGGAGCGACCGTGCGGGGCGTCAGGAGCCCGATTGTACCTTCCCGTAGGTGAAGCCGGCGATGGGCTTGTCCGACTGGACCTGGAACTGGATCCCCGCCACCTGGTTCTGGCCCGGTACGGTGAGGCTGATGGCCTTCTGGGCCACCTGCGTCCCGTCGGGACCGTAGAAGGTGAACGGGACCGTGACCTTCTTCCCCGACATCGTGCCGCCGCTCACCTGACCCTGGACCTGGTAGGTCCCGCTTCGGCCGTTGAGCTGCAGGCCGATGAACTCGAGCGGCAGCGACTGCATCTGGTGCAGGCGCGCCTGCACCTCCTGCTTCCGGCCGAGGCGATCCAGGGACTGGGCCACCGCACGGAAAGCGTCCTTCTCGTAGGGATAATGGTCGAGCAGCTCCGAGCCGACGTCGGCCGCCGTCTTGAAGTCGCTCGCGGAGACGGCCGCCTGGAGCAGGTTCATGTACCCGTCCTTGGCGTACGGATTCGACTTGTGTGCTCGCTCGAACGCCTTTTCCGCCTGGCCCGCGTCCTGGATCTGGGAGTACCCGGTGCCGAGCTCGGTGAGCTCCGTGAAGGAGAGGTCCTGCCGGCCGAGCAGCCCGGCGAGGATGGCCTTGGCGCTGTCGGCCTGGCCGGCGTGCGCCAGGTCTACGGCCATGTTGATCTGCGGGGTCACCGCCTGCGGGTGCGCAGACAGGTAGTCGCGATAGACCTGCAGCGCCTCGTCGTTCTTGTTCTGGCTCTTGAGGAGCAACGCGAGGTTGATGGTCGCGGCTCGGACCTGGAGCGAATCGCCTCCCATCTTCAGCGTACGGCGGTAGAGGGACTCCGCCTGGGCGGTGTCCCCGGCTTTCTCGTGCAGCAGGGCCGCGTTGTTCAGCGATCGTGGATCGCCCTGCATGATGTTGGCGGTGTCGAAGAGCGCCATGGCACCGGCTTCCTCGCCGCCCTGGTAAGCCCGGACACCCTGGTTGTAGAGCTCGACCCAGGCCTGCTCGCGCAGCTGGCTCACCAGGTTCTGGCAGCCCGGCTTGAGCTCGATGAAGGCGTTCAGGGCCGAATCGGCGTCCACGTACTGTCGGAGGCCGACCTGCGCGCGACCGCGGAGCCACAGCGCGGCCGGGTCCTTGGCGTTCTGCGCCAGGGCCACCTTGAGGAGCCGCATGGCGCTCTGGTAGCCCCCCTGGCTCGCCGAGTCGGAGCCCGCCTTGGCCGCGTTGTCGATCTCCTTCTCGGCCCGTTGCGTCACGTCCGTCCCGGTGAGGTTGCATTCCAGCTTCGGCTGCTCCTGCTGCTTCTCGCCCTCCTTCTGCTGGGCGCGCAGCGCGAGCGGGCCGAGGCCGATCAGCAGTGTCACGAGGACCCCGACGAGGGTCGCATGCCGTCGCCGATCACTCACGGTGCCGTCCTTTCCCATGGTTGTCGTTCCCCTCTCTCTCGTCATGCCAGGTCCGCCCAGGCTTCGCGCAGCGCCCGGAGCACGGCCCGGGGGGCCAGACCTTCGCTGGCGGCCGCGGCCACGACGTCGTCATGCTCCGGCTTGCCGGTCCACGGTCCCTCCGGGCCGTCGGCGGCCGGAGAGAGTTTGACCCGTATTGGGTGTCCGCGCCACTCCCGCGCCTCCATCCGTCGCGGCAACGTCCGCCGGAAGGCGGTCCATCCGCGGATCCCCAGGGTGGTCGAGTGCCGGAATATGGCTTCCTCGACCGCCCGCTGCGCCGGCGCGCGAACCAGTGCCTCCAGGCGCCACGCCGGCCGGCCCTTCTTCATGAGCCTCCACCCCACCGACGCGTCCAGCGCCCCGGCCGTCACGCACGCCTCGATCAGCTGGGGGGCGTATTCGGGGCTGAGGTCATCCACATCCGCCTGGAGCACGACCAGCGACTCGCCCCGCTCGGGCGCCCGTCCGATCCACACCCGCAGGCAATTGGGATGGTCCTCGGGATCGCGGGAGCCGGCGCCGTATCCGACGCGTTCGAGCTCGAAATCGCCCCGGGCCGGTGTCCCGTGCGTCAGTTCGGCCAGGAGCGCGGCCCCCGTAGGGGTCGTGCACTCGCCGTCATACCCGACCGACAGGATCTCGGTCCCCTCCAACAGATAGGCTGTCGCAGGGGCCGGAAGCGGATAGGTGCCGTGCTCGATACGGACGGTGCCACGGCCCACGCACACCGGGCGCGTACTGGCGCCGATCAGGCCCAGCCGGTGGAATCCCTCGGCCGCGGCGCAGATGTCCAGGAGGGCGTCCACCGCCCCGACCTCGTGAAAGTGCACCGCCTCGGCCGCCACGCCGTGCACGCGCGCTTCGGCCTCGGCGAGCCGGGCGAAGGCCCCGAGGGCCATGGGGCGCGCGGCCTCGTCCAGTCGGGCTCTCTCCAACAGGACGCGGATCTCGGACCAGCTTCGCCCGTGTCCGCCCGACTCGCCCCCGGCCGGCTCCACCAACACGCGGGTGGCCGAGATACCGGCCCGCATCACCCGGCGAGCCTCGAGCCGATCCATCCGCAGCTCGAGGCGATCGGCCAGGTCCTGGAGCCACTCGGGCTCGAGCCCGAGGTCGATCCAGGCCCCGAGGACCATGTCGCCGCTGATGCCGGCGAAGGGGTCGAACACGGCGTGCCGACCACCGGCCGCCTCAGGCCCGGCCCGCTTGTCGGTCTCGGTCACGTGGTCGTCGCCCCCGGAGGTCAGTAGGCCAGCTGGCTGCCGGTGTTGAACAGGACCACCGTCTCGCCGGCCTCGAGCTCGCCGGCCTCGCGCAGCGCGCGGGCCGCGGCCAGAGTGGCGCCGCCCTCGATGGCGGCGTCGATTCCTTCTCGCGATCCCAGCTCATCGGCCGCCGTCCGCATCGCCTCGTCGGAGACGGCGATCGCGCCACCGCCCGTCTCGCGGATCGCCCGGAGGATCAGGAAGTCGCCCAGGGCCCGTGGCACGCGCAACCCGTAGGCCACCGTGCTGGCGGCCTCCCACTCCGGGGCCTCCTCGAGACCCTCCTGCCAGGCACGGACCATGGGCGCACAACCGTCGCTCTGGACGGCGTACATGCGAGTCGGCGCCTCCTCCAGCACGCCGGCGGCCACCAGCTCTCCGAGCACCTTCCACGACCCGATGAGCCCGGTGCCTCCGCCGGTCGGATACACGATGGCATCGGGAGCCCTCCAGCCGAGGGCCTCGACGATCTCGAGCATCATCGTCTTCTTGCCCTCGAGTCGGTACGGCTCGTGGAGGGTGGACACGGAGAACGCCCCGGTCTCCCGCGCATAGGCGGCCGCCTCCCGTCCGCAGTCCGTGATGAGGCCGTCGACTTCCTCGACTTCGGCGCCGTAGTGCCGGCAGCGCCGCCGCACGCCCTCGGGCGTGTCGGCCGGCAGATACACCCGGGCGGGAAGACCGGCTCGCGCCGCGAAGGCCGCCAGGGCGGCCGCCGCGTTCCCCGCGCTAGGAACCACGAAGCCGGGCTGACCGTCCAGGGCCGCGCGCGTCACGGCGGCCGACAGGCCCCGGTCCTTGAAGCTACCCGTGGGATTGCGGGTTTCGTCCTTGACGCGCAGGTCGAGATCGAGCTCCGGGCCCAGTTCCCGGGTCCGAATCAGGGGGGTGTCGCCCTCCCCCAGCGTGACCGGGGCCTCGTCCGCCCGGAGGGGGAGGAGTTCACGGAAACGCCACATCCCGGTACCTCGCCTCTCCGCCCACGCCCGCCGCAACTCTCCCCCATCGAGGGCGTCCGTTTCGTAGCGTGCGAGCAGCGGCTTCCCGCACGCCCCGCACACGGTGGCGCCGGGCTCGAACGGCTCCACCCGGCCGCACGCGCCGCACTCCAGCTTCACCGGTCCCATACCGCTCGTCCCTTCGTCAAGGTTGATCCGCTGTCTCCTCCTCGAGTGCCCTCTCGAGGCGGTCGAGCACTCGATCGCGCCCGAGCATCCAGGCAACGTCCGCCAGGTCCGGCCCCTCCAGGACTCCGGTGAGCGCGGCCCGTAACGGATGGTAGAAGCGCGCGCCGCTCACTTCTACCCCGGCGCGCGCGTTCTTCAAGGCCGCGCCGACCGGCTCGCGCTCCCAGGCTGCGCATTCGCGCCACGCTTCGAGGGCGGAACGCAGCGCGGCCGGAGCCCCGTCGGAGGCGAGGGCCTCCAGCGCGGCCCGGCTCCTGGTCGGGGGCTCGATGAGGGCCGCGAGCTCGTCCGCGCCGCCCGACACGGTGTGCATCCGCTCGGCCAGGACGGTGGCACCGGCGATGAGGTCCTGCTCGGAGAGCACGAGCCCCCGCCGTGCCGCGAACGGCGCCAGCCGCATGGCGAGGCGGCGCGGCTCCTCCCGGCGCAGGTGCTGGCTCGAGAGCCACTCCAGCTTGCCAGAATCGACCGTGACGTCCGCGGTGCCGAGGCGGTCCAGGTCGATCTCCTCCACGATCCGGCCCCGACCCAGCACCTCGTCGCCCGATGGGCTCGACCACGACAGCAGGAACAGGTAGTTCACCACCGCGTCGACGTCGTAGCCCTCGTCCCGGTAACGTCCCAGTCCGGGTGCCCCCGTCCGCTTGGAGAGGGGCTCGCCGTCCTCGCCCAGCACCAGGGGCACATGCACGAGCTCGGGAGCGGCCGCCCCGAGGGCCTCGTACAGGAGCACTTGCGGGACGGTGTTGGGAAGGTGCCCGACCCCCCGGATCACGTGCGTGATGTCCATGGCGATGTCGTCCACCACAACGGCGAAGTTGTAGGCGGGGCGCCCGTCGGCGCGGAGAATCACGAAGTCTCCGAACTCGGCGGCATCGACGACGATCTCGCCGCGGATCCGGTCCCGGAAGGCCACGGGCCCGGACACCACCGCGAACCGCAGGCTGGGCACCCGCCCCTCGGCGCGCAGGGCCTCGCGGGCCGCCGGATCCAGCTCCCGGCACCGACCGTCGTAACGGGGCGAGTGTCCGGACTCGAGCGCGGCCCGGCGTCTCTCCTCGAGTTCCTCCGGCGAGCAGAAGCAGGGATAAGCGGCGCCCGCGGCAACCAGGCGGGCCGCCTGCTCGCGGTAGACCGCGAGGCGCTGGCTCTGGCGGTAGGGCCCGTGAGGCCCGCCGCGTACCGGGCCTTCGTCCCGGTCCAGTCCGAGCCAGTCGAGGCCCGCGAGGATGGCCCGACCGGCGCCCCGAACCTGCCGATCTTCGTCGGTGTCCTCGAAGCGCAGCACGAAAGCGCCCTCGTGGTGACGAGCGAAGGCCCAGTTGAGGATCGCGATGCGCGCGTTCCCCAGGTGCAGGTCTCCGGTCGGGCTCGGCGCGAAGCGGGTCCGGACCTTCATCCCGCCTCGCCGTGCGTGCCGGTCGCGTCTTCCGCCGGTGGGTCGCTCCGTCCGCGGGCGGCTTCGAACCCGGCACACTGGAGGACGGGCAGACGGGGATAGCGGGGAAAGCTCGAGTCGCCGTCGGCTCGTCGGCAGCGGAGAAAGGTGGACCCGCGGTCGCTCACGACCTTTCGGGCGTGCCCGCAGGCGCCGCATAGCCCCGCATGGGGCGGCGCGGCCCGGTGGTCGGTCCCGGCCCCCGATCCTCGCGTCACGGCCCGACCGGCTCCTCCCGGCCGGCTTTCAGCTCGACCAGGATTCGCCGCGCGAGACGATCCCCGATGCCCGGAGTGGCGGCCAGCGCTTCGGCCGAAGCCGCCCTCACGGAGTCGACGCTCCCGAAGCGGCGGAGCAGCTCCTGCTCGCGCGCCGGGCCGACCCCCGGGATCTCGGAGAGCCGCGAGCGCAGGGTGCGTCGGCGGCGCAGGGTACGGTTGTAGGTCAGCGCGAAGCGGTGTGCCTCGTCCCGCACCCGCTGCAGCCAGTGCAACGCGGGGCTGCGCCGCTCGAGGCGCAAGGGCTCTCCCACGTCGGGCCGGAAGACTTCCTCCTCGCGCTTGGCGAGCGCCACCACCGGGAGGTCGGAGACGCCGGCGGCTTCCATGGCCTGCCGGGCCGCGCCGAGCTGCCCTTTCCCGCCGTCGATCACCACCAGGTCCGGGAGCGCCTTCCCCTCACGGACCCGTCGCTCGAAATAGCGGCCCACGACTTCCTGCATCATGGCGTAGTCGTCGGGCAGGTCGTCGTGGAACTCGCGGATGCGGAAGCGCCGGTACTCTTGCTTTCGCGCCTGGCCATCCTGGAGCCACACGGCGCTCCCCACGGAGTCCGAGCCCTGCAGGGTGGAGATGTCGAAGCACAGAAGCGCCCGTGGCGGCGCAGGGAGATCGAGAGCTTCCTGGAGGGCTCGTGCCGGGGCCGGAGCCGCCCTTCCCTCTCCGGCGGTCTCACCTCCCTCCCGGTCGCCGTCCGGGCGGCGCGTGGGCCGCGGCCGGCCGGCCTCCTGGCCGAGGACGTGGCCCGCGTTCTGTGCGGCGAGCTCCACCAGGCGCCGGCTCGTCCCCCGCTGCGGGACCCGGATCTCGAACGGACCGTCGCGCCGCAGAGACAGGTACTCCTCGACCAGCTCCATGTCCTCGAAGGTGGCCGGCACCAGGAGGCTGCCGGGCAGGTCCTCGCGGCGCAGATAGAAGCCCTTGACGAGGGCTTCGACCAGCGCCGGCAACGCCTCCGCTTCCACGTTGCGCAGGAAGTGGATCTCCCGGCCCAGCAGTCGGCCCTCCCGTACGCGCAGCAGCACGCCGCACGCCGTGGCTCCCTCCCGGCCCACACCCAGCACATCCCGGTCGCCGCCCCGGAAGTCGACCGCCGTTCGGCGGCGCTCCAGTGCCCGGAGGCCGGAGAGGACGTCCCGGAGCTCGGCGGCTCGCTCGAAGTCGAGCCGACTGGACGCTTCCTCCATGCGCTCCCGCACCGCCTTCTTCACCGGAGAGGTGTGGCCCGACAGGACGCTGACGATCTCATCGATCATGGCCCGGTACTCGGCCCGCGTCTGGTAGCCCGCGCACGGAGCCTTGCAGCGGCCGATGTGGTAGTCCAGGCATGGGCGCTCGGGCATCTCCCGAGGCATGTCGTACCGGCAGCTCCGAACGTGGTACACCTTCTTGATCATGCGCAGGGCGCTGCGCATCGGTCCCACGTCGGTGAAGGGGCCAAAGTAGCGGGAGCCGTCCCGCTCGAGTCGACGGGTGACGAACACCCGCGGGAACGGCTCTCCCACGGTGACCTTGATGTACGGGTAGCTCTTGTCGTCCCGGAGCTGGACGTTGAAGTGGGGGGCGTGCTCCTTGATGAGATTCCACTCGAGGAGGAGCGCCTCGGCTTCGGAATCGAGAACGATGGTCTCGATGCGGCGGGACCGGCGCACCAGCTCGCGGATCTTGAGCGAGCGGCTGGCGTCGCTGGCGAAGTAGCTCCGCACGCGGGACCGGAGGGACTTGGCCTTGCCCACGTAAAGGACCTCGCCGGCCTCGTTCCGGAACAGGTAGACGCCCGGACGTGCCGGCAGGCCGGCGGCCTGCGCGCGCAGGGCGTCAGGATGCTCCATCTGCTGGGCGGGCATGGGCTCCGGCGTTGCCTCGGGGCGGCTTTCCAGCGATCGCGGCATATGATACCCCCGCCGCACCGAGCGTTCCGGCCAGCAGGAGGATCTGGCCGAGGAGCCCCGTGCCGGACAGTCGGCCCTCCAGCAGGTGCCGGACCCCCACTCCGACCCCGGCTCCCACCAGGACGCCCAGGACGATGCGCCCGACGACCGTCAGGACCGGTGGCTCGAAGATCGGACCCAGTTTGCGGCGCAGCCCGCTCCACAGGAGGGTCATGTTGAGCCACGCGCCGGCCGAGCCCCCCAGGATGAGCCCCGTCACCGAGAGCGGTCCCCATCCTCGCCCGCGAAACACGAACAGGAGCCCGGCCCCCAGCGCGATCCCGATCGACATGGACAGGACCGCGATACGCATGGGTGTGCGCGTGTCCTGGAGCGCATAGAAGCCGCTCGCGTACAGCTTGATGGAGCTCGTGGCCACCAGCCCGACGGCGAAGGCGATCAGGATGCCGGTGACGAGAGCGGCGCTCGAGGCTCCGAACGCGTGGCGCTCGAACAGGAGCCGGACCATCAGGTCCCCGAACAGCAGGAAAGCCACGGAGGCGGGCAGTGTGAGATAGAGCACCTGGAGAAAGCCCACGCGCAGGCGCCTGCGCAGGGCGTGCGAGCGGGTGTCCCGCGACATCTCAGGCAGGGACGCCGTGGCCACGGACGTGCCCACCAGGCTGAGCGGGAGGTAGGCCAGACGCTGAGCGTAGTAGATGCCGGCCAGGCCGGCCGGCGCCACGAAGCTGGCCAGGACGAGGTCCACCAGGCTGGAAATCTGGAAGACGCCCTGGCTGGCGATCACGGGCCCCGCGTTGCCCATGACGCGCCGAAGCGGCTCCCACGACGGCTGAAAGCGAGGCCGGACCCTCCCCACCAGGCGCACGATCTCGGGTAGCTGAACGCCGACCTGCAGACCGCTGCCCACCAGGGTCGACCACGCGAGGACGTGCACCAGGGAGCTCCAGCCGAGCCAACTCCCCAGGAGGAGGCCGCAGATCTGCGAGAGGTTCCAGGCCACCGGCGCCACGAAGGGCAGGAAGAAGCGCCGATGGCTGTTGAGGACCCCCAGCGCCCAGGCTCCGACGATCATGACGCCGGCCATCGGAAACAGGATGCGCACCAGGGACGTCGTGAGCCGCGTGTCGGCGGCCGTCCAGCCCGAGCCCGGCACCAGGAGCCGGGTAATCCACGGCGCCAGGAGGACACCGGCGGCAGCCAGGAGCGCCGCGACTCCCAGCACCACCCCGAGGACGTTGCGGGCAAGCCGGTACGCCGCCTCCCGGTCCTCCTCGAGCATGGCGCTGTACACGGGCACGAAGGAGGCCGACAGGGTGCCCTCGCCGAGGAGGTTCCTCAGCGTGTTCGGGATCCGCAGGGCCGCGCTGTAGGCCGCCGCGGCCACCCCGGTCCCGAAGAACGCCGCAATGGCCACGTCGCGGGCGAAGCCGGAGATCCGGCTGACGAAAATGCCGCCCGCCACCGAGACGGCGGAACGGGCGGTGGAGCGCGGTGCTCCGGCCGAGGACGAAGTCGGACCCGCAGGCCGCACCGACGAGAAATCGCCGCCGGCTTCCGGATCTCCCGGCGCCGTCACGGCCTCGGGTCACTCACCGGTGGGCGGCGTCCCCTCGTCGGGCGGCCGCGATCCCAGGCGCGGCGCGTCGGAGCGCCCGGGGGGGCCCTCGACGAGAGAGCGCACGAACTCCGTTTCCTCTCGGAGCTCCTCGACGGTCGCCGTCAGGTAGCGGACCTCGCCCTCCAGCGATTCGAGCCGGGCCTGCACGTCGTCGGGCACGCGACCGCTGGAGAGGCGCTCCGCCATCGCCTTCCCAATCTGGGAGTCGAGCACGATCGCGAGGATCGGGATGAGGAGCACCACGATGATGACGAGGGCCCAAACGAACATCGGAAGGCTCCGGTGCATGCGCGACAGGCGGCCGGATGTCCGGCGGCGTGTCCGATTCTACCCGGCTTCCCCCGGACCGGCAACGCCGCCCGGCCCCTCGCGGGCCCACTCGTCGGCCGCCTCCCCCGCCCCGTGCAGGAAGGCGGAGCCGTAGCGCACCAGGAAGTAGAAGGGGCTGACCACGCGCTCCTGGGGCCTGCCGTCCGGATACAGATGGCGCGCCGCCTTGTGGATCTGCTCGACGAGCACGGACTGCCGCTCCCGAACGCGGCCCAGGACCGCCCGCCGCAGATCCTCGAGCGCCGAGACGGCGGAATGGCGGGCGGCCCCCACGGAGGCCCGCACCCCCGGAAGCTCCGCCTCCACCGCCTCCTCGAGCGCTCCGAAGGCGGCTCCCACGTCCCGGCGGGCCTCGTCGAGGGCGGCCCGGACGAGCGCGGGGAGACCCTCCTCGGTCACGCGGTCCGCCAGGGCGCGGCCACCGTCGGCGAACGCCTCGGGCTCCACGCCCAACTTGTCGAGGACCTTGCCGACCTTCGACTCGATCACGTTCCAGGAAGGGCGTGGTCGTGCGACCGGCAGGGGCGTCTCCGCCCACTCGAACAGCGGGGGGAGCTCGGCCCAGTAGGCGAGCTCGGACGGTCCGAGGATCGTCGCCGCCACGGGGAGGAGCCACGATTCCAGCACCGGTCGCAGCGCAACGTTGGGGCTGAAGCGGTCGGGGTCGGACTCCAGGGCCGCCAGCACCTCGGCCTCGCTGCGGAGAGAGCCGCGCAGGCCCTCCCGGATGCCCTCTCCGTCGGCCAGGAGCCTGGTCCGTCCCCCGGGCGTGTCCAGGAACACGGGGATGCCGCCGGCCCGCCGGTGGAGCTGCGCCTCGTAGCCCGCCGCCTCCACCGCGACTTCCCCTTCCGCCAGCGCTTCGGCCACCCGCCTCCGCTCCCGCACGACCCTCGCATACAGCGGCGCGGCGGCGGAGCGCACCTCCTTCGCCCCCGAGTCGAGGAACACGAGGCCCCGGTCGGCCAGGAGACCGGACAGGAGTTCGGTGAACGCCTCCCCCAGGGTCCTGGAGGGATTGTAGGCACCTCGAAGACGGTCCAGGTAATCTTTGCTAAACTCCGATTGTGGAAGGTGCTGAGCCAGGTCATCGATGCAGTCCACGATGCCGTCGGGCACCGGCGTGACCCCCACCGAACGACCCGAACGCCCCCCGGGTGGCTCGAGCGACACCTGTCGGGATCGCCCGTCGGCGTCGAGCACCTCGACCCGTCCCACCTCGTCCCAGTCGTGGTCGTCCGAGGCCACCCAGAACATGGGGAGCGCGGGGACGTGGTGAGCCTCCTCGATCGCGGCGGCCACGACACAGGCTCCCAGGGCCTTGTAAAGGACGTACAGTGGGCCGCCGAACAGGTCCGGTTGCTGTCCCGTCGACACGAGGACTCCGTCGCCGTGCAGTATTCCGTCCAGCTTGTCGGCGTCGCCGGCTCGGGTCGTCCGGAAGGCCGAAGCGGGCAATCGGGCCGGAGAACCGCCGACGCCCGGCCGCCGGACGCCCTCGGCCCCCGCCGGGAACCCCGGCAGGAGGGCGTGGACCGGGCCCTCGCCGCGGAGCATGTCCCCGGCCGGGGTGCCGGCGGCGGCCAGCGGCCGGGCCGCGAACCCGAGAGCCGACATCAGGCCGTCCTCCCGGCCAGCAGGGTCCTCTCCGAGTCCGGCCCCGATGGCCCTCCGTCGTAGCTCCCGAACCGGGACTCCACGTGCAGCCCGGCGCTCCGGAGGAGCGTCTCGAGCTCGGTCGGCTCATACAGGCGGACCCGCTCCTCGAACGTCTCGTCCTTCATCCCCGGATCCTCGTGGTGAATCTCGATCTCCTTGAACACGGTGCTCCCCTCGATCCGCCGCCGCTGGATCACGAGGCGATCTCCGACCCGGTGGCGGTCCACCGGCACCAGGGTGTCCCGAACGTGACGCGGATTCAGGAAGTCCAGCAGGAATCCTCCACCCGGCACCAGGACGCGCCGCACCTCCTCCAGCACCCGGATATCCTCCCCAACGGTCGCGAAGTACCCGAAGGACGTGAAGAAGCTGGCCACCGCCTCGAACCTCCCGTTTCCGAAGGGGAGCCGCCGCATGTCTCCCCGGACGAGGCGCCGCGGTGCGCCGGGACGTGAGGCGGCGCGGTGCAGGAGGTCCGCGGACAGATCGAGGCCCACCGGGCGCAGGCCGACCTCGACCAGCGGCCCCTGGTGCCGCCCCGCCCCGCAGGCGAGGTCCAGGACGCGTGTCCCCGGCTCCGGCCCGAGGGCGTCCACCAGCAGCCGGACGGCTCGCCGGGCTTCCGCCTGATCCCGATGGGGGTAGAGGGCCAGGTACTCGGCCCCGAACCAGTCGCGGAACCAGGAGCCGCCCTGGCCGCGCCCCGATCGCGTGACGCCCACCCCGCCTCCGCCCCGCTCGTCGATGTCACCCTCCCTTGTGGTAAGGCTCGCCCCTCAGGATCGTGCCGGCCCGGTACAGTTGCTCCACGAGCACGAGCCGCGCCAGCCCATGGGTCAGCGTCATGGCCGAGAGGGCCAGCCGGTGGTCCGCCTCGACCACGTACGAGGGCGCCAGGCCGAAGCTGCCGCCCACGATGAATGCGGCGCCCGCCGCCCCATGCGCCGATCGATCGCCCAGGTAGCGCGCCAGTCCGGCGGAGGTGAGGCTCTTGCCGCGCCGGGTGAGGACGAAGCGCTCGACGTCCACCGGGACGCGGCGCCGGAGCGCTTCCGCCTCGCGCTCCATGCGCTCCGCGGCGGGCAGGGAGCCCGCGCCGGCGGGGATCTCGACCACCTCGAGGTCGAAGTAGTGGCGGGTGCGCGACTCGTAGTCGGCGATGGCCGCGGCCACGTCCGGGTGTCCCGGGGAGCCCACCACGGCCACCACGAGCTTCACGCCGCGAGGACCGTGTCGCGCAGGTAGCGCTCGCTGTCGCGCTGGGGATGGCTCTCCGTGTAGTGCAGCCCCCGGCTCTCCCTCCGACGGAGCGCGCAGCGCACCACCAGGGATGCGAGGCGGGTCATGAAGGCCACCTCCCGGGCGCGCATCGCGCCGGGACCGTCCCCACCGCGCCGCAGCGGCGTGGCTGCCAGGTGGGAGACCTCTTCGCGGGCCGCGGCCAGGCGCTCATCCGAACGGACGATTCCCACCTTCTCCCACATGAGGTCCCGGAGCCCATTCTCCACTTCGTCGGGATCGGCGCCGTCGTCGTCCAGCGATGGAACCACCCTGGCCGAGGAGGGCACGATCTCGAGGTCGTGCAGCTCCTGGAGGGTGCGGCGGGCGGCCCTGTGGGCGTAGACGACGGCCTCGAGGAGGGAGTTGGAGGCCAGGCGGTTGGCTCCGTGAACGCCCGTACAGGCCACTTCCCCGGCCGCGAACAGACCACGCAGCGACGTGCGCCCGTCCCAGTCGGTCAGCAGGCCGCCGCACTGGTAATGGGCGGCCGGCACCACGGGGATCGGTTGGGCCGGCACCTCGATGCCCCGTTCGGCACAGGCGGCGGCGATGGTGGGAAAGCGCTCCTTCACCCGCGCGGCCGGGACGGACGAGACGTCCAGCTCGACGTACGGTTCTCCGCTGCGCCGGAGCTCGTCGTCGATGGCCCGGGCCACCACGTCCCGGGGCGCCAGGGAGCCCGAGGGGTGGATACCCTTCAGGAAGTCCCTGCCATCCCTCGTGCGCAGCACCGCACCCTCTCCGCGCACCGCCTCGGATACCAGGAAGGCCTGCGAGCCGGCCGGATGCATCGCCGTGGGATGGAACTGCACGAACTCCAGGTTGGCCACCGCGGCGCCGGCCTCGTAGCCGAGAGCGAGACCGTCGCCGGTGGCGATGGGCGGATTCGTGGTGTGTCGGTAGAGCCGGCCGGAGCCACCGGTGGCCAGGAGGACGGCACGGGCGTCTATGGCCCCGAAGCTCCCGCCGTCCACGTCCAGGGTGAGCGCACCCGTGCAACGGGATCGCCAGCTCCCGGGATCGAGCCCGGTACGCAGCTCCCACACGAAGTGGTCCTCGAGCACCCGGATCCTGGGATGGTCGGCCACCGCCGCGAGGAGGGCGCGCTCGATCTCGTGCCCGGTGAGGTCGGCGGCGTGGAGGATCCGACGGCGGCTGTGGCCCGCTTCCCGCCCCAGCGCGAAGCTACCACGTTCGCGGGAGAATCGGACCCCCCAGTCCGCTAGCTCCCGCACGCGGTCCGGTCCCTCACGGACGAGCTCCTCGACCGCACGCGCGTGGCACAGGCCCGCCCCGGCCAGCAGCGTGTCACGCCGGTGGAGGGCCGGCGAGTCGTCGGGGGCGACCGCCGCCGCCACGCCGCCCTGGGCGTAATTCGTGTTGGTCTCCACCCTCCCCTTCTTGGTGAGCAGGAGGACTTCGGCTCCCTCGGCCGCCTTGAGCGCGAAGGTGAGGCCGGCGATGCCGCTGCCCACCACGAGCACGTCCGTCTCGAGGACCTCCACGTCGCTCATCCCGTTCCCCGTCGCTGATTGGGTGCGGCGCGCCTTCCGGCGCAGACCGCTTCGATGCGCTGACGAAGCTCGTCGACCCCCTCCTCCCACGTCAACCGCTCCTCCAGGCACCACAGGGGGAGCCCGGCTGGAAGGGCCGGTGACAGCCGGGCGAGGTCCTTCCCGGTGGTGACGACTCCGGCGCCCCGTGCCGCCTCCACGATCTCGCTGGCGAGCTCGTGCGAGAGCGCGCCGTGGTCGGGCAGGATGACTTCGAGCGCGGGGTCGAGTCCCGTCGCCCGCACGGCGGCCAGGAAGGCCTCGGGCTTCATGATCCCCGCCACGGCTACACGTGGTCCGGCCCCGGCGTCCGGCTCGCGCCCGTGCGCTGCGCGAGCCACTCGGCGCAGCTCGCCCGGCACGAGCGCGCACCGGGCGACCAGCGGCACGTCCGTGTGACGCCGGGCCCACGTCGCCAGCGCCCGCCCGGCGGCCGCTCCGGCGGAGCGACGCGTCACCACGATCGCGTCCGCACGACCGAGCGCGGACGGAGGCTCCCGAAAGGGGCCGGACGGGAGGAGGCGCCACGGAACGCGGCCCACCACGTCCGCGTCGAGCAGGACGAGGTCGAGGTCCCGCGCGAGCCGTCGGTGCTGGAAACCGTCATCGAGCACGGCCACGTCGGCCGATCGGGCGGCCTCCGCGACGGCCAGGCGTCGGTCGGGATGTCCGATCACCGGCCACCCCCGGCTCATCCGCCCGTGCAAGCCCAGCTCGTCGGGGAAGCCGCGAGTGACGACGGCCGGACGATGGCCCGCCGCCGTCACCATCCGCGCGACCTCCGCGGTGACCGGCGTCTTGCCGCTCCCGCCGACGGTCACGCCCCCGATCGAGATCGTCGGCAGGACCGGCTGGTGCGGCCACAGCAGCCCCACTTCGTACGCGAAGCTCCATGCGTGAGTCGCCGTTCCGTACAGGGCACCGGCCGCCCGGAGCCACGGTCCGGATCCCTCCCGCCATGCTCGCCGAGCGCGGCGTTCGGCCGCGCCGCGCACGTCGCGGCGCTCAGATCCCATGGTCCTGCGCGGACCCGGGGGCCGCACGGCCCGCGGCGATCAGGCACCGCTCGGAGAGGGCTTGCAGGGCCTCCTCGAGATGCCCGAGCGCATCCGTCGCCCGCGGGTCCAGCGCTTCCCCGTGAGCGACCCACACCCGCGTGCCCGGGGCCGGGACCAGAAACCGGTCCCAGCTCCGCAGTCTCCACCCGCGCTCGGCCGCGGCAGCCGCGGGCACGATCGGTACTCCGGCGGCTACGGCGGCCCGGACGGCGCCCGGGTCGGCCCGGCGTCGCGGGCCTCTGGGCCCGTCGGGCGTCAGCGCCAACGGCCGGCCTTCCCTCCCGGCCCGGACCAGCGCCCGGTAGGCGGCAGCGCCCCCGCGCGTCGAGGAGCCGCGCGCGACGTCGTAGCCGAGTCCGGTGAGGACACGGGCCAGGATCTCGCCGTCCCGGTGCCGGCTCACCAGGGCCACGGCTCCCTGGCCGCGGTGCAGGTACGCTAGAGGCAACAGCTGCTCGTGCCACAGGGCGTAGAGGGCCGGCCGCAGCGGCTGGGGCCCGCGCAGGGCCCGGCCGCTGGCCTCGTCCCGGAAGCGCCACGACCCGCACAGGAATCGGGCGAGGAGTCCCGCCGCCGGGGCCACCACGGTCGGCGAGAGCTTCACCGGCGATGCCCGTCCAGGAGCTCGAGAGCGGCCTCCGCCACGCGCGCCGAGCCGCCCGGCTCGCCCAGACGATCGCGGACCCTGGCGAGGCCGTCCACCATGCGGGTGCGCGCCTCGTTGTCCGGGTCGAGCAGGGGGAGGAGCGTCCGGGCCAGCCGGCCGGGCTCGGCCTCGTCCTGGACGAGCTCGGGCACCAGTCGCTTTCCCAGGACCAGGTTCACCAGCGCCAGGTGATCGACCGTCACCAGTCGCCGGGCGATCGCGAAGGTGAGCGGGTTCACGCGGTGTGCCACGACCATGGGCACGCCGGCGAGGGCGAGCTGGAGGGTGATCGTGCCGGACTTGGTGAGCGCCACCGTGGCCCGGTCCAGCACCTCCCCGGCCGGCAGGACGCTCCACGACTCCGCGGGCTCGAAGGCCTCGTCCGGCAGGTCGTGCGCACGTGCCACGAGGACCCTGAGTCCGGGAGCGTGGCGTACCATCCGGCCGGCCGTCTCCAGGAACAGGGGGAGCATCCGCCGCACTTCCTGGATCCGGGAGCCCGGAAACAGGCCCAGCGTCGGCGGATCCCCCCGGGGCCGGAGGCGCGGCGACGTCGCGCGTGGCCCGTCCAGGAGGGGATGGCCCACGAAGCGGGCCCGGACGCCGTAGCGCTCCAGGAAGTCCCTCTCAAAGGGCAACACCGTGCACACCAGGTCCGTGGCCTGGGCCAGGTGGCGGGTCCGGCCCGGCCGCCACGCCCACACCTGGGGAGCGATGTAGTAGAGCACGGGCAACCCACGGCGCCGGGCCCAGCCCGCCACCGGGACGTTGAAGCCGGGATAGTCGATCGGCAGGAAGAGGTCGACGCCCTCGCGCAGCAGGAAGCGGCGCACCCGTCGCCGCAAGCCGAGGAGCCGGGGGAGGCGCGTGAGCACCTCGGCCACGCCCATCACCGCCAGCAGGTCGAGGTCGGCGAGGAGCTCGACGCCCGCATCGGCCATGAGGCTGCCGCCCAGTCCGACCAGGCGCAGGTCCGGGGCCCGTGAGCGCAGCTCCCTTGCGAGGCGCGACCCGTGCTCATCTCCGGACACCTCCCCGGCGGAGAGGAAGATCGTCCGACGATGACGGGGGCCTCGGATCGAGGCCGAGGGCACGGCGCGGGCTATCCCAGGCTGCCGAGGTACAGGATCAGAAGCAGCACCAGGATGAGCAGGAGGACCAGGGTTCGGGTCCTGGGTCCCCGCCGCGTGGAGCCACCGAGCCTCTTCCTCTCTTCACGAAGCTTCCAGAGCGACATCGGCGAACCGTTCTATGGAACGACCGATTCGGAACGCCACCTCGAGGGCGGCGCGACCTTCCCGGGCCGAGACGACGGGCGAGCTCTCGCCGCGCACCGCCGCCAGAAAGGCCTCGAGCTCCAGGCGCAGGGGCTCCCGGCCATCACCCTGCAGGGGAATGCGCTCGACCAGGTCGGAGAGCGCGTGAAGCGGCACCTCGACCTCCCCTCCCTCCAGCGGACCGATCCCGGCACGCCTGCGGAGGAACTCTCCCCGGCCGGCTGCCAGGTCGAGCTTGAGATAGCCATCGGGCTGGAAGAGGCGCAGCACCCTGAGCCGCTCCTCGGACACCCGGCTCGCCGTGATCTCGGCCACGGTCCCGTTCTCGAACACGAGCCGGGCGTTGGCGATGTCCACCGAGCCGGTGAGCACGGGCGTGCCGACCGCGTGCAGGCTCTCGACCGGGGAGCGCACCAGGCCGAGGACGAGGTCGATGTCGTGGATCATCAGGTCCAGGACCACGTTGACGTCCGTGCCCCGTGGCTGGAACGGGGCCAGGCGCAGAGACTCGACGAAGCGCGCGCCGTGCAGGTAGGGCTCGCTGCTGCGGAGGGCTCCGTTGAAGCGCTCCACGTGGCCGACGGCGAGCCGCAGGTCGCGCTCTTCGGCGAGGGCGATCAGGTCGTCGGCCTCGTCGAGCGTCCGGGTGAGGGGCTTCTCCACCAGCACGTGTCGACCCGCGACCAGGGCCCGCCGGGCCACGTCGTGATGGAGGGCCGTCGGCACCGCCACCACCAGGGCCTGGACGTCGTCGAGCAGCGCGGTCAGGTCCGGGTAGCTTCGGACACCGAACCCTGCGGCGACGCGAGTGGCCCGCTCTCCGTCCACATCGTGCACGCCCGCGAGATGGGCCCCGTCGAGCTCGGACAGGATACGGGCATGCTCGCGCCCCAGGCGTCCGACGCCCACGACGCCCGCCCGTATCCGGGTCACGTGGTCACACCGCGTTCGCTGGTGCGGATGAAGGCGGTGAGCTCGGAGACCTCCTCGCCGAGCCTCCCCTCCGACGCGAGGGCTTCGAGCGCGTCGCCCATGTTGCGATTGGAGCGGAACAGCACTCTGTAAGCGTGGCGGAGCGACGCCAGCGTCTCCCGTCCGAATCCGCGTCGGCGCAGCCCCTCCGTGTTGATCCCATAGGCCGCGCAGGGGTTGCCCGCCACGGTCACGTAGGGAGCCACGTCCTGCGGTACCCGCGAGCCACCGCCCACGAAGGCGTGGCGGCCGATGCGGACGAACTGGTGGATCGCCGTCACGCCGCCCACGATGGCCCAGTCGCCGATCTCCACGTGGCCGCCCATGTTCACCGCGTTGGCCAGGATGACGTGATCCCCCAGGTGGCAATCGTGCGCCACGTGGGCGTACGCCATGATCAGACAGTCGTCGCCCACGCTGGTCCGCCCCGACGCCGCGGTACCACGGTTCAGGGTGGCGTACTCCCGGATCGTGGTACGACTCCCGACCTCGAGCACCGACGCCTCTCCGTCGTACTTCATGTCCTGGGGGTCGGTACCGAGCACGGCTCCCGCGTGGATGTGCGTGTCTTCCCCCACTCGCGTGTCGCGCTCGATGTAGGCGTGCGGTCCGATCCGCACGCGCTCGGCCAACCGCACGCCCGGACCGATCACGGCGTAGGGGCCCACCACCACCGACTCGGCGAGCTCGGCCTCCGGCGAGATGACGGCCGTGGAGTGCCGCGCGCCCGGCTCGATCCCCACGGGGGACTCCCTCATCGATCCATGACCCGTGCCATCATCTTGCCTTCGGCCACGACCTGTCCGTCCACCCGTCCGACGCCCTGCATGCGGCACACGCTGCCCCGGAACTGGACCATCTCGAGCTCGAACACGAGCTGATCACCCGGGACCACGGGCTTCCGCCACTTCACGTCGTCCAGCGACATGAAGTAGACCACCTTGTCCTCCGGGCTCTCGAACTCGTTCATGAGCAGGAGACCCCCGACCTGCGCCATCGCCTCGACGATGAGCACGCCGGGCATGACCGGGTGTCCGGGATAGTGTCCCTGGAAGAAGGGCTCGTTCATGGTGACGTTCTTGAGCCCCACGATGCGCTTGCCCGGCTCGAATTCGAGGATGCGGTCCACGAGAAGGAAGGGATATCGGTGGGGCATGTACTCGAGGATCTCGTTGATGTCGAGGACCGGGCCCGGCTCACGGGCTTTCTGGGCTTCCCGGGCAAGACGCCGGGCCAGGGCCACGTTGCCCTTGTGCCCGGGTCGCACCGCCAGCACGTGTCCCCGGATCCGCAGTCCGACCAGGGCCAGGTCTCCCACGAGGTCGATGAGCTTGTGCCGGACGAACTCGTCGGGGAACCGGAGTGTGGACTGTTCCGCCAATCCCTCGTCCGTCAGCACGATGGTGTTGGAGTAGCTGGCGCCCATCGCCAGGCCCCTCTTCTGGAGCGGCTCGCGCCAGGCCTCGAGTCCGAAGGTGCGCGCCGCGGCCACCTCGTCGCAGAACCCGTCGGCGTCGACGAGCGCCGAGGCGAACTGCCGGCCGATCGAAGGATGGTCGAATACGATCTCGGCCGAGACTCGGAACCCGTCGTACGGGACCACCGCGTAACGGGAGTCGTCCTCGACGACGAGGATCGGGCTCTCGACCACCAGCGCCCGCGACGTCGCTTCGAGCTCCACGAGGCCGATCTCGCGGATCGCCTCGCACCACGGATTGGAGCTTCCGTCCAGCGCCGGAGGCTCGGGGCCGTCCAGGACGATCTCGGCGTCGTCCACCCGGAGCGCGGCGAGCGCGGCGAGCACGTGCTCGACGGTCCGCACCGTACACTCGCCCTCGCCTAGGACCGTCTCCCACTCCACGCCCGTCACGGAGGTGACGGTGGCCTGGAGGTCCGGACAGCCCTCCAGGTCCCTGCGTCTGAACACGAAGCCCGTGTCGGCGGCGGCGGGCCGGAGCTCGGCTCGCACCCGGTCGCCGCTGTGAAGGCCGGTCCCTTCCCTCACCACCGGGCCCGCCAGGGTCCTCTGAGGACCGTTCTCGGCCAGGCTCACGAATGTGCTCACGCGTCCTCCGCCTCCTTCGAGTCCGCGCCGTGGCCCTCTCCGAGTCTGCGCATTCGATGCAGGAGGTCGGGAAGCCGGAAGAGCGCCGCGCTCGCCCGCATGGCTTCGTGGTGGGGGCGAGCGGGGTAGCCGGAGTACGTGGCGCCGGGCGGAACATCGCCGATCACGCCCGCCTGCGCCGCGATCCTCGCCCCGTCACCGATGGAGAGGTGTCCCGCGATGCCGGCCTGGCCGGCCAGCTGTACGCCCGTCCCGATCTCCACGCTGCCGGCCACGCCCACCTGCGCCACGATCATGCAGTTCTCTCCAATTCGGACGTTGTGTCCGATATGGACCAGGTTGTCGATCTTGGTCCCGGCGCCAATGACCGTGTCGCCGAGGGCGCCCCGGTCGACCGTGGTGTTGGCACCGATCTCGACGTCGTCCCCGACCAGGCATCGGCCCACCTGGGGGATCTTGACCGGACGGCCCCCGTCCACCCCGAATCCATAGCCCTCGGTGCCCAGCCGCGCTCCCGGGTGGACGTGGACGCGATCCCCCATGCGAACGGCCCCGAGAACCGAGCATCCCTGTCCCAGTCGGCATGCCTCACCGATCACCGCCCCGGCACCGACGTGCACGTGGGCTTCGACGACGGTGTCGCGTCCCACGTGGCAGCCCGCCTCGAGGACGGCGTGGGGATCGATCCTCACGCCCTCGCCGAGCTCCACGCCACGGCCGAGGACGGCCGTCGCATGCACGCCGGGGACGGACGCGGACTCCACGCGATCGGGAAAGAACAGCGGCAAGAGCCGCCCGAGGGCGACGTGGGGGTCTCGGACGCGGATCAGGGTCGCCGACGTCGCTCCGTCGGTGGTCATGTCGTCCGGGACGAGGACCGCCGTGGGACGGCTGGAAGCCAGGGCGCGCTGGTAGCGCCGGTCGCTCACGAAGGTGAGGTCGCCGGGGCCCGCCTCGTCGACGGGCGCGATACCCGTGACGGCCGCGGAGGGATCTCCCTCCACTCGACCGTCGACCCGGGCGGCCAGCTCCCCGACCGTGTATCGGCTCACAGGGTCCTCCGGAGCCGGGCTGCTCGGCGGTCCTTCATCCAGCCGGACCGGATCGGGACGCGGCCGCCTTCAGCGCCCGCCGCTCCCGCCCGACGCGGCCGAGTCGCCCGCCGCACTGTCTCCGCTGGCCTTCAGTCGCTGAATCACCATGTTCGTAATATCCAGCTTCGGATCGGCGGCCAGGAGCCCGGAGCCGGCCGCGTCGAACACCATGGTGTAACCCCGCTCCTTCCGGATCTGCTCGATGACGCCCCGCACCTTGTTCAGGATGGGCTGCAGGAGCTCCTGCTGACGCTGGGAGGCTTGCTGCTCGAGCTGCTGGGTGCGCTGTTGAAGCTGCTGCCGCTTCTGCTGGATCTCCTGCTGTTTTCTCGTCTTGGCCGCGTCGCTCAGCATGGCTTCCTGGCGCTGATAGGCCTGCTCGAGCGAGTCGACCTGGGCGGCCAGAGACTGCACCTCCGAGCGATACGTTCCGAGCTCCTGATTCCACTGCTGCTGTGCCTTGCCCGCGCCCGGCGTGGCCTGCAGGAGCTGCTGGGAGTTGATATAGACGAACTGGGTCCCCGGAGGCGGTGCCGAGGAGGAATCCTTCCCGGGGGCACCGGACTGCGCCGCGAGCGGAGCGACGGTGACCAGGGCGAGGGTCAGCGCCAGGGCCGGTCCACGATGCATCGCTTCCATGAACGTACTCCTCAGGTCGTCGGGTTCGGGTTCAGAAGATGCGGCCGAACTTGAAATGCAGCTTCCAGCCCGGATTCGGCCGTCCGAGCACGTCGCGTCGATCGAAGCCGTAGGCGTAGTCGATCCCGAGCGGTCCGAAGGGCGTCACGAGGCTCACTCCCACGCCCGCTCCCACCAGAAGGTCGGTCGGGTTGATGTCCGCGGCGGACTTCCACACGTTGCCCGCGTCCACGAAGGCATCGGCGAACAGGCTCCCGGACAGCTTGACGCCGAACTGTGCCGTGCTGCCGAAGAACGACTCGCCGGCCCGGTCGATGGTCGGGAAGGACGCAGAGTTCTGGGGCACGTGGCCGTAGGGTGTGACGGTGCCCTCCGAGTAGCCGCGCAGCTGCTCGCCGACCTGCACCCCTCCCATCAGGAAGCGCTCCCGGAAGAAGGGGTTGTTGCCGAGGATCACCCCGCCCCGGAAGGTGAGGCCGGCCGTGAACTGGATCGGCTGAGAGTTGAGCCCGCCACCGATCGCCGCGACCGGCACGAACCAGGAGCTCTCCACCGTATACTTGCCGTACCGGCCAGCGCCCCCGAGGGGCCCGCCGGTGAACGCGGCGTCGATCTCGTTGCGGCTGCCCGCCACCGGGAACAGCCCCCCCTGACGGGTATCCCGCACCAGCCGAAGGCTGACCGTGCTGCGAGTACCGTTGAGCAGGATGTTCGCTTGCTGTGGCGTCAGTCCCACGAGCTGCAGGTCCCGGGTCTCGTCCCGGAACAGCGAATAGCCCGCGAACAGGCGCGTGCCCCGGAGTCCGAATACCGGAAGGCCGACCTCGAGCGAACCGCCGGTCTGGCGACGCTGGCCCAGGTTGTAGGTCGTGTAGATGTCCCGCGAATGGCGCAGCTGGACGGAAGCCGAATACCGGGATCCCATCACGGATGGATCCTGGTAGCCGAGCTCGATATCCTGCGTGCGCCCGCCGAACAGCCAGCGGAAGTGCCCGCTCTTGGCCTCCCCGAACAAATTCGGCTGGTCGTAGCCGATGAAGCCGGCCAGGCCGGTGACCGCCGACGCCGATGCTCCGAAGTTCAGGTTCCCGGTCTGCTTCTCCTTGACCTTGAGCGTGATGTCGACGTCTCCGTTGTCCAGCGGCTGGATGTTCACGGCCTGCTGGGGCGGAAGCGCCTCGAAGAACCCCATCGACTGGATGTTCTTGACGCTCTGGATCAGCCGTTCCTGAGAGTAGATGTCTCCCGGGAGCAGGCCGAGCTGCTGCCGGATGACGTAGTCGTGCGTGTAGGTGTTGCCGGTGATCGTCACCTTGTGCACGTAGGCCGGCTCGCCCTCGGTGATGTTCCACACCGCCTTCACCAGATGGGCCCCTCCTGACCTGGACGGGGGAATCCGTTGCACCGAAGGCTGCACTTCGGCACGCAGGTAGCCCGCGTTCCGGTACAGGTCTCCGATCTTGCCGGTAGCGTCGTCGAAGGCGCTCTGATCGAACGGCGGCAGCTCGTCCCTGGGCAGGCTGTCGAGTGGCGCGGCGTCGGCCGGCCGGAAGCGGCTCATGAGCGCCCCGGTCGGGAAGCGCCGGTTGCCATGCACGTCGAACTCGGCCAGGCGGTACTGCGGACCCTCGTCCACCTTGACGACGATGCGGCCCTTGCCTGTACGTGGGTCCACGAGGACCGTGTCGCCCGCGACGCTCATGTCGATGTAGCCGTGCTCGGCATAGAACGCCGGGAGACGCTCGCGCAGGTCCTTCTCGAACTCATCGTGGCGGAACTCGCCCGTGTGCAGCCACAGGAAGCCCTCCTGCCCGGTCGACATCGCGCTCCGCAGCTGCGCGTCGCTGAAGGAGGAATCGCCCTCGAAGGAGATGCTCGTGATGGCCAGCCGGGGACCCTCATCCACCCTGAACACGAGCCGATAGCCGCCCGGCGCAACGACCATGGCCGTATCGATGCGGGGCCGCGGGAAGCCCGCCTTGGAGAGGAGATGACCGAGCATCTCCTCGGCACGCGAGATCCTTGCCGGGTCCAGCGGCTCGCCGTTCACGAGACCGGCGGTGTCGCGGACCGTGCCGGGGGACACGTGCTGCAGGCCCTCGAAGGCGTATTCGGCCACCACCGGACGCTCCACGACCTCGATGAAGAAGATGGCCGGGCTCCCCGGGGTCACGCTGATCGAGACGTTGGCGAACTGCCCCGAGGCGTACAGGCGATGGATCGCGCTCTGGATGGTGGGAAAGGAGACCGACTCGCCCTTGCGAAGGTGGCTGAGCTCGATGACCCGGGTGTCGCTGACCCGGTGGTTCCCACGGACGACGATGCTGTCGACGACGACGTTGCTCGCCGCCGTGTCCTGCTGAGCGAAGAGGCTCCGGGGCGCTCCGGCCAGGGCTGCGACCGCGAGGATCGCGACTAGGAGCCGCCGGATCACGTGGCCGATGATGGGGACGCGGCCCGGAACGCCAGCGACTCCGGGTCCTCCTCCGAGACCTCGACCTGGATGTCATCTCCAGGGGCGAACTCGGCCATGAGGATCTTCTCCGAGAGCGGATCCTCGATGTAGCGCTGGATGGTCCGTTTCAACGGCCGCGCGCCGAACTTTTCGTCGTAGCCCTGATCGACCAGGAAGCGCACCGCTTCGTCGGTCAGCTTCAGCGTGAGCTTCTCCTCGGCCAGCCGCTTCTCGACGTCGCGGAGCTGGATGTAGACGATCTTGCCGATCTGCTCGCGGTCCAGCGGATGAAACACGATCACGTCGTCGAGCCGGTTGAGGAACTCGGGGGCGAAGGTACGCTCGATCTCCTCCTGCACCCGCTCCTTGATGCGCTCGTACCCCATTCCCTCCTCGGCGTGGAAGCCGAGCGTGGTGGTGGACGTGATGTCCCGGGCCCCGACGTTCGAGGTCATGATGATGACCGTGTTCTTGAAGTCGATGACCCGGCCGTAGTTGTCCGTGAGCTGCCCGTCGTCGAGCACCTGGAGGAGGATGTTGAACACGTCCGGGTGCGCCTTCTCGATCTCGTCGAGCAGCACCACGCTGTAGGGACGGCGACGCACGGACTTGGTGAGCACGCCGCTGTCCTCGTAGCCCACGTAACCCGGGGGAGCCCCGATGAGGCGGCTGACCGAGAACTTCTCCATGTACTCGGACATGTCCACCCGGATGAGCGCCTGCTCGTCGGCGAACAGGAAGCGCGCGAGCGCGCGCGCCAGTTCCGTCTTCCCCACGCCCGTGGGACCGCAGAACACGAAGCTCCCGATCGGGCGGCGCGGATCCTTGAGGCCGGCCCGGCTGCGACGGATGGCACGGCTGATGGCGTCGATGGCCTCGTGCTGGCCCACCACCGTCTCGTGCAGCTCCTCCTCCATGCGCAGCAGCCGCTCGGTCTCCGTTTCGCGCAGTCGCATGACGGGAATTCCGGTCCACCGCGAGACGATGAACGCGATGTCCTCCTCGTCGACGACCGGCCGATGCTCCCGCCGCTGCTTCTCCCACTCCTCGCGGCGTCGCTTGATCTCCTCCTGGATCTCCTTCTCGCGGTCCCGTAGCTCGGCGGCTCGCTCGAAGTCCTGGTCCCGGATCGCTTCGTCCTTGCGATCGGCCAGTGCGTCGACCTCCTCCTGGAGCTGCTGCACCTCGGGAGGCGGCACCTGCGCCCCGAGTCGCGCGCGCGCTCCCGCCTCGTCGACCACGTCGATGGCCTTGTCGGGCAGGAACCTGTCGGTGATGTAGCGCTCCGACAGTCGGCTCGAAGCCACCAGCGACTCGTCCGGGATCACCACCCGGTGGTGCTCCTCGTAATGCTTCCTGAGCCCCTTGAGGATCTCGATCGTCTCCTCGACCGTGGGCGCCTCGACGATCACGGTCTGGAATCGCCGCTCGAGCGCGCCGTCCTTCTCTATGTGCTTGCGATACTCGTTCAGGGTCGAGGCGCCCACGCACTGGAGCTCTCCCCTCGCCAGGGCGGGCTTGAGCATGTTGGACGCGTCGATCGCTCCCTCGGCGGCTCCGGCGCCGACCAGTGTGTGGAGCTCGTCAATGAACAGGATGATCCCGTCGTTCTGGGAGATCTCGTTCACGATGGCCTTGAGGCGCTCCTCGAACTGCCCGCGGTACTTGGTACCCGCGATCACGGCGGCCATATCGAGCGCGAGGACCCTGTGGTCTTTGAGGCTGTCCGGAACGTCACCTCGCACGATGCGCTGGGCGAGGCCCTCCACGATGGCCGTCTTCCCGACGCCCGGCTCCCCGATGAGCACGGGGTTGTTCTTCTTTCGCCGGGAGAGGACCTCCATCACCCGCTCGATCTCGCCTTCGCGACCGATGGTCGGGTCGAGCTTGCCCTCGTCTGCGAGCTGCGTCAGGTCGCGGCAGAAGTGGTCCAGCGCCGGCGTCTTGGACTTCTTCTCCCCCTTGGAGGGATTGGCGCCCGACGACGGACTGCTGGAGCCTGAGCTGGGCATCTCGGTACCGAGGAGCTTAAGAGTTTCGGAGCGCGCGTCTTCGAGCCCGATGCCGAGTTCGCCCAGCACCTTCGCCGCCAGCCCCTTCTCCTCCCGGAGGAGGCCGAGCAGCAGGTGCTCGGTCCCGACGTAGCTGTGGTTGAGCTCGCGGGCCTCGGCCATGGCGTACTCGAGGACCTTCTTGGCTCTCGACGTATAGGGAAGCTCCCCGATCGTGGCCGTCGACTTGCCCTTGCGCACGTGCTGCTCGACCAGCCGCTGGATCTCGTCGAGGTCCGCGGCCAGGTTCGTGAGCACGGCCGCGGCCACGCCCTCCCCCTCGCGGATGAGTCCCAGGAGGACGTGCTCGGTCCCGACGTAGTCGTGCTGCAGGCGGATGGCCTCCTCCCTCGCCATGGCGAGAACCTTCCGCACCCGGTCCGTGAAATTGTAGTTCATGCGGGCCTCAGCAAGGGAAGTGTCGAGCCGACCGCCTCACCGCTCATCGTCGCCATCCGACCCCCCCGGAAGGTCCAGGTCCCGTCGGGGACCCGCACTCCGGGCGGCCTCCTCGTCCTCCGCCAGGGCCCTCCGGACGAACGCGGCCCGGTGCACGTCCGCGTCCGCGTCGTCGAGCGACCGACCCGCCATGCGCTCGAGGTGGGCGGTCTGGCCGAAGATCATGACCCTGTTGAGCGTCTCTACCCGAGGTGTTCGGAGAAGTTTCAGCGTGAGGCCCAGCCGCAGGCCCGAGATCAGGTTCATCATCTCGTCGAACGGCAGGGTGTAGGCGCGGCTTAGGATGCCGTAGGCACGCCCCACCTTGTCCTCGAGCACTGTCGGGGCCTCGCGGAGCAGGATGGCCCGGGCCTGCTTCTCGTACTGAATCACCTGGCCCACGATCCGCGCCAGATGGTCGATGAGCTCCTCCTCCGTCTTCCCCAGCGTGGTCTGGTTGGAGATCTGGAAGAAATTCCCCACGACCTCGGAGCCTTCGCCGTACAGTCCCCGGTAGGTCAGGCCCACCTGCGAAATGCCCTGCAGGACCTTGCGGATCTCCTTGGTGAGGACGAGACCGGGCAGGTGGATGAGAACGGACGCCCGCAGTCCCGTGCCTACGTTGGTCGGACAGGAAGTGAGGAACCCGAACTCGTGATGGAAGGCGTACGGCAGAGTTCCCCCGAGCTCCTGGTCCAGGCGGTCCACCTCCTGCCAGGCCTGCACGAGCTGCAGGCCGTTGAGCAGCGTCTGGAGCCGGAGGTGGTCCTCCTCGTTGATCATGAGGCCGAGGGCGCGCCGGCCCTCGAGGACGAGCGCCGCGCCGGGCGGTGCGTCCTCGTCGGGATTGCCGATGAGGTCGCGACTCACCAGGTGCCGCTCCAGCAGGAGACGGCGCTGACCGGAGTCGAGGTTCTCCATCTCGAGCAGGTCGGGCTCGACCAGGCTCGTTCCGCCCTCGATCGCGCTCCGCACCCGGGCGAGCACCCGGCGGCGGTCATCCACGCCCGCCCGGATCGAGAAGGGAAACCCCTGGAGGTTGCGGGCAAGACGAACGCGCGTCGAGAGCACGACCTCGTGATCGGGCCCGCCGCCGGCCAGCCAGTCGGTGCCTCGATCCCGAACCGCGTCGGCGCGTTCCATCACTCCACCGACTCCAGTTCGCGGATACGGTCCCGAAGGTCCGCGGCCGTCTCGAAGTCCTCGAGCTCGATGGCCCGCTCGAGTCGCCGGCGCAGGGTGCCGATCCTGGCGTCGGCGTCCACTCCGACGTCCTCCTCCGCCGCGCCGAGATAGAGCTTGCCGACGTGCTGCGTGGATCCGTGGATGCGGCGGAGGAGCGCACGCAGCTTGGGCTCGAAGTGGGCCCAACACTGGGAGCAGCCGAGGCGACCCGTGCGCCGGAAGTCCGCCGCGGTCGTGCCGCAGTAAGGACACGCCTCCGCCTCGACGGACAGGGCCGAGTCGGAGGTGCCCTTCTCCATCTGGGCGAGGAAGTCCGTCAGGGGCGCCGAGCCCAGGCCCACCTGCGTCGGCACGCCCTTCTCTCCGGCGCACTCGCTGCACAGATGCAGCGTGGTGAGCTCACTGTCCACGATCTGCGTGAGGTGGATCTCCGCCTCGCGCTCGCCGCAGTTGTCGCAGCGCATGCCGTCTCCGCTCCAGGACCCGCTCCGGGGGATGGGTCCGAGCGATCTCGCCCAACCTCATCGACTCCCGCCCGTTGATACGCGGGCGCGGCCCCGCGGATCCGCCCGTCCTCCCCCCCTCGACGCCGCCGGCAGTAAGGGGCCTCAGCCGCCGTCCCCGTCCACCGGGCGCAGCCTGCCATCCGCCAGCTCGAGCGTGTGGGACGCGCGCCCGGCGAGACGACGGTTGTGGGTCACCACCGCGAACGCACTCCCGTGCCGCTCGACGAGGCTGAACAGGAGATCGTGCAGGCGTTCGCTCGTGGACACGTCCAGGTTACCCGAGGGCTCATCGGCCAGCAAGAGCGGAGGTTCGTTGGCCAAAGCCCTGGCGACCGCCACGCGCTGCTGTTCCCCACCGGAGAGCTCGGCGGGACGGTGGCCCGTGCGCTCCTCGAGACCCACCTGGCCGAGCAGCTCGCGGGCGCGGTCCGCCGCGGCCGCGTGGCTGGTTCCTGCGATGAGCTGGGGGACCATGACGTTCTCGAGCGCCGTGAAGTCCCGCAGGAGGTGGTGGAACTGGAATACGAAACCCACGAACCGGTTCCGCAGCTCCGCCATCTCCTCGTCCGGCAGCCCCCCGATGGGTCGGCCCCGCAGGAGTATGGAGCCGGAGGTGGGTCGATCCAGACCCCCGAGCAGGTGGAGGAGGGTCGACTTGCCCGCCCCGCTGGGTCCGACGATCGCCACGGTCTCGCCGGGCGCGAGCGTCAGGTCGAGGCCCCGGAGCACGTGGATCTCGCGGTCTTCGACGTCGCTGAACGTCCTGTACAGGTCCCGGGCCTCGACGACGGCACCGGCCGTCTCCGCGGCCCGGCTTACAGGCCGCCCCGCCCCCTCACTCATGACGGATGGCCTCGACCGGCGTGAGCCGGGCCGCCTGGCGGGCCGGATACAGGGTGGCCAGGAAGGAGATGAGAAGCGACGCACCCAGGATGAGGCCCACGTCCCAGGGGGTGAGCTCGACCGGGAGGTGGTCCACGAAGTACACGTCGCCCGGCAGGGTGATGAACTGGTAGCGGGCCAGGAGCCACGCCAGGAGGCCGCCGAGGCTCCCTCCGAGTACCGTCCCCACCAGCCCGATGACCGTCCCCTGCATCATGAAGATGCGCTGGATGCCGCGGCCCGTGATCCCCATGGAGCGCAGGATACCGATTTCCCTCGTCTTGTCCGTGACCACCATGATGAGCGTCGAGACGATGTTGAACGCGGCCACCAGGACGATGAGGAGCAGGATCACCGCCATGGCCAGCTTCTCGAGCTTGAGGGCCGAGAACAGGGAGGCGTTCTGGTCCTGCCAGTCGTCGACCTTGTACGGGTAGTCCAGCTCCTTCTGCAGGCGAGCGGCGACCGCGTCGGCGTGCCACGGATCGACGACGTTGAACTCCACGCCCGTGACGGACGAGCCCATGCCGAGCAGGTTCTGCGCGGCCGAGAGGGAGGTGTAGGTGAACTTGGTGTCGTACTGGTACAGGCCCGTCTCGAAGATGCCCGTGACCTCGAAGCGCCGCAGCTGCGGCATGAACCCGGTCGCCGTGAGCTTGGCGTTCTGGAACGAGACCACCGTCACCAACTTGCCCGGGTACAGGCCGAGCCGGTCGGCCAGCCGGCTGCCGACGATGATCCCCGGGTGACCCGAGTCGGTCTTGCCGAACGGCATGGTGCCCGACACCAGGTGCTTGCTGAGCCCCGCGATCCGGGTCGCGGCCGAGTCCGACGGAACGCCCCGCAGGACCGCGCCCTCGCTGTAATCTCCGCCGGCGTTGAGGCCCACTTCCGTGTAGATAAAGGGCTCGGCGACGGTCACCGCGGGGTCCCGCCGCACTCGCTCCAGCACCTGCTGCCAGTCGTCCATGCGCACGTCCTCGCCTATCTGGAGCACGATGCCGTGCGGGTTGGAGCCCAGGATCTTGCGCTGCAGGTCGTGCTGCAGGCCGCTCATGACGCCGATGACGATCAGCAGGGCCATGACGCCGACCGTGACGCCACCGATGGCGATGAGCGTGATGAGCGACAGAAACCCGCGCCCCTTCCGGCTGGAAAGGTAGCGGCGCGCGACGAACCACTCGAGGCCATGGGAGCCTCGGGGCGCACGGCTCACGAGACGCTCACGCTTCCTCCCCCGGCCGCAGGATCGGGTAGAGGATCACCTCGCGGATGGCGTCCTGTCCCGCGGCGAGCATGACCAGACGATCGACCCCCATGCCCAGACCCCCCGTCGGCGGCAGGCCGTACTCCAGCGCGCGCAGGTAGTCCTCGTCGAAGCCCTGCGCCTCCTCGTCCCCGGCCTCGCGGCGAGCGGCCTGCTCCGCGAAGCGGCGCCACTGGTCCACAGGGTCGTTGAGCTCGCTGAAGGCGTTGACCAGCTCGTGTCCGCCGACCACGACCTCGAAGCGCTCCGCCAGCGTCGGGTCGCCGCGCTTGGGCTTGGCGAAGGGGCTCATCTCGATCGGGTAGTCGTACACGATGGTCGGCGCCACCAGCCCGGGTTCGACCTTCGCCGAAAACAGCGCGTCGACGAGCGCTGGCCGGCTCAGGGATGCGGCGTCCTCCCGGCCCGCCTCCCGCGCGGCCCGGCGGAGCTCGCCGTCGGAGGCCGAGGCGATGTCCACCCCGGCCTCCTCGAGCACCAGCTCCCGATAGGGGACGCGCCGCCACGGGGGCGTGAGGTCCACCTCGCGGCCCTCCCAGGACAGCCGGAGCGTCCCACACGCCTCCCCGAGGACCGTGGTCACCATCTCCTCCGTGAGCTCCATCATGGTCCGGTAGTCGGCCAGCGCCTGATAGAGCTCGAGCATGGTGAATTCGGGATTGTGGGTCCGGTCGATGCTCTCGTTTCGGAAGTCCTTTCCGATCTCGTAGACGCGCTCGAGGTTGCCGACCAGGAGACGCTTGAGGTAGAGCTCGTCGGCGATACGGAGGTAGAGCCTCGTGTCGAGGGCGTGGTGGTGCGTGGTGAAGGGGCGCGCCGCCGCGCCGCCGTACAGGGGCTGGAGGATGGGTGTCTCCACCTCGAGGAAGCCGCGCGCGTCCAGAAAGGCCCGCAGGCCCGAGACGATGCGCGTGCGGAGCGCGAACATCCGGCGAACCTCCGGATTCACGGCCAGGTCCGCATAGCGCTGCCGGTAGCGGGACTCCCGGTCGGAGAATCCGCCGTGCACGACCCTCTCTCCGTCCCCCGTGACCTCCTCCTTGCCGAGCGGCAGGGGCCGGAGCGTCTTGGCGAGGAGGACCAGCTCCTCGACCCGGACGGTGAGCTCCCCGGTTCGTGTCGTGAACAGCGCACCGGACACCCCGATCCAATCGCCCAGGTCCAGGAGGTCGAGCAGGGCCGCGTCGCGCTCGGACAGTACGTTCCGCTTGAAGTAGACCTGTAGCCTGCCGTCCCGGTCGCCCAGGTGCGCGAAGGCGCTGCCACCCAGGTCGCGGAGCGAGAGGATACGGCCCGCCACCCGCACCCGCATCTCCTCGTCGGGCGCTCCGGTCGACTGCGCTTGGTGCCGCTCCCGGGCGCCCCGCAAGCTGTCGGTGACCTCGAACCCGTACGCGAAGGGCTCGTACCCGGCCGCCTCCAGGGCGCGGAGCTTCTCGAATCGGTCGCGGACCGGCTTGGGGCGCTCGGGGGCCGAGTACCAGCACTCCGGGCACAGGCCGTCACGCGTCCGACCGACCTCGGCGCCGCACGAGGCGCAGAGTTCCCCGCCCGTCACCGGGGCTCGGCTCCCTGCTGCCTCAGGAAGCCCTCGATGAACGGGTCCAGGTCCCCGTCCAGCACGGCCTGCGCGTTGCCCGTCTCGACGTCGGTGCGGTGGTCCTTCACCATCGTGTAAGGCTGCAGCGTGTAGGAGCGGATCTGGTGGCCCCAGGCGATCTCCTTCTTGGTGTCCTCGAGCTCCTGGCGCTCCGCCTCCCGCTCCTCGACGGCCCGCTGGTAGAGGGCCGCCCGCAGCATCTTCATGGCCTGCGACTTGTTCTTGTGCTGGCTCCGCTCCTGCTGGCACGAGACGACGATCCCCGTAGGCAGGTGCGTGATGCGGACGGCCGAGCTCGTCTTGTTGACGTGCTGCCCTCCCGCCCCCGACGCCCGATAGGTGTCGATCCGCAGATCTTCCTCGTCGATCTCGACCTCGATGTCGTCTTCGACGACCGGGTACACGAACACGGAGGCAAAGGAGGTATGGCGGCGGCTGGCGGCGTCGAACGGAGAGATCCGGACGAGCCGGTGCACGCCCCGCTCGGCCATGAGGTAGCCGTACGCGTAGTCGCCCTTGATCTCGAGCGTGGCGGACTTGATCCCGGCTTCGTCCCCGGGCAGCAGGTCGACCACGTCCACGTCGAACCCCTTCCCTTCCGCCCACCGCGAGTACATGCGCAGCAGCATCTCCGCCCAGTCCTGGGACTCGGTGCCGCCCGCGCCCGGGTGGATGGTGAGGAGCGCATCCCGCCTGGCGTCGGGGTCGCGCAGCATGTTGCGGAACTCGAGACGGCCGAGACCCCGCTCGGTGCTCCCCGCCGCGGCGTCGAGCTCGGCGGCGAGCTCCTCGTCGGGCTCCTCCTCGAGCAGGGCGGCGAGCTCCAGGAGGTCGTCTACGCGCTCCGAGAGCTCCGTCCAGGGCTCGGTCCACTCCTTGAGGTCCTGGGAGCGCTCGATGATCTCGCGCGCGTGCTCGGGGTTGTCCCAGAAGCCGGGCTGCGCCATGCGCTCCTGCAGCTCCCGGACCTCCTTCAGCTTGGCCGGGATGTCAAAGGTACCCCCGTAGCTCGTCGAGCCGCCTGCGCTGCTCGACGAGCTTGTCGTGCTGCACCGCAACGTTCACCATCGCTCACTCATCCCATCCTGAAGTACGGTACGACGCGACGGGGCCCCCGAGGTGGGGGCCCCGTCGCCCGGCGAGTCTAGGCACGGCTCCGGCGACGGTCAACCCGCTGTGCCGAGCAGCTCGAAGTCGATCTTTCGGGCTTCCCGGTCCACCCGGGCCACCTGGACCCGCACCCGGTCGCCGAGTTGAAACCTGCGTCGGCGTCGCTGTCCGAGCAGGGCATGCTGCTCCTCGACGTACACGTAGTAGTCGTCCTCGAGGGTCGACACGTGCACGAGGCCATCCACGTGGAATTCGTCGAGGAGGACGAAGAGGCCGAACGCCGTCACGCCGCTGATGGTACCCTCGAACTCCCCTCCGAGGTGCCGCTCCATGAACTCGATCTTCTTGAGATCCACGGAGTCGCGCTCGGCCTCCACCGCTCGGCGCTCTCGCTCCGAACAGTGGCGGGCGATCTCCGAGAGCCGGTCGAGCTCGAGCTTCCGGGCGCTGGCGGGCTCCTCCAACCAGCGCCCCAGCTGCCGGTGCACGATCAGGTCGGGATAGCGGCGGATCGGCGAAGTGAAGTGAGCATACGCCCGGGACGCCAGCCCGAAGTGACCCAGGTTCTCCGGCGCGTAGCGCGCCTGCTTCATGCTCCTGAGGGTGGCCGTCGAGATGAGCTGCTCCTGGGGCGTGCCCTCCATGGCGTCCACCAGGCGAGCCAGGTCGCGCGGCTCGACTTGCCGGGCCGGAAGGTGGAAGCCGAAGGTCGAGGCGAGCTCCCGGAGCCGGCTCATCTTGTCCTCGTCCGGGGACTCGTGTACGCGGAACAGGACGGGCACCTCCTCGCGCAGCGCGAGCTCGGCGACGGTCTCGTTCGCGAGGATCATGAAATCCTCGATGAGCCGGTGCGCCTCCAGACGCAGCACGCGCTCGATATCCGTCGGCTCTCCGGCGGAGTCGAGGACGACGCGCGATTCCGGGAGGTCGAAGTCGATGCTGCCCCGTTCCGAGCGTGCCCGGCGGAGGGATCGGCTCACCGATCGGAGCCAATCGAGCGCCTGCTCGAGCTCCTCGTCGCACGTGCGATCCCCATCCATGATCGCCTGCGCGTCGTCGTAAGCCAGGCGATGGTCGCTGCGGATCACGCTGCGAACCAGCCGCGCCCCGCTGATCCGGGCGGGCTTGCGCAGGGTGAACAGGAGGGAGACGGCCAGCCGGTCCTTTCCGGGTACCAGCGAGCACAGGTCGCTCGAGAGGTCATGGGGCAGCATCGGCACGACCCGATCCACCAGGTACACGCTCGTGCCGCGCTCCAGGGCCTCCTCGTCGAGGACGGAGCCCGGGCGCACGTAGTGCGCGACGTCCGCGATATGCACGCCGACCTCGAGCAGGTCGTCCTCCAGCAGGCGGACCGAGAGGGCATCGTCGTGGTCGCGGGCGTCCGGCGGATCGATCGTGAAGGTGAGGATGTCGCGCAGGTCCTCACGCGCCGCGAGGTCCCGCTCGCCCAGCCCGCGCGCGGCGATGTCCTCCGCCTCCAGTTGGACCTCGGGCGGGAAGTCGAGCGGGAGCTGGTGGCCGTGAATGATGGCCAGAATGTCGACGCCCGGCGAATCCGGCGCCCCGAGCACGCGTACCACGTGGCCCACCGGGCTCGGCTCCTCGTCGCCCCAGTCGTCGATCGCCACGACCACCACGTCGCCGTCGCCCGCTTCGCCCTGCATGTCGGGCGGCACGAACACGTCCTTGCGCAGATCGGGCTCGCGGGCGCCGACGAACCCGTAGTTCTTCTTCGAACGGTAGGTGCCCACGATCTGCTTCCAGGCGCGCTCGTGGACCCGCAGGATGCGGCCGCGCGGGTTCCTGTGGGCCGGTCGGCTCTCGATCCGGGCCACCACCACGTCGCCTTCGACCGCCGAGCCGAGGTGGCGCTCCGGTATGAAAACGTCCTCCTCACCCTCCTTCTCGACCAGGACGAAACCGTCCCCTCCGCGCGTGATCTGCAGCCGGCCGATCACGAGGTTGATCTTCTCGGGAACCGCGTACCGGCCCTTGCGCTGCCGATACACGAGGCCGCGCTCCTCCAGGTTCTCGAGCGTGTCGCGGAACTCCTGATAGGCGTCGGAACCGACGCCCAGCTCGCGCGCCAGCTCCTTGGCCTTGAGGGGGTGGGACGCTTCCTCCCGGAGATGATACAGGATGCGGGTCTCGAGCTTGGATTCGGTCACGGATGCCCCTTCTCGGGAAGCCTGGCGGTGGATCGGATTCGATGGTACGGCGCGACGGGTGTCAGAACGACTCGGCCTCGTCGACCAGCATGATCGGAATATCGTCCTCGATGGCGTACCGGAGATGGCAGGCGTGACACAGCAGCGCCTCCTTCTCCCCTTCCTTCCTGTATTCCAGGTCGCCCTTGCACTTCGGGCACACCAGGATGTCCAGCAGCTCGTCGTCCAGCGGCATCGGTCGCTCTCCCTCCCGGTCTTCGGGTCAGTTCCTTCCGCTCCGCGGCGGTCCGTACCCGAGCCTCGCCAGCTTGTGCTTCTGGCGGCTCCAATGCGGCAGCACCTTGACCCTGAGGTCCAGGTACACGTGCCGCTCCAGGAACGCCTCGACCTTCCGCCGGGATTCGGTGCCGATAGCCCGGATCGTGCGGCCGCCCCGCCCGATCACAATTCCCTTCTGCGACTCTCGTTCCACGAGGAGATCGACCCCAATGTACAGGGGATCGTCATCCTCGCGGAACTCCCGCACACGGACCTCGGTCCCGTACGGAACCTCCTGGTCGAGCGTCTCGAAGCAGGTCTCCCGGATCAGCTCCTCCACGAAGAACCGCACGGGCTCGGCCGAAACCTCGTCCACGGGATACAGCGGCGGCGAGAGCGGAAGCCGTTCCAGGAGCGCCGTACGCAGTGCCTCGATGCCGGCACCCTCGGTCGCCGTGGTGGTCAGCACCGGGTCCCAACCGACCTGTCGCAGCTGTTCCGCCAACGCCTCCGACTCCGCGGGACTCACGCGGTCCACCTTGTTGAGGCACAACACGGAGGTCGGGCCGCCCGGCGGTCCCCGTTGCAGGGCGTCGTCCACGCTCGACTCGAAGCCGGCATCGACCACCCACAGGACGAGATCCGCATCGCGGCCCGCCCGTTCGGCATCGTCGCGCATGGCCTGTTGCAGGGCGTAGCGCGGCTCCATGAGTCCCGGCGTGTCGAGGAACACCGCCTGGTGTCCCTCCTCCGTCAGGATGGCGCTCACCCGTCGCCGCGTCGTCTGCGCCTTGGGCGTCACGATGCTGAGCTTGCGACCGACCAGGGCGTTCAGGATGGTGGACTTTCCCACGTTGGGCAGGCCGAGGAGCGCCACGAAGCCGGCACGGAACCCGGTCCCTTTCACGGCATCGTCCGCCGCGGGCGCATCCTCCCGGGCCTCAGGCAGCGACATGGACCCGGTTTCGGCCAGCTTGCTTGGCGGCGTACAGAGCCTGGTCGGCGCGCCCGACCAGCCCCTCGTAGTCCGTCGCGTTGGCCGGACAGGACGCGATGCCGGCACTCACCGTGAGCTGTCGGCCGGGCTGCACGTCCTCCCGGGGAAACGGGTGAGCGTGGATCCGAGCATGGAGGCGTTCGATCACCCCTCTGGACTCCGCACGGTCCGTGTTCACCAGGATGAGCCCGAACTCCTCGCCGCCGATCCGGGAGACCACGTCGCTGACCCGCATCTCCTCCAGCGAGACCTCGGCCAGCTGCCTCAGGACCTCGTCGCCGGCCAGATGGCCCAGCGTGTCGTTGTAGTTCTTGAAGTGGTCCACGTCGAGTATGGCCACCGAACAGACGCCTCCGTAACGATCGATCCGGGCCAGCTCCGAGCGGAGGAAGTCCTCGAAATAGCGTCGGTTGCGCAGCCCGGTGAGAGGATCGGTAAGCGCCAGCTCGGTCAGGCGCCGGCGCAGGTCACCCCGTTCACGTCGTTCCCGGCGGAGCCGCTGGAACACGACACCCGCGTAGACGTTGATGGCGAGGAAGACCCCGGCGCGCAGCGTTTCCTGCGCGAAGGACAGACGCAGCCCGGCGTGCGTCAGCTCGCGGAGGCCCAGGGCTCCCAGATAGCCCGCGGTCATCCCCGCCGACAGCACGACGACTTCCACCAGGCCCGCCAGCCCGGCCATGAACAGGAGGGCCACGAACCAGGCCATCAGCAGGAGATAGCGCGCTCCCGGAGCGATGTAGATGTACAGGGACAGCAGTCCGGCCGCGGTCGACATCGGCAACAGGAGATACCGGCGGTCGCCGGTGAGACGCTCGTCGAGGTCCAGGCTCGGGAGAAGCCAGAGGATGGTCTGGGCGCCCAGCGTGACGAGGAGGGCCGTGGTCCACGCGCCGAGGTCCACGGCCAGGAGGCCCACGCTCCGGAGTCCCAGCATCATTCCGAGAGCCAACAGCAGCCCTCCGGTGGCGAGAACGACACCGCGCTTCTTGATGCGGCGACGTTCCAGAGGACTCCTCTGGCTGTCCTGCGAGGCTTCGGGGCTCGAGCCCATGCGTGTCCGGCTCCCTCCGTGGCGGTGTTCCTTCCGGTGCCAAGCTAGCACCGCGCGCGCCGCGGACAAACCTCGGTCCGGTCCCCGTTCATCGCCGACGCTGGCCCGGACGGTCGGGCGCGCGGGAGGGTCTGGCGGGGGTGTAGACGTGCCGACGCCCCGCGGCTTTCCCTGGGGGGAAGTGCGGGGCGTGGGCGTCTTGTGAGGCCGGCGGCGACCTACTCTCCCGGGGCGTCTCCGCCCGAGTACCATCG
>Ga0209919_1000009_pt1 | contig 181138 bp, 170 predicted proteins | sample SalPon2A_C_D2_MG_FD_185721 | JGI IMG/M metagenome (GOLD analysis project Ga0209919, IMG submission 185721) | Soil microbial communities from South San Francisco under conditions of wetland restoration - Salt Pond MetaG R2A_C_D2_MG (SPAdes)... | ecosystem: Environmental > Terrestrial > Soil >... | reverse complement strand
CCTCGGCGATCCCCCACTTCGCCGGGAACAGGCTGTGGGGATCGTACTTCTGGTAGGCGATCATGTCGCGCACGGCGGCCAGCCCCAGCCCCACGATCGGCGGGTTCTCGGACGGGTACACGAGCTCGTAGATCTTCCCCGGCGTGAAGCCCGCCTGCATGAAGATGTGGGTCGAGTCGCCGACCACCCGGCCGTCCCCGGTCTCGCGGGCGAAGGCCCACGCCGAGCGCGGCACGAGCCTGCGGGGCGCGTTCCGGTCGTCGCGCACGGTGAGGTAGGCCTCGCGCGTGGCCGTGTCGGTCACCGGGTAGCCCACCTGGCTCCGGTGGCCGATCGACAGGGTGCGGGTCGGGTTCTCCACCACCCAGTCGCTCCGCACCCGGCCCCGGAGCGGCGAGCCGTCCGGGTTGGTGGCCCGGGGCACGTGGAGGCGGAGGAGGAGGGCGGGCTCGGGCGGCACGTCGAACTCCCACCCCACCCACACGATCGTATAGCCGCGGCGGAGGAGGAAGCCGTCCCCGAAGTCCCGCGCCCGGGACGGGTCCAGGCTGGAGGCGGCCCGGTCGAAGTAGGCGAGGGCCGCCTTCCCGCCCCGGTTCGAGACCTCGACCAGCGACACGCCGCTGCGGCGCGCCGGGTCGAGCGGCTGGAGCACCATGAAGTTGGCCCACGCCTCCACCTTCCCGTCCGCGTTCCGGGGGGCGAGCTCGAGGTCGGCGATGCGGGCGTCCGCCGGGTTGGCGGGGTCGAAGGTGAAGTACACCCGCCCCGCGATCTTCTCGTAGGCGCCGGCCTTCCCGAACGCCTTCCCGCCCAGGACCGTGTCGCGGCGGGTGACCACGACGCGGACCACCTTGGCCAGGGCGGGGGCCGGGGCCAGGAGCAGCCCGACTGCGGCCACGAGGCCAGCGGACGGGCGTCCGGCGCGGACCAGCCCGGCCGCCAGGCGAAGGTGGGCGGGGCGGGAGCGTGATCGGAGCATGGAGGAACCTCGCAGATGAGAGCGCGCTGTTACGCGGGTTCGAGGGAGCCTGACGGGGCGCGGCCGCCCGTAACCCGGATCGTCTCGGTCGGCATGTCGACCCCGGCGTCCCTCAGCGCCTCGAACACCCGTTCCCGCAGGTCGAAGCGCCGGGGCACGTGGCCGCGCTCGTCGTCGAGCCACGCCTGAAGCTGGATGCCGACGTTGAAGTCACCCAGTGTCGTTACCACGACGCGAGGCGCCGGCTCGGTGAGGAAGTCGGGATCGTCCTTCACGATCTCGAGGAGGATGGAGCGGACGCGGCTGAAGTCCTCGCCCGTTCCGACGCTCACGTCCACGTCCAGCCGCAGGTGCGGGAAGTTGGTGTAGGAGGCCACCGTGGTGTTCACGACGTCGCTGTTCGGGATGGCCAGGAGCTTTCCGTCCGGGGTCACGATCCTCGTCGAGCGCATCGTGATCCGGTCGACCGTGCCGTAGAAGCCCTTCACCTCCACCAGGTCTCCGATCACGAAGGGCCGGTCCCAGTAGATGAAGAAGCCGGAGATCAGGTTCGAGAGGGTCTCCCGGGCGGCCAGGCCCAGGGTGATGCCGGCCACCCCCAGGCTGGCCAGGAGGGACGTGGTGCCGATCCCGAGCTCGCTCAGGGCGGCCACGGCCCCGACGGTCAGCACCAGGAAGCGGACCACGGTATGGGCGAACTCGCGGCTGGTCTTGTCGAGCCGGGTCCGCCGCAGCCCGGGCCGTAGCAGCGCGTCCAGGAGCCGCCAGGCCACATAGTAGGCCAGGAAGGTGAGTCCGGCCGCGACCGCTCCGCTGACCAGTCGGGCCAGCTGCTCGCCCAGGACGCCGGGCGCGAAATTCTCCCCCAGGCGCGCCAGGATCCCTCGCAGGAACTCGTTCATCGCGTGGTTCCTCCGTAACCGGAGTGCACGTCGCGGGACGTGCGCGCCTCAGGCTCGACCCGTGCGGATCCGCCTAGCGGCCGCCTCCGCCCTCACCGATCTCGCCTCCGCCCTCGCCGCCCTCGCCCCGCTCGCGGGGTGGGAGCCGGCGCTCGAACCGGGGGCCCGTCCGGCGGAGCGGCTCCATCCTCCAGAAAGCGATGCCGCCGGCCTGGTGCTCGACTTCGACGCTGGCCACCCGCTTCTTCCCGTCCAGGTCGATGACGTCCACGGTGCTGCGGACGGCGCCTACCGCCTCGTTGGTGACGAAGGCGTAGCGGGAGTCGGGCGAGACGACCACGCCGTGGGGCAGGGGGCGGCTCGTGGCGATCCGGGCGGCCTCCGTACCGTCGCGGAGGTCGACCGCGCTCACCGCCTGCTCGCCCTTGTCGGTGGCCAGCAGGTACCGGCCGTTGCGCGTCACGGCCAGGTTGTAGGGCGCCTTGCCCACCTGGAAGCGCCGCGCCACGGTCCACGTGGCCAGGTCGACATCCAGCACCTCCGAGGCCCCGTTGCAGGCCACGTACACGTGCTTCCCGTCCACCGACGGCTGCGCCCACGTGGGCTTGCAGGGGTCGCCGCCCGTGGCCGACACGTGCAGGGTGCGGCTCACCCGCGCGGGCTGGACCGTCATGTCCACGAGCTCGTCGCTCCCCACGCACGCCGAATAGGCGTGCTCGCCGGCGGGGTCGACGCGGACGCCGTGCGGCTTCACGCAGGTCGTGACCCGCCCGGTCTCGGTCAGCACCGGGTCGGTCTCCACCACGGAGATCGAGGAGGGGACCGGGTCGCCGTGCAGGTCGAAGTTGGTCACGAACGCCATCGTGCCGTCGGGCGTCAGCCCGATCGTGGCCGGGAACAGGCCGAGCTGGACGCTATCGACCAGGACGTCGGACCCGGTGCGGTACTTCCACAGGCGTCCCCACGGGGTGCCGTGCGCCGTGGTCAGGTACCAGTAGCGCCCGTCCTCCGAGATCGACAGGCCGTGCGGGCCGTCCAGGTCGGCCGGCATGATCCCCACCGGGATCGACTTGTCGACCACGATGCTGTCCTGGTCGAATCGCACCCGGCTCACCACGTCGGAGGCCTCGTCGGCCACGTACACCCAGTAGCGGAAGCCGACGTCGCGCTGCAAGCGTTCCATTCGCTCTCCGCGTCCGCGCTCGCCCGCCTCGCCACGCTCGCCTCCCTCGCCGCCTCCGCCGTACGGTCCCGCCGACGCGCAGGCCGCCATGAGCGCCACCAGCAGGACCAGCACGAGACGGCGTGCCCGCCCGGGGACCCCGGGGGGTCGGTTCCGTGGCGGAACGGGTGCTTCGGACATCGCTCCATCCTCCTCGACGTGGATCGCCGCCGGACGCCCGGCGGCACGCGCGAAACACGGGCCAATATAGGCGGTACGCATTGCTACCGCCGGGGCTCCGGGTTACCCTGATGGGGACGCCCCGAGCGCCCGCTGGCCGCCGCCTCCGCGTCCGCTGGCCGGCCGCGGGCGAAGCCCCCCGACCGGTGAAACCGCCGATGGACGCGCGACGTAGAGACGATCCCGGGGCAACGTAGAGCGAGACATGGGTGTGGCGGACCTCATCATGCTGATCACGTTCTTCGCCGTGCTCCTGCCCCTGGGGCGCGCGTTGGTGCGTCGGCTGGAGGACCGCCCGCGTCGCGTGGAGAGTGACGAGCCGCACGAGACGCTGCCCTCCGGCACGTCGAGCGCGGACATCGAAGGCCTCCGCCGCCAGATGGCGGAGCTGACGGACCGGGTGGAGCGGATGGCCGAGGAGCAGGACTTCCTGGTACGGCTGCTGGAGGAGCGCCCCGCGCTCCAGGCGCCGAAGCCGGAGGGCGAAAGGAGCTCGGGATCATGATCAGCCGCGAAGACATCGAGAGCTACCTCATCCGAACCGACCTCGACTACGAGGAGATCGGGGAGGGCATGTGGCTCGTGCGACCGGAAGGAGAGGCGGAAACCGGCGGCCCCGCCATCGTGGCGAGCTACTTGCCTCCGGTGCTCCTCCTGCGGACTGTCATCCGCGAGGTGCCGGAAGGCGACAGCGCCCAGCTCCGGATCTACAGGCGTCTGCTCGAGCTGAACGCCTCGGACCTCGTTCACGGCGCCTACGGACTGGAGGACGGAGAGATCGTGCTGGCCGACACGCTGGAGCTCGAAAACCTCGACTTCACGGAGTTCCGGGCCTCGCTGGAGAGTCTGGCGCTGGCGGTCACGAGTCATCTGAAGGAACTGTCGACGGACTGATCATGGGAATCTTAGAGAGACTCTCACGGCTGCTCCGCTCCAACATCAACGACCTCATCGCCCGGGCCGAGAACCCGGAGAAGATGCTGACGCAGATCCTCGAGGACATGCGTCGGCAGCTGGCCCAGGCCAAGCAGGAGGTCGCGGTCGCCATCGCCGACGAGCGCAAGCTCAGGGCGACCTGGGAGGAGGAGCGAGGGCAGGCGGACGAATGGGAGCGCCGGGCACGCCTGGCGGTCAAGGAGAGCCGGGACGACCTGGCGCGCCAGGCCCTCACGCGGGGCCAGGAGCACGCCGACCACGCCCGGGAGCTCCAGGAGCAGTGGCAGCGGCATCGCCAGGAGACCGACCGACTCAAGGACTCCCTGCGACAGCTCAACGCCAAGATCGAGGAGGCCAAGCGCAAGAAGAACCTCCTCATCGCCAAGCAGAAGCGCGCCCAGGCGCAGAAGCGCATCCAGGACACGATCGCGGGGCTCGAGGATCGGAGTGCGTTCCGGGCGTTCGACCGCATGAGCGAGGAGATCGAGGCGTCCGAGCGCCGGGCGATCGCCGCCGCCGAGGTGGACGACGAGCTTTCGGGCGACACGCTCGAGCAGCAGTTCGTCGGGCTCGAGGCCGGGGGCGACCGGGATGTGGAGGCCCGCCTCTCGGCGCTCAAGAAGGAGATGGGGCTCCTGCCGGCCGCCGACGACCCGGCGCCGCGGGCCCTGGGCTCCGGCAAGGCCGACGTGAAGGACGCGGAGATCATCGAGGAGGACAGCGACGACCTCTCCGGATCCGACGGCCACGGTAGCTGAACCGGGGGAGGCCGCCATGGACGCGCGGAGCGTCCGGGGACGGGTGCGCCTCCTGGTCACGGCCGTCGTCCTCGTCCTCCTGCTGCTGTTCGTCTATAGCGTCGCCGACCTCCTCATCCTCCTCTTCCTGTCCGTGCTGTTCTCGATCTACCTGGGGACGGTCACCGACTGGTTCCAGCGACGCCTGAGGCTCCCGCGCCCGGTGGGCATCGTGGTCAGCGTCCTGGCCACGCTCCTGTTCATCGGCGGGATCGGAGTCCTCCTTGCGCCGCCCCTCACGGCGCAGGCCACCCAGCTGGTGACGGCCCTCCCGCGCCAGCTCGCGCAGTGGGAGCGCTCGCTGTCGGGCCTCCAGGACAAGTATCCGTTCCTGGGCGAGCTGTTCGGCACCGGACCCCAGGGAGGGAGCTACTTCGGCTCCCTCTTCCGCCAGATCGGGCAGTACGTCACGGGCGCCGTGCCGTACCTGTTCAACGGGATCTGGTTCTTCGTGCACGTCGTCAGCCTGGTGGCCATCAGCATCTACCTCACGACCCGGCCCGGCCTGTACCGGGGGGAGGTGTTGCAGCTGATCCCGCCGCGCCACCGGGACGCCGCCGCCGACATCGTGGACGAGATGGGCACCACCCTGCGCTCGTGGCTGGGGGGGCAGCTTCTGGCCATGTTCGTGCTCGGCTCGCTGACCTGGGTGGGCCTCCAGTTCCTGGGCGTGCCCTTCGCGCTCGCGTTCGGCGTGTTCGCCGGCCTCGTGGCCATCGTCCCCTTCTTCGGCACCCTGTTCTCCACCGTGCTGCCGGCGCTCTTCGTTCTCCCGGACAACGGCATCGTGTTCGCCCTCGTGGTGGCCAGCGTGGGGGCCGGGGTGCACCTGCTCGAGGCCAACGTGGTGAGCCCGCTCATCTTCGAAGAGCGGGTCGAGCTCCCGCCGGCGTGGACCCTGCTGGCCCTCCTCATCCTGGCCAAGCTGCTGGGCGCCATCGGCCTGCTGGTGGCCGTGCCGGTGCTGGCCTGCGTGCGCGTCCTGATCCACCGGATCTACATCGAGCGCATCCTGGAGGGCGGCCGCTACCTGCCGCGCCGCGGCGGCCATCGGATCACCCTGCGCCTCCCGGGCACGGACGACTTCGTCCTGGCATCGGCCGGGCGCGGGCGCTCCGTGCCCGACCTGGTCGAGGCGCTGGAGGGGAAGCGCCGCGACGCGAGGAATGCCGGGGAGTGAGCCCCCTCACCTTCGCCGTGCTGGCCGAGGGGCGCTTCGGGCTCGTCGGGTCGAAGACGGCCGCCTCCGCGATCCGGTACATGCCGGAGCGCGTGACGGCCGTGCTGGACTCCGAGCATGCGGGCGGCACGGCCGCCGAGGTGCTGGGCTTCGGCGCCGGGATCCCCGTGGTGGCGAATCTGGAGGAAGCGCTCGTCGGCGCGGTCCCGCCGGACGCCCTCCTCATCGGCGTGGCGCCGCAGGGCGGCGCGCTCCCGGACGCCTGGCGGCCCGTCCTGCGCGCGGCGATCGAGGGAGGACTCGAGGTGTGGAGCGGCCTGCACAGCTTCCTGGCCGAAGACCCCGAGCTGGCGGGCCTGGCGGAAGCACGCGGCGTCCGCCTGGTGGACCTGCGGCGATCCCCGCCGGGGCTCCCGGTCGCCACGGGACGCGGGGCCGGCGTCGACGCTCTCCGCGTGCTGACGGTCGGCACCGACTGCAACGTCGGGAAGATGACGACGGGCCTCGAGCTCCGGTCCGAGCTCGGGCGGCGCGGGGTCGGGACGAGCTTCGCGCCCACGGGCCAGACCGGGATCCTGCTCGAGGGCTGGGGCGTGGCGGTGGACGCGGTGGTGGCCGACTTCGTGGCGGGCGCCGCCGAGTCCCTGGTCCTGGCCGGGGCCGGCGCGGAGGGCGCCCGGGTGCCGGTGCCGGGAGGGTGGCGGGAGGAGCCCGTCCCCGGGGCCTCCGGGGCGGAGGTCGTACTGGTGGAGGGCCAGGGATCCCTTCTCCACCCCGGCTATTCGGGGGTCACGCTCGGCCTCCTGCACGGCTCGATGCCGCAGGCCATGGTGCTGTGCTGGGTGCCGTCGCGACGCACGATCTACGGAGGCCGCTACGACTGGGTCGAGATCCCACCCCTGGACGTGGTCGTGCGCCTGTATGAGGAGGCGGCGGGCTGGATCCGGCCGCCGGAGGCGCCGCGCGTGGTCGCCGTGTCGGCGGCCACCTACGACCTGGGCGAGGAAGAGGCGCGCCGGGCCATCGGGGAGGCACGGGAGCGGACCGGCCTCCCGGTCACCGACCCGGTCCGGTTCGGGTCGGCGCCCCTGGCCGACGCGGTCGTGGCCGCGCTCGATGCCCGCTCGGGAGCGCCGGCCGGGAGTTGAGCGGGCTCACTCCTCCAGGCCGCGCAGCACCTCGAGCGGCGGCCGGCGGACCGCTTTCCCACCCGCCAGCGCGCCCACCAGCACGGCCGCCGCCGAGGTGGCCAGCCACAGCAGCGCCAGGGAGCCGACCGGCGTCCGGTAGGGAAGACCGAAGCCGCGGGCGACCAACGCCCAGCCCGCGACGGCCGCCAGTCCCGTCCCCGCCAGGCCGGCGAGACCCCCCAGGCAGGCGTACTCCGCCAGGTGGATGGAGCGGATCGTGGCCGCGCGAGCACCCAGGGTGCGCAGGAGCACGCTCTCCCGGAGCCTCTGGCGACGGGAGGCCCAGATGGCCGCGACCAGGATGAGAAGCCCGGCCATTACGCTGAACAGGGTCATGAACCGGACGGCCTCGGCCACGGTGCCCACGACCTGCCGGACGGCCGCCTCGATGCGGGACAGGTCGACCGCCGACACGCTGGGGAAGCGCTCGACCAGGTCGCGCTGCAGCGCAGCCCGGGCCCGCGGATCGGGGATTCGCGTGAGCACGACCCAGGTGGCGGGCACCGTCTCGAGCACGCCGGGCTGGAACACGGCGAAGAAGTTGAGGGCGGGCCGGGCCCAGTCGACGTCGCGCAGGCTCGTCACCACGGTCGTGAGGCGCCGGCCGGCGGCCTCCCAGGTGATCGTGTCCCCGATCCCGACACCCAGGTCCCCGGCGATGCCGGTGGCCAGCGACACCTGGCCGGGGCGCGGCCCGCCGGCCCAGGCCGAGTCCCACCAGCGGCCGGCCACCAGCGTCTCGGTGGCCGTCAGCGAGTCGCGCCATGTGCTCCGGTACTCGCGACCCAGCGCCCAGCGTTCCGGCCTCCGGCCTGTCTGACCGGCGGCCGGGTCGGAATCGGACGGGGCGGCGCCGCTCGCCCGCCGACCCTCCCCGGCCCGAAGGTGGGCCGCATCGACGCCGTTCAGGGAGGCGATGCGGAGCACGGCGATCGGGGTCGCGCCGAGCGCCGGATGGCCGCCCCGGCGCACCAGATCGAGGACGGAGTCCCTCTGGTCCGGCTGGATGTCGAACAGGACGAGGTCCGGCTGGCCGGGGCCGGTGGCCAGTCGCAGGCGGTCGACGACGCTGGACTCGACCGCCGCCAGCGTTCCGATCAGGAAGGTGCCCAGGCCGAGCGCCACCACGACGGCGAGCGTCTGGTTGCGGGGCCGGAACAGGTTGGATACGCCTTGCCGGAGCGCGTAGGGTGCCCCGTGCGGCAGGAATCGCCGGGCCGCCCAGGCCAGCCCCCGGCCCACGGCGGCCAGCAGGAGGGACAGCAGGGCGAGGCCCCCGGCGTAGGCGAGCCCGGTGAGCGGGCTCGGCGCTTGCCAGACGCACAGCGCCGCCACGGCGGCCGCCAGCAGCCCGGCAGCGCCCCAGCGCCGCGGGTCCCGCCACCGCCGCCGTCCCTCGGCGTCCACGCCGCTCTCGGCCCGGCGCAGGGCGGCGAGCGGCGGCGCGTCCCGGACGTCCAGCAGGGGCAGGAGCGCGAACGCGAAGGCGCTCCCCACGCCCACGCCGAGCCCGGCCGCCACGACGCCGGGATGGACCCCGAACCGGACCGACACGGGGAGCAGCCCCGACAGGAGGTGCGGGAGCCACGCCTGCACCCCGATGCCGGCCGCGGCCCCCAGCGCCGAGGCGACCAGGGCGAGCGCCAGCGTCTCGAGCAGGAAGATCGACAGCACCGAGCCCCGGCTCGCGCCCAGGCAGCGGAGGAGGGCGGCGCTGCGGAGCCTGGTGGCGGCCAGGACGCGGGCTGCGCTGGCCACTCCCAGACCGCCCAGGAGGAGCGCCGCGAGTCCCACCAGTCCCAGGAAGCGCGTTCCGTAGCCCACTCCGGAAGTGAGACGCTCCTGTTCGCGGGCGGGGGTGGTGGCCCGGACCCCGGCCCGCCGCAGCATCCCGCGGTGCCCATCCAGGATCGTCCGGGCGGCGCCGGACCCGCCCACATCGAGGTAGGCCCCGTAGGTGATCAAGCTTCCCCGCCGCACCAGATCCGTGCTGGCCAGATCGCCGGCCGGGATGTAGACCCGCGGCCGGTCGAACACGCGAGTCGGGGGGTGGTCGGGCATCGCCGTGGCGACGCCGGCGACCACGAAGCGTGCCCGGCCCACCGTCACCGTGTCGCCGGCCGAGGCGGAGAGCTGCGCGGCCGCCTCCGGATCGAGAACGGCGAGGGGCAGGAGATCGGCGCCCGCCGCCGCCGTGTCCCGGTGGAGGGCCGCCCATGCCCCGGGCGGAGACGTCTCGACCTCCCCGTAGAACGGCCACCCGCCCTCGATGGCCCGCACCTCGAGCAGCCGGACGGCGCCACTCCCCGGGGCCAGCACCATGGAGGGGAAGCCGGTGCTGCGCGACACGCCGGCCCCGGTGCGCGACAGGGAGTCCAGGAGTCGGCGGACCGAGTCGGGGAAAGCGTGGCGACTGGAGAAGGCCGCGTCGGCGCCCAGCATGTCCCGCCCCTGCCGGGCCACGGCATCGGCCACCGAGGCCCGGAAGGAGCCGAGCGCCACCAGCGCGGCCACGCCGAGGGCGATGGCTCCCCCGCACAGGACGAGGGTGCCCGAACCCGCCCGCGCGTCCCGGCGCGCCATTCGGGCGGCGAAGCGGAGGCTCAAGGGCGGGGGCTCATCTCACGTGGCGCCCGCCAGCTGGCCGTCTCGCAGCCGCACCACGCGGCTGGCCCGGGCGGCCAGCTCCGTGTCGTGGGTGACGAGCACCATGGCCGTATCGGCCTCGCGGTTCAGCTCCACGAGGAGGTCGATCACCTCGGCGCCCGTGTCGGCGTCCAGGTTCCCGGTGGGCTCGTCGGCCAGCAGGATGGTGGGGCGGTTGGCGAAGGCGCGCGCCAGGCCCACGCGCTGCTGCTCTCCCCCCGAGAGCTGGGACGGATAGTGGTCGGCCCGCTCCGCGAGCCCCACCCGCCCCAGGAGCTCGCGCGCCCGCCGCTCCGCTGCGTTCCGGTCCCCCCGATGCCCGGCCCGGTCGGTCGCGATCTCGATCGGGACCATCACGTTCTCCAGTGCGGTGAGCGTGGGGAGGAGTTGGAAAGTCTGGAAGACGAAGCCTACCTTCTCGGCCCGGAGACGGGCGAGTCCTTCCTGGTCCAGGTCGGCGAGGAGCTCCCCGTCCAATCGCACCGTGCCCCGTGTGGGTCGGTCCAGTCCGGCCAGGAGCCCGAGAAGGGTGGTCTTGCCGCTGCCGGAGGGCCCCACGATGGCCACGATCTCGCCCGCGGCGACGGTCAGGTCGACCCCGGACAGGACCGTGAGCGTGCGGCCCCCGGCGGTGTATGCACGCACCAGTCCTTCGGCGAGGATCATCATGAGGCGCAAGATACGGCGGCGGGCTCTCATTCTCACCACGACGATCGTAGTGGCGCTCGCCGGCGCCCTCGCGTGGGCATGCGGATCGGGGGATTCGGGCTCGGCGAATCCGGGGCTCGAGTCGGGCCGAAAGGCCACCGACGCGGCCGGGGGCCCGTCCGCCGGTCCGCGCGCCCGGACGGCTCCGGACACCACGCCCGTCATCCTCTTCCTCGGCAACTCCCTGACGGCCGGGCTCGGGCTGCTTCCGGAGCAAGCCTACCCGGCGCTGGTGCAGGCGAAGATCGACTCGGCCGGCCTGGACTTCCGGGCCGTGAACGCGGGGGTCAGCGGCGCCACCTCGGCCGATGGAGTGCGGCTGGTGGGGGGCTACCTGGACCGGGCGGTGGCGGCCGTCGTCCTCGAGCTGGGCGCCAACGACATGCTGCGAGGCCAGGACCTGGGCGCCACCCGAGCCAACCTCCAGGCCATCGTCGACTCGGTGCGGGCGCGGCGGCCGGCCGCCAGGATCGTGATCGCGGGCATGCGGGCGCCCCCCAACCTGGGGCCGGACTACACGCGGAGCTTCCGGGAGCTGTTCCCGGCGCTCGCTCGCCGGAACGACGCCGCCCTCATCCCCTTCCTGCTGGAGGGCGTGGCCGCCGACTCCGCCCTCAACCAGGCGGACGGCATGCATCCCAACGCGGCCGGCGAGACGATCGTCGCGGAGAACGTCTGGAAGGTGCTGGAGCCGGTGCTGCGCGGAATCGAGGAGGCCCGAAAGGCGAGCTGAGGCGGTCGTCGTCCCGGACGGACGGCCTGGCGCGTCAGTCGCCGGCGACCCCGCCGCCTCCAGGCAGAAGGGCCCGGATCGCGTCCGCCTCCCCTGGATAGGCGCCCACGACGTCGGGCGTTCCGGCCTCGTAGTCCTCGGGCTCGAAGCCGGGCGCCATGGTGGTGCCGAGGAGGGCCCAGCGGCCACCCGGCGCCAGGCGCGAACCCTGCCACGTCCCCCCCCGCACGACGTGCTGCACCCGCATCGTCCCCAGGTCCGGGCCGAGGGTGATCCGCTCGGCGGTCCCGTCGGGGTGGAGGAGCAGCATGTCCACGGGATCACCCAGGTAGAAGTGAAAGATCTCGTCGCCCGGGAGCCGGTGCAGGGCCGAGAAGGTGTCGGGGGTGAGGAGGTAGTAGATGGCGGTGCTCACCGACCGGTCGCCGCCGTAGGCGCCTTCGGGCTCGAAGCGCCGGGCCGACCGGTACGTTTCCCGGAAGTGGCCGCCCTCCGCCGGATGGGGCTCGAGGCCGAGGCGCTCGATCAGGTCCCGGGCGTCCATCGACTCACGTCCTCCCGTACAGGAGGGCTTCCCACATATCCGCCAGGGCCGCGTTGGAGGCCCTGTAGCCGCCCGAGCCGAGGCCGGGCGTCTCGGGTGGCCGGGGCCCGCCGGGCTCGGGGCCGAGCGGGGGAGGAAGGGGGCCGAAGGCGCCGCCCGCCTCGCGCACGATGAGCGCGCCGGCGGCCACGTCCCACGGCATGAGCCACGTCTCCCAGAACGCGTCCAGGCGGCCGCACGCCAGGTCGCACAGGTCGAGGGCGGCGGCGCCGCCCCGGCGCACGCCGCTGGTGGCCGCGATGACGCGGCCCAGGGTCTCCAGGTAACCTGGGAGGAGCTCCTGCTTCTTGAAGGGGAAGCCGGTGCCGACGAGGGCCAGGTGGAGTCGGTCCACGTCGGACACGCGGATCGGCTCCCCGTCTCGCCGGGCGCCGCGGCCCCGGACCGCCGTGAAGGTCTCGTCTGTGGCCGAGTTCACCACCACGGCGACGCGGAGCCCCTCCGCGTCCGCGCCGGCGATGGAGACCGCGTGCTCGGGGTAGCCGTGCAGCCAGTTCGTGGTGCCGTCCAGGGGGTCGACGATCCACCGGAAGGGGGCGCGGGCTCGCCCCTGGCCCCCGGTCCCCTCCTCCGCCAGGAAGGCGTGAGCGGGGAAGAGGTGCCCGAGCACGTCCAGGATGCGGCGCTCGGCCTTCCGGTCCACCTCGGTGACGAAGTCGGCCGGAGCCTTCTCCGTCCAGGCCGGCGGATCCAGGCGCGCGCCCCCCGAGCGATGGACCTCGGCGGCCGCGCGTCCCGCCTCCAGCGCCGCCTGCAGGAGCCGGCGGTCCTCGCCCTCGATGTCCGGAAAGTCCTTCACCACGGCCTCTTTTCGCTTGCTCGCCTCGCTCGCCGCGGGTAACTTAGGCGGGCGGCCGGACGGGCTCCAGCGCGACCGGCCCGAGAGGCGGCGAGGCGCGGGCCCCGCCCCGGTGACCCGGGCGCGCGGGACCGCGCTTTCTTCGTGCGGTGACCCGCCACCGGGCCGCCCTCCCGACGCAGCCGACGGAAACCGGACAGGCTCCCTGGATGAGCGATCGTAGACAGCGCGTGTTCAGCGGCATCCAGCCCACGGGCGAGGCGCACCTGGGGAACTACCTGGGCGCGATCCGCAACTGGGTGGAGCTGGTCGATGACTACGACTGCCTGTACTGCATCGTCGACCTGCACGCGATCATCACGGAGTACGAGCCTTCCGAGATGCAGGAGCGCGTCTTCGACCTGGCCGTCTCGCTCCTGGCGTCGGGGCTGGACCCGGAGCGCTGCACCCTGTTCGTCCAGTCCGACGTGCCCGAGCACACCGAGCTGGCCTGGATCTTCAACACGGTCACGCCGCTGGGCGAGCTGGGGCGCATGACGCAGTTCAAGGACAAGTCCCGCGGCCGGGAGTCGGTGAGCGCCGGGCTCCTGGACTACCCTGTGCTGCAGGCGGCCGACATCCTCCTCTACCGCGCCGGGCTGGTGCCGGTGGGCGAGGACCAGTTCCAGCACCTGGAGCTGTCGCGCGACATCGCCCGGCGCTGGAACGTGCGCTTCGGCGAGCTCTTCCCGGAGCCGCAGCCGCTGGTGGGCCACGCCCCACGCATCCTGGGAGTGGATGGCGCGTCCAAGATGTCCAAGTCGGCCGGCAACACGATCCCCCTCCTCGCCGAGCCCGACGAGATCGGGAAGCGGCTGGCGACGGCGGTCACCGATCCCGACCGCGTGCGGCGGAACGATCCCGGCAATCCCCACGTTTGCAACATCTTCGCCCTGCACGGGCACTTCAGCCCGGCCGGCGTGCGCGAGGAGGTGGAGGCGCGCTGCCAGACGGCCACCATCGGCTGCGTGGACTGCAAGCGGAAGCTGGCCTCCCACATGGCCGAGGATCTGGCGCCGATCCGGGAGCGGGCGCGGGCGCTGCGCGAGGATCCGGACCGGGTGTACGGGATCCTGGATGCGGGCGCGGCGCGCTGCCGACGGCTGGCCCGCGACACGCTGGAGCAGGTGTACGAGCACATGGGGCTGGCCCGGCGCCACGTGCCGGCGCCGGCGGGCTGAGCCGCCGTGCAGAGCCTCGTCCACACGCTCGACCTGCCCATGCTGGGCCGCCTCCTGCTGGCCACGGCGCTGGGCGCCGCCATCGGGCTGGAGCGGGAGATGTCGGGCAAGCCGGCCGGGCTTCGCACCAACATCCTCATCTGCGTGGGGGCCGAGCTGTTCACCGAGCTCTCCGTCCTCGTGGCCACGGGCTTCCTGGCCAACGACCTCATGCGAGGGGACCCGGGCCGCATCGCCTCCCACATCGTCGAGGGGATCGGGTTCATCGGCGGCGGTACGATTCTGGTGGCCGGGGGCAACGTGCTCGGCCTCACGACGGCGGCCACCCTGTGGGTCGTGGCGGCGATCGGGATGGGCGTCGGGCTCCACCTCTACTGGCAGTCCCTGGGCGCGACCGTGCTCGTGGTGCTCACCCTGGTCCTCCTGGGGCGCTTCGAGCGCTCGGTGCTGCCGGACAAGAGCGAGCACGTGTTGCGGGTGGTGGTGGCGGGGGACGCCGGCCGGGACGGGCTCCGGGCGGCGCTCGGCGACACGTCCATGGTCCACGAGCTCTCGGGGCACGAGCACCGGGACGACGGCTCGGCGTTCTACTACCTGCTGCACGGTTCGACCCGGCAGCGGGACGCCCTCCTGCGCCGGCTGGCGGACACCCCGGGCGTGCGCAGCGCCCGGTACGAGTAGGGGGAGGACGTGAGCCGCAAGCTGCTGGTGTGGATGCACGCGCCCGAGTACCCGCTGTGGTCCATGCCGGAGGTGGACCGGGCCAGGCTGCGCCAGTCCCTCCCCGAGGACTGGACGGCCACCTTCCTGGAGGAGCCGGGCTATTTCGCGGGCGACGGCGCCCGGCGGGTCCCCGAGCGCCTCCTCGAGGAGATCCGGGACGCGGAGGTCTACGCCGGATTCGGAATCCCGCGGCGCGCCTTCCAGGAGGCCCGCGACCTGCGATGGGTCCACTCGGGTGCCTCGGGCGTGGGCGCCAGCCTGTTCGAGGAGATGGTCGAGAGTGACGTCGTCCTCACGAACTCCGCCGGCCTGCACGCCGAGCCGCTCGCCGAGCACGCCCTGGCCCTCATGCTGCACTTCTCCCGCGGACTGGACGTCGCGGCCGCCGGGAAGGCGCGTCGGGAGTGGCGCCACGGCGAGCTGGCCGGCAGCGACAGCCCGCTCGTGGAGCTGGCCGGACGCACGCTGGGCGTCGTGGGGTACGGAGGCATCGGGAGCGCGGTCGGGCGCCGGGGCGCGGCGCTCGGGATGCGGGTGGTGGCCGTGCGCCGCACCTCGACCGAGGCGCCGCCGGAGGTGGAGCGCGCGTGGGACACGCGCGGACTGCCCGAACTGCTGGGCCAGGCGCACTACGTGGTGCTCACCCTGCCCGAGACGGACGAGACGCGGGGACTCCTGGGCGAGTCGCTGCTGGGCCGCCTGCGTCCCGATGCGGTCTTGATCAACCTGTCCCGAGGGGGCATCGTGGAGGAGACGGCGCTCGCACGGGCGCTCGCGTCGGGACGCCTTCGCGGCGCGGGGCTGGACGTGTTCGAGCAGGAGCCGCTCCCCTCCGACAGCCCCCTCTGGGACCTGGAGAACGTCGTCGTCACGCCGCACGCCGGCGCCGTCTCGCCCCGGTACTGGGAGAGGGAGACGGCGCTCCTGCTGGACAACCTGCGGCGCTACCTGGACGGACGGGCGCTCGTCAACGTGGTGGACAAACAGCGCGGGTATTGACCATGGCCAAGGACACGATGGGGGCGGAGCCCCTGCTGAGGGCGGCCGTCGAGAGCGGCGCCCAATCCCTCCTGATCAAGGCGGGCGACGTGTTCCGGGCGCGGGTCCACGGCCGGATGGTCCGGCTGTCGGAGACCCCGTTCACGCCCGAGGACACGCGCCGCATCGCCCTGCAGATCCTGCCCGAGGAGCACCGCGAGCGCATCGACCAGATCACCGACTACGATTTCGCCTGGGAGCTGTCGCCCAGTGCCCGCTTCCGCGTGAACATCCTTCGCCAGCAGGGATCGATCATGGTGGTCATGCGGGTGATCCCGTGGGAGGTCCCCACCATCGACGACCTGGGTCTGCCGCAGGCCCTCAAGGACATTGCGGACCTCGACAATGGCCTCGTGCTGGTCACCGGAGCCACGGGCTCGGGCAAGAGCACCACCCAGGCGGCCATGCTCGGGTGGATCAACCGGAACCGGCGCAAGCACATCGTCACCCTCGAGGACCCGATCGAGTACCGGCACCGCAACGAGCTCTCGACCGTGACGCAGCGCGAGGTGGGGGCCGACACGGCCTCCTTCCGGGTCGGCCTGCGCCACGCGCTCCGGCAGGACCCCGACGCGATTCTCATCGGCGAGATGCGCGACGCCGAGACGATCGTGATCGCCATGGAGGCGGCCGAGACGGGACAGCTGGTGATCTCGACCTTCCACGCTCCGACGGCCATCGCCACCCTGGGCCACTTCATGGCCATGTTCCCGGGTGACAACGAGGAGCTCGTGCGGCAGCGCGTGTCCGAGTCCCTGCGGGCCATCGTCTCCCAGCGGCTGCTGCTCCGGAAGGACGGACAGGGGCGCGTCCCGGTGGTGGAGGTCCTTCGCCTCACGGGCGCGGTGCAGGAGGCCATCCTCCGCGCCGAGAGCCAGAGCGAGATCCGGCGACTGATGCAGCAGGGCGACCAGTACGGCATGCAGACCTTCGACCAGCACCTCATGAAACTCGTACGCGCCGACATCATGGACTACGACGTCGCCAAGGCGGCGGCCACGAGCCCGAGCGACTTCGAGCTCGTCATGCAGACCCTCTCCTCCGAGGAGGAGGGGGGCGGCCCGGCTCCCGGGGAGGGGCCGCTCTTCTGAAGCTGGAGGGGCTGTACCTGCCGGTCACCACGCCGTTCGCTTCCGGGACGGGCGATCTGGACCGGGAGGCGTTCGAGGCCAATCTGCGGGCCTGGACCTCGGAGGGGGTCGACGGCCTGGTCGTGGCCGGCTCCACCGGCGAGGCGCCGCTGCTGGACGAGATCGAGATCCTGCGGCTCACCGAGTGGGCCCGGGAGGTCGCGCCCGAGGGGGTCGAGGTGGTGACGGGCACCGGGTGCGAGTCCACCCGGAGCACGGTCCGCCTCACGCGCCTGGCCGCCGAGGCCGGCGCGGGGGCGGTGCTGGTCCGCCCGCCCGCCTACTACGCGGGGGCGATGGAGGAGGCGGCGGTGTCGACCCACTATCGGACGCTGGCGGATGCCTCGCCCATCCCGGTCATCCTCTACCACATTCCCAAGTACGTGCCGGTGCCGCTGGATCCCGAGGTGGTGGGGCGGCTGGTGGAGCACGAGAACATCGTCGGCATCAAGGACTCCTCCGGCGACGTGCACAACCTGGGCGCCCTGGTGGACGTGTGCTCCGGGCGGGCGGCCGTCATGGTCGGAGCGGGGACGCTTCTGTACGGCGGGCTCGAGGTCGGCGCCGCGGGAGGCGTGGTCGCCGTGGGACTGCTGGCGACGGCCGCCTGCGCGGAGATCGTGTCGGCGTGGCGAGAGGGCGACACGGGCCGGGCCGGGGCGCTCCAGGAGCGGGTCGGGCCCCTGCACCGATCCGTGGTCGCCCGGCAGGGCGTGCCGGGCGTCAAGTTCGGCCTCGACCTGCTGGGCCTTCACGGCGGTCCGCCGCGCCCGCCCCTCCTCCCGGCGGACGAATCCAGCCGGCAGGCCGTGCACGGGGCGCTGACCGCCGCCGGGCTCCAGCCCGTCTCCGCGTAGAGGTGTCGGAGATGTTCGAGGAAGGGGCGGGGTGCGTCGCCGTGGTGGGCGTGCAGTGGGGCGACGAGGGCAAGGGGAAGATCGTCGACGTGCTCGCCGAGCGGGCCACGATCGTGGCCCGCTATCAGGGGGGCGCCAACGCGGGTCACACCGTGCGCGTGGAGGGCGAGGAGTTCGTCCTTCACCTCATTCCGTCGGGAATCCTCTATCCTGGCGTCCGCTGCCTCATGGGGAACGGGACCGTGGTGGATCCCTGGACGCTGCTCGAGGAGATGGCCGGGCTGCGGGCCCGGGGCATCGACCTCGAGCGACGGCTCGGCCTGAGCAGCAGGGCCCACCTGGTGCTCCCCTATCACAGGATGCTCGACCGTGCGCTGGAGGCGAGTCGCGGCGTGGACCGCATCGGCACCACGGGGCGGGGCATCGGTCCGGCGTACCGGGACAAGGTGAACCGGACGGGGCTCCGGGTGGGCGACCTGCGCGATCCTGGCCGGGCGGCCGAGGTCGTGCGGGCGGCCTGCTCGGCCGCCAACGACACCATGGAGCGGCTCGAGCTCGACGACCGGGTCGACCCGGAGGAGGTCCTGGAGGCGCTGGAGGCGGTCCGGCCGAGCTTCCTGGAGCTGGCCACGGATGTGGGCCAGGAGATCCGCGACGGCCTGGGCGAGGGTGGCCGGGTGCTGCTCGAGGGCGCCCAGGGCTCGCTGCTGGACATCGACCACGGCACCTACCCGTTCGTCACGTCGTCGACGACCACGGCGGGGGGCGCGGCGGCCGGCGTGGGGATCGGGCCCACCATGATCGACGAGGTGATCGGAGTGGTGAAGGCCTACACGACCCGGGTCGGCAACGGGCCGTTCCCCACGGAGCTGCCCGGGGAGGAGGCCGAGCGGCTGCGATCCCTCGGCGACGAGTTCGGCGCCACCACCGGCCGGCCCCGTCGTCCCGGCTGGTTCGACGGCGTGGCCGTCAACTTCGCGGCGGGGGTGAACGGCCTCACCGGGCTGGCGGTGACCAAGCTCGACGTGCTCGACAGCTTCCGGGAGCTCCAGGTGGCGGTCGGCTACACCCTCGAGGAGGAGCCGCTGGCGCGCTTCCCCGACTCGGCGGCGGAGCTCGAGCGGGTGCGGCCCGTGTACGAGCGGCTGCCGGGCTGGGAGGAGGACACCACGGGCGCCCGGCGCTGGGACGACCTCCCCGAGCTGGCCCGCGGCTACCTGGAGCGGCTCGAGCAGCTGGCCGGGGCTCCGATCCAGTGGGTTTCGGTGGGCCAGGCGCGGCGGCAGATCATCCGGGTGGGCCCCTCGCGCGGCGTTCCCATCGCGGGCTGACCGGAGACCGGCGTCCGGGCGTCGCGGGCCCTTCCACCATTTGCCAGCCACGGGATCGGGCCGTATCCTAAAGGGCTAACGCCGTGCTCCGGCGCGCGGTCACGCGCCGGGGCCGCCTCCTCGAGGGGCGAGGGGACGCGAGCGCACCGCGCGGGGCGCCGCGTCCTTTCTTTCTCCCCTCCAGCCCCCGTCAGGGGAGCGGGCGGGCGGCGCGTGCCGACGAGCGCCAGGCGCGGCGAGCGAGACATCCATCATCGGAAGGTCGATGTTCGAGAGACTCGGAGAGAGGCTGGACGGCGTCCTGGGACGCTTCCGGCAGCGAGGGGTGCTGACCCCGGAGATGCTCGAGGAGGGGCTCCGGGAGGTGCGCCGCGCGCTGCTGGAGGCGGACGTGAACTTCCAGGTCGCCCGGGACTTCCTCTCCAGGGTCGAGGTGCGGGCGCGAGGTCAGGACGTGCTGGGCTCGGTGAGCCCCGGTCAGCAGATCGTGAAGATCGTTCACGACGAGCTCGCCGACCTCCTGGGCTCGGAAACGCCCGAGCTCGCGCGGTCCACGGTGCCGCCCACCACGGTCATGCTCGTGGGGCTGCAGGGCTCGGGGAAGACGACCAGCGCGGCCAAGCTCGCCCGGCGCATCCAGCGGGAGGGCGGGAGGCCCTGGCTGGTGGCCGCCGATCCCTACCGACCCGCGGCCCGCGACCAGCTCGCCGTGCTGGCGAGCCAGCTCGACGTACCGGTGGTCGGGGCGGAGGGCGAGTCGGCCGAGCGCGGCTCGGGCGCCGGGGCGCTGGTTCGGCTGGCGCGCGAGGCCGTGGAACGGGGTCGTCGCGAGGGTGCCAGCCACGTGATCCTCGACATGGCCGGACGACTGCAGGTGGACCGGGAGCTCATGGACGAGCTCAGGGAGGTCCGCGAAGCGGTCGATCCGGACGAGGTCCTCCTGGTGGCGGATGCGATGACCGGACAGGAGGCGGTGAGGATTGCCGAGGGCTTCCACGAGACGGTGGGCCTCACGGGCGTCGTCCTCACCAAGATGGACGGGGACGCCCGGGGCGGTGCGGCCCTGTCGATCTACGGGGTGCTCGGGATCCCGGTGAAGTTCGTCGGGACGGGCGAGCGGCTCGAGAATCTCACGCTGTTCGATCCGGAGCGCATGGCGGGACGGATCCTGCAGATGGGCGACGTGGTCGGCCTCGTGGAGCGCGCGCAGCAGGCCGTGGACGAGGAGACCGCCAGGCGGCTCGAGGACAAGGTCCTCGGCGCCGGCGAGTTCGACCTGGAGGACTTCCTGCAGGCGCTCACCCAGGTCCAGCGCATGGGACCCCTCGAGGGGCTGCTCAAGATGATCCCCGGTGTGAAGCCGAAGATGCTGGACGACGTCGAGGTGGATCCGCGGCGGGTCCGCCACATGGAGGCCATCGTGCTCTCCATGACGCTGCAGGAGCGCCGCCGCCCGAACATCCTGAACGGCTCCAGGCGGGCACGCATCGCCCGCGGCTCGGGGCGGCCGGTGCACGAGGTGAATCGGCTGATCAAGCAGTTCGGCGAGATGAAGAAGATGATGAAGCAGATGGGCCGCCTGGGCGCGCTGGCCAAGAAGGGCGGCCGGTTGCCGGGCCTGCCGCCGGGGATGTTCGCCCGGTGAGCGCTGGCCACGAGGGCGCGCCCGGATCGTAGCACGCCGGGACGCGGTATACGGAAGCCAGGGAACGCAAGAGAGACATGGAGCGAGAATGGCAGCGACGATTCGCCTGAAGCGGGTAGGCCGAAAGAAGCAGGCCGCCTTCCGCATCGTGGTCGCGGATGTGACCACGGCGGTCGAAGGCCCCTCCATCGAAAAGCTGGGCGTGTACCAGCCCCGAACGAGCCCGTCGGTCATCGAGATCGACGCCGCCCGGACCCTGCACTGGCTGCGCGCCGGCGCGCAGCCCACCGACACGGTGCGCTCGCTCCTGCGCCAGACCGGGATCTGGGAGAAGTTCCACGCCGGGACGACGCCGGAGGAGCTCGAGGAGGCCATCGTGCTGGCCGGGCCCGCGCCCGACCGGCGGCAGACGTCCCGACGCCCGACCCCGGCGCCGCCTCCACCTGCCACCGCCGCCCCCGCCTCGCACAAGAAGGCCGAGAAGGTGGCGAAGGCGGAAGAAGTGGCCGCGGAGGAGGCGGAGCCCGAGGCGGAAGACGCGGTCGAGCCCGAGGCGCAAGCGTCCGAGGCCGAAGACGGGTCCGAGGTCGAAGACGGGTCCGAGGTCGAAGACGGGTCCGAGGTCGAAGACGAGCCCGAGGCGGAAGACGAGCCCGAGGCGGAAGCGTCCGCGGACGAGGATGAGGAGGAGAAGGAAAGTTGAGCGCCTCCCCGTCGCGGGCCTCTGCGGGCCGCGCGGCGGGGCGGGAGATCCGTGAGATGGCGGCGCAGCCGACACAGCGCGTCGTGGTCGGTACCGTCCGTCGGGCGCACGGCCTGGCGGGGGAGCTCCTCGTGGCGCTGGACACGGACTTCCCCGACGTGGTGTTCACGGAGGGCCGCGTCCTGGGCGTGGAGGGCCCCGGGGCCACCGGGCTCCCCCGGACGCTGACCCTGGTGGGCGCGCGGACGCACCGGTCGGACGGGATCCTCCGGTTCCGGGAGATCCAGGACCGGACGCTGGCCGAGCGCTATCGGGGCCTGCGGCTGTGGGTGGAGCGCTCGGAGCTGGTCGAGCCGTCCGAGGGCGAGTACTTCCTCCACGACCTGGAGGGCATGGAGGTCCGGCTGGTGGACGGCTCGCCGGTGGGGCGGGTCGGCCGCGTGTACGAAGCCGCGGGCTCGCCGTACCTGGGCGTGCGGCGGGAAGAAGGCGGCGAGCTCCTCGTCCCCTTCATCGGCGTGTTCGTGGAGGACGTGGACGCGGAGGCCGGCGTGATCCGGATCCGGCCTCCGGCGGGGCTGCTCGAGCTGTAGCGGGCCATGCGGATCAACATCGTGACGATCTTCCCCGACTGGTTCGGGGTGCCGTTCGCGACCAGCATCCCGGGCCGCGCCGCCGAGGCGGGCCTGGTGGAGTACCGGGTGGTGGACCTGCGTGACTACACGCACGACCGCCACCGGACGGTGGACGACGAGCCGTACGGAGGCGGCGCGGGCATGGTGATGAAGCCCGAGCCGTTCTTCGAGGCTGTCGAGGCGCTGGACCCGGCCGGCCCGGTCGTGCTGCTCACCCCGCGGGGGGCGCGGTTCGACCACCGGACGGCCGTGCGCTACGCGGTCCAGGAGGAGCTCACACTCCTGTGCGGCCGCTACAAGGGAGTCGACGAGCGTGTGGCCGGTGGGCTGGCCACCGAGGAGCTGTCGGTCGGCGACTTCGTGCTGAGCGGCGGGGAGCCCGCGGCGCTGGCGGTGGTGGACGCCGTCGTACGACTGTTGCCCGGAGCGCTGAGCGACCACGAGTCGGCGGCTACGGACTCCTTCTACGAGGGGCTCCTGGCGCCGCCCGTGTACACGAGGCCGCCCGAGTATCGGGGCCGGCGGGTGCCCGAGGTGCTGCTGTCGGGCGATCACGCCCGGATCGAGGCGTGGCGCCGGGAGCGGGCCCTGGAGCTGACGCGGGAGCGCAGGCCGGACCTGCTGGAGACGGACGAGGACGAGGCCGGGAGCGCGCCGGGGACGGCGGCTGACGTGCCGGGGCCGCGACGATAGATTCGCCACAAAGGAGGACTGGCATGGATCCGAGAATCGCAGAGATCGAACAGGAATACCGGCGCACCGACCTTCCGGCCTTCGAGCCCGGCGACACGGTTCGGGTGAGGGTCCGGGTGGCCGAGGGCGACAAGGAACGGATCCAGGCCTTCGAGGGCATCTGCATCGGGCGCCGCGGAGCGGGCATCAGCGAGACGTTCACGGTCCGCAAGATCTCCGGGGGCGTGGGCGTCGAGCGCATCTTCCCGCTGCACTCGCCGGCGCTGGCCGGGATCGAAGTGGTGCGGCGCGGTCACGTGCGTCGCGCCAAGCTCTACTACCTGCGCGCGCGTCGCGGCAAGAAGGCGCGGGTTCGGGAGAGGAGCTGGTGGCTCGAGCAGGAGCTGACCTCCGGCGCCTCGGCAGCGGGGTCAGCAGCTGCAGCCCAGACCGGGGACGCGCCGGCGGAGGGCGACGCGGCCGTGGCCGAGGCGACGGTGGCCGAGGAGAGCGCCGCCGGCGAGCCGGCAGAACGGGACTGAGCCCCTTTCCGCGTCGACCGTCGCCGTGGCCTCCACCGCGCCCCTGACGTTCGAGGAGGAGGGCTGGGGGCGCGGCCTCGATCGGGTGGTGGGCGTCGACGAGGCGGGCCGCGGTCCGCTGGCCGGTCCGGTGGTGGCCGCCGCGGTCGCCCTCCACCGGGGACAGAGTTTCGACGGCGCCACGGATAGCAAGCTCCTCTCCGCGGAGGTTCGCGAGGTCCTGTCCGAGCGAATCCGTTCCGAGGTGAGGGCCTGGGGGGTCGGTGCCGCGTCCTGCCGGGAGATCGAGCGCCTCAACGTGCGCCGGGCCGCGGCGCTGGCCATGCGGCGCGCCGTGGCCCGCCTCGGGTCGCCGCCCGACCTCCTCCTCGTGGATGGTAACGGGATGCCCGGACTGGGACCGCATCGGGCGATCGTACACGGTGACCTGCGGTCGCACTCCATCGCCTGCGCCTCGATCCTGGCCAAGGTGGTGCGCGATCGCCTCATGCGCCGGCTGCATCGCCGCTATCCCGACTATGGTTGGGACACCAACCACGGCTACGGGACCGCGGAGCACATGGAGGCGCTGAACCGGCTCGGCCCGACGCCGCACCATCGGCGCACGTGGGCGCCGGTTCGGCAGGTCGAGCTCCCCCTGGACGGCTAGGACCATGCATTCCGAACATCTTCGCAACGTGCGACTCTCCTGGGTGGCCTTCGGCTGGTTCGTGGGCTTCTCGGTGGCGAGCAGCCTCATTCTCGTGCTGGCCGCGGTGGGCATCGTGGGCAGCGGGCCCCTGGGCGACGCGGTGGGCGTATCGGTCGCGGTCGCGGTCGGATGGATCGCGGGCGGATTCCTGACGGGCTTCAAGACGGCCGCCGCTCCCATCCTCAACGGAGCGTCCATGGCCCTGTTCACCTTCGTGGCCTGGTTCGCGATCAACCTGGTGTTCGGCGGGCTCACCACCGGCGCCGAGGCCTGGGAGGGGATCACGGTGCGCACGGCGGCTCTCGCCCTGCTGGTGCAGGGGGCCGCCGCCATCATCGGGTGCTGGGCCGGCTACCGGTACGCGCCCCTCAGGGTGGACTGAGCGAGTCCGCTTTCGGGTCTCCGGCCCGGGAGCCGCGCGGTGGGAGTTCCGTCATGAGAGACACGTTGCGGCTGATCTTCGCCCTCGCCCTGCCTGTGGCCGTCGGCTTCCTGGCGGGCCGCGTGACGGCCCCGGCCGTGGCCTCCTGGTATCCGGAGCTGGCCAGGCCCGCGTTCACGCCGCCCGCGTGGGTGTTCGCGCCCGTGTGGACGGCGCTGTACCTGGCCATGGGCGTGGCCGCCTGGCTGGTGTGGCGACGGGGTCTGGGGACGCCGGGTGTCGCCGTGGCGCTCGCCGTTTTCCTCGTGCAGCTCGCCCTCAACGGCCTGTGGAGCCTGTTGTTCTTCGGGATGCGCTCGCCCCTGGCGGGGCTGGCTGACATCGCCCTCCTGTGGATCGCGGTGATAGCCTGCACGGCCTTGTTCTTCGCCCGATCGAGGTGGGCGGGGCTCCTCATGGTACCGTACGCGGCCTGGGTCAGCTTCGCGGCGGCGCTGAACGCCTCCATCTGGTATCTGAATCGCCCGGGAGCGGGCTAGGGTCTCGCCTCAGGGCCTCTCGAATCGGCCCGTCGCCTCGGTGACGCGCAGGCGGTAGATCACCGCCTCCCCCTGCAGCACGGCCTCCACGGCGTCCCGGGTCGCGTGCGAGGGTTGGCTGGTCTCGCTCGTGACCAGCGAGCCGAGACGGGCCACGAGGCGCTCCATGGCGTCCAGCGCCTCGGGTCCCTCCAGCTCCTCGAACCTCGCCCGGGCGACGACGCTCCTCCAGTGGGCGGCGTCCTCGACCCGGTCGACCTCGATGCACACTTCGGGATTCTCCCGCATCATCGAGATCTTCAGGCCCGGGGCCGAGTGTCCGATCACGGAAGTGCCGTCGTACGCGTACGTGATCGGGACCACGTACGTGCGTCCCTTCGCGTGGCAGCCCAGGCGCGCCACCACCTCCGAGCGCAGCACCTCCTCGATCTCCCGTTCCGAGAGCTCTCCGATCATCGGTCTCTCCTGCCGGAGGAATCCGCCTTGTTCGCGCCGGAGGCACGGGCCCCCCCGTGCATGATCCCCAAGCTAACCGGACCCGGCGGCGCTCGCGCCTAGGCGTCGCCGGGACCGGTCTCCGCGGTCGCCAGCCGGATGCCGAAACGGGTCCGCCGCCACGCGGCGGCGATGAGGAGCGAGAACACGGGCCCGCCGTAGCAGAAGCAGGCCCACGGAAGGTAGCGTACCGTGGCGACGCCCAACGTCGTGGCCATGAACACGGCGGACACCGTCCACGGCATGAGGGGCTCGGTGATGGTGACCGAGTCCTCCAGCGAGCGGGACAGGTTGACCCGCGCCAGGCCACGCTCGTCGTATGCCTTCTGGAACAGCTCGCCCACGACCAGCGCCGTCACTCCGCCGTGGCTGGTCATCGCGATCATGGTGCCCCCCGATGCCATGGTCGAGGCAATGAGCCCGAAGACCGAGCGCACGCGCGCCAGCATGCGGCCGATGAGGAGGTCGAGCGCTCCGGACACGTCCATGCCTCCGGCCAGGAGGAAGGCGGCGATGATGAGGATGAGCGTGGTGGCCATGCTGTACAGGCCGCCCCGCTCGACCAGCGTCCGGAACGCGGAGCCGAGGGCCGACGGGTCCGCCCCGGTGGAGGCCACCATGTCCAACCTGAATCCGGACACCGCCGCCACGAGCGCATCCGGGATGGAGAAGCCCTGCACGAGGACGCCGATCGCCACGGCGAGCAGGGAGGACAGGGTCATGGCCAGAGCCGCCGGCGTCTTCCGCACGATGCTCCATACCACGAGCGCGGGCGGCAGGAGCACGATCGGGCTCAGCGAGAAGACCGAGTGGAGGTCGGACAGGAGGGCGCGGGCTTCGGCCGGCGTGCCTCCCGGCGGCACCGGGAGGAGCCGGGCGGCGGCCGTGTACACGACCAGGCAGACCAGGGTGGAGGGAGTGGCGGTGTACAACATGTGGCGGATGTGCTCGTACAGGTCCGCGCCCGCCCCGATGGCCGAGATGTTCGTGGAGTCCGACAGCGGCGACATCTTGTCGCCCAGGTAGGCGCCCGACACCACCGCCCCCGCCGTGGCGGCGATCGGGGCCTGCAGGGCCGCGGCCGTGCCCATGAGCGCCACGCCGATCGTGCCCGCCGACCCCCAGGAGGTCCCCGTGCAGGTCGACATGACGGCCGTCGCCAGGAACGCGGTCAGCACCAGGTAGCGCGGCTGGATGAGCCGCACGCCCCAGTAGACCAGGAACGGGATCGTACCCGACAGGACCCAGGTCGCGATCAGCATCCCGATGGCGAGGAGGATGAGGATGGCGGGCAGGACGCCGGCCAGCTTCTCTCCGGTGGAACGTTGGATGTCGGCCCACGAGTGCCCGTGCCTCGCCGCCACCAGGCCGGCCGTCGCCGCGGCGACCAGGAGGACGACCACCAGGTACTCGGTGTCGAGGTGGGCCACGACTGCTCCCGCGACCAGGAGCACGAGCATGACGCCCAGCGGGAGGAGCGCCTCGAGCAGGGTGAGGGGAGGGCGCGGCCGGTGCTGGCCGGTCTCGCTCACGCCAACCGCGCCAGGGCCCGGTCCAGGTCGTCGATCAGTGGGTCGGCCCCTTCGAGCCCCACCGAGAGTCGGATGAGCCCACGGGGGAGTCCCATCTCGGCGAGCTCCGACGCGTTGCGGCCGTTCTCGGGTGAGATCGCCAGGCTCTCCACCCCGCCCCAGCTCACCCCGAGGTGGAACCGTTCGAGCGCGTCCAGCACGCTCCGCACGGACTCGAACGTCCCGCGGGCCAGCTCGAAGCTGAACAGGCCGGAGGTGCCCGCGAGCTGACGACGGCTCCGTTCGCCCTCCTCCCCCTCCGCCAGGGCCGGATGGTGCACCCGCCGCACGGCGGGATGGTCCGCCAGGAAGGAGGCGACCCGGAGTGCGTCGGCCTCGTGACGGGCCAGCCGGACCGGGAGGGTCCGGAGGCCGCGGTGCAGGAGCCAGGCCTCGAAGGGAGCGAGGATCCCGCCACCCAGCATGTAGCCCTTCTCGAACAGGGGCCCCATCAAAGCCTCCGAGGTCACGGCCGCCCCCGCCACCAGGTCGCTGTGGCCCGCCAGGTACTTGGTGGCGCTGTGCACGACGATGTCCACGCCCACCGCGAGCGGTTTCTGGAACATCGGCGTCGACCAGCTGTTGTCCATGCAGGTGAGGACCCCGCGCTCCCGGCAGATCGCCGCAATCGCCGGCACGTCGGCGAGCCGGAAGGTCATGGTGCCCGGGCTCTCCAGCCACACGAGCCGCGTCTCGGACCGGAGCGCCGCCTCCACGGCCGCCGGGGCCAGCTCCAGGGTCACATCATGGGCGACGCCGAAGCGCTCCAGGTGGCCCGCGAGCTGGAGAGCGGGGCCGTAGGTGTGGTTCACGAACAGGACGTGGTCTCCCGCCGCCAGGAAGCTGGACAGTACGGCCGAGATGGCCGCCATGCCCGATCCGAACGTCCGGCACGCCTCGCCTCGCTCCAGGGCCGCGATCTTCCGCTCGGCCGCCTCGGCCGTCGGGTTCGAGCCGCGGGTGTAGACGTGGTGCCCGCCCTCGTCGGCGAGGCCGGCCAGGAGGTCCTGGAAGCTGCGAAAGGAGAACAGGGAGGTCTGGACGATGGGGGGTGCCATCGGAGTCGAGGCGCCCCCCTCATCGGGCGCCTCATCTTCCAGGCAGATCGCGACGTCGGCGGGGTCGATCGGCATGCCGGAAGGTCCGGGTGGGCACTGCCGGCGTCAAGCTGCGCACGCTCGCCGGGGTGGCCGGGCTCCGGAGATGCCGAGAGCGCAGGCCGCTCCGCCCCCCGTTGCCCCGAAGGGAGCTCGAATCTAGCTTTGCGGCGAGCCTATGATTGGGCAGGCAAAATTCTGGTCCCGGCGCCGTCCGGAGACCGCGTGATCGGCGGGGTCGGCCCGGGCTTCCGGGCCCGACACCTTCCAAGCTCGTCGGCCCCGGGACCCCTCGTGGAGTGACCCATGGAACGCCCGATCCTGTTCCTCGTCGCGGACGACGCCCCGGTCCTCGAAGCCCTCGACAGCGATCTCTCCCGGCGTTTCGGCAACGACTTCCGCGTCGTTCGCGCCGACGCGCCGGCGGCGGGACTGGCCACGCTGACCGCTCTCGCCGAGCGCGCTGAGTCCGTCGCCCTCCTGATCGTCGACCAGCGGATGCGCGACATGTCCGGCGTGGATTTCCTGGGTCGCGCCCACGAGCTCCACCCGTTCGCCAAGCGTATCCTGCTGGTGGAGCGGGACTACACGGCCGCCAACCCCGTCGTCCCGGCCATGACCCTCGGCTGGATCGACTATCACCTGGTCAAGCCATGGTCACCGGAGCTCGGGCTGTATCCCGCGGTGAGCGAGTTCCTGGCGGAGTGGGCGCGATCGCAGGCTCCCATCTTCAAGATGTTCCGGATCGTCGGTCCCTCGCACAGCCAGCGCGCGCACGAGATCCGGGACTTCCTGACCCGGATCGCCCAGCCCCACGCCTATTACCACGTCGACTCGTCCGAGGGAGCGCAGGTGCTTCGGGAGGCGGGCCAGGACGGCTCGCGCCTGCCCGTCGTCCTGCGCCACGACGGTCGCGTCCTGGTGGATCCCTCCGATGCCGAGCTCGTGGAAGCGATCGGGGGAGGGACGCAGATCAAGGACGGGCGGTACGACGTCGTGATCGTGGGGGCCGGTCCGGCCGGACTCGCGGCCGCCGTGTATGCCGCCTCGGAAGGGCTCGATACCATCGTCCTCGAGCGCTCCATCTCGGGGGGACAGGCCGGGACCACTTCGAGGATCCGGAACTTCCCGGGCTTCACCTGGGGCATCGGCGGGCACGACTTCGCCTACCGGGCCTGCGAGCAGGCGTGGCTGTTCGGGGCGAACATGGTGTTCGCCAGGGAGGTCACGTCTCTGCGGGCGGCGGGCCGCGACCATGTCGTGGAGACGGCCGACGGTCGAGAGGTGACGGGACGCACGGTCATCCTCGCCACGGGGGTCACCTGGCGTCGGCTCGGAATACCCGCCCTGGAGGCCCTGGTCGGGGTGGGAGTGTTCTATGGCGCCGCTGTCACCGAGGCGAGGGCCATGGAGGGCCTCCACGTGTGCGTGGTCGGGGGCGGAAACTCGGCCGGCCAGGCGGCCCAGCATCTCTCCGGGTACGCCGCCTCGGTGACGTTGCTCGTCCGCGGGTCGTCCCTGCGCCGCAGCATGTCGGAGTATCTCGTCACGGAGCTCGAGCACGCGCCCAACGTCGGCATCCGGGCAGGCGTCGAGCTGGTAGACGGGCACGGGCAGGGCCGGCTGGAGGGCGTCGTGATCCGTGACCTCGCGACCGGGAGCGTGGAGGTCATCCCGACATCCGCCCTGTTCGTCCTCATCGGGGCCATACCGCGGACCGACTGGCTCGGGAGTCGGGTGGTTCGGACCGACGACGGTTTCATTCTCACCGGAACCGACCTGTCGAGAGACGGGGCCTATCTTGCGAGCTGGTCGCGGGAGCGCCCGCCCCTGGCCCTGGAGACGACCGTCCCGGGCGTGTTCGCCGCCGGCGACGTGCGCTTCGGCTCCGTGAAGCGGGTGACCTCGGCCACGGGCGAGGGCGCCATGGCCGTGCAGATGGTGCATCGGTACCTGGAGATGGAAGAGACCCTGCCTCCCGACGATCGAGGGCAGACGTCTCCCGGGCCCGCCGCTACGATCTCGCTCTAGTCGGGCTCGCTCCGGCCGCCGGCTCGGGTGCGGAGGTCTCGGTCCCGGCTCCGCTCCGTGCACGGGCACCGGTCTCCGGATGCCGGTCTCCGGATGAAAAAACGGGGGCACGCCCGTGGGCGCGCCCCCGTCTTTCGCTGGTTGGGACGTCCGTCAGGTCAGGCGACCCTTCGAACGTGGACCATCAGCCTGCGGCGATTCAGCCATCGCTCGTACAGCATGAGGAACCTCCTCGTATCGTCAAGAGTGTCGGTGTCGTCTCACTTCGCCCAACTTCCGCGACCGGACCGGATGCGCGCTCGGTCGGCCTTCGGGTGTCACCGTCGGCGGCTCCTTCGCCGCCTTCGGATCTCCCTACGGAGGGCGTGAGGCGCGAGTTTCAAGCAGGTTTCGGGCCGCGAGGCAGGATGGTTTCGTCGAAGCCATCGCGGATTATGCGAATGGCTGTGGCAAAGCTGCTTACGAGTTTTGTAACAGCGCGGTCGCTCCGAGCCCGGCGGACGCGCGAGAGGCCGGGTGCGGTGGGCCGTCGTGTATCGCTGCAAGGATGACAGGACGTCTGCCGGGCCCGCGTTGTCGCCGCCGGGGCTCGGGCGTAGCTTTTTCGCCTGGGCCGGGTATCGAACGGCCTCTTCCCTACCCGGCCGGGTAGCTCAGCTGGCAGAGCAGCGGACTTTTAATCCGAAGGTCGCGGGTTCGATGCCCGCCCCGGCCATTGTGGGACCGTAACGCCGTGGAGCCGCCGTCACTCGGGTGAGCGCCTCCGCGGCGGGCTACAGCGGGGTCCCGAGTTCACCGTCCGCTGGGCGGCCGCGAGGACGGTTCGGTCCGGGCCGGTCACGGATTTCAGCACCACGGGCGTTCCGATCAGGGTGCTCGGAACGCTCGGCGGCGCGGCCAGCGGCGGACCGGCGATCGACGCGCATGCAGACGTCGTTGGCTCGGCCTTGGTGACCTCCGGGCGCGACCATGGCTTCCTCTGGAATGGCGGGGCCGGCATGCGGGACCTGGGGACGGCCGCCGGGCGATTCGGTTGGGTGGCGGACGGGCAGCGCCGATCGAGGGCAGATCGTCGGGTTCGTGGGTGCAGCGGGGGCATGGGCATCACGACGAACGGGCCGTGGTGTGGAGGACGGAGTCGGGGCACGGTCGGCTCTGAGTCCACCCGACTCCACCTTGCCGGGCACGGCGGCCGGCGCCACTATCCTTGGCCCGGCCCCATCCCGCTCCTTCTTCACGAGGAGATGTGCCCATGAAGCGCCTGTCTCTCTTCGGCCTCGCGATCCTGGTCGTTCCCGGCCTGCTCGCCGCGCAGCAACCCGCTTCCTCCGGCGGCAACCCGACCGCCGAGGCGGCCCTGCGGATGAGCAAGCACTTCGGAGGGTACCTCACCAGCGCCGCAGACGAGGTCCCGGCCGACAAGCTCTCCTACAAGCCCACCGATGCGCAGATGACGTTCGGGCAGATCTGGGCGCACCTGGCGATGGCCAACCGGGGGGTCTGCAGCGCGATCAGTGGCATGAAGGCGCCCGACACGCCCACGCGGAAGGGCACGGAGCCCAAGGAGACGCTCGTCAAGGAGCTCAAGGACTCCTTCGCCTTCTGCGACAAGGCGCTGGCCGCCACCGACGACAGCGACCTCGGGGGCACCGTGGACATGGGCTTCATGAAGGGTTCGCGCGCCATGGCCATGTTCGTCTACGTCGAGGACCTGGCGGACCACTACAGCCAGGTGGCGAACTACATGAGGCTGAACGGCATGCTGCCGCCCAGCGCGCGACGCGGCGGGGAGTAGGGCAGGGCGGGACCTCGCCCGCCAGCCCGGCGGTCCCCACGCCGGTCGCCGCCGAGGCGTGATCGGGGCCCCCGAGCGGGGCCCCGTTCGCATCCCGGTCCCGGCGGCCCGGGACCGTCGAGGCTCTGGCTCGCCGCCCGGTGCGGCGGCGCCGCCCGCCCGGCTCACCACGCCACACCCGGTCCACCTCCCACCGCGAGTTTCCGGTCTTTCCTACAGCGTCTTCCGGATTCTTCCCGACAGACATCGGCTGCACCTCGGACCATGCTGGATCACGGCCACCGTGCGTGGTGGCGTGCGGACCGACCGGAAGGGGACCGCGCGCCGACGGAGCTCGACACGACACGCGCGGCCCGCCCGGCTCGAATTCGCCGCAGAGGAGGCACCATGTCGGCACCTATCGGACTCGGAAAGACCGCGCTGTCCATCCTGGCGACCGTCGTGATGGCCGGTTGCTCCGGAGCGGGCGTCTCGGCGCCCCCTGCCTCCACGCTCCTCCTGAACGTCGCTCCGGCCGGCGGCAGCAGCGGCGTGAGCGTGGACACCACGATCACGATCACCTTCAACCATCCCATGAATCCGGCGATGTCCCGGTACGCCAGCGTGCACGAGGGCGACATCTCCGGTCCGGTCGTCGACGGGAGCTGGTCCTGGTCGGTCGACACGACGATCCTGACCTTCACACCCGCGTCCGCCCTGAAGGCTGCGACCACCTACGTGATCCACCTGGGCGGCGGCATGATGGACGCCGAAGGCGACCCGGTGGACATGAGCCAGTACGGGCCCGGCTGCGGTGGACAGACGGCCACCGCGGGGATGATGGGCGGGGGAGGCGGCTCGGGGGGTATGGGTCCGGGCATGGGCTCAGGCATGGGCTCGGAGATGGGCCAGGGCTGGGAGGGATCGGACGGCACCTACGGCATGATCTTCACGTTCATGACATCCGGCCAGGTGTGACGCCCCAAGAAGCACGACGATGCAGGTGACGGATCCGATCTGCCGCATGACGTTCGACCAAGGGGACGCGGCGACCACGACCGAGTACCGGGGCCGCATCCGGGGTTTCTGCTGCCAGTCTCGCCGGAGAAGGTTCGAGGAGGATCTCGAGACGTACGCCGACGAGGGCTGAGCTCGAGGGCGTCGGACCTCCGCCCTCCTCGGCGTGACGGGCCGCTCCGCCACGCCGTGTGAGCGCGCCGCGCCTCGCCGGAGTCCGCCGCCGCGCCTATTTTCCTCCTTTCTGAAACCCTGGCCCGCCACGAGCCGAGGCGGCTCGCGGCCGGGCCGGCCGCCCCGCGCCGGGCTCGCAGGGAGAGTGGATGGTCAGCCGTACAGATCGCCGGACCGGCGCGATCCGTCGTCCGTGGAGGACGACGGCGACGTCCCGGTGGCCCGCCGCGATCGCGGCCTCCCGCGCGGCCCTCGTCCTGGCCGTGCTCGTGGCTCCCGGCCGACTTCGCGCCCGGACCGGCCCTCCGCGCCGGCGCCGCGAGGCACGCGCCACCGCCGGTCCTTCGCACGACTCCATTCCTATCCATCCCGCGCCGTCCGGAGAGCCCAGCTTCCGCAGCTTCTCCGACGGGAGCGGACTGACGGGCGCTCCCGTGTGGGCCCTGGCCCAGGACAGCACCGGGTTCCTGTGGGTCGGCGCCGTGGGCGGGCTCTTCCGGTACGACGGCCGAGGGTTCCGCCGCTGGGCCCCCGACTCCATTCGCACCTGGGTCGGATCGGTGACCGTCTCCCCGGATGGGGAGATCGTGGTGTCCACGGTGAAGCCCGCCCTCTACCGGGTGACCGAGGCGGGGGTCGAGCGCCTGGAGCCTCCGGCCGGCGGCTGGAGGCGCATCGGCGTCTCGACGGTCTTCGACCGCAGCGGCCGGTTGTGGGCCGTGGACGGGCGTGTGCACAGTCTCGACTCCCCGGACGGGCGGTGGACCACGCTGCCTTCCGGCGCGCTGGCCGGGGAGTCGCCCCGACGGGTCAGGGCCGACGCCGGGTCGAACGGGGCCCTGGTCCTCACCACCGGCGGCGTCTGGCAGGTGGCCGACGACGGGACGACACGGCGCCTTTGGTCGGGCCCCGATGTCGTCGACGTCGCTCCCGACGGCCGCGGGGGTCTTCTGATCCTCCAGGCCGATGGACGCGTCGTCACCGTGCGCCACGGCGTCGCACGCCAGATCCTCTCCTCTCGGGCCACGCCCCGCGCGCGGGCGATCGCCGTGACCGAGCGTTCCGGCACCGTGTGGGTGTCGCTCGATCGCTACCTGGTGTCGCTGCGTCCCGGAGCGCGACCGAAGGTGCTCGGACCCGCCGACGGCCTCGAGTCCGGCGGACCGCTGCTCGTGGACCGGGAGGGGAGTCTGTGGCTGGGCACGTTCGAGTCCCTGGTCCAGTATCCCGAGCCCCGGACGCGACGCTGGTCGGATCGACAGGGTCTGCCTTCCGCCCACGTCCGCTTCCTGGCCCGGAGCGGACCCGACGTGGCCGTCGTGACCTGGCAGGGGCTCGGCTTCCTGCGGCCCGAAGGGAGCCACTGGCGGGCCTCGACATCGACGCTGTCGACGGGAAGCGATCCTTGCCCCCTCGGGGATGGGTCGGTCCTCGTGAGCCTGGGAGGAAGGCTGGCGAGGCTCCACGGCACCCGCGTCGTGCAGCGCCTCGGGCGGGAGCGCGTGGGGCTCGTCGACTGCGCCCCCGCCTCCGATGGAGGTCGGTGGCTCAGCACGTCCGCCGGGCTCTTCCATCTGGGTGCGTCGGGGAGCGGGGCCCGCGAGGCGGGTGACGGGGCTTTGAGCGCGGCCCCGGTCCGCAGACCCGGGCCTCCCACCGGGGGCAAGCCGCCGAACAAAGTGGCCACCGACCCGTCCGGGAGGCTGTGGGTCTCGGGCGGAGGCCGGGTGTGCGTGGCCGGGGAGCGGCCGGTCCTGCGCGACACCGACCCGACGTGGTCCTGCACCGAGCTGCCCCGGGAGATGGGAGAGCTGAGCGGCCTCGTGGCCCTGCCGGATGGGTCGGTGTGGGCGTCGTCGAGCCGCGACGGACTGATGCGGTTGGCCGATGGACACTGGGAGCCCGTGCCGGGCTCGGCCCGCCTTCCGACCCGGAGCGTCATGGGTCTGGTCCCCTCGCGGTCGGGCGACGTCTGGGTCCTCGGACACGGCTTCACCTGGAGAGTCCGGCCACGGCCCGATCTCTCGCCGGGCTGGAAGGTGCTCGAGAGGCTGACCGGCTGGGACGGCCTCGCCTCGAACGGATCCGGCGACCTCCTGGAGGACGGGCACGGCGGCGTGTGGCTCGCCACGGCGGAGGGGGTGATCCACGTCCCGGCGGCCGTGCGGCGGACGCGACCCCGGCCCCCGCCCGTCGTCCTCGTCGAGGCCCGAGCGGACGGCCGCTTCGTGCCGCTGGGTGGGACCGTCACCCTGCCGCACGGACACAACCGCCTGGAGCTACACTTCGCGGCCCTCTCCTTCCGGGATCCGGCCAGGCTGCGCTACGAGGTGCGGCTGGCGCCGCGGGACAGCTGGGAGACCGTTCGCGGAGCGCCGTCCTTCCGGTGGCTGGGTTTGCGGCCGGGTACGTATCGGGCCCAGGTGCGGGCCTCCCTGGACGGTGAGCACTGGTCGGGCTCGGCGGCCGGGCTGGGGTTCCGCGTGAATCCGCCCTGGTACGGGCAGGGGTGGGCCATCGGCCTGGCGGTCGCCGTCCTCCTCCTCGTGCTGTGGGCGGCCTACCGCACGCGGGTGGCCTACCTCCTGGGCCTGGAGCGACAGCGCACCCGGATCGCCATGGATCTCCACGACGAAGTGGGATCGGGACTGGCCAGCGTCGGCATCCTGTCCGGCGTGCTGGCGGCCGAGGATCTGGGCGCGGCCGAGGCTCGCACGGCGGCCGGCGAGATCGCGCGCACAGCCGAAGAGCTCGGCGATTCGCTCTCGGACATCGTCTGGTCTCTGCAGCCGGGCGAAGTCGGGCTAGAGGAGCTGGCCACTCGCCTGGTGGAGCAGGGCGGCCGGCTGTTCGCGGACGGGGAGACGGGCTTTCGGGCCGAGTTGCCGGGCATCTATCCGGAGACTTCGCTGCCCCTCCCGCTACTCCGGACCGTGCTCCTCGTGGGCCTCGAGGCCCTCCACAACGCCGCCAGACACGCCGGCGCCCTGGAGGTCGTCCTGGGCCTGCGGCGCTGCGAGGGGAGCTGGGTCCTGGACGTGCGCGATGACGGGATCGGGCTGGAGGGGCGGCGCGCGGGAACGTGGGATCGGGCCACCGGCTCGTCCGGGTCGGTCAGGAGCGGACGGGGGGGAGGACACGGCCTGCCCGGCATGCGCCGCCGGGCGCGGGAGGTCGGAGCGTCGCTGGAGATCGCTTCGTCTCCGGGCGAGGGGACGACCGTGCGACTGCGCTTCGCCGTGTCGTCGCGACCGTGGGGAGGCTCCGGCCGGCGCGGCCGCTTGGTCCGCTGGCTGACGGGGGCCGTGTCCCGTCGTCTCGCATGATCATGCGAGGGTCGTCCGCCGCGTGATCCGGTAGATTGCCCCCATGACCATCCGAGTCGCCATCGTCGAGGATGACGCCCGCTACCGCGCCAGCCTCGAGACGCTCCTCCGTCACGCCGGGGGGTTCGAGCTGGAGGGCAGCTTCCCCGACGGGGACACGGCGCTCCAGGCGCTCGATGGGGCCCGGCCCGGCGGCGAGGGGCCGCCCTGGGACCTCGTCCTCATGGACGTCGAGCTGCCGGGCGCCGACGGGATCGCGTGCACCCGGACGATCAAGGCGCGTCTTCCCGACATCCGCGTCGTCGTCCTCACCGTGTTCGAGCAGAGCGCCACGATCCTCGAGGCCATCTGCGCGGGAGCCGACGGCTACCTCATCAAGCGAACGCCGCCGTCACGCCTCGTCCTCGAGCTGCGCGACGTCGTGGACGGCGGCTCGCCCCTGTCGGCGGGCGTGGCCAGCACGGTGCTGGGGCTCCTTCGCCAGGAGGCCGCGGGGCGCGGGCCCTGGCACTCCGGGGCCGCCCGGCTCGGGCTCACCGACCGGGAGCAGGAGGTGCTCCGCTGCCTGGTCGAGGGCATGCAGTACAAGACCGTCGCCGACCACCTGGACATCAGCCTGGATACAGTCCGCAGCCACGTGCGCAGCGTGTACGGAAAGCTCCAGGTGCACAGCGTCGCCGAGGCGGTGAGCCGGGCGATCCGCGAGCGGCTGGTCTAGGAGGCGGCGAGGCCCGGCGGTGGAGGCGGTCGGGACCCGCTCGGCTCCCGGAAGTCGCGCCGACGACGATCCATTCGAGGCGACCCCGGGCCGGTCCGCATTGACGGGCACGTCCTTCGGCCGCAGCTTTGTCTCATGCTCAGGTCCCCCGTATTCCGCTGTCGTCCCGGCCCCTGCCGCGCGGGGCCTCCACGATGCGCTGCCCCGCAGCTCCCGGGCTGGGGGGCGGCCACCGGCCTCCTCCTCGAGAACTCCGTCTCTTCCGCGGAGACCCACTCGCGCCGGACCGTCCGCTGACGTCCATCCTGGCGGTCAAGATCGGGTCGTTCCGAGCACACCACGTCGCCGCGCGCCGTCCCGGGCAGCCCGGAGGCCGCCACGAGCGACTCTGTCAGGCAGGCCGGCTTTGGAGCCGGACGACGAGACCCGGCAGGGACCGCAGTCCCCGGGACCCTGGCACTACCTTCGCGCGACGTCGAACCCCGGCTCGCCGCGCGGTATGTCCTTCTCGGGGAGAGGTTTGACGCCCATGCGCCGACTTCGAATCGGTATCCTGGACCTCGTGACCAAGGCTCCCACCCGATCGCTCTACGCCCGCATCAACAACGCCAACCTGGCCAGCATCATGCCCCAGGCGCTGGGCGTGTGGTGCGAGCGGGCCGGCCACGACGTCCGCTACGTGTGCTATACCGGGTTCGAGGACCTGGCGTACGATCTCCCCGAGGACATTGACGTCCTGTTCGTCGGCGCGTTCACGCAGGCGGCCCAGCTCGCGTATGCGGTGAGCGCCATGTTCAGGGCTCGCGGGGCGGTGACGATCCTGGGTGGGCCGCACGCACGCTGCTACCCGGCGGACGCGGCGCGATACTTCGACTACGTGCTCGGGTTCACGGACGAGACGCTGATCGACGATGTCCTGCGGGATCCTGCGCCCCACCGGCCGATGGGAATGCGGCTCAGCGCCGACGCGCAGCCGACCGTCCTCCCGGGAGTGCGCGAGCGCTGGAAGTTCGTCCAGCCCACGCTGGCCAAGTCGCCGATCCAGGCGGTCGTGCCCATGCTCGCCAGCCTGGGCTGTCCCTACACCTGCCCGTTCTGCATCGACTCGGTCGTGGACTTCCAGCCCGTGCCGCAGGAGCAGATCCGCGAGGACCTGGTCTTCCTGGGGAAGACGAGGCCCGACGTGTGGGTGGGCTGGCACGATCCGAACTTCGGCGTGCGCTTCGACGAGCTCCTCGACTCCATCGAGGAGGGGACGGCCGAGCATCCACTCTCTTTCGTGGCCGAAAGCAGCCTGTCCCTGCTGTCGAAGTCCCGCCTCGAGCGGCTTCGCGACGCGGGCTTCAAGGCGATGCTCCCGGGCGTGGAGTCGTGGTTCTCCCTGGGCAACAAGGCCAAGACCCGCGGCACGACGGGGATGGGGAAGGTCGAGAAGATCTCGGACCAGGTGAACCAGATCCTGGAGTACATCCCCTACGTGCAGACGAACTTCGTCCTCGGCCTGGACGTCGACCAGGGAGACGAGCCGTTCGAGCTCACCAAGCGCTTCCTGGACCGGACGCCCGGGGCGTTTCCCGGATACTCGCTGCTGTCCGCGTTCGGGCGGGCGGCGCCGCTCAACCTGGACCTCCAGCGAGACGACAGGGTGCTCCCGTTCCCGTTCCATTTCCTGAACAACAACCACGCGATGAACGTGCGGCCCAAGAACTACGAGTGGACGGAGTTCTACGACCGCGTGATCGACCTGACCGAGTATTCCTTCTCGCCGCGGATGATCTACCGCCGGGCCCGCGGCACCCAGCGGGGCTTCGCCACCTGGTTCAACGTGGTGCGGGCCATTTCCTCGGAGGGGAAGGGTCGCATCCGGTACTTCCGCGACTTGCGGAGCCGGCTGGACACCGATCGTCCCCTGCGGCGCTTCTTCGAGGGCGAGACGGAGAAGGTCCCGTCCTTCTACGAGGACCGGGTCAAGTCGGACCTGGGCGTGTTCTGGGAGTGGCTGCCCTCGGGGGCGATGAGGCACGATGCCAACGCCTTCCTCCGGGAGGCCGAAGGCGTCGAGGCGGCGGTCGCCTGACCGTCCGCCAGCGTCAGCGGCTCCGGGCCCGTCCGACCCGACGACGGCGACACCTCACCCGCGCTGGCGCGCCCGGGAGTCCCGTCCCATCATGGGAACCGATTCCGACGCTCCGAAACCCGAGTCGTGAGCCCGCGCTCCGGGCGGGCACGTCACGTGGAGGAAGCTCATGATCAGCCATCCCTACCGATCGCTCGCCGTGACCGCCGCGCTCCTTGTGGCGGCCGCCGCGTGCAGCCGCGGCGGCGGGTCTGCCGGGAGCCAGGCGAGGCAGAGCGCCGCTCCGTCCGATACCGGGCCGGTGTTCGACGTCTCGCTACTGGATACGACGGTCTCCGCCTGCACCGACTTCAACGGCTTCGTCAACCTGAAGTGGATCAAGGCGAACCCGATCCCCGCCGACCGCTCCAGCTGGGGCGCGTTCGCCGAGCTCGGCGAGAAGAGCCTCGACGAGCAGCACCAGATCGTCGAAGCGGCCGACCAGAAGGCGGACCAGGCCGAGAGCGGCTCGATCGAGCAGAAGATCGGCTGGCTGTACCGGTCGGGCATGGACACCGCCGCGATCGACCGGGCCGGCTACGATCCGATCAAGCCCGCCCTCGCATCGATCGAGGCGCTGAAGTCGTCAAAGGACCTGGTGAGCTGGCTGGACGATGCCTACGCGAAGGGGCAGGGACAGCTGTTCCGGTTCGGGGCCCGGGCGGACTACCACGACGCCCGGACGCAGATCGGGTACGCGTTCCAGGGCGGCCTCGGCCTGCCCACCCCGGACTACTACACGAAGGCGGAGTACGAGGATATCCGCGACGCCTACGTCGAGCACATCGCGAAGATGCTCGAGCTCACGGGGGTCTCGGCCGACCAGGCCTCGAAGGAGGCCGGCGAAGTCATGGCCTTCGAGACCGACCTCGCCCGGCACTCCCTGTCACGAGTCGAACTCCGCAAGCCCGCGAACCAGTACCACTTCGTCTCGGTGGCCGAGGCCAACAAGGTCACGCCGCACTTCGACTGGGGCGCCTTCTTCAAGGCGCAGGGCGTGGACCCCGGGAAGGGCTTCTCCCTCTCGCAGCCCAAGTTCTTCGCCGGCTTCGACAGCCTCCTGGCCGACGCTCCGATCGGCCAGTGGAAGGCCTATCTGGCGTTCCACACCATCGACGCCGCCGCGCCCTACCTGTCCACGCCGTTCCAGGCGGAGGACTTCGCCTTCAGCGGCACCACGCTGCGGGGACAGCCCCAGCAGCAGCCCCGCTGGAAGCGGGTGCTGGGGACCGTGAACCGGTCCATGGGCATGGGGCTGGGACAGCTCTACGTGGCTCGCTACTTCCCGCCCGAGGCCAAGGCGCGGGCCCAGCAGCTGGTCACCAACGTCCGCGACGCACTCAAGGCGCGGATCGAGAACCTGGACTGGATGAGCGAGGCCACCAAGACGCGGGCGCTGGAGAAGTGGCAGAAGTTCCTGCCCAAGATCGGCTATCCGGACAAGTGGCGAGACTGGTCGGGCCTGGAGGTCAAGCCCGACGACTACTTCGCCAACGTCGTGGCGGCGCGGAAGTTCAACTACGACTACAACATCAAGAAGATCGGGCAGCCGACCGACCGGCACGAGTGGGGCATGACGCCGCAGACGGTCAACGCCTACTATAGCCCGACGACCAACACCATCAACTTCCCGGCGGCGATCCTGCAGCCGCCCTTCTTCTACGCCCACGGTGACGACGCCGTGAACTATGGCGGCATCGGGGCCGTGATCGGCCACGAGTCGAGCCACGGCTTCGACGACCAGGGAAGCCAGTTCGACGGGAACGGGAACAACGAGAACTGGTGGACGAAGGCCGACCGGAAGAAGTTCGACGCGCGCACGGCCAGGCTGGTCAAGCAGTTCGACGGCTACGTGCCGCTGAAGGATCATCCGGACACGCACGTGAACGGCCAGCTCACCCTGGGCGAGAACATCGCCGACCTGGGCGGCCTGAACGTGGCCTACGACGCCCTGCAGGCGGCCCTGGAGAAGAACCCCGCGGAGGCGTCGAAGAAGATCCAGGGCTACACCGAGGACCAGCGCTTCTTCCTGGCGTGGGCCCGCGTGTGGCGCGGCGAGACGCGCGAGAAGGCCGAGCTCGTGTCCCTCAACACGAACCCGCACTCGCCCGCGAAGTTCAGGGCGATCGGGGCTCCCTCGGACATGCCGGCCTTCGCGGAGGCATTCTCGTGCAAGGCCGGGGACCCGATGGTCCGCTCCGGTGAAGAGCAGGTGAAGATCTGGTGACGGAGAGCTGACGGGCCGCGAGGCCCGCGTTCCGTGCCTCGGGCGACCGCCCGGTTCCGCCAACCGCGGGGCCGGGCGGTCGTGCGAAGGGCGCCGGGACGGACCCGAAAGGGGTGTCCGGCCAGGAGTCGTCTCCAGAAACTCGTCCGGGGCGCGTCGCGGGCGGACGCGGCGGTGGTCGTGACCCGCGTGGCGTGCATTGCCGTCCGGGTGTAGAGCCAGTCGAAGGCGATCACGGGTCGGACCATGGACGACGAGACCCGGATCGCCATGGACCGAGTGGCCCCGATCGGCGGGAACCCAGCGGTTCGTCCCGCGGTTCCCGTGATGGATGCCCCGCGGTGGGCGGCGGGGCCCCACTCCCACGGCTCCGGAGGGGCCTCATGCGACGACTCCTGTCCGTTTCGTTCCGGCACGGCTGGTCGCGATCTCGGATCCGCTTCCGGCGTGCGGCCTGTGTCGCGTTCCTGGGGGCAGCGCTGGTGACGTCGGCCGGTCCGCTGGACGGGCAGGGAGCGTCCCTCGCCGTGACGCCCTTCGTCGGACTGTACGTGCCGACCGGGCGTCTGGGAACCTGGAACCTGGCCAGCATCGAGGGCGGGTCCGTGACGACGGTCCTCGAGCAGCGATCCTCCGTGGCGCTCGGGGCCCGCGTGACCGGCCGGCTGACGAATCGGCTGGCCCTGGAGGGTGCCCTCGCCTGGACGCCGAGCTCCGTGCGGTCGACGACCTCGGGCGGTCTCCTGTTCCGGGACGTGCCGGCCGTGGCGGCGGTGGCGCCCGGAGGGGCGTCCGGTACATCCGGTGCGGCCGTGTGGATGGGCAGCGCAGCCCTCCTGTACGACCTGCTCCGGACCGGTTCGGCGGCCTCGTTCTATGTGAAGGCCGGACCCGCACTCGTATCCCGAACCGGGTCGGCGACGTGGTCCGGGGTGAGTGGGCGCGCGGACCTGGGTGGGCTCGCTGGCATCGGTGCCCGGATCCGAGTCGGTGGGGTGGTCGCCGTGCGACTGGACGCCGACGACACGATCTCTCGGGCCCGCTTGACCGACGAGGCCAGCGGGACGCGCACGGTGGGCCGCACGCAGCACGACCTCCTGTTCACGGCCGCCCTGTCGATCGGGATCGCCGGACGCCGCTGACCTCCGGCCGGCGCCGCTTCCACTGGCCCCGGACCGCCGGCCCGCCTACCGTGGCCCCGTCCGAGATCCGCTCGTCACGGAGGGGAGGCCGCCCTGTCCGACCCGATCGACATTCGCCACCTGACCGTGCCCCGGCAGCTGCGCTACGCCGTCCGCGGGGAGGAGAAGGCGCCCCGGGAGGTGTGGTTCGCGCTGCACGGCTACGGTCAATTGGCGCACCGCTTCCTGCGCTACCTGGAGGTCCTCGACGACGGCTCGAGGCTCCTCGTCGCCCCGGAGGGCCTCCACCGCTACTACGTGAATCACTCGGAGCGGAAGGTCGGCGCCACCTGGATGACCAGCGAGGACCGCCTCACGGACATCGACGACTACGTGACGTGGCTGGATCACCTGTACGAGACGGAGTTCGAGACCGTGCGGCGCGAGGACGTCCGGGTGATCGCGCTCGGCTTCTCGCAGGGCGTCCACACGCTGTGTCGATGGCTCGCGTTCGGCGGGGCCGCCGTGGACGCGGCGGTGGCGTGGGGGGCGGGCCTTCCGCCGGACCTGGACGTGGAGGCCCACGCCGGGGCGCTGCGAGGAACGCGGCTGTTCCTGGTGGCCGGTGACCGGGATCCGGTGTTCGGCCCCGCGGCCGTAGCCGACGCCGAGCGTCGCCTGGAGGCCGCCGGACTCGAGGCCCGGACCCTGGGCTTCGAGGGCGACCACCGCCTCGACCGCGACACCCTGGCCCGCCTGGCAGCGGAGATCGGCGGAAAGGGGAGTGTCGGGCCGGGACCGGAGCGTTGAGGGCACGCCTCCGGTCACGGGGCTCCGGTCCGTCCCGGGACGTGGTCGAGAGGCCCCGTTACTGCCCGGAAGGAGGGTGCGAAGACCGGAAGGCACCGAGCGACACCCGGTCCATGAGGAGCTCACCCTCGGGCATTCGCTCCCCGGAGGGATGCCGGGGCTCCAGGATCAGCCGCGCCGTCTCGATGAGCGACAGACACACCACGAACAGCACCGGGCCGATGAGGACGCCCGCCGCTCCGAACACGATGATGCCGCCCAGCACGCTGAAGAAGACGATCAGCGGGTGGAGCTGGGCCCGGTCGCTGACGAGTACGGCGCGCAGCAGGTTGTCCACGGTACTCACCACCAGGAAGCCGAACAGGAGGAGCGCCACGCCCCGTCCGACGTGCCCGTGCACCAGGAGGAGCACGCCGGCCGGGATCCATACCACCGGCGCGCCCACCACGGGCAGCAGGGAGAGGACGGCCGCCACCGTGCCCCACAGTACCGCCGCCGGAAGCCCCAGGAACCAGAACGCCAGGCCGACCAGGACGCCCTGCACGACCGCGACGGCCACGTTTCCGTACATGGTGGCGAACGTGACCTCGCGAGCACGCTCCACCAGCCTCTGCGTGTAGTCCGGCTCCAGGGGGAGCAGCCACGCGAGCAGCTTCACGAGGCCCTCGCCGTCCCGGAGCATGAAGAAGAGGGTGAACAGGGCGGCGCCACCCTGTAAGAGCCACCCTCCCAGCCCGGACACGAAGCTGAGGGTGCGCTCGGCCACGAGGTTGGGCAGCTCCTGGAGCTGCCGGCCGATCTGCTCCGACACTCGGCCCGGGGCGATGCCGAGGGAGCGGCCCAGGTCCTCGGCCCAGCGGCGGAGGTCTCCGCCCTGTCCCAGTTTCTGCCCCAGCTCGCGGCTGAGCTGGTCGATGTTGGCGTGCACGTCTCCGAGGAGCGCGACGGACAGGGCGACCAGGGGAAGGAGAACGAGGAAGAAGAGGATGGCCGTGCCCAGGAACGCGGACACGTTGGGCTCCCCTATGCGCCGTTCCAACCACCGGTAACCGGGATAGGCGAGGGCCGCGAGGGTCGCGCTGGTCACGATCGCGGCCAGGAAGGGCCACAGGAAGACGCCGATCAGGACGCTGGCGGCTACGCCCAGCAGGAGCACCACGACCTCGCGGGCGCCGAGCACGACCTTCTGGTCGATGGGTCGGGAAGGCTCCTGGCTCATGTCACCCTCGTGAAGGAGACTCGCGACCACGCCGCCACCCCCGGAGTATGGGGCCGTCACGCCCCGGAGGGCCACTTCCGGCGCGGGTCCTTCCCCACAGTCTCTCTCCACTCCTGCCCGGCTTCGCCTCGGCCCGCATCGCGCGATCGTACGACAAACAGTCCGAGCCAATTCGAAGGAGGCCTCCCATGCGTATGCGAACCATGAAGGTGCGGGACGTCATGACCTCCAATCCAGAGGCGGTCACTCCCGAGCAGACCGTGAGCCACGCCGCCCGCGTTATGCGCGATCGGGACGTGGGTGCGGTGCCCGTGGTCCAGGACCCGGAGACGCGCCGTCTCGTCGGAATCCTGACCGACCGTGACATCGCGATCCGGCACGTCGCCGCCGGCCACCACCGCGAGTGTCCCGTCGGAGAGCACATGACGCGACGCGAGGACGTCGAGACGTTCGCCACGGCGCGCGCCGAGGATCACGTCGAGCTCGTCGTCGAGCTCATGCGGCGGCACGCGGTGCGTCGAGTCCCGATCGTCGATGAGAACGATGAGCACCTGGTGGGCATCGTGGCCCAGGCGGACATAGTCCGTTCCTACGGCGAGCAGGATCCCGAGGGGGTCGAGGAGGCGCTGGCCGCCATCTCCGAGCCCACGCGGCAGCATCCGCTGACCGAAGCCACGGTTTGACCTCCCATACCTCAGGAGGCGCGGCGCCGTCAGCTCGGTCGATACGAGCTTGCGACGTCCGTCTGGTGTCGCAGGATGCGACCGAGGTCGCTCGCCTCCTCGACCAGGAGGTCCAGGACATCGTCCATCGCCAGGATGCCGACCAGGCAGTCGGAGGTGTCCGTGATCACCAGGCGCCGTGTCCCGGCGCCCGCCATTCGGGCCACGGCCTCCTCGATGGGCGTGTGCTCGACGGCGGTGGTCACCGGTGCCGTCATGATGTCCGCCACTTCGGTGACGTCGGGATCCAGGCTTCGCCCCACGCAGCGGAGCGCGATGTCGCGGTCCGTGAGAATCCCCACCGGGATCGCGGCCTGGTCGACCACGACGAGAGTACCCACGTCGTGACGCCCCATGCGCTGCGCGGCTTCTCTGACCGTCTCGTCGGGCCGCGCCGTGACCACGACGCGGCTGCAGATCCTGCCCACGGACATGATCGCCTCCGTGGTGGGAGGAAGGGAGTGGCCCGGACCCCACGGGGAGCGGGCCCTTTCCTCACAACCTAACCGACCGCTCGGACCGGGACTGTCCGGACATGTCGGCGACCGGATGTGGGGCGGAGCCCGACAGCGATGGTCGGTCTGTGCTCGACAGCGTCGGGTCCCCGATCGAGCGATCGCGACGGGGGCGTCGAGCGTTCAGGCTCCGGCCGGAGAGGCATCGTGACGCGGAGGTCTCCCACCGGTCCCGCCCCCGCGCGTCGGCTGGCTTCTCGTCCTCCTCGCCGGCGACTTCGGGGGCGCCACGGCGGCTGCGCGCGGAGCCGAGGAACGATCTGTGCGCGGGCGTGTCCGAGCACGACTCGCGGCCCGGACGAGCCGGGCGCCGCTGCATTCACCGACTCCATGACGGGAGCCACCATGAGCGAGGCGAAGACGGGCGACACCGTGACGGTTCAGTACACGGGCACCCTGGACGACGGAACCGTGTTCGACAGCTCCGAGGACCGCGAGCCCCTCACCTTCACGATCGGCGCCGGGGACCTGATCCCAGGATTCGAGCAAGCGGTCGTGGGGATGGAGCCGGGACAGAGCTTGACCGCGACCTTCGGGCCGGAGGCGGCGTACGGGGAGCGGTCGGACGATCTCGTGTTCAGAATCGGGCGCGACCAGCTCCCCGAGGAAGTGGAGCCCGAGGTGGGAGACCGGTTGGAGGCTCGCGACCCGGAGGGCAACAAGTTCGGGGTGTCGGTGGCCGCCGTAGCGGAAGACGTGGTCACGCTGGATGCCAACCATCCGCTGGCGGGCCGGGATCTCACGTTCGAGATCGAGCTGGTCGCGATCGACTGACCGGGTGCGCGACCCGCTTGACGCGGAGGGCCGTCGACGTTGAGTTGATCGGGATCCCACTCGGCTCGCCGCTGGCGGCGCGTCTACGGACGGAGTCGACCGGGGTCGCCTCGTCGGGCGCCAGGCCGTGCGCGTCCGGGGCGTCCTCCGGTCCTTCTGAAGGAACCGAATGAGCGACGCACCGCTCCTCCTGGCCCTGGACCAGGGTACGACGTCGACCCGCGCCATCGCGTTCGACGCCGACGGACGTCCGGCCGTGAGCGCCCGCCGCGAGCTGCCCCAGACGTATCCGGGTCCGGGACGCGTCGAGCACGATCCCGGGCGCATCCGCGACGACGCGATCGCGGTGTGCCGGGAGGCTCTGGAGCGCGCGGAGGCCTCCGGGGGCCGGGTGGCCGCCATCGGGATCACCAATCAGCGGGAGACCACGCTTCTGTGGGAGCGGGCCACGGGTCGGCCGCTGCACCCGGCGATCGTGTGGCAGGACCGCAGGACCGCGCCGGCGTGCGATGCGCTCCGGGAACAGGGGGCGGAGCCGCTCGTCCGCCGGAAGACGGGCCTCCTCCTGGATCCCTATTTTTCGGCCACGAAGCTGGCCTGGCTCCTCGAGCACGTCGAGGGCGCCCGCGAGGCGGCTGGACGGGGCGAGCTGGCCTTCGGCACGGTCGACAGCTGGCTCGTCTGGCATCTCACCGGCGGCCGGGTGCACGCCACCGACGCGACCAACGCGTCGCGCACCCTCCTGTTCGACATCCACGAGCAGCGCTGGGACGAGGAGCTTCTGGAGACCTTCGGGATCCCCGCCGCGGTGCTGCCCGACGTGCGTGACTCCTCCGGTTTCTTCGGGGAGACGGACCCGGCGCTCTTCGGCCGGCCGGTTCCGATCGGCGGCGTGGCCGGGGACCAGCAGGCGGCCACCTTCGGGCAGGCGGCCTTCCGGGCCGGCGAGGCCAAGTGCACGTATGGAACGGGCGCCTTCCTCCTCCTGATCACGGGAGGCCAGCCCGTGGTCTCCCGGAGCCGTCTCCTCACGACGGTGGCCTGGCGCCTGGGCGGCGAGGTCACCTACGCGCTGGAGGGCAGCATCTTCAGCGCCGGCTCGGCGGTCGGGTGGCTGCGGGAGGGCCTCGGGATCCTCGAGGCTCCGGAGGCGAGCGAGACCCTCGCGGCGGCCGCTCGCGCCGGCAGCGAGGTCGTGCTGGTGCCCGCCTTCACCGGCCTCGGCGCGCCCTACTGGGACCCGGACGCCCGCGGCGCCCTGCTCGGAGTGGGGCGAGACACGGGCCCCGCCGAGATCGCCCGGGCGGCACTCGATGCGGTCGCCTTCCAGACCGGCGACCTGCTCGAGGCCATGCAGACGGACACGGACGTGGTACCCTCGGTACTGCGGGTGGACGGCGGCCTTTCGCGCAACAACCTGGGCATGCAGATGGTGGCCGACCTGGTGGGGATGCCGGTGGAGCGGCCGCAGGTCACCGAGACCACCGCGCTCGGGGCGGCCTACCTGGCCGGGCTCCACGCCGGCGTGTACAGCGGTCTCGAGGCGATCGGGACCCACTGGCGTCGCGATCGGCGCTGGGAGCCCTCCATCGACGCGGAAGAGCGCCAGGGGCGCGTGCGTCGCTGGAAGGACGCCGTCGCGAGGGTGCTCACGCGCTGATCCGGAGGGCCGAATGCTCTCCGAGGCCCCGTCTCGGAGGCATCCCGACGGCGGTAGTGGCCCGAACGCCCCGTTCTTCCGCCCGCCGATTCCCCTCACCGAGGAGGTCGCATGGACGGCCCGACGCCCGACCACGGCGCCGACGAATCTCCCTCCCACCCGAACCGGCGAGGGTCCGGCGGCGGATCGGCCCCGCAGCACGAGCGCACGTCCCGCTTCGCTCTCGGCCACCTGGAGGCCCGGGTCCTGCCGTGGCTGGCCTCGCGGCTTCCGGAACGCGTGACGCCGGACCACATGACCGCGCTTGGCGTGGTCGCGTCCCTGGCGGCGGCGGCGGCCTACCTGCTCAGCAACCGTTCGCCCGCGTGGCTGTGGGCGGCCAGCGGCTGCCTCGTCGTCCAGTGGTTCGGGGACAGCCTCGATGGGAACCTGGCCCGCCACAGGCGGATCGAACGGCCCCGCTACGGCTTCTACCTGGACCACCTGGTGGACGCCTTCTCGACCTTCGCCATCGGCCTCGGCCTCGGGCTGTCGCCCTACATGCTCCTCTCCGTCGGGCTGGCCATCGTGGTCGCCTACCACCTGCTCTCCATCAACGTCTACCTGGAGACGTACGTCTACGGGGAATTCAGCTTCGGATACGCCTGGCTGGGGCCCACAGAGGCTCGCGTGGTGCTCATCGGTCTCAACACGCTGGCGGTGACCGTCGGGCCGCTGCCCTTCGGCGTGGCGGGAGCCGGCGCGACCGTGTTCGACGTCGCGGGCGGAGTCGCCGCGCTCGGAATGCTGGGACTGCTCGGCGCGCGCGTGGCCACCAACCTGCGCCGACTGGCGCGCCTCGAGCCGGCCGGTCGGCCCGACCCTGTGGCGCCGACTCCGTAGGCGGCGGGAGACGCGGCGCGGTCCATGCGGTGGCGACCCGGACGACGACACGACGGAACGGGAGGATCCATGACGGACGTTCGACTCCACATCGATGGCATGAAGTGCGACGGGTGCGCGGCGGCCGTGACCGAGGCCCTGGAGGGGGTGCCGGGGGTCGACAGCGCCGAGGTGTCGCTGGACGAGGCTAGCGCCCGGGTGGCGGCCGGCGGCGCCGTGGCCGTGGAGGCGCTCGTCCGGGCGGTGGAGTCGGCCGGGTACGGGGCCTCGGCGGCTTGAGGTCGTGACCCCGATCCTCCAACTTGCGGCCTGAAGGGCGGCGGGAACCGGGTCGACCGGCGTCCCGCGCGGACCGGGCGGTCGGCCCGGCCTACCTCCGAAGGCGAGACGACGTTCGATGACTGGCGGTCTGACCTCCCTCTTCCTCCTGCACGGCGAAGCTCCGGCGGCGTTCGTGTGGCCCTCGTGGGACACGCCTCCCAGCGTGGCGTTGGGAGTCCTGGTCTGGCTGGGCGGCTACCTGTACGTGACGGGACCACTGCGCCGGCGACTGGGGATCTCGCGGCCGGACGACCAGACGGCCCGCACGATCCGTTTCGTGCTCGGCCTGGTGGCCATGTTCGTGGCTCTCACGGGGCCGGTGCACGAGCTCAGCGACTTCTTCCTGTTCAGCGCCCACATGGTCCAGGTCATGTTGATGACCATGATCATGCCCCCCCTGCTGATCAGCGGCGTGCCGCGCTGGGTGGTGGAGAAGGCGCTCGAGTCGCCGCCCGTCGCGGCGGTCGCCCGCGTGCTCACCCGGCCCGGCGTCGCCGCGGCCCTCTTCCTGGTGACGCTCGCCGCGTGGCACGTGCCGGCGTTCTTCGATCACATCATCGCGTACCGGCCCATTCACGTGGCGGGCCACCTGGCCCTCATGACCACCGGCGTCATCGTGTGGTGGCCGGTGTTGAGCCCCTATGAAGAGCACCGGCTGTCGTACGGGATGCAGATGGTCTACCTGTTCCTGCTCGGCCTCGTGATGAAGCTCATCGGTGCGCTCATCACGCTCTCGACCGACGTCGTGTACAGGGTGTATCCGGCAGGGGTGCGGCCTTTCGGCCTCACGCCCATTCAGGACCAGAAGTGGGGCGGCCTCATCATGTGGGTGCTCATGGGCGTCACCGCCTGGGTGGTCATGAGCATCATCTTCTTCAAGTGGTACGCGGAGGAGAGCGGGCCGGACGTGGCGCCGGGCGGCCCCGCTCCGCTGCAGGCGGCCGGATCCCGAGAGGGAGCCTCGGCCTGAGCGAGGCGCCTTCCGGCCGGTCTCCGAGGAGGGGTGCGGGTATCGGGCCGCCGGACCCCGCCCTCCTCACGGACCAGTACGAGCTGACCATGGCTCGCGCCTACCGGCGCGAGGGCCTCGTGGACGAGGCCGTGTTCAGCCTCTTCGTCCGGGACCTGCCCCCCACCCGGAACTTCCTCGTGGCCTGCGGCCTCGAGGCGGTGCTGAGCTACCTGGAGGGCCTGCGCTTCGACCGATCGGCGCTGGACTACCTCTCCACGCTACCCGAGTTCGATGACGCGTTCCTCGAGTGGCTGTCGGGGCTACGGTTCGAGGGCTCGGTGCGGGCGGTGCCCGAGGGGACACCGGTGTTCGCCGGGGAGCCCCTGCTGGAGCTCCGTGCTTCCCTGCCCGTCGCGCAGCTCGTCGAGACGTACGTCATGAACCAGGTGCACCTCCAGACGTTGCTCGCCTCCAAGGCCGTCCGCGTGGTGGCCGCGGCGGCGGGACGCCCCGTGGTGGACTTCGGGCTGCGGAGGATGCACGGCACGGACGCGGGGCTGAAGGCTGCCCGCGCCTTCTACGTCGCCGGGGTCCGGTCGACCAGCAACCTGGCCGCCGGCAGCGCCTACGGGATCCCGGTCAGCGGCACGATGGGCCACTCCTACATCCAGGCCCACGACAGCGAAGAGGAGGCCTTCCGCGCCTTTGCCTCGCTGTATCCGGGCACGACCCTGCTGGTCGACACCTACGACACGCTGGCGGGCGTGCGGACGGTGGCGCGACTGTCCGCTGAGTCGAGCGAGGAGTTCCGGGTCGGGGCGATCCGCCTGGACTCGGGCGACCTGGCCTCCCTGTCGCGGGGGAGCCGCTCGATCCTGGACGCTGCCGGGCTCGCGCACGTGAAAATCTTCGCTTCGGGCGGCCTGGACGAGGACCGGATCGAGGAGCTCGTGGCGGCGGACGCGCCGATCGACGGCTTCGGAGTCGGAACGGGCATGGGCGTCTCGGCCGACGCCCCCGCGCTCGACATCGCCTACAAGCTGGTGTCCTACGGGGGCGAGGGGCGCATCAAGCTCTCGCCGGGAAAGGAGCTCCTCCCCGGTCCCAAGCAGGTGCGTCGCGTCGAAAAGGATGGGCGAGCGGTGCGAGACCGTCTCACCCGCGCCGACGAAGAGGGCGCCGGGCGGCCGCTTCTCGTGCCCGTCATGGAGAACGGCCGTCGTGTGGAGGCCGGGCGCGGAACGCTGGAGGAAGCGGCACAGCGCGCCGCCCGCGAGATCGACTTGCTCCCCGACCGGCTTCGGGCGCTGGCCCCCGTCGACCCCGACTATCCCGTGGAGATCAGTGAGCGCCTGCTGGCGGACCGGGCGCGGGTGGCCCGCCGGGCGCGGGCCTGAGAGGCCCGCGCCCGGACGTTCCGCACGCCGCGCCGCCGTCACCGCTTCGCGCTAGAAGACCGACACGTTCGACAGGCCCAGCGCCGAGCCGATCTGGAACTGGACCGTATCCCCCGAGGTCACCGTGATCGGATCGGACAGGTAGGCGTTGAACGCCGCGAGCGGGTCGGCCAGCAGCCGGAGCTGAGGCGATGAGGCCACGATCCCGGCCGGGATCGTGAGGGTCGCGTTGCTCAGTCCCGTGACGTGTCCGAGGCGCCACACCTGCCCCCCTCCCATCACGTAGACGTCCATATCGTTCGTGTTGTCGTTCTGCACGTTCACCTGCACGCCCTGCCGGGCGGTCGGGGTCGCATCCGACTGCACCTGGACGTTGCGCCCCGTGGCGCACGCCCCCAGTCCGAGGGTCGCCGCCACGAGCAGTACCGGTAAGCCATGCACCATCTTCATGAGAGTCTCCTCGCTCGCGAGGAGGGAGCCGTCGGATCCGGCGGATCGACCTCGCGTCCGCCCCCGTGAAGTGCAAGAAGCTCGCCCGCGAGGGGGTCGGATTCGGGCCGGCGATGGGCCGCCGCTACAGGGGGTCGGATCCGGCCTCGTCTCCGTCGGAGGCACCGTGCCGTCCGGCGGTCGCCAGGCGGAGGATTCCGAAGCCGAGGATCGCGGAGAGCGCGGATCCGAACAGGATGCCGATGCGGGCCAGGTCCAGGGCGCCGCCCTCGGCGAACGCGAGAGCGGCGATGAAGATCGACATGGTGAAGCCGACGCCCCCCAGGCACGCGGCGCCCACCAGCTCGCTCCACCGGGCGCCGTCCGGAAGGTGGGCGAGGCCCGAGGCCCGGGCCAGCCACGACGCGCCCACGATGCCCGCGGGCTTGCCGACCACCAGCCCCACCACGACCCCGAGCGTGAGAGGGCTGGTCGCCGCGCCGGCCAGGGCCGAGGCTCGAATGGCCACGCCCGCGTTGACGAGCGCGAACAGCGGAAGCACCAGGTAGGTCGTCCACGGCAGGAGTCGGTGCTCGAGTCGCGACAGCGGGCTCTCCGCGAACTCTCCCGCCCCCGGGCCCCGGGCCCCGGCGGCCGCCGCCCGTGGCCGGGCCGGGACCATGGCGGCGGCCGCCACCCCCGCCACGGTGGCGTGCACGCCCGAGGCGAGGACCGCGGCCCACAGCGCCACGGCGGGGAGGACGAACCAGGCGGGCCGGCGGGCGCCTGCCAGATTCAGGCCGGCCATCACCACCAGGATGCCGGCGGCCGCCAGGAGGGGGCCCATCGAGATCCGCGGCGTGTAGAAGAGGGCGATGACGGCCACGGCGATCAGGTCGTCCGCGATGGCGAGCGCCACGAGGAAGGACTTGAGCCACTCCGGCGCCCGGGAGCGCAGGAGGGTGAGGATGCCGACGGCGAACGCGATGTCGGTGGCCATCGGTACGCCCCAGCCGGCCGAGTGGGGTCCGTCCTGGTTGAGGGCCAGGTAGAGGAGGGCCGGCACGACGGCGCCCCCGAGCGCCGCGGCCACCGGGAGCGTCGCGCTGCGCAGGGAGGAGAGCTCGCCGACCAGAACCTCGCGCTTGATCTCGAGTCCGACGACGAAGAAGAACACGGCCATGAGGCCGTCGTTGATCCAGGCCTCCACGGAGAGGGCGAGCGTCTCGCCGCCCACGTGGAGCCCCAGGTGCATCTCCCGGAGGTGATGGTAGAGACCGCCGAGGGGGCTGTTGGCCCACAGGAGCGCCATCGCGGTCGCCACCAGGAGGACGACGCCTCCCGAGGCCTCGGTACGGAGGAAGGTGTCGAGCGCGCGGGAGATCCGCGTGGCGAAGGCGTCCGGAAGCACGGAGCGAAAGGACGGGGGGCCGGGCGGTTCGGCGTTCGGACGAGACAGGAGCGGACCTCCCGGAACGGTGTGAGCGGGCCGAGCGCTGTCGGGAAGGACACGGTATCCGAACGGGAGCCAGGGAGCCAGAGAGGGGCCGAGGATGCGAGAGGTCGACGGCGCGAAAGGTGTTCGTAGGGAGACGGCTACGCTGGGCGGCGGCTGCTTCTGGTGCCTGGAGGCCGTGTACGAGAGGCTGCGCGGGATCCGTTCCGTGGAGCCCGGCTATGCCGGGGGGCATGTTCCGAACCCCACCTACCGGGCCGTGTGTGGAGGCGGGACGGGTCACGCGGAGGTCGTCCGGATCACCTTCGATCCCGGGGAGATCTCCTTCCGAGACGTGCTGGACGTGTTCTTCACGGTCCACGATCCGACCACCCCGAATCGGCAGGGAGCCGACGTGGGCTCGCAATATCGCTCCATCGTGCTGTACGAGTCCGAGGTGCAGCGGCGCGCGGCGGAGCAGGTCGTGGCGGCCCTGGAGGAGGAGGACGCTTTCGGGGCTCCGATCGTGACGGAGATCGTCCCGCTGGAGGTCTTCCATCCGGCGGAGGCGTATCACCGCGAGTACTTCCGGCGGAACCCGGAGCAGGCCTACTGCCGGATGGTCATCGCGCCCAAGGTGGCCAGGCTGCGCCGCCACTTCCTGGAGCGGCTCCGCGAGCCGACCGCGGCGGGGGAGCCCTAGAGGGCGGCCTCCAGGGCACGGACCGACTCCTCCATCGCGGTCAGCGCGTCGCGCAGCTGACCGTCGGACAGGTAGGGCGCCGGCCCGAGGCGGAGGCGGTCCGCTCGCTGGTCGGTCCGCACGCCTCGCTCGCGCAGGAGATGCACCAGCTCCGCCGCCCGTGGGCTCGCGAGCGTCAGAAAGCCTCCGACTCGCTCCAGGGGCACGTCGCGGTCGCGGTCGACCAGGTCGGGAGCGACGTCCAGGGCGTCGAACCCACGGGCCAGGAGCTCGACCTGGTGCCGGCTGACCTCGCGCAGCAGGGACGGCGTGAGGCCGCGCTCCTCGAAGTAGGCGAACACCTCGGCGGCGCGGTAGTGGCTGGTGGGATCGTAGGTGCTGCCGGCGAAGCGCCCGGGACCCTTGGGATAGGTCACCCGATCGCCGCCGCCGGCTCCGCTCAGCGCCCCGAACTCCGCGAACCAGCCCGTGACGACGGGACGGAGTCGGCAGTCCTCCGGAAACCGCAGGAAGGCGTTCCCCTCGCCCAGCTGGCAGTACTTGTAGCCGCCTCCGACCACGTAGGCGTCCTCCAGCCCCTCGAGCGAGAAGGGGACGGCGTCCAGGGCGTGGTAGGCGTCGACCAGGAAGAGCGCCCCGCGCTCGCGGCAAGCCCGGGCGGCCTCACCCAGCCCGCCGGCGATGTGGGCCGTCTTGAAGAACACGGCCGACACGAAGGCCGCGGCCGTCCGGTCGTCCACCGCCTCGGCCACCCGCAGGCCCGCGGAGGCCGCGGGGTGCGACGCGACCCGCACCACTTCCATGCCCTCCTCCTCGAGGCGGGACAGCTGGCGCCGCAGGGTGTGGAACTCGCCGTCCGTGGTCACGAGCCGCCGGCGCTCCCCCAGGGGAAGAGCCGAGAGGAAGCGGACCACGAGGTCGTGAGTGCTGGCGCCGAGCGCGATCTCCCGGCTCTTGGCGCCCGCCACGAGCCGCGCGAAGCCGTCCCGAACGCGGTCGGCACGCTCGTACGCGCGCTCCCACTTCTCGTCCAGGAACGCTGCCGCGTCCAGCCAGGCCCGCTCCTGCCCCTCGAAGCCGCGGTCGGGCCAGGCCTGGTGGGAATGGCCGGTGAGGAGGAGCCGCTCGGCGACCCGGAAGCGGCCGTAGTCCGGCGCCAGGGCGTTGGCGTCGGCGTACAGCTCCTCGGGCGTCACCGCGGACTGCACCCGTTTCACAGGCGGGTCCGGATCTCCCACAGATCGGGGAACACCGGGTGAGACAGCGTCGTCCTCAGGTAGCCGGCGCCCTCGGTGCCCCCCGTGCCCTGCTTCGCCCCGATCGTGCGCTCCACCATCTTCACGTGCCGATAGCGCCATTCCTGCAGGCCCTCGTCCAGGTCCACGAGCCGCTCGCACAGCTGGGCGAGCGTGGGAGACTCGGCGTACACGTGGACCAGCACGTCCTGTACGTCGCCGGAGGCTTCCACCGGCCGGGTCACGTCCCGCTCCAGCGCGGATCTCGGAACGAGGAACCCGGAGCGGTCCACGTGTTCGAGGAAGGCATCCCACAGGGTGGGTCGCTGCAGGCGCTGCGCGAGGCGAGCGCGTGGCTCGCTGCCCTCCGGGTAGCGCTCCAGGATGCCGGGGCGCTTGATGCCGAGCGCGAACTCGAGCTCCCGGAACTGGAAGGACTCGAGGCCGCTCGCCGCCTGGAGGCGGTTCCGGAAGGTGAGGAACTCCCGGGGCGTCATCGTCTCCAGGATGTCGATCTGCGCGACCATGACCTTGAGCACCGTGAGGATGCGCCTCATGGTGTGCAGCGCGGTCGGCAGGTCATCCCGGCCCAGGAGCTGCTCCACGTAGTCCAGCTCGTGCAGCAGCTCCTTGAACCAGAGCTCGTACACCTGGTGGATGATGATGAAGAGCATCTCGTCGTGCTCCCCCGCTCGCCGCTGCTGCAGGGAGAGCAGCTCGTCCAGGTGCAGGTAGCCGGCGTAGGTGAGGTAGCGCGAGTCCTCGGGCGGCGCGGACCTCTCGGCTCCGCTTCGGCCCCTCCCTCCGGCGGTGTCGGCCCGGTCGCTTCGGTCCACGTCTAGTAGCCCCATTCGAAGCGGGGAGTGTAGTCGTCCAGCGTCGAGTATGGCTTCGGCCACGGGAGGTCGTACCCGAGGGCGTACGCGGCGTGGCGCGTCCAGTAGGGCTCCCACAGGTGGGCCCGTGCGAGACAGCAGAGGTCCGCTCGGCCCGCCGCCAGGATCGTGTTCACGTCCATGAACGAAGAGATGTTGCCGACCGCCATGGTCGGGATGTCGACCTCGTGCCGGATCCGGTCGGCGAAGGGCGTCTGGAACTGGCGTCCGTAGCGGGGCTGCTGCCACGGGACCGTCTGTCCGGCCGACACGTCCACGATGTCGCCGCCCGCTTCCACGACGCTGCGCGCCACCTGGACTGCGTCGTCGGCCGTCATGCCCCCCGGGGCCCAGTCGACCGCCGAGATGCGCACGGAGATGGGCCGCTCCTCCGGCCACACGGCGCGCACGGCGCGGAGGACCTCGAGGGGATATCGCAGCCGGTTGGCCAGCGGTCCGCCGTACTCGTCCTCCCGCGCGTTGGTGAGGGGGGAGATGAAGCTGGCCAGGAGGTAGCCATGGGCGAAGTGGATCTCGAGGAGGTCGAAGCCGGCGTCCACGGCCATCTCGGCCGCCCGCCCGTACTCGTCCAGCACGCGGTCCATGTCCGACCGGTCCATGGGTCGGGGCACCGGGTTCTCGGGGGTCCAGGGCAGGGGGGAGGGGGCGAGGACGTCCCAGCCGCCCTCCTCGAGCGGCTCGACGTCCCCCTCCCAGGAGAGCCGGGTCGATCCCTTCCGGCCCGCGTGACCGAGTTGGAGGCCGATCTTCGCCCGGCTGTTCTCGTGCACGAAGTCGACGATCCGCTTCCAGGCCGGTAGGTGCTCTGGCCGGTACATGCCCGTGCAGCCGGGCGAGATGCGCCCCTCGGCGCTCACGCTCGTCATCTCGCTCATGACGAGGCCGGCGCCCCCCACGGCCCGGCTTCCCAGGTGCACCAGGTGCCAGTCGTCGGGCGTCCCGTCCGCCGCCGAGTACTGGCACATGGCCGAGACGACCACCCGGTTCTCGAGCAGGAGGCCGCGCAGGCGGAAGGGAGTGAACATGGGCGGCGGGGGAGGAGCGGTCGGGACCGTGACGTCCGCCTGCCTGCCGGCGCGGCCGGCGAACCAGCGGTCCACGTCGGCCGTGAAGTCCGGGTCCCGGATCCGAAGGTCCTGGTGCGTGATCCTCAGGCTGCGCGTGAGGAGGCTGAAGGCGAACTGGAGGGGCTCGTCGTCCATGTAGCGCTCGGTGCCCTCGAACCACTCCAGGCTGGCGTGGGCGGCGCGCTGGAGGCTCTCGACCTCCGGTCTCCGCGCCTCCTCGTAGGCGGCGAGCGCGCGGCAGGTCTCGCCCTCGTGCGCCCCGAGGGCATCGCGGAGCGCGATCGCGTCCAGCATGGCCATGCGCGTTCCCGAGCCGACCGAGAAGTGCGCGGTGTGAGCGGCGTCTCCGATGAGGACCGTGTTGCCGTGCCACCAGCGCCCCGTGCGGAGCGTGGGGAATCGCCGCCAGATGGACCGGTTCCGGATGAGAGGGTGCCCCTCCAGCTCCTCCTCGAACAGGTCGGCGCAGAAGGCCGCGGCAGCCTCCTCGTCTGCCTCGGGGAGGCCGGTGGCCGCCCACGTCTCCTCGCGCGCTTCCACGATGAACGTCGAGCGGGCCTCGCCGTCCCGCGTGGGCTCGTATTGGTAGGCGTGCACCCGCCACAGCCCGTGCTCGTCCTCCCGGAAATAGAAGGTGAAAGCGGGGAAAGGGCGGGTGGTGCCCAGCCACACGAAGCGGTTGGGCCGCAGTTCGATCTGCGGCTCGTAGCGCTCGGGGTGGAGCCCCCGAACCGTGCTGTTCACTCCGTCGGCGGCCACCGCGAGGTCGGCGTCGGCCCAGAGCCCCGGGTCGGTGACGTCGACGCCGTGGCGCAGGTCGACGCCCAGCTCCCGGGCGCGCGTCGAGAGGATCTCGAGCAGGGTGGAGCGCGCCAGGCCGCTGAACCCGTGTCCGGTCGAGCGCAGCAACTCGCTCCGGTAGTGGATGTCGATGTCATCCCAGTGGTGGAAGTGGCGCGTGATCTCCGCGTAACTGGGCGGGTCGGCGGCCGCGATCTCCTCCAGGGTGGCGTCCGAGAACACGACCCCGAAGCCGTAGGTCGCCCCGGGTGGGTTCCGCTCCAGGACCGTGACCTCGTGCGGCTCGTCCCGGAGCCGCATGAGGATGGAGAAGAACAGGCCGGCGGGGCCGCCCCCCACGCACACGATCCTCACGCCGGCATCCCCCCACCCGGGGACGCGTCGCCGGGGCGTGCCGCCTCGCCTCCCGGGGCGACGGACGCGCCCGCCCCGGCGGCGCGCGCGGCCTCGACCAGGTGGCCGGCGATGATGAGCCGTTGGATCTCGGTCGTGCCCTCGTAGATCCGCAGGGCCCGCACCGACCGGTACAGGCGGTCCACCGGGTGCGCGGCCAGAACGCCGCGGCCGCCCAGGATCTGGACGGCGTCGTCCACGATCCGCTGCGCCGCCTCGGTGGCGTGCGCCTTGGCCATGGCGGACTCGACCGGGGTGCGCTCGGCGCCCCCGTCCCGCTCCCAGGCGGCCCTGTAGGTGAGGAGGCGGGCGGCCGTGAGGTCGGTGGCCATTCGGGCCAGCTTGTCCTGGACCAGCTGGAACTCGGCCAGGGGTCGTCCGAACTGGTGGCGCGACACGGCGTGGGCGAGGGCCTCCCGGAGCGCCCGTGCGGCCATGCCGCACGCCGCGGCCGCCACCGTGGGGCGCAGCCGGTCGAGCGTGGCCATCCCGAGCCCGAATCCGCGTCCCTCCTCCCCGATCCGGGCCGAGGCCGGCACCCGGCACCCCTCGAAGGCGACCTCACCGAGCGGGTGGGGCGAGGACAGGACCTGCGCGCCCAGGAACGAGAGGCCCCGGGTCTCCGCCGGAACGGCGAAGGCCGACAGGCCCCGCCGGCCGGCCTCCGGGTCGGTCACCGCGAACACCACGTAGAAGTCGGCGATGCCCGCGTTGGAGATGAACGCCTTGCGGCCGTCGAGCACGTAGGCCTCTCCCTCCCGGACCGCCCGCGTGGCCATGGCCGCCACGTCGGAGCCGGCTCCCGGCTCGGTCATGGCGAAGGCGCCCAGGGCCCGGCCCCGGACCGCCGGCCCCAGCCAGCGCTCGCGTGCCGGGCCCCGGCCGGCCAGGATGAGGGGCGTCGCGGCCAGGGCCTGCAGCGCGAACACCGCGTCCGCCAGCGGGGAGGCCGCCGCCAGCGCCTCGCGTACCAGGCAGCAGGCGCGGAAGTCCTGTGCGGCGATGGGCCCGAGCCACCCCTCCTCCCCGAGGAGCTGGACCAGGGCGCGGGCCTCGTGGCGGGCGGCCGGGTCGTCGGCCGGCTCGGGCCGCTCCGCGACGACCTCCGCGCCGAACGCCGCTGCGCGGCGCGCCAGCTCCAGGTGGCGTTCCTCCAGGAAGGCGCGGACCGGCCCGGGGTCGGGGCCGTAGCCCCGCTCGCTCCGTCGCGGTCCGGCGGGCGAAGCGTCCGTCATTCGAAGGCCGGCTCGCGCTTCTCCACGAAGGCCTCGTAAGACTCGCGGAAGTTCGGGTTCTGCATGCACACCGCCTGGACCTTGGCCTCGGCCTCCAGGGCGCTGTCCAGGTCCATGACCGCCTCGCGGTCGAGGGCGTCCTTGGTGACTTCGAGCGCGAAAGACGGACCCCGGGCCAGCTTCTGCGCGAGGGAGCGGGCTTCCGCCACGACCGTGTCGGCCGGGACGACGCGGTTGTAGAGGCCGATCCGGTGCGCCTCGGCCGCGTCGATGAAGTCGCCGGTCATGAGGAGCTCGGTCGCCCGGCCCATCCCGACGATGCGCGGGAGGAGCCAGGAGGCGCCCATGTCGGCCCCCGAGAGCCCCACCCGCACGAACAGGAAGGCGATCTTCGCCGTCTCCGAGGCGATCCTGAGGTCGCAGGCCGAGGCGATCACGGCCCCGGCGCCGGCCACCGTCCCGTTGAGGGCCGCCACCACCGGGCGTCGGCACGCCCGGATCGAGGCGATCAGGTCGCAGGTGAGCCGCGTGAAGGCGAGGAGCCCCTGGTAGTCGCGTTCGAACAGCCGGCCGATGATGTCCTCCACGTCGCCGCCGGAGCAGAAGCCGCGTCCGCGTCCCGTCAGGAGCACGGCTCGCACGCCGGGCTCGGTGTCCAGGGCACGGAACGTGTCCCGGAGCTCCTCGTAGACCTCGAAGGTGAGGGCGTTGAGGCGTTCGGGCCGGTTCAGGGTGATCGTGGCCACCGAGGTGGCCTCGTCGTGCTCGTACAGGAACGAGGTGGGCTCCATGGGCATCCGGTTCTCCCGTTCGGGTCGATGAAGGGGTCGTCAGGCGTCGCGCACGGGCCGCTCGCCGGGCGGCAGGACCGCCGTGGCCTCGATCTCGACCACGGCGCCCTCGTCCACCAGTCCGGTGACCTCGAGCACGGCCATGGCCGGGTAATGCCGCCCCATGAGCTCGCGGTATGCCTCGCCGAGGGGCCGCCGCGAGGCCCGGTAGGCGGCCAGGTCCGTGACGTACACGGTGAGTCGGCCGATGTCCCCGGCCGCGCCGCCCGCCTCGCGAACCACGGCCAGGACGTTGACGAGGGCGCCCCGGAACTGCTCCACGAAGGTCGAGCCGCGGATCTTCCCGTCGGCGTCCCGGTCCGTCTGGCCGGCCACCAGGAGCAGCCGGCCCCAGGCCGGAGCCAGGAGCCCGTGGTTCCAGCCGCGCGGCTTCCCGAGGGCCCCGGGGTTCACGATCCGGAAGCTCACGCCAGCAGCTCCCCCCCGTCGATCACGACGGCCTGCCCGTTCACCCCACGCGCCCCCTCCCCACACAGCCACACGGCCGCGTCCGCCACCTCGCCGGGCTCGATGAGACGACCCTGGGGATTCTGGGAGAGGAGGAACCCAAGGGCCTCCTCGGGGGTGCGGTCCGTGGTGGCCGCGATGTCGGCCACCGCGTCCCGCGTCATGGCCGTGTCCACGTAGCCGGGGCACAGGGCGTTCACGGTGACTCCCCGGCCGGCCACCTCGGCGGCGGCGCAGCGGGCCAGCCCCACGACGGCGTGCTTGGAGGCGGCGTAGGCGGCGATGTAGCGCGCCCCGGCGAGCCCGGCCACCGAGGCCACGTACACGATCCGGCCCCAGCCGCGCTCGGCCATGCCGGGCAGGAAGGCCCGGGTGCACAGGAAGGCGCCGGTGGCGTTCACCTCCAGCACCCGCCGCCACTCTTCCAGCTCGAGGTGCCGGATGGGGGCGGAGGAGGCGATCCCGGCCGCGTGCACGAGGACGTCCACGCGACCGAGCTCGGCGGCGGCCGCCCCGGCGAGAGCCTCGACCGCCTCGGGGTCCGTGACGTCGCAGGGCACGGCCACGGCACGTCCGCCGCCGGAGCGGATGCCGTCGGCCACGGCCTCGATCTCGCGGGCCGTGCGCGCGCTCACCGCGACGGCCGCCCCGGCTCCCGCCAGGGCGCGGGCGGCGGCCGCACCGATCCCCCGGCCGCCGCCGGTGACGACCGCCGTGCGGCCCTCGAGGCTCACGCGCGCCGCTCCGCGCCCTCGGGAAGCTCGGCCAGCACGGCCTCCTCGAGAATCGCCCCCAGGGTCGTGATCGTCTCCCGGCCTTCTTCGACCGTGGCCTCCGCCGGTGCGCCGCAGTAGGCCCGCGCCGCCCCCGCTTCCCGGAAGCTCGTCTTCCCGTCCCGGATCGCGTCCGACAGCGAGGCGTCGACGGCCGGCAGGGAGCGCCGAACCGCTTCCCGGACCAGGTCGGGGCGCGCCGCCAGGACGACCGAGCCCTCGAACCGGCCCGCGTGGCAGGCGCCGGACAGGAACTCGTCCCCCAGCCGCGGCGCCCAGCGGCGGGAGGCGAGGTCCGGGAAGACCGGGACCAGGCAGCCGACCCCGACGATCTCGTCCCGCGCCGCCCGCACCGACGCCCGGTGCGTGGGGTCCACGTGCGGACTGGCGAAGCCCAGGACCCCCACGCCGTGGCGGGCCAGGCTGGCGGCCACGTCCACGAGGAGGGCGGTCACCGTCTCCGGCCGGATGTCGATCGTGCCCGGAAAGTCGGCCGCGAACCCGGCGGCCGTGTAGGCGAGGGGAGGCAGGACGAGCACCTCGAGTCCCCTGTCCGCCAGGCGGCGAGCCCCCTCGGCGACCATCGCCTCCGCCATGATCACGTCGGTGGACAGCGGGAGGTGCGGGCCGTGCGCCTCCACCGCGCCGATGGGGAGGAGGGCAACCGTCCGCGCCGGATCCAGGGATCCGAGCTCCTCCCACGTGCAGTCCGCCATCTGCCGTACGGGCATGCTCCTCCTGCGCCGTCACCGCCTCGGTAGGCCTCGCGGGCGGCGCGGGCCGCGCCCACGTTCTCCGCCCGCCGTTGAGTAATTCTAGCGCGAGGGCGACATTCCGCACATGCCTGGAACCGCTTCCGAACCGACCGACGTGCCGTTCGTGCCGCCCGAGCGCTTCAACATCGCCGACTACTTCCTGGACGATCGCGTGCGGGAGGGGCGCGGGGAGCGCACGGCCCTGGTCATGGACACGGGGCGCTGGACGTACGGGGAGGTCCAGGTTTTTGCCAACCGCTTCGCCCACCGGCTCCGGGGGGCCGGGGTCGAGCCCGAGCAGCGCGTTCTCCTCGCCCTCCCGGACGGGGTCGAGCTGGTGGCGGCCCTGTTCGCCGTGCTCAAGGCGGGGGCGGTCGCGGCCCTGGTGAACCCGGGCCTGTCGGCCGAGGAGATCGAGTACTTCATCGGCTACACGCGCGCGACCGTGCTGGTGACCGACCGGGATCGCGTCGGGACCTTCCTCGAGGCGAGGGAGCGGGCGGCGCGCGCCGCCCGCGATTTCCTCAAGGCCGTGCTGGTGGTCGGGGACCCGGCCTTCGACGAGGCGCTGGCCTCGGCGCCGGAGGAGTTCGACAGCTTCCCCACGCACCGGGACGACGCGGCCATCTGGCTGTTCTCGGGCGGCACCACGGGCCGCCCCAAGGCGGCGGTCCAGACCCACACCTCCTACGCCAACGCCTCCGTCTGCTACGGCGGGCACGTGATCGGCTACCGGCCCGAGGACGTCACCCTGTCGGTGCCCAAGCTCTACTTCGGCTACGCGATGGGAGCCAACCTGTTCTTCCCGTTCGCGGTCGGTGCCACCTCGGTCCTGGACCCGGAGCGCTGCACCGCGGAGCGCCTGTTCGGCCTCATCGAGCGCCATCGCCCCACCGTCCTCGTCAACGTGCCCACCATGGTGAACCGCCTGGTGAGCGACCCGTCGGCTTCCACGCGCGACCTGTCGTCTCTCCGGGTGTCGATGTCCGCCGGAGAGGCACTGCCCGTGGAGCTCCACCGGCGCTGGGACGAGGCCTTCGGCGTCGAGCTGCTGGACGGCCTCGGCACGGCCGAGATGTGGCACATCTTCCTCTCGAACCGGAGAGGCGACGTGCGACCCGGCACCCTGGGGAAGGCGGTGCCCGGCTACGAGGTCCGCGTGTGCGACGAGGAGGGCCGCCCGCTGCCCCGGGGCGAGACGGGATGGCTGTGGGTGCGGGGCCACTCGCGCGCCATCGGCTACTGGCAGCGCATGGACGAATCCCGGCGCGCCTTCCGAGGCGAGTGGTACGCCTCCAGCGACATGGTCCGCGAAGACGCGGACGGGTACGTCGTCTACTGCGGACGCGGGGACGACATGCTCAAGGTGTCGGGAAAGTGGCTCTCCCCCAAGGAGGTCGAGGACTGCCTCGTGGAGCACCCCGCCGTGCGCGAGGCGGTGGTGGTGGGGGCCGCCAACGCGGCGGGCCTCACCAAGCCGTGGGCCTTCGTGGTGCCCGAGAGCGAGGGGTCGGGCGCGGCCGCCGGGACCGACGCCGGGGCGGGGCGACCCTCGGGCGGCGACGAAGGGGATCTCGCCGAGGCGCTCCAGGTGTGGGTCCGGGAGCGGCTGGCGCCCTACAAGTACCCGAGGCGGGTGGTGCTGGTAGCGGACCTGCCCCGCACCCACCTGGGGAAGGTGGACCGGGGGGCCGTGCGTCGCAGGGCCAGGGAGCTCGGCCGGGAGTGACCGGTCGGCCCCCGGCCGCCGCAGGACTCGCGGCTCTCCGCCGGAGGCGGGTCGCTCCTAGCCGGCGCTGGCGAGAGCTTCGACGGGCGTGAGCCAGCCGTGCTCGTCCGCCGCCTCACCGTGCACGATGGCCATGAACCTCGCCTGGATGTCCCGGGTCACCGGCCCGGCCACGCCCTCCCCGATCGTGATCCGGTCCACGCTGCGAACCGGGGTCACCTCGGCGGCCGTGCCCGTGAAGAAGAGCTCGTCGGCGGAGTAGAGGGTCTCGCGGGGCACGGGCTGCTCCCGCACCGGGATCCCCAGGTCGCCCGCCAGCGTGAGGACGGCGTCCCGGGTGATCCCGCGCAGCGAGGTCCCGTCCAGGTCCGGGGTGACGAGGACTCCATCACGCACCAGGAACAGGTTCTGCCCGCTCCCCTCGCTCACCAGCCCGCCCGGGCCGAGCGCGATCCCCTCGGAGAAGCCGTTGGTGATGGCCTCGAGCTTGATCAGGGTGGCGTTCGTATAGTGTCCCCCGGCCTTGGCGCTGGCCGGGAAGGTGTTGGGGTGCGGACGGTGCCAGCTCGAGACGCAGACGTCGACGCCCCTCTCGAGGGCGCCTTCGCCCAGGTAGGTCCCCCACGGCCAGGTGGGAATGTAGGTCTCGATCGGGCTGGAGCGGGTGTCGAGGCCGGCGGCCCCGTAGCCTCTCAGCACCGTGGGCCGTATGTAGCACGAGCCGAGCTCGTTGCGCGTCACGGCCGCGGCGCACGCCTCCTCCAGCGCCTCCGGCGAGTGGTCGGGGACCATGCGGTACACCCGGCACGAGTCGTACAGGCGACGGATGTGTTCCGCGAGCCGGAAGATCGCGGGTCCTCCGGGAGTCTCGTAGCAGCGGATCCCCTCGAACACCGAGGCGCCGAACTGCACGGCGCTGGCCAGCACGTGGAGACGGGCGTCCTCCCACCGGATGAAGGTCCCGTCCTTCCAGATCCACTCGGTCTCCGTGAACTGCGACGCAGGCATGTTCGCTCTCCGCTCGGTTCGTTCCGCTACACCAACGACCGGATCCATCCGCCATCCACGGGCACCGAGGTGCCCGTGATGTAGCTGGCCCGCTCCGAGGCCAGGAAAGCCACGAGCGCGGCCAGCTCGCGGGGTCTTCCGATGCGGCCCATCGGAATCTCCCTCGTCCAGTGCTCGAAGGCCGTCTCGTCGCCCGGCGCTCCGCCCGACAGCTCCTCGAGACGCTGGGTGCGCGTGTAGCCGGGCATGACGTTGTTCACCGTGATGCCCAGCGGCGCGACATCGTTGGCGAGCGTGCGGGCCAGCCCGGTGACCGCCGCCCGCAGGCTGTTCGAGAGGATGAGGTTCTGGATGGGCTGCTTGACCGCGATGGAGGTGATCGTGATGATCCGGCCCCAGCGCCGCTCCTTCATGCCCGGGAGGACGCGCCGCACGAGCTCCACGACGCTCTCGAGCAGGAGCCGCTCGGCCGAGCGCCACGTGTCCAGGTCATGGGTCTCGAACGACCCGGCCGGCGGTCCCCCGGTGTTGGTGACCAGGATGTCGATCCGTCCGAAGGCACGCTCGGCTCCCGTCACCGCGGCCTCCACGCCCTCCAGGGTGGAGAGGTCCGCGGTCACCGCGGCGACGTCGGCGCCCGTCTCCGCCTCGATCGCGGCCCGCGTCTCCTCGAGCTGCTTCTCTCCGCGGGCGCACAGCACCACGTCGGCGCCCTCGGCGGCCAGCTCTCGGGCCACCGCCCGTCCGAGGCCGGTGCTCGAGCCGCCCACGAGGGCCACGCGTCCGCTCAGTCCCAGATCCATGCGGTCCTCTCCAGGCAGGTCGTCGTGCAGTGGATGTCCGGCAGCACGCTCGGGTCGTGGGACCGACTCACCCCTGTTCGTGGAAGTAGGAGTCCGTCCCGTCCAGCCAGTCCTGGCGCGGAGGGCAGAACACGTCGACGTCCAGCGTGTCCTCGAGCGCCTCCGCCTTGTGCGGGAGGTGGGAGGGGATGTGGAGCACCTCCCCGGCGCGGACCACGATCTCCTCCCGGCCGTCCTCGCCCAGCCAGAAGCGGAGCGCCCCCTCCAGGATGTAGGTGATCTGCTCGTTGTCGTGCTCGTGCTTGGGCACGACCGCGCCCCGGTCCAGGTACACGTGGGCCAGCATCATGCGCTCGCCCGTGACCAGGCGACGGCTGATCGAGTCCGTGACCGCCTCGCGCGGCATGTCATCCCAGCGAAAATGCCGGGCCTCGGGTTGGCTCATCGGCAGGGCTCCTCGTGGCTCGGGTTCTTCGCTCAATGGGTGGGGTGCCCGCTCGCGCGGCAAGGGCGCGCCTCAGGACGCCCCGCCCCCTTCCCAGTAGTGGTCGTCGGTGATGGGCTTCCAGCGCGCGGGGTCGAACAGGGCCGGATCCAGACGGTCGGGCGATCGGATGTTCGAATAGTCCTCGGTCTGGAAGAGCTTGCCGTCCAGGTACAGGTCCAGGTGCGTCTCCACCCAGCCGTCGGCGAGCGGTTTCCAGCCATCGATGCGGGCGTCCAGCAGCCGCGTCCCGAGGGGCTGGATGTCCCGTACCGTGAGGAGCCGATCCGCATCCACCCAGAACTGCGGCGAGGTCGAGTCCCCGGGAGGAGCCCCCACGATCCACACGGGAGTCCCCTTCCACTCACCCCGGCGGATCGGGCCCAGGTCCACGCCCAGGCTGTCCAGGACCTTCTCGCTGCGCTCGACGGGCTGCAGGTACACGTCGGCCAGGAGCACGGCGAGCGGGTTGGTGTCGGCGGCCGAGTCGGCCAGCTGGCCGTTCTGGTAGCTGTAGCGCATCCCGTCCACGTACAGGGCGCCGTTGCCCTGGTCGAGGGGCTCCATGTCGATGCGGAGCTTCCCGACCGTCAGCGCCTCGTACCAGGTCGTGGTGTCGGCCTCGCCCGCCCTGGGGAAGCGGACCGTCTGCTGGACGAAGGTGACGTTGCGGGGCCAGTGGTCCCGGTAGAGGTCGTGCATGGCCTGCAGGAGCTCTCGGCCGGACGTGAACGTGCGGCCGGCAGCCGATCGATCCTGCCGGCCGCAGCCGGCGGAGGAGGCGGCCAGCGCCAGGACGGCGGTCGCCCACAGGGCTCGGGACGGGGTCTGCATGGGGCCTCCCGGGAGTCGAGGGTGCGCGCCGGCGGCTGGCGAGGGACGGCCGGCGGCGTGGGCCTGCTATCCTAGCATCCGCCGGGTCCGTGTCAATCGAGCGGGCCCGAGCGCTCGCCTCCGGGCCCGGCCCACGCATTCCTTGACGCAGTGTGCATTCTTTTCATACCAGGGTCCCGGCCGCGCGCTGTCCGCCCGAGTCCCTCTCCGACCCGCGGTCCGCTTCAAAGCCCCTCCGTGCCTGGCGGATGGGCGGCCGGCCCACGCGCCCCGGTCCCCGCCGGCGGTCCGGCACGGGGACTGCTCTATCTCCTGGTCGTCCAGGGGAACGGGCACTCCCGACCGACGGGTCGGGCTCACCGTCGCGCAGGGGCCGGGGCCATGGAGGCCTTCGGCCCCTTCGTGCATCCGTTCCCTCTCGGTGTCCTGTCACACGGAAGGGGAGCACGCCATGCGAATCCGTCGTTGGAAGGTCGCAGCGAGGACTGCCGCACTCGTCGCGGCGGGGGTCACGGTCGCAGCCTGCGGCAACACCTCGGGACCGGGGGGCCGCCAGCCGGTGTCCCTGTCGGTCACGGTGCCGGGTCCCACGCCCTCCGTATCCCCCTCGCGCTCCGCGTCGTTCGACGTGACGCAGACGGCCGGAGACAGCACGCTCGTCCTCAGCGACGTCGCTCTGGTGCTCTGGAAGGTCGAACTCGAGCCCGTGGACGGATCCTGCTCCGGTGACAGCGCGAGCCGGGCCGACTCGGACTCCGGCGCGGATTCCACGTCGAGCTCCGATTCGACGGGCGGAAGCGGCTCGATCTCCGGTTCCGTGGAGTCCGGTCCACCCTCCGAGTCCGAGTCGGACCACGAGGACTGCGAGGTCCAGGTGGCGGGTCCCATGCTGGTCACCCTCCCGCTCGACGGGGCTCTGGACCACGTGGCCAGCCTCGAGCTCCCGGTCGGGACCTACGAGAAGGCCGACTTCGACATCCACGCGCCCAACGCCTCGGACTCCGCCGACACCGCCTTCCTGTCCGAGCACCCCGGCTTCGACAGCGTGAGCGTCCGCGTGGATGGCACCTGGAACGGCGTCGACTTCACGCTGGAACGCCGACTGGAGCTGCACGAGCGGGTGGCGTTGCAGCCGCCCCTCGAGGTCACCGACGGAGGCACCCCCACGAACCTGACGCTCACCTTCGACGTCCGGACCTGGTTCGTGGACGCCGACGGACGGCTGATCGATCCGGCCACGGCCGCGCCCGGGGGACCGAACGCCGAGCTGGTGGCCGGGAACATCAGGCGCTCGCTGCGCGGCTTCGAGGACCGCGACCAGGACGGCCATGAGGACGCGCACGGCACCAGCGGAGACTCGATCGGCGGCTGAGGTCGAGGTCGATCCGCAGTCCGGGAGGGGGCGGCCGCGGCCGCCCCCTCCGTTCATCGGCCCCGGGGCTCAGCCCGCGCTGTCGGACGACACGGCGGCCACGTCCGCGCTGCGGCGGTAGGTCGGAGCACGCCGTACCTTGGTGGCCTGCTCGAAGGCGTAGGCGAGCCTGAGCAAGGTCGGCTCGGTCCAGGCCCGGCCCACGAACGAGAAGCCCACGGGCAGGCCGAACGTGTAGCCGGCCGGTACCGTGATGTGGGGATAGCCGGCCACGGCGGCGGGTGACGTGAAGCTCCCGCCACCCGCGTCCCCGTTCACCAGGTCGATGACCCAGGGTGGGCCCGACGTGGGCGCCACCAGGGCATCCAGGCGGTGCTCGTCCATGACCTTGTCGATCCCTTCCGCCCGTGTGAGACGGTGGTTCTTCTCCAGGGCCTTTGTGTAGGCGGCTTCGGTGAGCGGGCCCTTGGCCTCGGCCTGCTCCATGATGTCCTGGCCGAAGTAGGGCATCTCCCGCTCGGCGTGGTCCTCGTTGAAGGCGATCACGTCGGCCAGGGTGTGCACGGGTGCGCCGGGTCCCAGGTCCGACAGGTACGCGTTCAGGTCCGCCTTGAACTCGTACAGCAGCACCTCGAACTCCGAGTCCCCCCACTGGCCCGCCGTCGGGATGCTCGCCGGATCGACGAGGACCGCTCCGGCGTCGCGGAGCGCCCGCAGGGCTTCCTCGGCGATCGCATCGGCCTTGGGGCTGTAGCCGAAGTAGTGGTCGCGGACCACGCCGATCCTGGCCCCCTTCAGGCCGTTTGCGTCCAGGAAACGCGTGTAGTCGTTCTCGACGTGGCCCTTCGCCTTCGCCGTGGCCGGATCGCGGGCGTCCACACCGGCCATCGCGCCGAGCAGGATGGCCGCATCCGTCACCGTGCGGGCCATGGGACCCGCGGTGTCCTGGCTGTGGGAGATGGGCACGATTCCCGAGCGGCTCACGAGGCCGAGGGTGGGCTTGATTCCCACCAGCGAGTTGGCGTTGGCGGGACAGGTCACCGAGCCGTCGGTCTCCGTGCCGATGGCGACGGTGCAGAAGCTGGCCGCCGCGGCCGCGCCGGAGCCCGAGCTGGACCCGCAGGGCGTGCGGTCGAGGGCGTACGGATTCCGGCCCTGACCGCCGCGCCCGCTCCAGCCGCTGGACGAGTGCGAGGAGCGGAAGTTCGCCCACTCGCTCAGGTTCGTCTTGCCGAGCAGGATCGCTCCGGCCTCCCGGAGGCGCCGGGCTACGAAGGCGTCGCGCGGCGGCTTCGAGCCCACGAGCGCCACAGAGCCCGCGGCGCTCTCCATCCTGTCCGCCGTGGCGATGTTGTCCTTGAGGAGCACCGGGATCCCGTGCATGGGTCCGCGCGGGTTGCCGGCCTTGCGCTCGCGGTCCAGCCGGTCGGCCATGTCGAGGGCTTCGGGATTCGTCTGCAGCACCTGAGAGAGCCGGGGTCCCTCGCCGTCCAGCGCCTCGATGCGGTCCAGGTAGGCCTCGGTGAGCTGTCTGGCGGTGAGGCTCCCCTCCTCCATGCGCTTCCGGAGGTCGGCGATCGTCGCCTCTTCGTACTCGAAGGGGGGCACGTCGAACGGGGAGTCGCCCGGCGGGTCCCCGCCGCTCGCCCGGCCGTCGTCGGCGTCCGGGGCGCAGGCCAGGCTGCCGGACCCGGTGGCCACCGCCAGGCTCCCGATCGCGGCGCTGCGCACGAACGACCGGCGGCTGAGGGCCGAAGGCCGGCCGCGGTCTCTGTCTCTGTATCGGTCCCCCATGGGGTGGCTCCTGTGCGAGGGCGGGTGTGGCCGCGGCGCGCCCGCGGGCGTCGGCCCATGTTCGGCGGCGGAGGGAGGGCTCCGCAAGCGCCCCGCGCCCGTTCCAACCTGCCGGACCCGCACCGTGTCCCATACTCGAACGATGACGACCACCCAGCGATCCACGCCGACACGGGCCCCCGCGCCCGCAGGGGCGGACGGGAGCATCAGCTCCCGTCCGGCAGCCGAGCTGCGGGCCGATGGCGATTGAGGCCGTCCGCAAGGTGAGGGGTCCGGGCGATCGGCCTCGGTCGAGGGCGCCCGCGGCGGGCCCGGGAGCCCCGACGGCCCCGGACACGGCGGCGGAGCGCCGGGCCCGCTTCGAGCGCCTCTACAACGAGAACGCCGGGCGAGTCTACGCGCTGTGCCTCCGTTTGGCGGGCGAGCCGGCCCTGGCGGAGGAGCTGGCCCAGGACGCGTTCGTGAGGGCCTGGGAGAAGCTCGACACGTTCCGGGGCGAATCGAGGTTCGCGACCTGGATGCACAGGCTCACCGTCAACGTGGTCTACAACGCGTTCCGGTCCCGCTCGCGCCGCCCGACGCGGACCGAGGAGCCCGAGATGCTCGAACTCCTGGACGGCGGCGTGGACCCGTCGTCGGCCGTCCTCGGGATCGCGCTCGACCGGGCCATCGGGACGTTGCCGGACCGGGCCCGGATGGTGTTCGTGCTCTACGACGTGGAAGGGTATCCGCAGGAGGAGATCGCGGAGATGATGGGAACGACCGTCGGAACCGTGAAGTCGCAGCTCCACCGTGCCCGGAAGCTGCTGCGCGAAGAGCTGACGCCATGAGCGCATCGCATCCGGACGAGACCCGGCTGAACGACTACGTGGACGGGCTCCTCGAGCCGACGGAGGTCCCGGAGGTCGAGCGGCACCTGCAGGCTTGCGCCTCGTGTCGGGCCCGGGTGGATTCGACCCGGCGCCTGCTCGAGGCGGCGGCCGGGCTGCCCCCGAGCGTCGAGACGCCCGCGACCCTGTGGGAAGGTGTCGCCGGCCGGACCGTGGATCGTGTGCCGGCTCGACCCTCCGGGCGCACCCTGCGCTCGGCCCGCTGGCAGCTGGCCGCGGCGGCCACCGTGCTCGTGGCCCTCTCCTCGGTCGTCACCGCGGTGATCGTGGGGCGCGAAGACCGCAGCAGCGCGTCGGCGGCCGCGCCGAGCCGCGTGGCGGCGGCTGCGGAGAGCCCCGCAGTGGCGGCCACGGCGCCGGCCCGTTTCGTGGCTTCCCAGTACCAGCCCACCGTGGCCAGGCTGCGGGCCGAGCTCGAGGCGCGCCGAGCGGAGCTGTCGCCGGCGACCGTCCAGGCGGTCGAGGCCAACCTCGAAGTCATCGACCGGGCCATCGCCACGACGTCGGCGGCGCTGGCCGCGGACCCCTCGAGCCAGCCCGCCACGCAGCTCCTGACCTCCATGTACCGGAAGAAGATCGGACTGCTGGAGCAGACGCTCCAGCTCGGAACCTGAGACAGGGAGAGTCCCGCAATGGACCGTCTCGATAGAAGCTGGTGGGCCCCGCTGATCCTCATGGTGTGGGCGTGGGCGCTGGCCCCGCACCCGACCGCGGCGCAGTCGCCGGACTCCCTGGCCCGCTCCGTGGCGCCCGACGGCGTGGTCTCGATCTCCGCACGCGAGGCGGACGTGACCGTGGTCGGTTCGAGCGGCCGTACGCTCGTGGTCCGGGCCCGGCCCGAGACGCTCCGGCGGATTCGGCTGGAAGGCTCGGGCTCGAGGCTGAGCGTGAGGGACGACGGGGCGGACGACGAAATCGAGGTCTCGTTGCCGAGCGCCGTGCAGGTGGAGGTCCACACCCGCGACGGCGACGTGACCGTCCGGGGTCTTACCGGGCGCGTGACGATCGAGTCCATGGATGGAGACGTGCACATCCAGGGAGATCCGCAGAGTCTCCGCGTGGCGGGCGTCTCCGGCAACATTACCGTGAGCGGCTCTCCGGCCCGGCTCAAGCTGAACACCGTGTCCGGGGACGTGACGGTCCCGTCGGCCACGGGGAGCGTCGACATCTCGACGGCGAACGGGGACATCGAGGTCGGCGGCCGCGGGATCTCGGACGGGACGTTCACGAGCGCATCGGGCGACATCACCTTTCGCGCGCAGCCCACCTCCTCGGCGACCCTGAGCTTCCAGACGGCGACCGGAGAGGTCACGCTCGCGCTCCCGGACGGTGTGGGCGCCTCGTTCGAGATCACGACCGTGAGCGGCGAGCTGGTCACGGATCGCCAGGCCCAGCTGCTCGGGAGCCAGCACTTCGGCGGAGGGCGGCACTACCGGCTGTCGGTCGGGAACGGGTCGGTGCACGTGTCGGTGCAGGCCGTGACCGGCGACGTGCATATCGAGGGCTCCTGAGGCGACCCGCCGCCCGCGATCTCCGCGTGTGACGAAGCGAATCCACCGCTGAGGAGGACGACGATGATGAACAGCAAGCGCACGATGTCCGATCCCCGCAGGCGACGCGGTGGACCCCTGGACAGGATCCTGCTGGCCCTGGCCGCCGCCGCGGTCGTCGTGAGCCCCGCTCGGGCCCAGGGCGGCTCGGACTGGTGCGCCCAGACGCGCGGCAACCGTGACGACGCCCGCCGCTATTGCGAGGTGCGCGAGCTCACTCTGAAGACGCCGTCGAGCGGCCTCGACGTGGACGCTCAACCCAACGGCGGCATTCGTGTGCGGGCCGCGGCCCGCGCGGACGTGCGGATCCAGGCCCGCGTCCAGGCGCGCGCCGGATCGACCGAAGAGGCCAGGGCTCTGGCCGGTCGCGTGACCATCGACACGGACGGTGGCCGGGTGCGGGCGCAGGGTCCCGACACGCACCGGGACGGCTGGTGGTCGGTGAGCTACCGCATCGAGGCGCCGGCGACCACCGACGTGTCGCTGCACGCCCAGAACGGAGGCATCTCCATCGAGGGCATGAAGGGCAGGACGCGCTTCCGCACCCTGAACGGCGGGGTGGACCTGACGCACCTCTCGGGGGACGTGAGCGGCTCGACCACCAACGGTGGGCTCGACATCGTGCTCGCCGGCCGAACGTGGGATGGGGTCGGTCTCGCCGTTCGCACGACGAACGGAGGCGTCGACATGGCGGTACCGGACGGCTACGCCGCGCACCTGGTCACGTCGACCGTGAACGGGGGCGTGGACGTGGGCTTCCCGATCACGGTGCAGGGCCGCATCGGCCGTCGACTGGCCGTCGACCTGGGTGGGGGAGGACCCACCATCCGGGCCGAGACCACCAATGGAGGCATCGACCTGCATCGACCCTGAGGTCCTGGCGGATCGGGGCGCCGGACGGCGCCCCGACCTCGCCATACCCGACCGCCTCCAGATCCGCCCCCGCGCCCGACCCTTCCCTCAGCCCATTCATCCCGTCCCCTCGTTCCTTCGTCTCATGCGCAGGCTCCGGAGCCTCCACCTTTGCAACCTTTGCTTCGTAGACGTCGTCCAAGGGCCGTACGCAGAAGCCAGGACCTGGACCTCACCGACGGAGCTGCACGATGCCGTTGATCCGCCGCCTCACGGGCGCCGGTCGAGCCTCGCGAAGGTGTCCGTGTCGAGACGTGGCGTGCGTGCTGGCGGCGCTGCTGGGCGTGGCGGCGGCGGGACCGGTCCGGGCCCAGTCGGCCGCGCCCGACGGCCACGACGCGAGGCGGCCGGCGGTGCGGGCCGTTCGCCTCCACGCGCCCGTGAAGCTGGACGGGCGGCTGGACGAGGCGGTGTGGCGGACCGCGCCCGCCGCCACGGGCTTCCGGCAGACCCAGCCCGATCCAGGCGTGAAGTCCACGCAGCGGACCGAGGTGAGGTTCGCCTACGACGATCGGGCCCTGTACGTCGGGGCCCGGATGTACGACTCGCTCGGCGCGGCGGGCGTCCGTACGCGCCTGGTGCGCCGGGACGCGGACATGGAGAGCGATGAGCTCTCGATCCTCTTCGACACCTTCCACGACCACCTGGGCGAGACCGAGTTCGACATCAACCCGTCCGATGTCCGGGGTGACGCCCTGGGTCTCGGCGGTAGCAACCTCGACGCGTCGTGGGACCCGGTGTGGCAGGCCGCGACCGCCGTCGATTCAATGGGCTGGACGGCCGAGCTCCGGATCCCCTTCTCGCAGCTCCGCTTCCCGCCCGACTCGATCGAGACGTGGGGACTGCAGGTCGTGCGCTTCGAGGCGCGGCTCAAGGAGCGCTCCGAGTGGGCCTTCTGGCCCATCGACCAGGTCGGGGGACCCTCGAGGTTCGGGCATCTGACGGCCCTGCGTCCGCCCGCGACGCACCGGCCCGTGGAGCTCGTTCCGTACGCGGTGGCCAGCTCGGCCAACCGGCCGATCGCGGACCCGGAGGACCCGCTGGCTCGCGCCCATGCCGCCGACTACCGGTTCGGCGCCGACGTGGACTACCAGGTCGGTCCCAGCCTGTCGCTCTCGGCTACGCTCAACCCGGACTTCGGCCAGGTGGAGGTGGACCCGGCCGTGGTGAACCTGAGCGCGTTCGAGACCTTCTACCCGGAGAAGCGTCCGTTCTTCGTGGAGGGCTCGGACCTGTTCAACTTCGGGGGGTTCAGCTGCTTCTTCTGCAGCAACGTCTCCAGCCTCGACCTGTTCCACTCGAGGCGCATCGGACGCAGCCCGCGGGGGGCTTCACTCGCGGAGGACGCGGGAAAGTACGCCTCGGTTCCCGAGAACACGTCGATCCTGGGGGCGGTCAAGCTGACGGGTCGGCAGTCCGGGGGGCTGTCGGTCGGCGTCATGGACGCGGTCACGGCGCGCGAGCGGGCGACCGTGATCGGCTCCTCGGGTGACCGTTTCCAGCAGGCGGTGGCGCCCCCGACCAACTACTTCGTGGGACGGGTGAAGCGCGATTTCGACGGGGGCAACCTGGTGGTCGGGGGGATCCTGACCTCCGTGGCGCGCGGCATGAGTGACCCGGGCCTCGAGTCGCTCCTCCCCCGGCACGCCGAGACGGCGGGATTGGACGCCCAGTACTGGTGGGGCGGGAAGACGTACCGGGTCCGGGCCCAGATCGCCGGGAGCGGGCTGTGGGGGGATACCGCCGCCATCCGGCGCGAGCAGGAGTCGAGCGCGCGCTATTTCCAGCGACCGGATCGGAAGGGCGGCGGCAACGGGCTGTTCTCCGACGCCTTCGACCCCACGGCGACTTCCTTGCGGGGCTGGGCCGGCCACGTGCGCGTCGCCAAGGAGTCCGGCGAGTGGCTGTGGGAGACGGCCCTCAACGTCCGCAGCCCCGGGTTCGAGTCCAACGACCTCGGCTTCCAGACCCGCGCGGACTACTGGTGGATGAACGCCAACCTGTTCCGCCACCTGACGAAGCCGACCTCCTGGTACCGCACGCTGAGCTTCATCGCCGGAGGACAGCAGGAGTACGACTTCGAGGGGAACCTCACCTACCGCGACGTACACGGCTACGTGGGTCTCACCACACTGGGCTACTGGAGCGCGAGCGCGTTCGTGATCCGCTCCCCTTCGGTCTTCGACGACGGCCTCACCCGGGGTGGGCCTGTGGTCCGGACGCCCGGCTATACGTACTACGCCGCCCGTCTCAGCACCGACAGCCGCAACGCGCTGGTCGTGGACCTGACGGGGAACCTCGACGATCGGGACGTGGGCCCGCCCTCCTACGACGTGTCGGTGTCGGTGCGCTTCAAGCCCGTCTCCAACGTGTCCCTGTCCGCCGGCCCGGCCTACCGGCGCTCCGCGTCGCCGGTGCAGTACGTCACGGCGGTCGAGGACCCGACGGCGAGCGCCTTCTACGGGACCCGGTACGTGGTCTCGGACCTGCGCCAGCAGCAGGTCTCCATGGAGACCCGGGCCAGCGTCACCTTCACGCCCGACCTGTCCCTGGAGGTCTACCTGCAGCCGCTGGTGTCGAGCAACCGGTTCTCCTCCTTCAAGGAGTTCGCTGCGCCCCGCAGCGGCCGGACCCTGGTCTACGGCCGGGACGTGGGGACGATCTCGGCTTCGACCTCCGCCTCGGGGCAGCGGGAGTACTCGGTCGACCCGGACGGGTCCGGGCCGGCCAAGACCTTTACCTTCGACGACCCGAACTTCACGCTCCATTCCCTGCGCGGGAACGCGATCCTGCGCTGGCAGTTCCGGTCGGGCTCGACCCTGTACCTGGTGTGGACGCAGAACCGGAGCGGCATGGCCGACACGGGGAGCCTGACCCTGGGTCCCGACATCGGCCGCATCTTCGACCGTCCCCCCGCCGACACGTTCCTGGCCAAGATCACCTGGTGGACGGCGTTCTGAGACGGTAGCTGGTCGGCGCCGGACGTTCGTTCGTCGATGGGCGGGTGTCGCGGGCGACCCTGTGCCCGGCATCCTCACGGTCCGCAGGGGCGTCGTCGGACGGCGCCCCGACGCTCGGACCGCGACCCGGAGGTTCGACCATGCCCCGATGGGAGTTGGCCGCGCTCGTCCTCCTGCCCCTCGTCGCGTCCGGGGCGCCGCGCAGGGGGGCGGCCCCGGGCGCTTCGTCCGTCCGTCCGGACACGGTCGCCTCCCGGTGCCGGGCCCCGGAGCGACGCGAGTTCGACTTCTGGTTGGGCCGATGGACCGTGACCGATACGGCGGGACGGGTCGTGGGCCACAGCGAGATCACGCGGGTTTCGGGTGGGTGCGGGATCCTCGAGCACTGGATGGGGCGAGACGGCGTGGGCGGCAGGAGTCTCAACGCCTACGATCCGACCTCGGGAGACTGGACCCAGTTCTGGGTGGGGGAAGGGGGGCTCGTTCTCCACCTCACCGGCGGGCTGCGGGGCTCCTCCATGGTGCTGTCGGGCCGGCGCACCGGAACCGGGGGCGAGGTGCTCGACCGGATCATCTGGACCCCGTCGGGCAACGGTGAAGTCCGGCAGCACTGGGAGGTCTCCCGGGACGGAGGGTCCACCTGGAACACGGTCTTCGACGGCCGCTACGCGCCTTCCTGAGCGCCCATGACGCGGGCGGTCCGGCGCCAGCGTCCGGCCGCCGGGCTGGCGGGGACCGACCCGCGATGTATATCCTCGTGAGGCTCGGGGCCCGACTCGACGAGCGGGTCGCGCCCCTCACCTCCTGCCCCTGGCCGTGAATGCGCTGATGTCCCCGGGTTCCCGAGGATCGGCCCCGCACCCGGGCCGGAAAGTCGAGCGCGGCGACGAGCCCCGTCGCCTGGTCGTGTGGGTCCTCCTGGTGTTGGGAGGCGCCACCGCCCTGGGCCTGATCGCCACCGTCCAGGCGTACTTCGGGATGCTCGGGATGCCTTCCCGGGAGCCGATGTCCTTCTGGAAGATGACCAAGTACTGGCTCCCGGACTATTACCTGTGGGCCGGTCTCGCGCCGGTCATCCTGTGGCTCGGCCGGCGTTTCCCGCTGGAGCGGCGCCATTGGGCGCGAAACCTGGCGCTGCACGTGGCGGCCGCCGGGGTCCTCCTGCTGGTGGAGCTCCTGCTCTCCTGCGGGATCATCGCGATCATCGCGATGATCCCTCCCAAGTACAGCGGGTTTTGGGGCTACTATCTCGCGGTCGCCCGCGGCTACTTCCTGTGGGGTCTCATCATCTACATGTTCATCCTCGCCGCCGGACTGGCCTATCAGAACTATCGCCGGCTCCGTGAGCACGAGGTGGAGGCCGCGGACCTCCGCGGCCGGGTCGTGGAGGCCCAGCTCCGTGCGTTGAAGATGCAGCTCCACCCCCACTTCCTGTTCAACACCCTGCATTCGATCGGGTCCCTGGTTCGGACCGGCGAGCGCGACCGTGCCCTGGGCATGCTGGCCGGGCTCGGGGACCTTCTGCGCTACTCGCTGGAGAACGAGGAGCGTCAGGAGGCCCCGCTTCAGGAGGAGATGGAGTTCCTGCGCCGATACCTGGAGGTGGAGCAGATGCGCTTCTCGGATCGGCTGCGGGTGCGCTTCGACGTGCATGAGGAGGCCCTGCTCGCCTCCGTGCCCAACATGATCCTGCAGCCCCTCGTCGAGAACGCGATCCGGCACGGCGTGAGCCCACACGCGGGCAGCCGCGAGGTGACGGTGGGTGCGTGCCGGCTCGACGGACTCCTGCGCCTCAAGGTCGAGGACGACGGCCCCCTCCCGCCGGCCGGGTGGAAGCCCAACGAGGAGTCGGGCGTCGGGCTCCGCAACGTGCGCGAGCGGCTGGCGCGCATGTACGGTGACGAGGCCCGGCTGCACGTGGGCCCGGGCACCCGGGCGGGAGTCGTGTCGGTGATCGAGCTGCCGTGGACCCGCTGGAGGGAGGCGTCGTGAAGGCCATCCGCACCGTGATCGTCGACGACGAGCCGCTCGCGAGGGAGACCCTGCGCATCCTGCTGAAGGCGACGCCGGAGGTCGACGTGGTGGGGGAGTGCCGCTCGGGGCCCGAGGCGGTGGACCGCATCCTCGAGCTCGAGCCGGACCTGGTCTTCCTGGACATCGAGATGCCGGAGATGGACGGGTTCGACGTGCTGGAGACGGTGGCCGGCGAGGGGGTTCGCATCCCGACCGTCGTGTTCGTCACCGCCTACGACCAGTACGCGCTGCGCGCCTTCGAGGTGCACGCCCTGGACTACCTCCTCAAGCCGTTCGACGACGAGCGCTTCGAGCGCGCCCTCGAGCGGGCCAAGCTGGAGGTGTCCAGGCACCAGGACGCCGCCATGGCGTCGCGGATCGAGGCCCTGCTGGCCGATCATCGGGCCGCCGCCGCGGGGGAAGAGAACCCCGTCGGCGTGGATCGCGAGGAGCGCGAGGGGCCGGTCGAGCGCTTCGTCGTGCGCTCCTCGGGCCGCATCCATTTCGTGGATGTGGGGGAGGTGGACTGGGTCGAGGCGGCGGGCGACTACGTGCGGCTCCACACCGGGGAGCGCTCGCACCTCATGCGGGAGACCATGAAGGAGCTGGAGGACAGCCTGGACCCGGACGTCTTCGTCCGCATCCACCGGTCCACCATCGTCCGCATCGGCTTCGTGAAAGAGATCCGCACGACGGGCACGGGACAGTACGTCGTCCTCCTGGAGGACGGCACCCGCCGCAACCTGAGCCGCAGCGGTCGGCGCCGCCTGGAGGAAGTGCTCGGCCGGGCCCTGTGAAGGGGCCGCGAGTGCGGCCGGCTCCTCGCCCTAGGTCTCGACTACCTCTGTGAGCCGCCGGCCGGGCCGGCCGGCGGGCGCCGGCTCCCCCGCCGCGGCCTCGTCCTCACCGGCGCTCGGGCGCCGCAGCCGCGCGAGGCCGTCTACGCCGGCCGCCAGGCTGGCGAGCCCGATGACCGGCGGGACCTGAACGGCCTGCAGCACGAGCCCGGCCAGGATCGCGGACGAAGGGTCCACCCCGAAGGGCGCCAGCCCCACGACCAGGGAGGCCTGGAACACCCCCACGTTGGCCGGCGTGAGCCGCAGTACGCCTCCCAGGTTGGCGGCCAGCAGTGCGGCGAACGCCGCCTCGGGCGACGGCGTGACGTGCGTGGCGGCGAGCACCAGCGCGTAGGTGGCCCACTGCGACCCCCAGTTGACGAGCGCCAGGGCGACGGCCTCGCCGAACGGCCGGCGGCCGACGGTCCGCACCGCGTCCACGATCTGCGACGGAAGGTGCCGGCGCAGCCGCTCCGCCACCGGCGGCCGTCGTACCGCCAGGACGACCACGAAGCCCGTCGCCAGCAACGCGCCCGCGACGAGCCCCGCCCGGGCCAGGAAGGACGGAAGGGGGAAGGCCAGGAAGGCGACGGCGATCACGATCCCGAGAGCGACGGCCTCGGCGAGGCGCGCGGCCGCGACCGAGATGGCCGTGAGGCCCACCGGGATCTTCTCCTCCCTCGCCAGCGCTCGCACCCTCGCCGCCTCTCCCACCAGGGCGACCGAGACGTCGCCGACGGCCGAGCCCACGAGGTTGGCGCGCTGGACGTTCATCCAGCCGGCGTTCGTGTTGGGCCGCAGGAGCCGGTGCCAGCCCCAGCCCTTGGCGACCAGGGACAGGAGGTTCACCAGCAGGGCGCCGGCGAGCAGGAGCCGGTTCGTGTTCAGCAGCGCTTCGCCCGTGCGCGCCCACGGGAAGTGGAGGCCCACACGGACGGTGAAGGCCGCCAGGAGCGCCAGCGCGCCGATCCGGAGCCAGCGCCGCCACCCCGCGCCGGCCGTTCCGGCGGCGGACCCGCTCACGCGAGCAGCTCCGCCAGGGGCCGGACCGCGTAGCCGTCCCGCCGCAGGTCGTCCAGGATCCCGGGGAGGGCTTCGGCGGTCTGCGAACGATCGCCGTCGGGATCGTACCCGTCACCGTCGTGCAGGAGGAGCACGGTTCCGGGCCGCATTCCGGATCGAGCCCGGCGGCGGATCTCGTCGGCGCCCGGACGATCGGAATCCCATACGCCGAGCGTCCAGCCCACCAGCGGGCAGCCCATGCCCCTCAGCGTTCGGTCCACGAACGGGTTCCGGTGCCCGTGCGGCGCTCGGAAGGCTTCCGGCTCCACCCCGGCGGCACGCGCCACCGCCCGGTGGCCCTCGCCGATCTCGCGGCGGACCGTCGCCGGCCCCAGGAGGGTGAGCTTGCGATGCGTGTAGGTGTGACTGCCCACCAGGTGGCCCGCGGACGCCACCGCCCGAGCGAGCTCGGGGTGGCTCTCCGCGTAGCGTCCCACCATGAAGAAGGTGGCCGGGGCTCCCTCGAGCGCCAGCGTGTCGAGGATCGAGGGCGTGGCCCGGGGGCTGGGACCGTCGTCGAAGGTCAGGTATACGGAGCGCCCATCCGGGGCCCCGCGGCCCACGACGGGGCCGAACAGTCGGGCATTGGGCAGCAGGGCTCCGGCGGCCAGCCCCCCGGCGCCGAGCACGCCGCACACGCCCGCCAGCGCTCCGATCACCGGGCGACTCGTCGATACGTCTCCAGGACCCGCTCCGCCACGCCCGACCAGGCGAACGCGGACGCCCGCTCGAGGGCTCGGCCCCGCATGCGGGCCCGCTGTGGGACGTTGGACAGGAGGTCCACGATCGCGTCCGCCCACGAGGCGGGCTGGTCCGGCTGCAGGAGCCGACCGGCCCCGGACTCCCCCATCACGAACCGGTGCCCGTCCAGGTCGGCGGCCAGCACGGGCGCCCCGCAGGCCATGGCCTCGAGCAGCGTGATGCCGAACGAGGCCCGTCGGGTCGGCGCCAGGTAGAGGTCCGTGCCGCCGTAGTAGTCGGGCCGTTCGCGGTAGATGCGGCCGACGAAGCGCACCGAGGACCCGAGGGGGGCCGCCAGGCGCTCGTAGTGGGCGCGCAGGGGTCCGTCGCCGACCACGGTCAGCACCGCGTCGGGGTAGTGCCGCGCCACCCGGGGCATGGCCTCGAGGAGGGTCTCCAGTCCATTGCGCGGATCGAGACGGCCCAGGAACAGGAGGCGGGGGGGGTCTTCGGGTCCGAGGGGCCCGGGCGGCCGTCCATTCGGGTGGAAGTAGCGGATGTCGACGCCGTTGGGGATCACCTCGAAGTCCGCCTCGAAGTAGCGGTCGTGGGCCTCGATGACCGAGGGGCTCACGGCGATGCGGGCGGCCATGCTCGACAGGCGTCGTTGCAGCGGCCCGCGGAAGATCCGGCAGCTCGCCGAGCGCGGGAACCACGAGTGGAACGTCCCCACCACCGGAATCCCGAGACGATCGGCGGCCGACTGGGCCACCAGCCCGAGGACCGGCGCCAGGGGCCCGTGGACGTGCACGATGTCCATCCGCTCCTCCAGGAACAGCTCCTCGAGCCGGGACCGCAGCCTCCAGCCGAGAGTGATGCGCGCGAAGGAGCCGTTGCTGAACACGACCTGGCTGCGGCCCACCCGGCGCACCCCCGTCTCGGACGGATCCTGGCCTCGCATGTTGGCCGTGACGACCAGGGCCTCGTGGCCACGGCGGATCAGCTGGCGCTGGAGGGCCTGGACATGCTCGGTGACGCCGCCCAGGTGCGGATGATAGTATTCGGTGACCAGCGCGACGCGCATGCTACTCCCGTCTCACGGACCGCGAGGGGCGAGTCTCGGCCTGCGGCGCCCCGGGGCCTCCCCGACCGCCGCACCGCGGGGGATGATCCGGTCCGCCGCGGCCACTACCACAGTTGTAGACAGTGCGACGTATACCCACACGCGCGTCCGAGTTCCACGGGGCGTGGCGGTGTGCCGCTGGCCCGCGCCCCGGCGGGCCACCCCGCGCTCGATTACCTTCCAGCGCGCGCCCCGGCGCTTCGGGCCCACGATCTCGCGACGGGAGCGATCCAGGAAGGAGCAAGGGAGAGCCCCATGTCGCCTCGTCCGCCCCACGGTCCGCCTCCATCGCCCGCCCGCCCGGCGCGCGGCTCCATGCTCGCGAAGCTCCTGAGTCTCGCGGCGATGCTGGCGCCGATGACGACGCTCGCCCCCCGGGCGCTGCCCGCCCAGGCGACGAGCGCCGCCGCGTCGCCCGACGACCGGCCCGGGTGGAGCGTCAACGAGGCGTACCAGCGCTCCCACGACTACGACCTCCTGCACCAGTCGATCGCGCTCCATGCCTTCGACTGGGACTCGACCTCCCTCGCAGGCCGCGTCGAGACCACGCTCCGCGTCCTGCGTCCCGGGCTGGACTCGGTCGTGCTCGACGCGGGAGCCGGTCTCGACGTCGACGCGGTGACCGGAGCGGGCGGGCGGTCGCTCCGCTGGTCCCACCCCGGGGATACGCTCGTGGTCCACCTGTCGGCCCCCGCTTCCTTCGGGGACACGGTTCGGTTCCGGATCGACTATCGGGCCCGGATCCGCAACGGCAGGGGCCTGACCTTCCTGGAGGCCGGGCCCGGTCATCCGCGGCAACTATGGAGCCAGGGCGAATCCCACAACAACCACCTGTGGTTCCCGACATACGATTTTCCCAACGACAAGATGACCTGGGAGCTGAGCGCGACGGTGCCGACGGGCTTCACGGTGGTATCCAACGGCCGGCGCGTCGCGGACCGGGACCACGGCGATGGGATCCACACCGTGACCTGGCGGGAGGACCACCCGGCCTCCACGTATCTGGTGTCGCTCATCGTGTCGAGGCTCGTCCGTCTGAAAGACGATTGGCGGGGCACGCCGGTCGATTACTACGTGTACCCGGCCGATACGGTCCGCGGGCGGCGGCTGTTCCGGGTGACGCCGGACATGATCGACACATATTCGCACCTGACCGGGATCCCCTACCCGTGGTCCAAGTACGCCCAGACCACGGTGGCCGACTTCTTCGGCGGCATGGAGAACGTCACCGCGACCACACTGGTGGACTGGCTCCCCGATGAGCGTGCCTACCGGGACGATCCCTGGTTCCTGACCGACCTCATCCCGCACGAGCTCGCCCACATGTGGTTCGGCGACTACGTCACCACCGCGGACTGGGCGAACCTCTGGCTGAACGAGGGCTTCGCCGAGTTCATGCCCGGCCAATACTGGGCCCGGGCCCGCGGCGAAGCCGCCGCCGAGAGCTACTATCTCAACGAGTACGACGACTTCGTGGCGGCCGATGCCCGGCGACGCGTGCCGCTGGCCGCCCCGAGCTCCAACGTGATCTACCCGAAGGGGGCGCTCGTCCTCCGCATGCTGGAGACGATGCTGGGCCCCCAGCCCTTCTGGAGCTCCGTTCACGAATACCTGGTGCGGCACGCCTACGGCAACGCCACCACGGACGACCTGCGTCAGGCCATCCTGGCGGCGACGGGCCGGAACCTGGCCTGGTTCTTCGACCAGTGGGTATACAGCGGCGGCTACCCGCAGCTCGAGGTCCACGCCCGCTGGGATTCCGCGGCCAGCCGACTGGCGCTCGAGGTACGCCAGGTCCAGGCGGATTCGGCCGATTCCGCGCGAGCCCTGGTGACACCCCGTGTGTTCCGGCTGCCGGTCACGATCCGGGTCGCTACCCGGCGCGGCACCCTCCTGCGCCGGGTCGTGGTGGATCGCGCCGTCGACACGGTCCGGATCGAGGGAGTGGACGCGTCTCCGAGCGCGGTCGTATTCGACGACGGCGACGCGGTGGTCAAGTCGCTCGACTTCCCTCAACCCACCACCTGGCTGGCCGGGGAGCTGGCCGGCCCCACCGCCCTGTGGAACCGGCGCTGGGCGGCCGAGAGGCTGGCCGAGCGCTCCGGTGACACCGTGGCGCTGGCGGCCCTCGCCACCGTCCTGGGCGGGGATGGGCCCCCGGCGCTCCGGGCGGCGGTGGCCGAGGGGCTGGCGGGCTTCCCGGCGGCCGGCGCGCTCCCCCCGCTGGAGGCGGCGATGGGCGACAGCTCGGCCCGGGTGCGGGCCTCGGCCGTCGCCGCGATCGGCGAGCTGGGCGGAGCCTCAGCGGTGCGGATGGCGCGCCGGGCGTTCGAGACGGACTCGAGCTACGGGGTGCGGGCCGCCGCCCTGGAAGCGGTCGCACGGGCGGATCGAGTCACGGCCGACACGGCGGCGATGCGGGACCTCATCCGCAGAGGGCTGCGCACGCCCTCGTACCGTGACCAGGTCGCCCAGTCCGCGATGGTGGCCATCGTGCTCCGACGGGACACGAGCTTCGTGGACGAGCTCGCGGACCGCCTGGCCGACACGCCCGTGGCGGCGCAGGCCCTCGGGGCCCTGGGTGCCCGCGGGGACGCCCGCGCCCTGGACGCTCTGGCCGCGCATCTGGGCGACCCGGACCGGCGGGTACGAAGGGCCGTACTGCAAGCCTTCTCCACCACCGTGCCACCGGCGATGGCCCGGGCCCGACTCGAAGCCGCCCGCCCGAGTCTGGAGGATCCGGCGGCGCGCCGCGCCGTGGAGGCCCTTCTCGAACGGCTCCGGAGTCGGGTGGAAGCCGGCGGGAGCGGGGGATGAGGGCGCTCCGAGGGGCGGTGCGGGGGGCGGCGGTCTGGGGGCTCGCCGCGTCGGCAGGCTGCGCCGGGGGAGGGCCGGCCGCGGGTCCGGGTCTCCCGGCCGGCGCCCGACCGCGGGTCTCCTCGGTGGCGGTGAGCGGTGCCGGCTACCACAACGAGACGTCGGTAGGCATCGATCCCGTCCGTCCCGGCGGTGTCCTCGCCTCGTGGCAGGTGCCGGCCACGGTGGCCTGGTCGGCCGACGCCGGGGCCACCTGGAAGAGCGTGGTCCTGCCCGGCACCGGCGGGTGGGAGCTGGCCGGCGATCCGGTCGTGACCTTCGGCGGGGAGGGGCGTGCCTTCGCCCTGTTCATCGCCTTCGACCGGCCGGACGACTACCGGTTCCTGGGCCGGGCCGCCCACCGGAACGGGATCTTCGTGAGCCGCTCGGACGACGGCGGTCGTAGCTGGAGTGACCCGTCGGCCGTGGTCGAGCACGGCGAGGCGCACGGGATCCCGTTCGAGGACAAGCCGATGATGACCACGGACCGGTGGTCGGACTCGCCCTGGCACGGGAACCTCTACGTGGCCTGGACGCAGTTCCGGTCGGCGGGCTCGGGAATCCGCTTCGCCCGCTCGACGAACGGGGGCGAGAGCTTCAGCGCGCCGATCGAGATCAGCGACGCCACGGGCTCGCCGCAGGACACCCTGGGCGCCGACGAAGGCACCGACCTGGCGGTCGGTCCCGGCGGCACGGTGTACGTGGTGTGGAGCGATTCGACCGGTCTCCTCCTGGACCGTTCCCACGACGGCGGCCGCACCTTCGGGCGGGACCGCCGCATCCGGGCGACGGGCCCCATCGTGTTCGCCGTACGGGAGGTGGCGCGGGCCAACGGCTACCCGTCGCTGGAGCTCGATCCGCGCTCGGGCAAGCTGTACGTGACCTGGGTCGATCGGAGCGCCGGGGAGGCCGATGTCTACCTGGTGACGTCGACCGATCGTGGGAGGACCTGGTCGGAACCGGTCGTGGTGAGCGGCGACGCCCCCGGATCGGGGACCGACCACTTCTTCGCGTGGACCACCGTGGACCCGGTGACGGGGCTGGTGGTGACCGGATACTACCGCGGTGAGCCGTCGGCGGGGGGCGGTCGGTCGCTGCGCTACATGCTGGCCTGGTCCGCCGACGGCGGCGCCACCTTCTCCCAGCGGGAGTGGAGCGCGGCGCCCTTCCGGCCGGCCGGAGAGTTCCTTGGAGACTATACCGGCGTGGACGCCCGCGCCGGCGTGGCCTATGGCGCGTGGACCGACGTGCCGCCGACGGGCGTGGCGGGCGGCGGCGCCGCCGCCGGCGTGCATGGCTCGCGGCATCGCACGCGGGTCGTGGTCGGGAAGGCCGCCTTCGGGGGATAGCGAGCTCCGTCCCACCGCGGGCAGGCCGGGCCCGCGCGCGAGCCGACCGGCCGCCCGTTGAGGCTCACCGGGCGCGGCTCTACTGTATCGGACCGTAGTCACCTTCTCCCCCGCGCCGAGGTCGTCATGCCGAAGCCGTACGACGATGCCTTCTCTCTCCCGGAGGACGTCCACTACCTGAACGCCGCCTACATGACGCCGCTTCCCCGGGCGGTCGAGGAGGCCGGACTCGAGGGAATGGCGCACGAGCGGGCGCCGTGGACCCTCGGAGTGGAGGACTTCTTCCGGCACGCCGACCGCATCCGGAGGGCGTTCGCGGGGCTCCTCGGCGATGATCGTCCCGGACGGGTGGCCGTCGTTCCGGCGGTCTCCTACGGGGCGGCCGTGGTGGCCCGGAACCTGGAGCTGGGCCCCGACCGCGCCGTCGTGCTGGTGGAAGGCCAGTTCCCGAGCCACGTCTACGCCTGGGATGCGCTCGCGCGTCGTGAGGGGGCCGAGCGGGTGACGGTGGCCCGGCCCGCGGCCGCCGGGGAGGGTCTCGTCCGGACGGCCCGCACCTGGTCGGAGCGGATCCTGGCATCGATCGACGCCAGGACCGCGCTGGTGGCCCTCCCGCAGGCGCACTGGGCGGACGGGACCCTGTTCGACCTCGAGGCCATCGGCCGCAGGGCACGGGAGGTCGGCGCCGCCTTCGTCGTCGACGGCACGCAGACCGTGGGGGCCCATCCGTTCGACGTCGCACGCATCCGGCCCGACGCCGTGCTGTGCGCGGGCTACAAGTGGCTGCTCGGGCCCTACGGACTGAGCGTCGTGTGGCTGGGTCCGCGCTTCGAGGACGCCCGGCCCATCGAGGAGTCGTGGATGGCCCGGGAGGGAAGCGAAGACTTCGCCGCCCTGGTGGACTACCGAGAGGAGTATCGTCCCGACGCCAGCCGACTCGATGCGGGCGGGCACTCGACCTTCATCCTGGCCCCCATGCTGGCTACCGCCCTCGAGCTGCTGTCGGAGTGGGGCGTCGCCGCGGTCGCGGGCCACTGCGCGCCGCTCACCTCGAGGGCGGCGGCCGGCGCCGCCGCCCTGGGCTGCACCGTGGAGTCCGACGAGGGCCGCTGCTCCAACATCGTCGGGCTCCGGCTGCCCTCCGACTGGGAGATCGAGCGCGTGCAGCGCCGCCTCGCCGAGGCTCGGGTCCTCGTGTCCAGGCGCGGGGACGGCCTCCGGGTCTCGCCCCACCTGTACAACGGCGAGGCCGACGTCGACGCCCTGCTGCGGATCCTGGTGGCGGAGGCCTCCGGAGGCTAGAAGCCCGGTCGCCGGGGACCTTCCTCTCCCCCGCCCGGGAGGTCCCTGAATCTTTCCAGGTTCCCGTTCCGTAGGGAGGTGCGTCCGGCAGAGGCGGCCCGAGTGGCCCCTCCCGGGGGCGCGCCGGGTAGGCCCGCGGCCGTGCGCTCCCCTGGCGTCGAATCGCGGCGCTCCTCGCGGGATGGAAGATCGGATCCACACCATGAAGCGACGTACGGGGATCATCGTCGGCGGCCTCGTCGTGCTCACGGCGGGCGCCGTCGTGGCCGCGGTCGCCTCGGAGGACGGCGGTCACGCCGACACCGGCGTGGTGACGGTGGGCCGCCAGGACATCGTCGAGAAGGCGCTCGCCGTCGGGACCATCGAGCCCGATGTCGAGGTGGACGTCAAGTCCCAGCTCGCCGGCGTCGTCCAGAAGATCTACGCGGATGTCGGCAAGCAGGTGCGTGCCGGGACCCCGCTGCTCGAAATCCGCCCCAACCCCACGCCCCTCGAGCTCGTCGAGGCCCGGCGCCAGGTCGAGATCCAGACCGTGACCCTGGACCAGGCCAAGAAGGACTACGACCGGCTCGGTCCGCTCCGGAAGGAGCAGTTCATCACGGCCGAGGAGTTCGAGGCGGCCCAGCAGAAGTACGAGCAGGCCAGGCTCCAGCTGCAGCTGGCCCGCGAGCGACTGGCGCTGCTCGAGAAGGGGCGCGTCCGGAGCTCGGGCGGAGACGTGGAGACGGTCGTCCGGGCCCCGATCGACGGCATCGTGCTCAGCAAGAGCGTCGAGATCGGCGACCCCGTGGTGCCCCTCACCACCTACCAGGAGGGCACCGCCGTCATGACGATGGCGTCCATGAAGAGCCTGCTGTTCCGGGGCACGGTGGACGAGATCGACGTCGGCAAGCTGCGCGAGGGGATGAAGGCCGACATCAAGATCGGCGCTCTCCCCGACGCCCACGTGACCGGCACCGTGACCAAGATCTTCCCCAAGGCGAAGAAGGAGGAGAACGCCACCGTGTTCCCGGTGGAGATCGCCCTGGACTCGGACAGCGCCGACCACCTGCGGGCAGGCTATTCGGCCAACGCCGAGATCATCGTGGCCAGCCGCACGGACGTTCTCTCCATCCCCGAGCGGGTCGTCAGCTTCGAGGGAGACTCGGCCTGGGTGACCGTGCAACGCGCCGACGGCCAGACCGACCGGCGCGCCATCCGGACCGGTCTGAGCGACGCGGTGCAGATCGAGGTCGTCTCGGGCCTGTCCGAGGGCGACCGGGTGCTCGAGAAGCCGACCCGCAAGATCGAGTAGCCCATCCATGCGCCTTCGCGCCCTCCTCCGGGACCTGGTCTGGGACCTGGGCCACCAGCGCCTGCGCACGTCGCTCACCGTGCTCGGCATCGCCTGGGGCACGGTGTCGGTCGTGGTCCTGCTGGCGTTCGGGGTCGGGCTGGAGCGACAGACGATCAAGCGCTTCCACGGCCTCGGCGACCGCATCGTCCTCCTGTTCGGGGGGCGCACGACCCGGCCCTACGAGGGCTTTCCCGACGGTCGTACGATCCACCTGCGCGAGGAGGACGTGGGCCTCCTCCAGCGGCAGATCCCCGACATCGTCGAGATCAGCCCCGAGTACAGCGACAGGAGCGTATCGGTGCGCTACGGGTCCCACTCGGCCAACCCGAACATCACCGGCGTCTATCCGGTCTACAGCCGGCTTCGGAACGTCATTCCAGCTCCGGGCGGTCGCTTCATCGATCGGCTGGACGAGGCCCAGCGTCGTCGGGTGGCGGTGCTGGGGGACGAGCTCGCCCAGCTCCTGTTCGGGGACTCTCCCGCCCTGGGCAAGCGAGTGTACGTGGGCGACGTGCCCTTCACCGTGATCGGGGTCATGCAGACCAAGCAACAGAACTCATCGTACAACGGGCGGGACAAGGACCGCATCTTCATCCCGGCCAGCACCCACCGGGCCGTGCTCGGTCACCAGTACATCGGCAACATGGTCTACCGCACGCGCGATCCCCTCGTCACCAAGGGGGTCGAGAAGCAGGTGTACGAGATCCTAGGCCGGAAGTACAAGTTCGATCCCACGGACAAGGACGCCCTCGGCGTGTGGGACACCAGCTACTGGGAGAAGCAGTTCTCCTACCTCTTCCTGGGCTTCAACCTGTTCTTCGCGCTGGTGGGCTCCTTCACGCTGAGCGTCGGCGGCGTCGGGGTGGCCAACATCATGTACATCGTGGTGCGGGAGAGAACGCGGGAGATCGGGATCCGCCGCTCGGTGGGGGCCCGGTCGCGCGACATCCTGGGCGCCTTCTTCGCCGAGACCTTCGCGATCGTCGGGCTCGGCGCGCTGTGCGGGCTCGCCCTCTCGGTGGGAATCGTGAAGCTGCTGGGACTCGTTCCGATGCGGGAGTTCGTGGGGACGCCCGTCATCTCCGCCCCGGTGCTGGCGGCCACGGTGTCGCTCCTGGGCCTCATCGGCTTCCTGGCCGGCCTGTTCCCCGCCCGCCGTGCGGCGGCGCTGGACCCGGTCGAATGCCTGAGGACGTGAGCTGAGCCATGTGGCGCATCCTGTTCGAGGAATTCTGGGGCGACCTGGTGGCGCAGAAGACGCGCGCCCTGCTCACCACCTTCGCGGTGGTGTGGGGCAGCATGTCCGTGGTCCTCCTCCTGGCGTTCGGCGAGGGGCTCAAGCACGAGGTCACGACAGGGCTCCTCAACGCCGGCGAGAAGATGTTCATGATCTGGGGCGGCACCACCAGCCAGCCGTTCGAGGGGCTGCCGCGCGGCCGCAGGATCCGCCTCACGGAGGAGGACCTCACCCTCCTGAAGCGCTCCATCCCCGACGTGGACATGGTGAGCCCCTCGTATGGCCGCGGTCGGACGAGCCTCGAGGTCGACGGGATCCGGACGAACACCTACATGGAGGGCGTCTATCCCTCCTTCGCGGACATGCGGCACATGTACCCGATGGCCGGCGGCCGCTTCCTGGACGAGAAGGACCTGACGGAGCGGCGGCGATCGCTCTTCCTGGGGGACTCCATCGCCGCCAGGCTGTTCCCGGGCGGGCATCCGGTGGGGCGGACGGTGAAGCTCGATGGGCTGCCGTTCACGGTGGTGGGGGTCATGGAGACCAAGTTCCAGGACAGCCAGAACAACGGTCCCGACGCCGAGCGCGCCATCATCCCGGCATCCACCTTCCGCTCCATCTACGGGGACCGCTACGTCGACCACCTCCTGGTCCGGCCGCGGGACGTGAACCAGGCGGCATTCGTGAAGCGGGAAATCTTCCGGGTGCTCGGGTCGCGCCACCGATTCGCGGCAGGGGACACCCACGCGCTGGGGATCTGGGACTTCATCGAGGACGCGAAGCAGAACCGGGCCATCGGCCTGGGCATCCAGATCTTTCTCGGGCTCGTGGGGGCGTTCACGCTGGTGGTGGCGGGAGTGGGGCTGGCCAACGTGATGGTGGTGGCGGTGCGGGAGCGCACGCCGGAGATCGGCGTCAAGCTGGCCATCGGGGCACGGCGCCGGCACATCGTGGCCCAGTTCGTGTTCGAGGCCCTGCTCCTGGCACTGGCGGGCGGGCTGGTGGGCCTGCTGATCGCCTCCCTGATCGTGGTCGGCGTGGACGCCGTGCCCGCCGGAAACCCGGCCCTCGTCTATCTCCTCAACCCCCGGCTCTCCTGGCCCATCGCATTCATCTCTGTGGGCATCCTGGTGGCCATCGGGCTCGTGGCCGGCATCCTGCCGGCCCGGAGGGCGGCGGCGGTCGACCCGGTGGAATCTCTGCGCTACGAGTGAAGCGCGGGAGCCCCCGCGGCCGCCAGGCCCGGGGGCTTCCCTCGTCGGTCGCTCGACCGACGGACTCCGGGCGCGGCCCAAGGAGGGCCGCGCGCAACGGTCAGCGCCGGACGCGGTCGGTGGCTCGCAGGACCTGGTCCACGTATTTGTCCAGCCCGGTCACCAGGTCGATCATCGCGGCCTTTCCATCGGCGGCGCTCACGTCCCGGGCGAAGCGCAGCAGCACGTCGCGCACCGCCTGTCGACCCGCGTCGGGCGTGGCCGCCGCCTTCGCCCGCGTGCCTCGCCGCGCCTTCTTGCCGCTCTTCCGTCGCCCGCTCGAGGCCGCCATCCGGCGCTTGACCTGCAGCGGATAGCGTGCGTGAAACTGGCGCAGGGTGAGGTCCTTGATCGAGCCGTCGATCTTCTGCGCCTTTCCGTACAGCGTCTCGTTCGAGACAGCGGAGTTCTTCTTGAGCTCCGCCTCCACCATGGACATCACACTTTCGATCGTCTTGGCCATGCCACGTCGCTCCGTTGACTGGGACTGTCGATGAGTGTCGATACGTCGATGATAGAAGACTGGACACTAATTGATAGACACGCAATAGTTCCGCTCGCCGGACGGGCCCGATCCCGGCTCCGCCGTTGACTCCCACGGGGCGCGGCGTACGTCGGGGCCGGCGGGGGCCGGGTCGTCCGGCCCGCTGCGAAGGTGGCCGTAGCGGGAGGGTCTCCAATGCTCGCTGGATGCTCCGATGCACCCGGGCGCCGAGGGGTTTACGTCCGGACGTTCGACGGGGACTCGGCGCGGGCGGCCCGGAACGGCACGCCCCTCCCCCTCGACGACTCGCGGTTCGCCCCCCCGGCCGGTTCCGACCGGCCCGGTCGATAGTCGCGAGGCAATATTTGAAATCTTCTATGGTGGCCCGGGCCTTGCTCACCCGCGGCCCGTCGCGTAGCCTTGCACAGCTTCGCGGCCGGCCCGGTCGGCGACCGTGCAGGTGAGGGGCGCGTCAGCATGCACGGACGCACCGCGCGATGGGCCGGCGAGACGTGGCCGCGAGGAACCACTCCCACCAGACGACGGCGATGCCATGAACGAAAGGATGCGTGAGTTCCTCACCCGGCTTCTGGACGCCCGGGGGCCTTCCGGAGCCGAGGCGGTGCCGGCCCGCGTGTGGCGGGACGAGGCGGCCACCTTCGCGGATGAGGTGTGGCTGGACGTGCACGGGAACAGCTTCGCGGCGTCGGGCCCCGAGGACGCCCCGCGCATCATGGTCGCCGGTCACATCGACGAGATCGGCCTCATGGTTCACCACATCGATGATGAGGGGTACCTGTACGTGCAGCCCATCGGGGGATGGGATCCGCAGGTGCTGGTGGGTCAGCGGTTGGCGATCCTCACCGACCACGGGGACGTACCCGGTGTGATCGGCCGGAAGGCCATCCATCTCATCGACCGGGAGGAGCGTGAGAAGGCTGTCAAGCTCAAGGACCTGTGGATCGACATCGGAGCGAGGGACGGAGACGAGGCGCGCAGCCGGGTGTCGGTGGGCGATGTGGCCGTGCTCCACGGCGATACGATGGAGCTGGCCAACGACCGGTTCGCGGCGCGCTCCATCGACGACCGGATCGGAGCGCTCGTGGTCCTGGAAGCCCTGCGCCGGGCAGCCGAGAAGGGCCTCGCCGTCCGTGCCGTGTCGGTGGCGACGACGCAGGAGGAGATCGGATATCGTTCCGGCGGCGGTGCGGCCACGGGCACCTACGGGGTCGATCCCGCGGCCGCCGTGGCCGTGGACGTGACGCACGCCACCGACCACCCGTCCGTGGACAGGAAGGAGTTCGGGGACGTGAAGATGGGTGGCGGCCCCGTGCTGACACGGGGCGCCGTCGTCAATCCGGTGCTGTACGGCCTGCTGAAGGAGGCGGCCGGCCGCGCCGGCGTCCAGCTCCAGGTACACGCGGCGCCTTCGGCCACGGGAACCGATGCGGATTCCATGTACACGTCTCGCTCCGGGGTGGCCGCGGCGGTGGTGTCCATTCCCAATCGTTACATGCACAGCCCCAGCCAGATGGTGGCGGCCTCCGACGTCGAGGCAGCGGCCGAGCTCATCGCCACGTTCCTGGCGGGGCTGACGGGCGAGGAGAGCTTTCTCCCGGAGTGACGTCGGTCCCGGGGGACACAGGAGGTGGTACGGTGAGCGTGCGGGGCGAGGTTCGGGACGCGGAGGAAGGGCGACGGCCGGCATCGCGAGCCGCCGAGGACTACCTGAAGGCCATCTACCGACTGGAGCGGCCCTCCAGTCCGGTATCCACGTCGGACCTGGCCGACGTCCTGGAGCGAGCGGCTCCGTCGGTGACCAACATGATCAAGGGGTTGGCCACGCGCGGGCTGGTGGAGCACGCTCCCTACCACGGGGTCCGTCTCACGCCCCGGGGACGGGAGGCCGCCCTCCGCATCCTGCGGCGCCACCGCGTGCTCGAGTCCTACCTGATCGAGAAGCTCGGCTACGCGTGGGACGGCGTGCACGCCGAGGCGGAGCGCCTGGAGCACGCCGCCTCGGACGCGCTCATCGACCGCATGGACGAGGCGCTGGGTCGTCCCGACCACGATCCACACGGTTCGCCGATCCCGGCCGAAGACGGGAAGATGGAGCGCACGGCCCTGCGCCCGCTCCTCGAGGTCCCGCGCGACCAACCGTTCGTGGTCGGCGAGGTGGCCGACCAGGATCCGAACCGCTTGCGGGACGCCGGGGCCGTGGGTCTCTTTCCGGGTGCTCGCGTGACCGTGACCGGACCGGGACGCGACGAGGGATCGCTGGAGATCGTGGTCGACGGACACCGGCACACGGTGGGCCGGAACGTGGCCGCCGCGGTGGCCGTGCGCCGCGTCTGAGCGCCGATCGGCACGGGCCGAGGACGACAGGGAAGGGTCGATGGCCAGGAAGATCAGGGCGGATGGAGATGTGTGGAGGGCGCAGCTCAGCGCACACCCCCCCCGTGCGGGCGTGCAGGCGGTCGTCTTCTTCTGTGTGACCACGGGTCAGCGGCCCTACCGGGTGGTCGAGGTGCCGTCCGAGCGAGTCGCGGGCCTGGAGGACCTGGAGGCGCTGTCGGAGGCCGACCTCGGCGATCTCTTCCGCCAGAGCCGCTCGCTGGGCTCCCCGCGCACGTACGCGTGACGTCGGAGCGAGCGCGCGTCGACCTCCATCTGCACAGCACCGCGTCCGATGGAACCGAGGCGCCCGCCTCGGTCGTACGTAGAGCCGCCGAAGCCGGGCTGGCCGGGATGGCCCTCACGGACCACGACACCGTGGCCGGGCTGGAAGAGGCGGCTCGGGAAGCGGAGCGCCAGGGCGTGAGACTCCTGGTCGGCGCGGAGATGTCCGCCAACGAGCCGGGCCGCTCCATCCACTTGCTGGCGTTCGCGTTCGACCCGACCGACCCGGAGCTGCTGGAGTACCTGGAGGACTATCGGGGGGAGCGCGTGCGCCGGGCGCATGCGATCGTAGCGCGCCTGCACGACCTGGAGGTTCCGCTCCCGTACGAGGCGGTGGAGCGCCAGGCGGTCGGAGGTCTCCCCACGCGGGCGCACATCGGACGGGCGCTGGTCGAGGAGGGGCTGGTGCGGGACGAGCGCACGGTGTTCAGGCGCTACCTCTCGCGGGGTCGACCCGCGTTCGTCGAGAAGCGACCCACGCCGCCGACGGAGGTGATCGATCGCATCCATGCTGCCGGGGGCGTCGTGCTGGTGGCGCATCCGGGCCGGGAGCACTCCGTGGCGGACATCCGCCGCTGGATCGAGCAGGGCCTCGACGGCGTGGAGGTGCTTCATCCCTCCCACGACGAGGGCATGCGCCGTGCACTGAAATCCCTGGCGCGGGAGGAAGGGCTCCTGATGGCCGGTGGGTCCGACTGGCACGGACGCGGCCACGTACACGAGGCTGCGCCGGGCTCGGAAGAGGTCTCCATGGAGTGGCTGGAGAGGATCGAGGCCCGGGCCGCCGGGGACGAGACGACGGACGGACGATCATGACGACGACACAGGATCACGAGCTGATCATCGTGGGCGCGGGCCCGGCGGGGCTGTGCGCCGCCCTGTACGCGGGACGCTCGGAGATGGACGCCGTCCTCCTCGAGCAGGGGGCTCCGGGGGGGCAGCTCCTCCTCACGGAGCTGGTGGACGACTATCCCGGACTGGAGGAGGTCGGTGGGCTGGAGCTGGCCGAGCGCATGACGGAGCACGCGGCCAAGTTCGGCGTGGAATCCACCTACGGCGTGGTGGAGTCCATCCGGCGCGATGAGGCGGGCCGCTTCCTGGTCGCGGTCTCGGACGGGACCGTCTACCGCTCCTCCGCTGTCGTGCTGACGGCGGGCGGCACGCCCCGCCGCCTGGGCGTCCCCGGTGAGGAGGAGTTCCGGGGGCAGGGCGTCAGCTACTGCGCCATCTGCGACGGCGCCTTCTTCAAGGGCCAGACCATCGCGGTGGTGGGAGGTGGGGACTCCGCGGTAGAGGAGGGAGAGTTCCTGACCCGTTACGCGGAGAAAGTGTACGTGATCCACCGACGGGAGGCCTTCCGGGCGCAGGCGGTGCTCGAGGAGCGACTCCTGCGAAATCCGAGGGCCGAGGTCATCTGGCACACGGTCGTCGAGGAGATCCGGGGCGACGATTCGGGGGTCGCCTCCCTCGCCCTGCGCGATGTCGGGACGGGTGAGACATCGGAACTCCCCGTTACCGGAGTGTTTATATTCATAGGATTCGACCCGAACACCACGGTCCTCGCCGAGCACGTCGAGCACGACGCCGGCGGGTACCTGCTCACGGACCGCGACATGCGAACCTCGGTGCCGGGACTGTTCGCGGCCGGGGACGTGCGCTCGCAGCTCGTACGCCAGATCACGACGGCGGTGGGCGATGCGACCACGGCCGTGTTCGCGGCCGAGAAGTACCTGGTCGACCTGGCCGAGCGCGAGGGATCCGAATCGGCCGCGGCCGGCTCCGAGGGAGCGGCGGCGCCGGCGGGGGCGACGAGCGCATGACGCGCGTCGGGGGGTTCGGCGGAGAGCGCGTGGCGCGGGGGCCGTCCTCCGCGGGAATCGACACACCGAACGGTGGAATCATGGATACCACGGTACAGTCTGGACAGGGTGAGAGTCTCGGGATCACGCTCTCAGAGGTGGCGGCCGGAGAGGTCCGGAAGTTCATGTCCGAGGAGAAGATGGAAGGTGAGGCCGCGGGCCTGCGCGTGAGCGTCGTGCCGGGCGGATGCTCGGGCTTCGAGTACGCCCTCAACCTTGAGCCGGAGGCCCGCGACGACGACTTCGTCCTCGGTAGCCACGGCGTGCGGCTTTTCATCGACCCCTTTTCGGCGCAGTACCTGGAAGGCGTGTCGATCGATTACCAGAGCACCTTCCAGGGATCGGGGTTCACTTTCGACAACCCCAACGCCACCGGTGGCTGCGGATGCGGGAGCTCCTTCGCGGTCTGACGGGGCGCGGAACGGACCCGTGCGCATGGACGGCGCTGGCGAGGCGATCGAGGTCCGCCGCCTCGTTCTCGGCCCGATCCAGGCGAACGGATACCTGGTCCGTCGCAGGCGCGGCTCGCGGTGCGTGCTCGTCGATCCGGGCGCCGACTCCGATGTCGTGATCTCCGCGCTCGAGGACTGGGAGACGGACCCCGTGGCCATCCTCCTTACGCACGCCCACCTGGACCACGTGGGGGGCGTGGCCGGCGTGCACCGCCGCTTCGATGTGCCCATCTACCTCCATCCCCATGATCGACCCCTGTACGACGCGGCGGTGGACCAGGGCCGCGTGTTCGGGCTCGAGATCGAGGCGCCTCCGGCACCCGATCGGGACCTCGCCGATGGGCAGCGGCTGGAGCTGGCGGACCTGCCTTTCGAAGTGCGGCACGCGCCCGGGCATTCGCCGGGAGGGGTCGTGTTCGTTCTTCCGGGGAACGCCTTCGTCGGCGATTGCGTGTTCGCGGGCTCGGTGGGTCGGGTCGACCTCCCGGGGGGCGATGCGGCCACCCTCCTGCGCTCCATCCGGGAGAAGATCCTCACCCTGCCCGAGGACACGGTGCTGTGGTCGGGTCACGGGGCCGAAACGACCGTGGGACGGGAGGCTCGCACCAACCCCTTCCTGAGCGGCGCCTTCGGGTGGAGCGGGTGAGGACGGGCGTGGAGGCGGCGGCGCGGACTCCGGCCGGCTCGCCGTCCCGGTCGTCCCGGCCGAGACGGTCGACGGGAGGCGAGGCGGGACCGCTGTCGCCCTGCCTGCGGTGCGGGACGCCCCTCCGTGTGCGGCGGATGGGCTGTCGTGGGGGTCACTGTCCCAATTGTGGCCACCCCTATCCTCACGGCGACTGTTCGGACTGACCGGTGGGCGCGGAGCGCGAGACCACGGCGGACCGGGACACCGGGTCCGGAGGAGAGTCGGGGTCCGAGCCGGCCGGCCCCATGCAGCCGGGGGAGACCACCGTGGACCAGGCGGTTCGGCTCGCCGGCCTGCTCGGCGCCCTCGAGGACACCACGGACGTGTTCGTGCTCACGCACGACAATCCCGATCCCGACGCGATCGCGTCGGCGGCCGCGCTTTCCTTCCTGCTCCGCGAGGCCGCCGGTGTCTCCACGACGATGGCGTTCGGCGGCATCGTCGGCCGGGCGGAGAACCGTGCCCTGATCGCGGAGGCGGGCGTCTCCTTCCAGCGGATGGGCTCGATCGAGATCCCCGCTGGCGCGGTGGTCGCCCTGGTCGACACCCAGCCGCGGACGGGGAACAACTCCCTCCCCGAGGGCCGCATCGCCGGCATCGTGATCGACCACCATCCCGTCCGGCCCGAGACGGCGGCCACCACGTTCTCGGATGTGCGGCCGGAGTACGGGGCCAGCTGCTCGATCCTGGTCGAGTACCTGCGGGCGGCGGGCCTCGAGCCCGACCGCGCGCTGGCCACGGCGCTCTTCTACGGCATCCAGTCGGAAACCATGGACCTGGGGCGGGAGGTCTCCGCGGCGGACGTCGAGGCCAGCCTGTACCTGTATCCCCGGTCGGATCCCGCGTCCATCTCCCGCATCCGCCACGCGCGGGTTCCCGCCAGCTACCTGCAGTCCGTGCACGAGGCGCTCGAGCGGGCTCGCGGCTACGGCGGCGTGATGTGCGTGCCGATGGGTCGGCTCGACTACCCCGATCTGGGTGCCGAGCTGGCCGACATGTTCATGCGGGTGGACGGGGTCGAATGGGCCATCGCCTCCGGCCGCTATCACGACGACCTCCTGCTGTCGGTGCGGACCTACCAGCTGGAGGCCCACGCGGGTGACCTCGTCCGGCAGGTGGTGCGGGGCCGTGGCTCCGCGGGCGGCCACGGCATGCTGGCCGGCGCCCAGCTGCCGTTGAAGGGGCTGTCCGACGCGGAGGTGGACGAGCTCGTGGCCTCCCTGTTCGAGGAATTCCGCGTGGTGCTCGGCGTCGGCGGAGATGAGGGCCGATCGATCGTCGAGCCCCGCGGCGGGTCCGGCGCCGGTCCGGAGAGTGGAGCGAGCGGGTCCGCGGAGCCCTCGGAGTGATCCGCGTCGGGCTCACCGGCACGGTGGGCGCCGGCAAGAGCACCGTCGGCCGGATGTTCGAGAGGTGGGGCGCGTGGCGCGTCGACGCCGACGACCTGGCACGGCGGGCCGTCGAGCCGGGCTCGCCGGCGCTGGAGGCGATCCGCGAGCGCTTCGGAGAAGCCGTCATCGGGTCCGACGGATGCCTCGATCGGGCCGCTCTCCGTCGACGCGTGTTCGGCCGGCCGGAGGAGCGCGAGGCGCTCGAGGGCATCGTTCATCCGGCGGTCCAGGCCCTCCGGGCGGAGGCCCTCGGGGCGGCGCGCGGTGCTGGCGCCCGCGTGCTGGTGGCCGAGATCCCGCTCTTGCTCGAGAAGGAGCTGGAAGACGACTTCGATGTGATCGTGGTGGTCGACGCGCCACAGCCGGTCCGCCGCGGTCGGATCCAGTCGGAGCGCCGGCTCGAGCCGGGCACCTTCGAGGCCATCGAGTCGGCCCAGTGGCCCGCCGGGCGCAAGCGCGCCGCGGCCGATCTCGTGATCGTCAACGACGGCGACCTCCGGCAGCTCGAGCGGCGCGCCCGTTCGGCCTGGGACTTCATCCTCGAGCGCGAGGAAGGTGCCCGGTGAGCGGATCGACCGCTCCGACCTGGGCGGTGGACCTCCACATGCACACCAGCGCCTCGGTGGACTGCCGGAGCGCGCCGTCGAGGGTAGTGGCGCGTGCCCGCGCCGCGGGCCTGGACCGGATCGCGATCACGGACCACGACGAGATCGACGGGGCGTTCGCGGCGCGGGACCTCGATCCGGAGCGGGTGATCGTGGGTGAGGAGGTGCGCACGGCGGAGGGTCTCGACCTCATCGGTCTCTACCTGCGCCAGAGGATCGAGCCCGGTGCCCCGTTCCGCGAGGTGGCCGATGCGATTCACCGGCAGGGCGGGGTGGTCTACCTGCCCCACCCCTTCGATGCCCGCAGGGGGACCGATGAGGCGTTCCTCGAGGACGTGGCGGACTGTGTCGACGCCGTGGAGGCCTTCAACGCCCGGATCCACGACCCCGCGGCCAACGAACGCGCGGCGCTCTGGGGCCGGAATCGCGGCCTTCCGCTCGGGGCCGGGAGCGACGCGCACCTGCTGTCCGAGATCGGCCGCGGCCGGGCGCGCGTGCCGCCCTTCGAGGGGCCGGCCGAGCTCCTCGAAGCTTTGGCGGCCGGCCGCGTGGAGGGCACGGCCTCCGGGCGCTGGGTCCACCTCGGCTCGACCTGGGCCCGGTTGCGGGGGCGCTTGCCGATCTGACGCCGATTTCCTTGACGTGGCGGTCGGGCGGGGGCTAGGGTCCTCGACCGACGGTCGGTAGTCCGGGCCCGGCGCCAGCCGGCCAGGGGTTCCGACGGCCAGCCGGGGCAGCGAGCGGGGGAGGACGGGTGAGCGTCGAGACGCACCAGCAGGAACAGTGGGGGACACGCATCGGCCTCATCCTGGCGATGGCCGGGAACGCGGTCGGCCTCGGCAACTTCCTGCGCTTCCCGGTGCAGGCCGCTCAGAACGGCGGCGGCACGTTCATGATCCCCTACTTCGTCTCCTTTCTGATCCTGGGCATCCCGCTCATGTGGATCGAGTGGACGATCGGGCGGTTCGGGGGAAAGTTCGGACACGGCAGCTTGCCGGGCATGTTCGACGAGCTCACGGATCGAAAGAAGCCGTGGGCCAAGTACCTGGGCGTGCTCGGCCTCGTGACGCCGCTGGTGGTGTTCATCTACTATACGTACGTGGTCTCCTGGATGCTGGGGTTCAGCTTCTTCAGCGCCACGGGGGGCTACTTCGGCCTGGGCCAGGTCGGCCAGATGCGGCACTATCTTTACTCCTTCCAGAACATCTTCGATTCGTCGATGCACGGCGGGTGGCTGGCGCTGCTCTTCTTCATCCTCACCCTGGTGTTCCTGGGGTGGGTTCTGTCCCGCGGGATCAGCGGCGGCATCGAGAGGCTGGCCCTCATCGGGATGCCTCTCCTGTTCTTGTTCGCGGTCGTCCTGATGGTCCGCGTGCTGACGTTGCCGGCCGTGAAGGCGTCGCCGGCCGAGGGATTGAACTTCATCTGGAATCCCCACTGGACCAGCCTCGCGGATCCCAAGGTGTGGCTGGCCGCCGCCGGCCAGATGTTCTTCACGCTGTCCCTGGGAGCGGGACAGATCCACGCCTACGCGTCATACCTGGACGCGCACGACGACGTGACGCTCACCGGACTGTCGACCGCGGCCACGAACGAATTCGCCGAGGTCGTGCTCGGAGGCACGATCGCGATCACGGCCGCCGTGGTGTTCTTCGGAGTGAGCGGAGCGGTGTCCATCGCCAAGGGCGGGACCTTCGATCTCGGGATCGTGGCCATGGGCGTCGTGTTCCAGGGGCTTCCAGGGCCGCAGGTCTGGGGACAGATCTTCGGCGTCCTGTGGTTCTTCCTCCTGTTCATCGCGGGCATCACCTCCTGTGTGGCGCTGGCTACGCCCACGATCAGTTTTCTGCAGGAGGAGTTCGACTGGACGCGCCAGCGAGCCTCGTATGGCGTGATGGCGGTGGCGCTGCTGCTCGGCCTCACCCAGGTCGTGTTCTATCAGCACGGCTTCATGTCCGAGTGGGACTATTGGGCCGGGACCTTCGGGCTGGTGGTGCTGGCCACGATCGAGATCTTCCTGTTCTCCTACGTGTACGGCATTGATCGTGGCTGGGAGGAGATGCACCACGGGGCCGACATCGCGGTGCCACGAGTCTTCAAGCCCATCATGAAGTGGGTGACCCCCGCGTTCCTGGTCCTCCTGTTCGCCTGGTGGGGTTGGACCGAGGCCATACCGACCTTCCTCATGCACGGCGTCACGAATCGAGCCGACATTCCATACCGGTGGGCGAGCCGGGGACTGATGGTGCTGATGGGCCTGGTCGGCCTGTTCCTGATCCGCAAGGCATGGCGGAACAAGACGCTCGGACCGGCGGAGCTCTGATCTCCCCGGAACCGGGCCCGAAAGGAGAGGTGCAGCGTGCAGGGAACTGGACTGACGACGTTCGCCGCCGTGTTCATGTTCGTGAGCATGGGCTCGGTGACGCTCCTCATGGTCTGGTGCTTCTATCGCATCATGACCGAGCCGGGCCACGGCGGTCCGACCGACGGCGGTCCGGGAAGCGGACCGCCGGGCGCCGCGGGCGACCGGAACTGACGGCGCGGTGTCGACCGTGTCCATGAAGGACCGCCGAGGGCGCGGATCCGCTTCGGTCCCGCCGCCCGAACCGGGGCGCCGGGAGGCTCTGGCCGAGCTCCGGTCCGTCCTCGAGCGATCTCACCGCGTCGTGCTGTCGACGCACGTCAACGCCGACGGGGACGGGGCGGGCAGCGAGGCGGCGGTCGCCCTCTGGCTCGAGGACGCCGGCCTCGAGGTCGCGATCGTGAACCCCTCTCCCTTCCCCGAGGCCTTCGCGTTCCTGCTCGAGGGCCGTCGGGCGTGGACGCCCGACCAGGAGGACGGTCGGCGCGCGCTGCAGGAGGCGGACGCCATCCTGGTGCTCGATACGTCCGAGACGTCCCGTATCGGGTCCGTCGCCGAGCGCATGGACGGCCTCCGGGTGCTGGTCATCGATCACCATCCGCCCACGCCGAGGGCCATCGGAGAGACAGTGGTGCTCGACCCCTCCGCCTGCGCCACCGGCGAGCTCGTCTACGACCTCATCACGCTCGAGGGCGGACGGCCCTCGGCCGCACAGGCGCGCGGCCTGTACGTGGCGATCGTCACCGACACGGGCTCCTTCCGGTTCGGGAACACCACACCGCGTGCCCACGCCATCGCGGCGGAGCTGCTGCGTGCCGGCGTGCGGATCGAGCCCATGTTCCGCCGCCTGTTCGCCCGGTACACGTCGGCGGGGCTCGAGCTGCTCAAGCGGGCCCTCGACTCGCTGGAGGTGGACGAGGAGCACGCCATCGCCTGGGTCGCACTGCATTCCCGCGACGTGGAGGAGACCGGGGCGGGACCGGAGGACCGGGAGGGCCTGGTCGAGTACCCGCGGCGGCTCGAGGGGATCGAGGTGGCCATCCTGTTCCGCGAGCTGTCCGACGGCCGGACCAAGATCTCCCTGCGCTCCAACGGCCGGATCGACGTGGACGAGGTGGCCCGCGACTTCGGAGGCGGAGGCCATCGCCAGGCCTCCGGGGCCCTCCTGAGCCGACCGCTCGAGGAGGCGCGGCGCCTGGTCGTGGAGCGGGTACGTCGGGAGGTGGAGGCGGGGTGAGCCGACCCCTCCACGCGTCATCGGGCGCGCCGTCCCCCGGTTCGACGGGACCGGAGGACGGCCTGCCCGAGCCGGCGCCTCTGCCGGTGGCTCGGCGCCTGCTCGAGGTGGCGCGCCGCATCGCCCCGCGTGAGATCGGCGAGCTGTGGATCTTCCCCCCTCTCCCGGAGGTGGAGGCGTCCGCCGAATTCCTGGTGTTGACGCGCTACGTGGCCGACGGTCGGCTGCGCCTGTACACGGCCCGCAAGCCCGGTCCGCTCCGTCCGGAGGGAGACCGATCGGCCGTGGGCGAGGAGCGCCCCCGGACCGAGGCGATCGCGGCCCGGGCCGATCCCACGCTGGACGAGGAGTTGCGGGCGCACGGGGAGGTGCCGGCCGATCGGGTCCCGCGCCTCCTGGAGCGCTTCCAGCGCCGCGTCGGGACGGAGCACGATTTCGTGCACGTGAGGGTCGAGGGCTCGGAGATTCGGTGGCGCGCGCTCGTGCGCGCCGCGGAGGCGGAAGAACCGGGATCCCCGGTCACTCCGGAGCCCGCCCTGGACGTTGATGGCGGGGTGGCGAATCCTTAGTTTGGGTCGGTCGATGGCGGCCGCCTGGCAGGCGACCGCGGCCGGTGGACGCGAGCGGATGCGGCGAGTCGTGGCTGAGGGCGTCAGACAGCGCAGGAGCACGGAGGAACTCGAAGCAGAGCTCCGCGAGGCTCTCGAGGCGGACGGGCACCGGTTCACGGCGCAGCGAGCGGCCGTGTACGAGGTCCTGGGGCGCTCCGTCTCCCATCCCACCGCGGACGAGATCTTCACCCGCGTCCGGCAGCAGATTCCCGACATCAGCCTGGCCACCGTCTACAAGGCGCTCGAGGCGTTCGTGACCTGTGGGCTCGCCCGAAAGCTCACGATCGGCGAGGGTCCGGCCCGCTACGACGGGCGCACGGACGAGCACGAGCACGTACGCTGTCTGGGCTGCGGCCGTGTCTCCGATGTCGATGACGTGAGCCTCGCTTCGTGGCTGGACTCCGTGGCGAGGAAGACGGACTTCCACATCGTCAATTATCGCCTGGAGCTCCTGGGACACTGCTCGCACTGTCGGAACTGACCTCGGCCTTCGGCCGCGTCGCCGGGCGCCGCCTCGCGCTCCGGGCCGCCCCTCGCCGACGATTCCCCGTCCCAGGTGCGAGTGCGTGCGTGCACTCCAGTCGCTCGCTCCGACTCGACCGAACCCAGACCGGAGGCTGAAGTGCCGTTCAAAGCGGTGAATTTCGTCCCATCCAGGATCTTCCTGACGTCCGGTGTGGGTATCCATCGCGAGCGCCTGTCCTCGTTCGAGATGGCCCTGCGCGACGCCCGTATCGCGCGGTACAACCTGGTCGGTGTCTCCTCCATCTTCCCGCCGCACTGCGAGGTGGTGGACGTGGAGGACGGGCTCGAGCTCCTGCAGCCCGGCCAGATCGTGTTCTCGGTGATGGCCCGCTCGGAGACGAACGAGCCCAGCCGGCTCATCGCCTCCAGCATCGGCCTCGCCATCCCCAAGAACCCCGACCAGTTCGGCTACCTCTCCGAGCACCACAGCTACGGGGAGACGGCCGGGCACGCGGGCAACTACGCCGAGGACCTGGCGGCCAGCATGCTGGCCACGGTCCTCGGCATTCCGTTCGATCCCGACGCGGCCTGGGACGAGCAGCGTCAGGTGTGGAGCCTCTCCGACCAGATCGTGCGGACGACCAACATCACGGCCGCGGTCGAGGGCCCTGACGATGCCCGGTGGGCGACCGTCGTCTCCGCCGCCATCTTCTGCGGCTGACTCGTGGCCTCCGATCGCTGCCCGTACCCCGCCGCTTTCGACGAGCTGCCGTGGACGACCACGGACAACTTCATGGGGCACGGCGCCGACGCCTCCTCGTGGGACGAGGCGCGGACCGTCGTGTTGCCGGTTCCGTACGAGGCCACGACGAGCTACGGGCCGGGCACGAGGTCGGGACCCGAGGCCATCCTCGAGGCGTCGCGCTACGTGGAGCTGTACGACGAGGAGCTGGATGGGGAGCCGTGGGAGGCCGGGATCTGCACGCTCCCCTACCTGGAGTTGCCGGCGGCCGGTCCCGAAGCCGCCGTGCGGACGCTCCGCGAGGCCTACGCCCGGATCCTGGAGACCTCGGGCGACCGCTTCCTGCTCACCCTGGGGGGGGAGCACTCGATCTCCAGCGCCCCCGTCCATGCGTGGCTGGATCGACTCGGGGATGACCTCTCGGTCCTCCAGCTCGACGCGCACTCCGACCTTCGCGCCAGCTACCACGGCACGCCCTGGAGCCACGCGTGCGTGATGCGGCGGATCCTGGACCGGACCTCGAGGATCGCCGCGGTCGGGATCCGATCCCTGACCGGCGAGGAGCGCCGGCTGATCGAGGAGGTCGGGATCACCACGGTGTTCGCCGAGGAGCTCCGCCACGACGGTTGGATCGATAAGGCGCTGGCCGCCCTCGGTCCGAACGTGTACGTGACCTTCGACGTCGACTTCCTGGACCCGGCGGTCATGCCGGCCACCGGGACCCCGGAGCCCGGAGGCGGGAGCTGGTGGCAGGCCCTCGACCTCCTGCGAGCCGTGTTCCGCGAGCGCAACGTGGTGGCCGCGGACATCGTGGAGCTGGCCCCCGACCTGGGTCCCATCGCGTGCGGCGTGGTGGCGGCCAAGCTGGCTTACAAGATGATCGGTTACCGATTCATGGCGGGGTAGGCCCGTGACCGTCGGCGTGTTCGTGGCCTTCCTGGCCGGCGTGCTCTCTTTCCTGTCCCCGTGCGTCCTCCCGCTGGTCCCCTCCTACCTGTCCTTCGTGGCGGGCGTGGGGCTCGAGGAGCTCGAGGCGGGGGGTGGAGAGGTGCGGCGGACGGCTTTCGTGCACGCCCTGCTGTTCGTGGCCGGGTTCAGCATCGTGTTCATGGGCCTGGGCGCCTCGGCGAGCGTCTTCGGACACCTGCTGCACAGCTACCAGCTGTGGATCGCCCGCATCGGCGGGATCCTGGTCATCATCTTCGGGCTCCACCTCCTCGGGATCACGCCCCTCCGCTTCCTGCTCCGCGAGCGCAGGGTGCAGCTGCAGAACCGCCCCGTGGGCATGCTGGGCGCGGTGGTGGTGGGCGTGACCTTCGGGGCGGGGTGGGCGCCGTGCATCGGGCCGGTGCTGGGAGGGATCCTCACCTATGCCGCCACGCAGGAGCGGCTGGCGGAGGGTGTCGGCCTCCTGGCCGTCTACTCGGCCGGGCTCGCCGTGCCGTTCCTGCTGGCGGCCGCGGCCCTGTCGCGCTTCCTCACCGTGTTCCGGCGGTTCCGGCGCTACATTCCGTGGGTGGAACGGGTCAGCGGCGCGCTGCTGGTCGCCGTGGGTCTGCTGCTGGTGACGGGAGAGTTCACGGTCCTGGCCTCGTGGGCCACCCGCTTCACCCCCGGCTTCCTGCTCCGGCGGATCTAGTCGGACGGCCCTAGCCGCACGTCTCCCGGAGGGTGGCCTCGAGCTCGCCGCCGGTGACGGGCTTGACCAGGTACCGCGCGGCTCCGGCGCTCAGGCACCGCCGGCGTACGGCGTCGTCCCTCGTGCCGGTCAGCACCAGGAGGATGGACCCGGGAGCCTCCTCCCGGAGCCGCGTCACGAGATCGGGTCCGGACAGACCGGGCAGGCCCAGGTCGGCCACGATGGCGGCGGGATGCCCGGCAGGGCCCTCGAGCTGCTCGAGCGCCTCCTCTCCCGTGGCGGCCATCCCGACGTCGAAGCCGCGCGCGGCCAGCACGAGCCGATAGGCGTTCCTGAGCCCGTCGTCATCCTCGACCAGGAGGACGCGCACGACGTCGGCGGCGGGCACCGGTCAGCGCTCCGCGCCCCCCCGACTGCGATTCCGTCCGCCCGAGGCCGCCAGCGCGGAATGGTTGCGCTCGGTCGGAAGGGTGAAGTGGAAGAGGCTTCCCTCACCCGGAGAGCTCTCCAGGCCGAGCTGGCCGCCGTGCATCTCGATGAGCCTGCGGGCGATGGACAGCCCGAGCCCGCTGCCTCCCAGCCGACGGTCCACGCCGCGGTCGAGGCTCACGAACTCCTCGAAGATCCGCTCCTGGTCCTCGGGCGGGATGCCGATGCCGGTATCGGCGACCTCGACGCGCATCCATCCTCCCTCCTCGTCGGCCTCCGCGCTCACCTCGATGCGCCCGCCCTCGGGCGTGAACTCGATGGCGTTGCTGATCAGGTTTCCGAGCACGTGCGAGACCTTGGCACGGTCGGCGTACACGCGGGGCACGTCCTCGTCGATCTGCCTGCGGAATTCGAGGCCCTTGCGGGCCAGCAGGGACTGGTGGCTGGTCTCGAGCTGCTCGACCATCGTGCCGATGTCGAAGCTCTCCGGCCGGAGCTCGGCGGACTGCCCGCCGCTCTTGGAGTAGCGCAGGATCTCGTCGACCATCTCCAGCGTCTGGCGCGCGGCCCGGGTGACGGAAGCGAGGGCCGCCTGCTGCTCGTGGCGCAGGGGACCGAGGCGCTCGTCCTCGAGGGCCTCGGCGTAGGTCAGGATGGAGGTCAGGGGCGTGCGAAGCTCGTGCGAGACGAGGGTGAGAAACTGGATGCGGGCGGCCTCCAGGTTGCGCAGGACGCGGATCTCGCGCTCCAGGGCGTCGTTGTGCTCCGTATCAGCGGCCGATGGATCGTACGGCAAGGGAGCTTCCTATGCGGGAGGGACCGCCGGAACGCTCGGGACCGGTAACATGCGCCCTGGCCCCGAACGCCGTAGACTACCCATCCGCAGGCGTTTCAGCAAGCGATCCGGGGCCCCGGTACGCCTCCATCTCCTCCGCCAGGAGCTGGCGCTCGAGGAGGTGTGCGTACACCCCGTCGGCGGCCAGCAGCTCCGCGTGCGTGCCCTCCTCGACGAGCCGGCCGTCCTCCAGCACGAGGATGTGGTCGGCCTCGCGTACCGCCGACACGCGGTGCGATATGACGAGGGTGGTGCGATCCCGCAGATAGCTGCGCAGGCCCTCGAGGATGGCCTTCTCGGTCACCGTATCCACCGCCGACAGCGCATCGTCCAGCACGAGGATCGGTGCGTTCCGGAGCAGCGCTCGGGCCAGCGTCGCCCTCTGCTTTTGCCCGCCCGACAGGTTCACCCCCCGCTCGCCGATCCGGGTTTCCAGGCCCTCCGGCAGGACCGCGAGCGTGTCCCGGAGCTGCGCGACCTCGAGCGCATGGTCCAGCTCCGCTTCGGTGGGCAGCCCGCCCCCGGCGAGAGGGTCGCCGTCGCCGGCCGCCCCATCCGGCACCGAGCGCGATCCGGGCAGCACGAGGTTGCGCCGCAGGCGCATGCTGAACAGGAAGGGTTCCTGGGGGACGACCGACACGGCGTCGCGCAGGGTGGCCAGCGGCAGATCGCGCGCCGGGACCCCGTCGATGAGGATGCGGCCCTCGGTAGGGTCGTACAGGCGCGGTATGAGGTGTGCGAGCGTGGTCTTACCGCTGCCGGTCCCACCGACGACCGCTACGGTGTCACCGGGCCCGACGCGGAAGCTCACGTGTCGCAGCACCCAGTGCTCCGTGCCCGGATACCGGAAGGAGACATCCTCGAACTCGATGCCGCCCCGGACCCGGACCAGGGTTCGCGGCCGGGGAGGGTCCGTGATGGCCGGGTGGAGGTCCATGAGCTCGTTGATGCGTCCCATCGACGCGGCGCCGCGCTGGAACAGGTTGGTGACCCAGCCCAGGGCGATCATGGGCCAGGTGAGCAGGACGAGCAGGGTGATGAACATCACGAAGTCGCCCAGCGTGATGGCGCCGCGCATCTCCTGGCGGCCTCCATACCAGAGCACGATCACCGCCGCGAGGCCGGTGAACACGGTGAGGGCCGGGTGGAATGCCCCCCACACCCGGGCCAGGCTCATGTTGCGCTCCAGGTACTCCTCGTTCTGGCTCCCGAACTCGCGGGACTGCGGAGCCTCCTGGCCGTAGGCCTTGACGATCCGGATTCCGGCCAGGTTCTCCTGCACGAAGTTGGAGAGCTGGCTGAACTGCGCCTGGATGCGCTCGAAGCGGCGGTGGATCTCCTGGCCGAACAGGTACACCGCCGCCGGGAGGATGAGCATGGGGAGAAGTGTGAGGAGCGTGAGCGTCACGTCGGTTCGCAGCATGAGAGTGACGACCAGCAGGGACATGGTGGTCGTGTTCACCAGGTACATGATCGCCGGGCCGGCCACCTGGCGGACCGCGAGCACGTCGTTGGTGGCTCGGCTCATCAGGTCGCCGGTCCGCCACTCGTCGTAGAACTGCGCGGGGAGTCGGAGCAGGTGGTCGAACAGGTCCGCCCGCAGGTCGCGCTCCATCTTCCGGCTGATGCCGTTGAGCAGCTCCCGCTGGCCGTAGCGCGTGGCTCCGCCGAGGAGCGCGGCGAGCACGATGAGGCCCGCGTAGCGCAGGATGACCGACCGGCTGAGCTCGGTCTGCATCGCGTCGATCGCATACTTGAGGAGCAGCGGAGCCGCCACGCTGAACAGGTTGCTGACCACGACCAGGACCAGGCCGAGGGCGATGCCTCGCCCGTAGGGGCGCAGGTAGGGGAGCAGCGAGCGGAGTTGCCTCACGGGGCGGCGCTCCGGCCGGGCGTTCGGGGGGGTGGGCCGATGCGGGGCGTGGCGTTCGCGCGGGAGGCGATCGCCGGGGTGACGCGTGCCGAAGCTCGCTCGTCTGTCATGGGTGAAGAACACACCATCGAAGCCAGAAGGTTCGCGCCGGACGTCGAGATCGGGCGCGGGCCGACTCCACAGAACTCCAGGACTCAGGCGGAGGTCGATCCATGCGGATGCGAACGCTTTCGACGCTGCTCCTCGCCCTGTCCATCCCGGTGGCCGGCTGCGGCGGCTCGGGGAGCGGCCAGCGAGGGTCGGCGTCCGGGGCGGGTGGAAGCCCCTCGTCGGGCGACCGGGCGGAGTCCGCGGCCAGAACGGTCACGGTCCCGGCCGGGACGACCCTCGACCTGACGCTGGACCAGCAGCTCGACACGAAGCAGACTGAGAAGGGAGACGGGTTCTCCGCCACCGTCGCCTCGCCGGTCGCCGTCGGAGGCCGGGTCGCGATTCCCGCCGGCGCCGAGGTGTACGGCGTCGTGACAGCCGTCCAGAAGTCGGGCGGAGCCGGCCAGGCGGCCGTCCTCAAGGTCGATTTTCAGCGGCTTCAGTCGAGCGGGCGGACCTACCCGATCCAGGCCACGCTGACGAAGGCGAACCCCCGGAAGGAGTCCCGGACGAGCGCGGGGCAGGCGGCGGCCGAGGTGGGCGCCGGCACGGCGGCCGGAGCGATCCTCGGGAGAATCATCGGGGGGAACAAGACCGGGACGTTCATCGGGGCCGCGGTGGGTGCGGCCACCGGTACCGCGATCGTGCTGGGTACACAGGACGTGGACGCCGTGCTCCCCGAGGGCTCGCACGTCGAGATCCGGCTCGATTCCCCCGCGCAGGTCGCGGCCGGATCCTAGGGAGCGTCGGCGCCCCTGACGGGTAACGTCAAGGGACGGACAGAGCGCGTGGGACCGGCATTCGGGCGAGCGACACGCGGGCGACCATCACGAGGAGGACGGTCATGAAGGCCAGCGGCAGGATCGGATGGACCCTGGCGGCGACGGCGGCCCTGTTCCTCACCGCCTGCGGCGGCGGGGGCGAGAAGGCCCCTCCGGCGGCCGACAGCGCCGCGGCCGCGCCGGCCCGGGCGCCGGCGGCCGCGGAATCGGCGCCGCCGGAGGCGTCGGAGCCGGCTCCGCCGGAGCAGAAGGCCCCGGCCACGCGGCCGAAGGACCGGACGCCGGCTCCCAAGCCCGCGGCGCGGAAGCCGGCCGCGACCGAGTCGACGACGGCGGGCGGCGCGAAGGCGGGCCAGGCCGGCCCCGGTGCGCCCGAGGGGCAGCCGGCGGCCACGCCCGCCCCGGCGATGGTGAGCCTCAGGGTGGCCTCCGGCACGCAGCTCGAGACCGCGCTCGACGGCCGGCTGTCCACGCAGGACAGCAAGGTCGGCGACCGGTTCACGGCGACGGTCAGCCAGCCCGTCACGGTGGATGGACGCACGGCCATCCCGGAGGGCGCGACGGTCCACGGCGAGGTCACGGCGGTCCAGAAGTCGGGCAGCTCGGGGCAACCCGCCGTGCTCAAGGTGGATTTCACCAGCCTCACGGTCGGCGGCGAGAGCTATCCGATCGCGGCGGATCTCCTGAAGGCCGAGCCGCAGAAGAAGTCGCGGACGAGCACGGGCGAGGCCGCCGTCAAGATCGGGGCGGGAACGGCGGCCGGCGCGATCCTGGGCCGCATCATCGGCGGCAACAAGACGGGCACGTTCATCGGCGCGGCGGTGGGCGCCGCGGCGGGAACGGCCATCGTCCTCGGGACCCAGGACGTGGACGCGGTGCTGCCCGCGCAGTCTCCGATGACCCTCCAGCTCAAGCAGCCGGTGACCGTCCGCCGACCCCGCTGACGGCGGCCGTGTCCGCGTCGCGCTCCGGCGTCGTCCCGGCGCTGCTCGCCCTGGTCGCGCTCGCGGGACCGGTCGCCGCCCAGGAGCCTCCGCCCGGCTCGGCGCCAGCGGTGGGAGCGGACACGGCCGCGGTCGGCGAGGTGCTCGGGTCGGTGCTGTCGGCCCGGGCCGACACGCCGGTGGCCGGAGCGGAGGTGCGGGCCCGGGTCCCGGAGGGTCGCGGCGTGCGCGACAGGGCTGTGACGGACAGCTCGGGTCGCTTCCGCCTCCGGGGGATTCCACCGGGCCTCCGCACGTTCGAGGTACGCCTCCCCGGCCTTCCGTCCACGACCTTCACGGCCGAGGTCCTGGACGACGGTCCCACCGGGCTCTCCCTCCGCCTCGAGACCCGGCTCGTCCCGCAGCCGGCCATCGAGGTCCGCGTGACGCGCGACGGGTCCCGCCGAGGGAAGCTCGCGGGCTTCTACCGGCGGCGGGCGCGCGGCCTGGGATGGTTCCTGGACCGGAAGGAGATCGAGAGCCGTCGCGCACGGGAGGTCAGCGACCTGCTTCGATCCGTACCCGGCGTGCGGGTCACGCCGGGGCCCGGCAGCACCGGGAACGTGGCCATGAGCCGGAGCGCGGCGCTCCTGGCGCACCGCGGCTGCCGGATCGGGTACTTCGTGGACGGCATTCGCATCCCCGCGGCCGATGCGTTCCGGCTGGACGAGCTCTCGCCCATGGACATCGAGGCCATCGAGGTCTACCGGGGCGTTTCCGAGGTCCCCGCCATCTTCCTGCGGAAGGGGGACGAGTGCGGCGTGGTGGTCGTGTGGACCCGCGATCCCTCGCGAGGCCCGTAGGGGGCCGGTCGCGGCTTCTACCCGCCGGCTCCCACACCGATCTTCGGACAGTCGCCGGCCAGGACGCAGGTGCCGCAGGTGGGCCGGCGGGCCGTGCAGGTCGCCCGGCCGTGGGCGATGAGCGCCAGGTGGAGGCGGAATCGCAGGGCCCCGGGCACGGTTCTGTTGAGGATCTCGTGCGTGCGCTCCGCGCTCGATCCCTCCTGGACCCAGCCCAGCCTGGTCGCAAGGCGACGAACGTGCGTGTCCACGGGGAGCACCGGGCGGCGCAGGCCGAAGCACAGCACGCAGGCCGCTGTCTTGGTCCCGACGCCCCGCACGTCGGTCAGGTAGTCCAGCGCCTCCCGGTCGTTCATCCCTTCCAGGTGATCCAGGGAGATCCGGCCGCGGTCCGTCTCGATCCGCTCCAGGGCCGCCTGGATGGCGGCCGCCTTCTGTCGCCCGAGGCCGGCCGGCCGGATCACCGATCGGAGCGTCGAGGGATCCGCATGCCGCACGCTCTCCCAGTCGGCAAAGCTCTCCCGCAGCGCCGCCCAGGCCCGATCGCGGTTGTCGTCGGTGGTGTTCTGGCTGAGGATGGTGAGCACGAGCTCGTCCACCGGGTCCCGACGAGGCCTGGAGCCGCGGCCGTGCGCGGCCTCGAGCCACGCGAGCACCCGTTCGTGGGGGGGCGACCCGGTCAAACCCGCCGGCCGGTGAGACGGGTGAGCGCCGCCCCCCGGAGGGCCGACCCGATCATCGCCCACGCGGTCGGGAACGGCTGGCCTCCGGGCCTCACCATCGGGAGCCGCGCACGCCGGCGAGGACGAGGAGGACGAGGGAGCTTCCGAGGGCCATGGGCCGACCTCGCGTCGGGGTTCACGGGAGCGTCGTTCGATTGTCGGCCGACTCGCCGTGCGCGTAGCTTGCCGGCCGGGAGCGAGGCACGCAGGAACGGTACCGATAGTGCGGAGGCGGCCCATGCCGAGCGAGCGGCAGAGCCCGACCGAGGCGATGAACCCGCGCACGACCGGCATCGACCGGGCCGGGACGGCGGAGATCGTCCGGCTCATCCAGGCGGAGGACCGCCTCGTCCCCGACGCGGTCGAGGCCGAGGCCGCGTCGATCACGGCGCTCATCGACGAGGTGGCCGGCCGGCTCGCCTCGGGAGGCCGGCTCGTGTACGTGGGCGCCGGGACGAGCGGCCGCCTGGGCGTCCTCGACGCCGCCGAGTGCCCTCCCACCTTCGGCACCGAGCCCGGCCTCGTGCTTGGACTCATCGCGGGGGGGGCGGACGCGCTGCGGCGCAGCCGGGAGGGCGCCGAGGACGACGAGGGCGCTGGCCGGGAGGACGTGCGGGGGGCCGGCGTGGGGCCCACGGACTTCGTCCTCGGCATCGCCAGCTCCGGTACGACGCCCTACGTGCGTGCGGCCCTCGAGGAGGCCGCCTCGCTGGGAGCCGGGACGGGCTTCCTGAGCTGCACGCCGCCCGCCGAGTCGATGCGCCGCGTCGCCGATCACCTGGTCACGCCGATCGTGGGTCCGGAGGTGGTGGCCGGCTCGACCCGCATGAAGGCCGGGACGGCCACCAAGCTGGTGCTCAACACCCTGTCCACCGGGGTCATGGTCCGGCTGGGCAAGGTGTACGGCAACCTCATGGTGGACCTCAGGGCGGGGAGCCGGAAGCTCGTGAGGAGGGCGCTGGGCATCCTCGAGTCGGTGTGCGGCGTGGCCGGGAGCGATGCCCGAACCCTCCTGGTGCGTGCGGGAGGCTCGGTGAAGACCGCCATCGCGATGCACGAACTGGGCGTGGACCGGGCGGTGGCCGAGCGGGTCCTGGATGCCTGCGGCGGCCACCTGTCCCGTGCCGTGGAGCGCTTCGCCGGAGCCGACCACGTGCCCTGCTACGCCTGCTATCCCGAGGAGCTCGGAGAGGGGGAGGCGGAGGTCCTGGCTCGGAAGCTGGCGAGCGGGCCGGAGCGCGTACGATCGGCGTGCGAGGAGCACGCGGCCGCCACCGGCCCGGAGCGTCCGGCGGTAGGCTGGACGCCGGCGCAGCACGTCGCCCACCTGCTGCAGTCGGAGCGGGAGGCGTACCGGCCACGCATCGAGGCCCTCGCCGCATCCGAGACCGAGTCCGCGGGAGAGGCGCCGTCGCTCGACTTCCCGGACTGGACGCCCGACCCGGAGCCGCCGGGAGGCGACCGCTCCGTGGCCGAGCTCCTGCTCGTGTTCGCCGCTGAGCGCGCCCGCACGGTCCGGGTGCTCGAGCAGGCTCCACGCTCAGCCTGGCACGCCCGGGGGACGGTGGACGGCGACCGGTTGCGGCTCCACCAACTCGCCCGGGCCATGGTTCAGCACGACGCAGCGCACGCGGAGCGCATACGCGAGCGCATCCATCCGGAACTCAGGGACTGAACCTTCCTATGCCCCTGTACGCCGGCCTCATGTCCGGTACCTCCCTGGACGGCATCGACGTCGCCTTCGTTCGGTTCGAGGGCCGGGACGAGCGGCCCACCGAGGCCGGCCTGGCGTCCTTCCATTCGTACGCCTATGACGCCGCGTTCCGCGACCGCCTTCGCCGGGCCTGCGAGTCGGGCGGGCCGGAGGAGCTCTGTCGCGTGGACTTCGAGCTGGGTCGACGCTTCGCCGCCGCCCTCGCCCGGGCCCTCGCAGAGGCGGGTTTGTCGGCCTCCGACGTGGCCGCGGCGGGCTGCGCCGGCCAGACGGTGTGGCACGACCCGCCGACCGCGAACCACCCGGGCAGCACGCTGCAGCTGGGCGAGGGCGCCGTGATCGCCGAGGAGACGGGGATCACGGTCGTGGAGGACTTCCGGGTGCGCGATGTGGCGGCCGGCGGCCACGGGGCGCCCATCTCCGCCTACTTCGACCACCTGCTCCTCGCCTCGCCCGAGCGGGCCCGGGGGATCCTCAACCTGGGGGGGATGGGGAACCTCACGGCGCTCCCGGCCGGCGGCGCCGACTCGACCCCGGTGGCGTTCGACACGGGTCCGGGCGTCGTGCTCGTCGACGCGGCGGCGCAGCGGCTCAGCGGGGGGCGTCTGCGCTTCGACGAGGATGGACGGCTGGCCGCCGCCGGGGCCGCGTTACCCGATGCAGTCGAGGACTGGCTCGACGACCCGTTCTTCAGCCAGGCTCCGCCACGCACCACGGGACGGGAGCGGTTCGGGCCGACCCGCCTGGAAGCCTGGCTGGAGGAGCGCCTCGCACGGGGCGACGGTTCCGGGGATCTGCTCGCCAGTCTCACCGAGGTCACCGCCGCGGCGGCCGCCAAGGCGCTGGAGTGGGTGCCGTTCGAGGTCGACGAGCTGTACCTGTGCGGCGGTGGAGCGCGCAACCCCGAGCTCGCCCGGCGGATCGCCGCTCGCGTCGCGCCCCGGCCCGTGTCCCCCCTCGAGGCCCTGGGCTGGGACGGCGACGCGCGCGAAGCGGCCGCCTTCGCGCTCCTCGCACGCCAGCACCTGCTGGGCCACCCGGCCGGCGTGCCCTGGGCCACGGGGGCCCGGGGTCCCCGACTCCTCGGCAAGACCGTACCGGCGTGAGCGATCCGGCCCGCCTTCTCCTGCCCGCCATCCGGCTCGACCGCGAGAGCGTCGGCGAGGCGGCCGCCCGGGCGCTCCGGCAGCTGGAGGAGGGGGTGGGGGGCTTCCTCCTGTTCGGGGGCGCCTGCGACGATGTACGCGAGCTGACGGCGCGGCTGAGGGTGGCGGCCGACCGCCCCGTGTGGCTGGCCGCCGACCTGGAGCGCGGTGCGGGCCAGCAGTTCGCCGGGGCGGCCACGCTGCCGCCGCCGGCCGCCCTGGCCGCCCATCCGCGCGCCCGCGAGGCGGTGCGCCTCGCGGCCCGCCTCACGGCGCTCGAGGCCCGGGCGCTGGGCCTCAACTGGGTGCTGGCCCCGGTGCTGGACCTGGACATCGAGCCGCGCAACCCCATCGTCGGTACCCGCGCGTTCGGCGCGGAACCGGACCGGGTGGCGGACCTGGGCCGTGCCTGGATCGAGGCCTGCCAGGGCGTCGGCGTGGCGGCGTGCGCCAAGCACTTTCCCGGGCACGGTCGCACCCTCGCGGACTCCCACGCCGAGCTCCCGGTCGTCGCCGCCCCGCGCGCCGTACTCGAGGAGGACCTCACGCCGTTCCGGGCCGTGGCCGGGGAGGTGGCCGCCGTCATGACGGCCCACGTGGCCTATCCGGCGCTGGGCAGCCCCGGGCCGGCCACGTTGAGCCCCGCGGTGCTCGGCGGCCTCCTCCGCGACGAAGTCGGCTTCCGGGGGCTGGTGGTCTCGGACGCGCTCATCATGGCCGGGATCGCCGGAGGCGGCGACACGGGGGCCGCCACGCAGGGGTGGCGGGCCGTCCGCGCTGTGCGCGCGGGCTGCGACCTGCTGCTCTACCCGTCCGATCCGGCTCTCACGGCCCGCACGCTCCGCCAGGCCGCCGGCGCCGATGGGAGGTTGGGGAAGCGCGTGCTGGAAGCGTTGCAGCGCAGCGACGCCGCGCTGTCGGAGTTCGGAGCCGCCGCCCCTCCGGAGCCGGCCGACACGGACCTCCCGGTGTTCCGTCCCGAGGCCGCGGCGATCACGGCCCTCGCGGAGGCGTGCGTGCGCATGGTGGGCGCGGAGGAGCCGGGAGGCGCCGCGGCGCTGGGTGCGTGGCTGGACGCCGCGGCGTGCGGCCGGGTCCGGGTCGCCGAGCTGTCGGACGACGGCGAAGCGGGAGCCGCCGGTCTCGGTGCAGCGTTCGCCGACGAGCTCGGCCGCCGGGGCTTCGCCGTGGATCGGATCACGCCGGGCGGGGCCGGAGGGGGGGGCGCGCCGCCGCGGGTGGTCCTCGTGGAGGCCACGCCCCGTGCCTGGAAGGGGAGGGCGGGGCTCGGCGACGAGACGGGTGCGCGGCTCGAGGCGCTCCTGCGCTCGGATGGGCCCGTTCTGCCGGTCGTGCTGGGCCCCCCGCGGATCCTCGGGGAAATGGGAAGGCCGGCCGTGTGCGCATGGGCGTCCGAGCCGGTCATGGAGCGGGGTGCCGCGGCGTGGCTCGCCGCCCGCGCCGCGGCTCGCAGGGGCTGAGGGGGCGCGTGGCGGCGTCGGGATGGATCGGACTGTGGTGGCTTCACGCCCGGACACGCGCAGACGACGCCACCGGGACGGTGGAGGTCGGGGCGTGAGGCCGGGAGCGCGGGACCTCGGCGGGGGGAAGACGGCGTGAGACCGGATCAGACGAGGAGGCGGGCCGCGGTTCTGGCGTGGACGTGCGTGGCCGCGGCCTGGGTGGGCGCCGCGTGCGCATCCGGTGGGAGACCGGGGCCGGCCGGGGCCGGTCCGGCGGCCGCGCGGGGAGCCTTGCCCCCGGTCCCCCGCGTCACCGGCCCCATCGCCCTCCGCGTGGTCTATCCGGACTCGCTGGCACGCATCGCCGTACGGGACTCCAACTTCCTGCTCGGGACGACCGGCACCGGGGACGCCGGTCTCACGATCGACGGGATCCCCGTGAGCGTCGAGCCGAACGGCGCCTTCCTGGCGTGGCTTCCGGTGCCGGACACGGTGGCGGGCGACACGGCGGAGTACGTGCTGGTAGCCCGACGGGAAGGGCGGGCCGACACCCTCCGCTGGCCGGTCCTCCTGCCGGCACGGCCGTACCGGGGAGAGGGGGCGGCCTGGATCGACACGGCCGCGCTCCGGGATCGGCCGCTGCGCTGGGCTCGTCCCGACGAGGAGCTCGTCCTGTCGGTGCGTGGCGCCCCGGGTGAGGAAGCCTGGCTGTCGGCCGGCCGGCGACGCTACAGGCTGCGAGAGGTGTCGCCGGGCCGGTACGAGCTCAGGGTCCCGGCCCGGGCGTTCTACGCCGCCGGCCGGGAAACGGGCCCGGATAGCACGATGAGCCCGCGCGTGAAGCCTGCCGGCCGCGATGGCGGGAGGAGCGCGGAGGACACGGCGGCCGTCCCGGGAGCGCCGGGGGCCGTGGGGGGGACGCCCGGGCCCGGGTCGGCGCCGCTGGACAGCATCGCCTACGGCGTGGAGCTGGTGGCGGCGGGAGACACGGCCCGGGCCTCGGCCCGCTACCCGCTGCGCCTGGTGGACCCCGCCGCGCCGCCCGTCGCGGAGCTGATCGAGGCGCCGGACACCGTGAACGGACGGGCCGACGTCGTCGTGGGCCGTCCCCTGCCGTCCGGGCCCTACCTGTGGCGCTTCCCGGACCGGACCGTGGCGGCCGTGGATGGGCGGCTCGGCGACCGACTGCGACTTCGGCTCGGTCCGGCCCTGGAGGCGTGGGCGGACACGGCCGACGCGCGCTTCCTCCCCGAGGGCACCCCGACCCCCACCGCGCGGGCCGGCGACATCCGGATCGTCCCCGAGACGGACGAGCTCAGCGTGTCGATCCCCCTCGGCGACCGGGTCCCGGTGCGGGTGCGGACGGAGGGCTCGCGCCTCACCCTCACCCTGTACGACACGAGGGGACGCACCAACCGGCTGGCCTACGGCCCGCGCGACCCCCTGCTCGTCGCGGCCTCCTGGGATCAGCTCACGGAGCGCCGGTGGCGGCTGGAGCTGTCTCTGGCGGCGCCGGTGTGGGGGTGGCGCCTGTCGTGGGAGGGCGGAGGCGACGCGCCACCGGCGGACTCGGCCGGCGCGCCGGCCCACCGGATCGCCACCGGCGGCACGCTCCACCTGGAGATCCGGCGGCCGCCCCGCATCGACCCGGACCATCCCCTGAGGGGCCGCACGATCGCGGTCGACCCCGGGCACCCCCCGGCCGGCGCGCACGGGCCCACCGGCCTGTACGAGGGCGACGCCAACCTCGCCGTGGCCCGGCGCCTCGCCGAGCTGCTCCGGGAGGCCGGCGCCACGCCCGTGCTCGTCCGACGAGACACGCAGTCCGTTGGACTGTACGAGCGGGCGCGCCGGGCCGACTCGGCCGGCGCCGAGCTGTTCGTGTCCCTGCACCAGAACGCGCTTCCCGATGGCGTTCGGCCGTTCGGGGCGTCGGGGACGAGCACGTACTACTACCAGGGAATCTCTCGCGGGCTGGCGGAGGACGTGCAGGCGGGAGTGCTGCGCTCCCTGGGCCTGCGGGACCTGGGAATCGCGTGGGGGGACCTCGCCGTGGTGCGCCAGAGCTGGATGCCCGCGGTGCTCGTCGAGGGAGCGTTCATCATGATGCCGAGACAGGAGGCGGCGCTGCGCACGGCGGCTTTCCAGGAGTCCTACGCGCGTGGCGTGCTGGATGGCCTGCGTGCCTTCCTGCGCACCCGGGCCCGGAAACCATCCGGAGAGGAGAGGTGATGCGACTGGAGGATCTCACCACGAGGGAGCGGCCCCGCGTGCCGGAGAGCGCGTTCGTGGCCCCCTCGGCCGACGTGATCGGTGACGTGGAGCTGGGCGAGGAGACCAGCGTCTGGTACCAGTGCGTCCTGCGGGGGGACATCGCCCCCATCCGGGTCGGCGCTCGGTCCAACATCCAGGACCTGACGATGGTCCACGTGGACGTGGACATGCCCTGCCTCATCGGGGACCGGGTCGGAATCGGCCATCGCGCCATCATTCACGGGTGCCGCATCGAGGACGACTGCCTCATCGGGATGGGCGCCGTGGTGCTGTCGGGTGCCGTCATCGGCGGCGGCTCGCTGGTGGCCGCCGGGGCGGTCGTCACCGAGGGGATGGAGGTGCCGCCGGACAGCCTCGTCGTCGGGCTTCCGGCCAGGATCATCCGCACGGTGGACGGCCGTCTCCGGGAGCGCATGCGGCAGACAGTCGAGCACTACAGGCTCCTCAAGGAGGGCCATCGCGGGGGACGGTGGACCCCGGTGTGAGGCCGGCGGGACCGGAGCCGGCTCCGACGGCCGGGCAGGGGCCTCCCGGGCCAGATCCCGACCCGAAACCCGTGCACGCGTGGCCGGGCAAGCTCCTGGTCGCCCTCATGGCCCTGGGCGGCCTGGCGGCGCTGTTCGCATCCGCCTGGTCCCTGTTCGGGCCGCCGCCCGGCACCGTGCGCATGTTCGGTCTGCGGGCCGGCGGCTGGGTGTTGTCCGCCCCCGTGCCGCGCATCGCCATGGCGCTGTTCGGCGGCGGGCTGCTGGTCGCCGGCTGGGGCGTCGTCACCTGGCGGGCGTGGGCGTGGTGGGCCGCCGTCGGGTTCGCGGCCCTGTTCGGGCTCGGGTTCCTGGCCCAGCTCCTGGCACCCCTGTGGGGCGGAGCCCGGGCCTCCGTGCTCGACTTCTATGCCCTGCTGTACGTCGTGTGCCTTCCGTACCTGTTTCGAAATCGGCGCTTCTTCGAACGTTGATGGCCGGGAGCGGAACGGCGCGCCCGGGCTCCGTTCCACGGCCGCGGAGTGGGCCCATGAACCACCGCTCCGGCCTTTCCTCAGACCGAACGCGCCGGGCCGCCTCACGACGGCCCGCTTCCGCGAGGATGTCCCGGTTCGGGCCGGTCGGCCTCTTGACCACAACATGTCGTGGGCGTAGACTCGGAATACCCCAACATATTGGGGGGCGTGTTGAAAAAGATGTGGAAAACCGTGAACAAGTCCGGCGGGGGTGTGGATAAGTGCGGACGATGCGGTGACGGGAGCCCCCGCCGGACCCCTCCCATAGAGCGAGACCTGCCGCCCACGGTGGTGTAACTCGTGGTAGGAGCCGGCGTCGATGTCGGCTTCCTCCCGCCGGGCCACGACGGGGGCGGACGCCTCGAAACACAGGCCGCGTCGACCGATACGGGCCGGCGCTTCGCGACGGGACCCGCCCCGCGGGCACGCTCCTCCGGGGAGCCCGACGGGACCCGACGCGAGCGCCGGTTCCGTCTCGGGTCCCCGGGCATCCTCCGGTGCCCGGGGCACGACCCGCCGAACGCAAGCAAGCAGCCGCGAACCATGAGCACAGAGGGGCGAGCAGCGATGAACCCACCCGAGACTATCGCCCGGGCCATCGGCGAGACCACCAACGCCAGCGACCTTCCCGAACCGACCCTGACGGACAACGCCCGGACGGTGCTCGCGCGCCGGTACCTGAAGAAGGACACGGACGGCCAGCCCACCGAGGAGCCCCGCGAGATGTTCTGGCGGGTGGCCCGGGTCATCGCCGCCGAGGACGCCAGCTACGGCGCCGGCCGGGAGGAGGTGGAGCGCTCGGCCCGCGCCTTCTACGACCTCATGGCCACGGGGCGCTTCGAGCCCAACAGCCCCACGCTCATGAACGCCGGCCGTCCCCTGGGACAGCTGTCGGCCTGCTTCGTCCTGCCCGTGCCCGACCGGCTCGACGGCATCTACGACACGCTCCGCAACATGGCCCTCATCCACCAGTCGGGCGGCGGAACGGGTTTCAGCTTCAGCCGCCTGCGCCCCCGGGGTGACGTGGTGAAGTCGACCATGGGCGTGGCTTCGGGTCCCGTGAGCTTCATGGAGGTGTACGACGCGTCCACGGAGGCCGTGAAGCAGGGCGGCACCCGCCGCGGCGCCAACATGGGAATCCTGCGGGTCGATCACCCGGACATCCTCGAGTTCATCGACTGCAAGCACGAGGGCCACAAGATCACGAACTTCAACATCTCCGTGGCCGTCACCGACGCTTTCATCGACGCGGTCGAGGCGGACGAGGAGTACGACCTCATCAACCCGCGCACGGGTGAGCCGATGGAACGCCTGCGGGCCCGCGACGTGTTCGACCGCGTCGTGGCGGGGGCGTGGCGGAACGGCGAGCCGGGCGTGTTCCTGGTCGACGAGGCCAACCGCTACAACCCGGTCCCGCACCTGGGAGCCTACGAAGCCACCAACCCGTGCGGCGAGCAGCCGCTCCTTCCATACGATGTGTGCAACCTCGGGTCGGTCAACGTGGGCGCCTTCGCCGAAGGCGGGAAGGTGGACTGGGAGGCGCTGGGCGAGACGGTCCGGCGCGCCACGCACTTCCTCGACAACGTGATCGACGCCAACAACTACCCCCTCGAGGAAATCGAGGACCTGTCGCGGCGCATCCGCCGGGTCGGACTCGGCGTGATGGGCTGGGCCGATCTGCTGGTCGAGCTCGGGATCCCGTACGGCTCCGAGGCGTCCATCGAGCTGGCCCGAAAGCTCATGGCCTTCATCGACGAGGAGGCCAAGGTCGAGTCCGAGAGGCTCGCCACCCGGCGCGGCGTGTTCCCGGAGTGGGAGCGCTCGATCTGGGGCCCCGACGCCACCTGCGCCCGCGGCCCCGAGGGAGAGCGCATCCGGCCGTGCCGCAGGCTGCGGAACTGCAACGTGACCACGGTCGCCCCCACGGGGACGATTTCGATCATCGCGGGCTGCTCCGGCGGCATCGAACCCCTGTACGCCGTGGCCTTCATGCGCAACCAGGCCGGCACGCTCATGCCGGACGTCAACCCCGCGTTCGTGCGCATGGCCCGTGAGGGCGGGTGGTACGACGAGGGACTCGTCCGCCACATCGCCGACGAGGGGCACATCCACTTCGGGGAGGTGCCCGAGGCGATCCAGAAGCTGTTCGTCACGGCGCACGATGTGACACCCGAGCAGCACATCCGCATGCAGGCGGCCTTCCAGGAGCACGTCGACAGCGCCATCTCGAAGACCTGCAACTTCGCGGAGTCGGCCACCGTCGACGACGTTCGCGAGATCTTCAGGCTCGCCTTCCGGCTGCGCTGCAAGGGCGTCACCGTCTACCGGGACGGCTCCCGGGACGAGCAGGTCCTTTCCACCGGCAAGACGGCCAGGAAGGTCCAGGAAGCCGCCGGCGCGGTGGAGGAGGCCCTGGAGCTTGTGGCCGACCCCGAGCTGGCCGCCGAGCTGGCCGGCGCGGTGGAGCGTCTCGAGGAGCTGGAGCGCGAGCGCGAGTCCCTGGTGGAGGAGCGCGACAGGGCCCGGCAGCGCGTGACCGAGCTCGAGAGCGGCATGGTCAAGCAGCCGATGGTCCGGGAGCGGCCCGACGTGCTCACCGGCCGCACCCGCAAGATCGAGTCGCCGCTCGGCACCATGTACGTGACGATCAACGAGGACGAGAAGGGCCGTCCCTTCGAGGTGTTCGTGGCCCTGGGCAAGGCCGGCGGCGCGGCCATGGCGGACGCGGAGGCGATCGGCCGGCTCATCAGCCTGGCCCTGCGTTCGGGCGTGCCGCTGCGGGAGATCCACACGCAGCTGCGGGGCATCTCCTCGGACCGGGCCGTGGGCTTCGGCGAGAAGAAGGTGCTGTCCAGTCCCGACGCCATCGCCCAGATCATCGAGCGCTACCTCGAGGAGCGGGAGGGCATCCAGCAGCAGCTCCCCATCCAGGAGGTGGGCCACGCCAAGACGACCAACGGCGGCACCCAGACGGCCAGCCGTCCGGTCATCCTGAGGATCCACGAGCAGAACGCCCGCGCCTTCATCGGCACCTGCCCCGACTGCGGCACCAGCCTTCAGTTCGCGGAGGGATGCGTGAAGTGCCTGGCCTGCGGTTACAGCGAATGTGGTTGAGCCTTCCGTGACGGCTCACGCCACGGCCGCCCTGACGTCCGGGTCCCTCACCCGGGCGCCTAGGTGCGCGAACGAGTGCCCCGCTCCGGCCTCCCGGCCGGGCTCGAGGGCCACGGAACGTCGTGGGGAGGGGTTCTCCGAACCCGCTCTCGCGGCGTCGTTCCCGTCGTTCGTATCCACCCCTCACAAGGAGTGAGCACCATGCCGAAGAAGGCGGCGAAGAAGACGGCCAAGAAGGCGGCTCCCAAGAAGAAGGCGGCTCCCAAGAAGAAGGCGGCTCCCAAGAAGAAGGCGGCTCCCAAGAAGAAGGCGGCTCCCAAGAAGAAGGCGGCGCCCAAGAAGAAGGCGGGCGCGAAAAAGAAGAAGTAGGCTCCGCTCGTCCGAACGCGATCGCCGTGCCCGGTCGACGCTCCTACGAGGCGGCCGGGTGCGACGATCCGCGCGTTTCCCGCCGGGAGCCGCCTCGCTTCGGCTTCGCGTAGCCCCCCGAGCCCTTCCGTCGACGGTGGACGCGTGCGAGGGATCGAGCACATCCCCTGGCTGTATGACGCGCTCATGTGCCTGCCCGAGCGTTTTGGCCTGTCCGAGTGGCGGGCCGTCCTGACGCTCGGGCTGGAAGGGCGCGTCCTCGAGGTCGGCTGCGGCACCGGCCACAACCTGGCCTGGTACGGCTCGGGCGTCCGTCTCGTCGCCCTGGATCCCGATCCGGCCGTGCTTCGTCGAGCACGGGAGCGCGCGCCCTCGGTGGCCTTGATCGCCGCCTCCGCCGAGGCGCTCCCGTTCGCCGACGGCACCTTCGGGGCGGTGGTGAGCAGCCTCGCCTTCTGCAGTGTGCCCGACCCGCGCCGGGGACTGGCCGAGGTGAAACGCGTCCTCGCTGAGGGCGGCGAACTCCGAATGCTGGAGCACGTCCGCCACCCTGGCCGCGTTCGCGGGCGGTTGCAGGACGTCCTCCAGCCCGCCTGGACGCGGCTGACCGGCGGCTGTCACCCCAACCGTCCCACCGAGCGCATCGTGCGGGAGGCCGGCTTCACGATCGGACGGGCCGGCCGCCGCGCCCACGGCACGCTTCGGCTGTTCCGGGCGTGCCCTGGAGGGAGCTGAGCGGAGCCGCCGCCGGGAGACCTCATGCGTTACACCCATCTGGGAGCCACCGACCTCCACGTCTCGAAGATCTGCTTCGGCACCTGGCAGTTCGGAGGGGAATGGTCAGGACTCGACCGGGACCAGGCGATCGCCGCGGTGCGGCGAGCCAGGGAGCTCGGGATCGACTTCTTCGACACCGCGCAGGCGTACGGCTTCGGCGCGGCCGAGACGCTGCTGGCGGAGGCATTGGGGCCGGAGATCGCCACGGGCCGCGACGGGATCGTGCTGGCCACCAAGGGGGGACTCCGCCGCGAGGGCGGGCGCCTTCTCCGGGACGCGAGCCCGGCGTGGTTGCGGCGCGGGCTGGAGGAGAGCCTGGAGCGCCTGGGGACGGACCACGTGGACCTCTACCAGCTCCACTGGCCCGATCCGGCGACGCCGATCCCCGAGACGGTCCGGGCCCTGGACGGCTTCGTCCGGGAGGGTCTCGTCCATTATGTCGGCGTGTCCAACTTCGACGAGGATCTGATGCGGGCGTTCGAGGAGGTCCGTCCGCTGGATGCCCTGCAGCCGCCCTACAGCATGCTGCGACGCGGGATCGAGGAGCGCGTGCTGCCCTACTGCCGCGCGCGAGGTATCGGGGTGCTGGCGTACGGCGTGCTCGCCCACGGCCTCCTGACCGGTCGCTACGGCCCCGAGACTCGCTTCCCCGAGGGAGACTGGCGTCACGGCAGCGCGATCTTCCGGGGCGAGGCGCTGCGGCGAAACGTGGAGGTGGTGGACCGACTGGGCCGGGTGGCCGAGGGGCTGTCGTGCACGGTCGCGCAGCTCGGGGTGGCGTGGGCCCTGTCCAACCCGGACGTGGACGTGGCCATCGTCGGAGCCCGGACGCCGGAGCACATCGAGGGGACGGCCGCGGCGGCCGAGCTGCTGCTGGACGTGGACGCGCTGGCCGAGATCGACGCCATCCTCGAGGACGCGGCGGCCATCGGCGGCCCCACGCCGGAGGCGGCGTGAACGGGGGGGCGGGCGAGCGTTTGGAGGTGGACCACGCCACCTGGGCGGGCCCGGCCCTGGAGGCGCTGCGCACGGCGTTCGATGCGACCGGCCTCCGAAGCGACTACGGCGGCCCGCACGCCAACGGGGTCACCCACATGGCCGTCGTCGGCTTCCCCGACGGCTCCTACCTGGAGCTCATCGCCCCGCGCGAACCGGGGACGGCGTCGCCGATCTGGGAGGCGGCCATGCGGACGGACGCCGGTCCGGCGGCCTGGGCGGTACGCACCGACCGAATCGACCGGGAGGTGGAACGGCTCCGGTCGGCCGGCGTGCCGGTCCGTGGCCCCGAGCCCTGGACGCGGGAGACTCCGGAGGGCCGGACGGCGGCGTGGGAGCTGGCCTTCCCGGGCGAGGGGGAGCCCGGTTCGGTGCTGCCGTTCCTGATCGAGGACCGGACCCCCCGCCGGTGGCGGACCCGCCCGACCCGGGGGATCGAGCGCACCGGCGTCGCCGGATTAGGACAGGTCGTCCTGGTCGTGCGGGACGCCGCCGCGGCGGACGCCACGCTGCGGCGGGCCTACGGGTGGGGGGCGCCCGTCGAGGTGGGGGCGCCCGCTTTCGGCGCGCGAGTGTCCCGGTTCGAGGGGACCCCCGCGTGCGTGGCCGAGCCGCTCCGGTCGCCGCCCCCCGCCGACCTCTCCCCGACCCGGGGAGCCGCGCTCCGCGCGCCGGGCGTGCCCGGCGAGTCGGTGCGGCGGTTGCAGGCCAGGCTGGAGGCGATCGGGCCGGCACCGGCGGCCTTCCTCCTCCGACTCGACGACCGGGACGCCGCTGACCGCGCCTTGCCGCTCGGAGCGGAGGAGCCGTGGCCCGGTGGCACGGTGCGGTGGCTGGAGTCGGAGGGCCTCGGGACGCGCCGACTCGGAGTCCTGTGGACGTAGACGGGAGACGGCGACGATGACCGACCGAACGAGGGCGGACTTCACCGATCGGGACCGTCCGCCCTCGCCCCGCATTCGGTCCGCCGGTTGGGGGCGCGTGGAGGTCGAGGGCCGGAACGAGCCGTTCAAGGACGCCAAGTTGTGGCCGGGGGGCTCCCGCGCCTGGGACTGGACGGAGACGGGTACCCGGCACGACCCCGGAGTCCAGCCGGCCGACGTGCGCGAGCTCGTCGAGCACGGGGCCCGACGCGTCGTGCTCTCGCGTGGCCGGCTCGGACGGCTCCGGGTTCAGGAGGCCACGCTCTCCTTCCTGGAGGAGGCCGGTGTGGAGACGGAGGTCCTGGCCACCGGGGATGCCGTGCGGCGTTACAACGAGCTCGCCGGCCGGGTCCCGGTCGGTGCCCTCATCCATTCCACCTGCTGAGGACCGGCCGCGAATGGCTGAGCCCGATCGATCGGAGCTCCGACCCACCGAGCGCTTCTCGGACCGGGTCGAGGACTACGTGCGCACCCGACCCGACTACCCGGACGTGGCGGTGGACTGGGTGCTGGCCGAGACCGGCCTCGGCCCCGGGGCCACGGTGGTCGACCTGGGCTCGGGGACGGGCCTCCTGGCCCGGTCGTTCCTCGCTCGGGGCCTGGCCGTGGTCGGCGTCGAGCCCAACCGGGCCATGCGCGTGGCGGGCGAGCGGGAGCTGGCCCCGTACGACGCCTTCCGGAGCGTGGATGGACGGGCCGAGGCCACCGGACTCCCGGAGGCCTCGGTCGACCTGGCCACGGCCGGGCAGGCCTTCCACTGGTTCGAGCCGGAGCCGACCCGGCGAGAGCTGGCTCGCATCCTGTCGCCCGGTGGGCAGGTGGCGCTGGTGTGGAACCTCCGGCGACGGGACAGCTCGCCCTTCCTGGCCGGCTACGAGGCGCTGCTCGAGCGGTGGGCCGGTGACTACGACACCGTGCACCGGCTGTACGCCTCGGAAGAAGCCCTCCGGGCCCTGTTCGGCGAGCCGGGTTGGCGCGAGGCCACCTTCGAGCACGAGCAGCGCTTCGACTGGGAGGGTCTCCGGGGCCGGCTCCTGTCCAGCTCCTACACCCCGCCCGAGGGCGACCCGGCGCGTTCCCCCATGCTGAAGGCCCTGCGCGAGCTGTTCGACAGGCACCGGCTGGACGGAGTCGTCCGCTTCGAGTACGACACGCCGGTCTACCTGGGACGTCCCGCCCGCGGCTGAACGGCCGCGTGGCCCGGTCGGCCGCGCCGGCCTATCGTGTCGGGGAGTCGCCCGCCGGGGGGGCGTCGACACGTCGCCACCGCCCGGCAGGGCACGAGGACGTGGAGGGGAGGAGCATGGCGCGACTGGAGGCGATCTGGAGGAAGCGGGCCCGCCGGGGGCCGATGGACCCGCTCGAGGGCGCCGAGCTCCTGGCCGACGCGGGCCTCGCCGGCAATGCCAACCAGGGCGGCCGGCGGCAGGTCACCGTGATCTCGGTCGAGGCGTGGGAGCGCGCCACGGCAGCGCTCGGACGGGAGGTGGATCCCGCCGCCCGCCGGGCCAACCTCCTCGTCCGGGGGATCGAGCTGCGGGACAGCCGCGACCGGACCCTGGTCGTCGGGGCCTGCAGGATCCTGGTCGGCGGCGAGACCCGGCCGTGCAACTGGATGGACGAGGCGGCGTGGGGACTGCAGGAGGCGCTGCGCCCGGAATGGCGGGGCGGGGTGTACGGCCGGGTCCTGGAGGGTGGACCGATCCGGCTCGGCGACCCGGTCCGCTGGCTGGACTGACCCCGGACTTCCACCGAGGAGGGATCCATGGCCGAGGGAGCTCGCGAGCCGAGCACGGCGACCGGCCGTCGACTGGACGTGGAGGCGGAGGCGCCCTTCGGAGGGGAGCTGAAGGGGACGGGCGAGCTGATCATCGACATCGGTGACGCCACCCAGGCTTCCCTCACCTTCGACCACGGCGCCAGGGACCGGCTCGTGCTCGGCCTGCACTCGAAGGTCGGACTGCGGCTCTCGAGGACGGGGAGCCTCACCCTGGAGGGCGCGGGCCGCAAGGACGTGCTGCAGGGCGAGATCGAGGGCGAGGTCCGCGCCCGTCTCACCGTGGCCCGCAGCGTGGACGTGTCGGTGGAGCAGCGTTTCCGGTCCTCGGGGTCGACCACCCGCCTGCAGGTCCGAATCCGGATCTGAGGCGGGTCGGGGCGCGGCCTCCGCCCGACGCACCGCGGGACCTCCCCCCTCTCCGTTGCCCGCGGCGGGTGCGTCCGCGACCTTCGCTTCGGACACCCCGCACGACGGAGACGACGTGAGCGACACCGGACCGACCTACGTTCCGCTCGAGGGCTACCGGGAGATCGCGCCGGAGGACATGCGCCGGCGGGCCGCGGAGTTCCGACGCGAGATGGAGCGCCGGCGCACGGTCCGCGAGTTCTCGGAGAGGTCCGTGCCGCGCGGGGTGATCGAGGATTGCATCGCCGCGGCGGCCCGGGCGCCGAACGGGGCCAACCGCCAGCCCTGGCACTTCGTGGCGATCGGGGACCGGGCCCTCAAGCGGCGAATCCGGGAGGCGGCCGAGGAGGAGGAACGGGCCTTCTATTCCGGGCGGGCGCCGGACGAGTGGCTCGAGGCGCTCGCCGCCCTCGGCACGGACGAGCACAAGCCCTTCCTGGAGGAAGCGCCGTGGCTCATCGCGATCTTCGCCCAGAGCTACGAGGTGGGTCCGGGGGGCGAGAAGGTCAAGAACTACTACGTCCAGGAGTCGGTCGGCATCGCGACGGGGATCCTGATCACGGCGCTCCACCACGCCGGCCTCGTGTCCCTGACCCACACGCCGAGCCCCATGGGCTTCCTGAACGAGCTGCTCGGGCGTCCGCCCAACGAGCGACCCTTCCTGCTCCTGGTGACGGGCTATCCAGCCGAGGGCGCGCGCGTCCCGGACATCGACAAGAAGCCGCATCCGGAGATCCTCACGTGGCGGTGAGCGGCGCAAGGGGACGGAGCCCGTCCGCGCGGGCTGCCGCTCGCCGGATTCGGCCGGGGTTCGGCCTCCTGCTCCCGGCCGCGCTCCTGGCCCTGCTCGGGGGCTGCGCGGGAGGGCAGGGCGGCCGCAACGCGGAGGCGGAGGGGCGGGCGCTGCGCTACGCGGAGGCGATCGGAGGACGGGACACCGCCGTGCTGCACCGCCTGGTGACGGAGGACTACGTGCTGCACGCCGCCGCCCTGCCGGGCGGGGAGGTGCGCGGCCGACGGGCCTTTCTGGAGGGTGTGGCTTCGCACCGGACCGCCTGGCCAGCGGGCCGCATCACGGTGACGCAACTTCTCTCGAGCGGCGACCAGGTGGCCTCGTTCGGGACCTTCGAGCGCGGCGGCAGTCCCCTCGCCCGGGGAGACACGGCACCCACCGGCCAGGGGATCCGGGTGGCGGCGATCCACCGCGTCGAGAACGGGCGGATCGCGGAGACCTGGGCCGTGTGGGACACGCGGGCGCTCGAACGCCTCGCGTCGCCGGCGGCCGCCGTCGGGGACACCGCGCGAAGATCGTCGCCGGAGTAGGAGGTCTCCGGAGCTTGGACCCCTCCCGGCCGCACCCCTCTAGTCCCGCTCGGCCGCTCTCTCTCCCAGCCAGTCGAGGGTGGTCCGGATCCCGTCGGCGTAGGGCGTCGTCTCGAGCCCGCCCAGGAGCTCCCGCAGGCGGGAGCTGTCGAAGCCGATGGGCGCGTCGTACAGGGGGAGGATCTCGCGGAACTCCCGCGCGTCGCGACGCACCAGGCCGGCCACGGCCACCAGCCACCCGTGCAGGGCCGTCACCCTGGCGCTCGACCCCAGCGTCTCGGCGGCGTCCTCCAGGAGGGAGCGGGGCGCGCGCGCACCGCCCCCCGGCACGTTCCAGCGGCGGCCCTCGGCCTCCCTGCGCTCGGCCAGGTCGCACAGGTGACGGGCCGCGTCCGGCAGGAAAATGAACTCCCGGGGCGCGTCGGGGTCCCCCGGCCATCGCACCGCCTCGCCTCGCCGCAGGGTGTCGAGCGCGTCGTTGAGGAGGCTGAGGCTGGCCATGGGCCCGTAGAAGTCGGGCAGGATCGCCACGGCCGCGCCCGCCCCGAGGAGGACGTCCTCCGTGCGCCGCCGGATCTCGCACACCCGGCACCCGGGCACCGGGGGGTCGTCCTCGCGCAGCGAGGTGGAGCCGCCGGGCCCGAAGCTCCAGTAGCTCGAGGCCGCCACCCCCCGCGCGCCGGTCACGCGCATCGCCTCGGCCGTACTTCGGGCCAGGCGCACGTGCTCCTCGTAGGCCGACAGCGGCAGGCCCACCGTGTGGAAGACGACGTCGCAGCCGCCCGCTACGCGGACGGCCGCGGCCGGCTGGGACAGGTCGGCCGGATGGAGGTCGACATCGAGTCCGACGAAGTCCCTCTCCAGCTTCTCGCGCGTCCGGGAGACGGCACGCACCTTCGCTCCGCGTCGAAGGAGCTCACGGGCCAGGTGAGGGCCCAGGGAGCCCGTGGCGCCGAAGAGGGCGGCGTGACGGATCGGGACGCGGGTCGGTCCGGCGGGCATCCAAACCTCCGGCTCGGGCGTGCTGGGTGCGCGGTGCCGACGGGGCCGTAGCCTACGGGCCCGGCCGGGGAGGCGCCAGACGGACGGGCCGCGGTCGTCCCGACGCTGCGGGCCCCGGGGGCGTTGCGCGATCGGGGTGAGTTCAGGCAACCTTTCGCCCGCTTCGTTCATCGTGATGAACGAGTCCGGTCCGGGCGGGCACGGGTGGCCCGGGGCGGTGCGCGCAGGACAGGTCGAGCCCGGAGAAACGGTGGAGGACGACGGATGATATCGGTGGAGCGAGTCTCGAAGCGCTACGGCCCCGTCGTGGCGGTCGATGGCATAAGCTTCGAGATCGACCGGGGAGAGGTGGTGGGCTTCCTGGGGCCGAACGGAGCCGGCAAGACCACCACGATGCGCATGCTGACCGGGACCCTTCAGCCCGACGCGGGCGAGGTCCGCTACGATGGACGCCCCATCGGCGAGGACCTCAGGGCCGCCAAGGCCCGCGTGGGCTACCTGCCCGAGACCAACGCGCTGTACCAGGAGATGCTCGTCGCGGAGTACCTGGACTACGCGGCCACGCTGCGGGGCCTGGAGGGCGCGGCCCGCCGCGCGGCCCTGTCCGATGCGGTCGAGGAAACAGGCATCGAGAACGTGTACGGACGTCCGATCTCGCAGCTCTCCAAGGGTTATCGGCAGCGGGTCGGCCTGGCCGCCGCCATCCTGCATCGCCCAGAGATCCTGGTCCTGGACGAGCCCACCGAGGGGCTGGACCCGAACCAGCGCGTCGGCATCCGCCACCTGGTCAGCGCCCTGGGTCGCGACCGGACCGTCCTGCTCAGCACGCACGTCCTCGGCGAGGTGGAGGCCACCTGCAGCCGCCTCCTCATCGTCCACCACGGCCGCCTGGTGGCGGACGGCAGCGTGGCGGAGCTCCTGGAGACGGGGCGCTCCGCTCCGCGCTACGTGGTGGAGGCCGACGGGGACGACGTCCCCGGCGTGCTCGGCACGATGCCCGGCGTCGCCTCGACGCGGGCGGACCGGGTGGACGGACGCGACCGCGTCGAGCTGGTGGCCGCGGACCGCGAAGAGCTCCGGCCCGCCATTTCGAGACTCGCGGCGGAGAAGGGCTGGACACTGTGGGAGCTCCACCGGGAGCGCGCCTCCCTGGAGCAGCTCTTCCAGCAACTCACCGACGAGGCCGGAGTCGGAGAGGAGGTGGCGTCATGAGGCAGACGTGGCGCGTGGCCCGGCGCGAGTTCCGCAGCTACTTCGACCATCCGACGGCGTACATCCTGGTGGTCGCCTTCCTGGTTCTGGCCCTGTTCCTCTCCTTCCGCTCCATCTTCACGTCGGGGGCGGCGACGCTGCGGCCCCTGTTCGACCTGTTGCCGTGGCTCCTGGCCGTGTTCGTGCCGGCCATCACCATGCGCTCACTGGCGGAGGAGCGCCGCAGCGGCACGCTGGGCTGGCTGCTGGCCCAGCCGATGAGCGAGCTCGATCTGGTGGTCGGGAAGTTCCTCGGCGACTGGATGTTCGTGCTCGTGGCCCTGGCCGGGACGCTGCCCACGGCGCTCGGGATCCTGGCCGCCTCGAGCGCCGATCCGGGCATCGTGGTGGGTCAGTACATCGGGGTCGCGCTGCTCGCGGCGGAGCTGGTGGCCATCGGCCTGTTCGCCTCCAGTATCACCGCCAACCAGATCACGGCGTTCATCGTCGGCGCCATGATCGACTTCGCGCTCATCCTGGCCGGGCTCCGCTTCACGCAGATCGGGCTGCCGGGCCCCCTCGCCGGCGCGGTGGGCGACCTCTCCGTCCTCACGCACTTCGAGGCGGTGACGCGGGGCGTGATCGACCTGCGCGACGTGCTCTACTTCGTGACGGCGGCGGGCGTGTTCCTGGCGCTGGCCTACTGGGCGGTGGCCCGGGAGCGGCTGAGCCGGGGTCGCGGAGCCTTCCGCCGGCTACGCACCGGGACGATGGCGCTGGTGGTGGGGGTCGTGGCCCTCAACCTGCTGGGCGGCCACATCCACGGCCGCCTGGACCTCACCCGCAACCACCTGTTCACCCTCTCGAAGGGCACGCGCTCCATCCTGGGCGGCCTCGATGACGTGGTCACGATCAAGTTCTTCGTGTCCAGCTCGCTTCCGTCCGAGGTGGACCTGACCCGCCGGGACGTCCAGGACCTGCTGGCCGACTATCGGAGCGCCTCGGACGGCCACGTGCACGTGCAGGTGGTGCACCCCGGCGACAAGGGACCCGAGGCGGATCAGGCCCAGTCGCTCGGGGTTCGCCCGATCCAGTTCAACGTGGTCCGGAACGACGAGTTCCAGGTCAAGCGCGGCTGGTTGGGGCTGGCGGTGATGTACGCCGGCCAGCACCAGACCATCCCGGTGATCCAGAGCACGGCGGACCTGGAGTACCGCCTGACCTCGGCCATCGCGGCGCTGACGCGGCGGTCGAAGCCCCGCGTGGCCTTCCTCACCGGCTTCGGCGCCCGCGGGCCGGACTCGTACGGGTCGCTCCAGCAGGAGCTCTCCAAACAGTACGATGTGAACACGGTGGCCCTGGGCACGGACTCGGCGGCGGCGCCGGTCCTCTCGCCCGACTCGCTCTCGGCCGTCATCCTCGCCGGGCCCACGGAGACCCTGGGTGATTCCGCCCTGCACGCGCTGGAGGCCTACCTGGACGCCGGCGGATCCGGGCTCCTCCTCCTCCCCTCCAACCAGCTCTCGCCGCGCATGCCGATCACACGGCCCGTCAGCACGGGACTGGCCCCCTACCTGGCCGGGCGCGGGGTCAAGCTGCTCGAGGGCGTGGTGTACGACCTGCGCTCCAACGAGCGCGTGAACCTGGGACAGCAGGGCATCTTCTCGGTGGTGAAGAACTACCCGTTCTGGCCCGTGGTGGGACCGGCAGGGAACAGCCTCATCACCCACCAGCTCCAGGGTCTGAGCCTGGCGTGGCCCGGAGCCCTGCAGATCCAGGACACGACGCGGGCCTCGCCCCTCCTCCAGACGACGGCGTCCGGCGGAATCGAGCCGGTGGGCGGGTCGGTGGCGCCGCAGGAGGACATCCGCCCCGCACCCGGGAGCCAGGGGGTCCAGGTCGTCGCGGCCGTGGTGGACGGAGGCCCGCCGACGGGAGCGGACCTCGGCGCAGGCGCGGCGTCCAGGCAGGGACCGGGTCGTCTGGTGGTGGTCCGGGACGCCGGGTTCCTTCGCCCGGACTTCGTGCGGAACAACCCGCAGAACCTGGTGTTCGTGGCCAACGCCGTGGACTGGCTCACCCAGGACGAGTCCCTGATCTCGATCCGCTCGAAGGACCGGACGCCGCCCGAACTGGTGTTCGAGTCCTCCGTGACGCGGGGACTCCTCAAGTGGGGCGACCTGGTCGGGATCCCGCTGCTGTTCGTGGCGGTCGGCTTCGTGCGCATCCTGCGGCGTCGGAACCACCCCGGCTGGCCGGGCAGGGAGGAGGTGGCGGCATGAGCGAGAAGGCGCTGCGGGTCATCCTCGTCGGCGTGGTCGTGGTGGTGGGCGCCTGGGCCGCCAGCGCCCTTCTCGGCCGCCGGGGGGGCCGGGGACCGGCGGCGTCGAGTGCGCTCCAGGCGAGGCTCGGCGGCCTCCACGAGGGAGGCGTGACGTCGGTGCGCGTCCTGAACGGGAAGGACACGGTGGAGCTCACGCGCTCGGGAGGCCGCTGGCTGGTGGACGGGTGGCCGACCGACTCGGACGCGGTGGCGAGCTTCTGGACTGCCGTGGACAGCGCCCGCGTCACGGAGCTCGCGTCCCGCAACCCGGCGCACCAGGCGGACCTGGGGGTGAAGGGCGCGGGCACGATCGAGGTGGCTTTCCGGCGGAGCACCGGGGACAGCGTGCGGGTGCTCCTCGGTCGCGCGGGTCCCTACTATCCGAGCGCTTACGCCCGTCTGCCGGGGAGTGACGAGGTGTGGATCCTCTCCGGCGGCCTGCGGCGGCAGGCGTCCCGCCCGGTCGAGGAGTGGCGCGACCGCACCGTGGTCCGGGTCGACACGGGGGCCGTGCGCACGATCATCGTCGCGCGGGGCGACACCACGATGACTCTGGCCCGCACGGACTCGGCCTGGACGGCGAACGGACACCCCGCGTCGCCGAAGACCGTTCGCGGCCTCCTCGATGGACTGGCCGAGCTGCAGGCCGGCGGCTTCGCACCCGACACGCTGCGCCCGGGGGCGCCGACGCGGTCGGTCGTCGCGCTGGGCGCCGGGAGCGACACGCTCGTGGCGCTGAGCTTCTCCGCTCGCGAGCCCTCGGGATTCTGGGCGATCCTGCGGGGCGACTCGGTGGTCTATCGGGTGCCCTCCTATCGGGTCGACGCGATCACCCCCGCGCACGGTCTGCCTCGGCCCGAGCGTTGACACCGGCCCTCCTCCCGGGACAGATGAGGGGAGACGGGCCGCGCGCGGTGGGCGGCGGCCGGGCGATCCGAACGGGGGTGTGATGGCGGGGCTACGGGGTCGGGGAGCTCTGCTCCTCGCGTGCGCGGTATGGTTCGGGGCCGCTCCCGCGGCCGGCGGCGGACTCGCGGCCCAGGGGACGCGCGCGGCGTCCGGGCCGACGAGCCGGGGCGAGATCGACTACGGAGCGGTCCGGCGTTGGGTGAGCGGACACCGCGGCGAGATCGTGCGCGAGCTGGCCGCGTTCGTGTCGATTCCGGATGTGGCGTCCGACTCCGCCGACATTCGACGCAACGCGACCTGGCTGCGGCGGGCGATGGAGCACCGCGGCATCCGGACCCGACTGGTGGAGACCGGCGGGTCGCCGCTGCTGGTCGGAGACCTCCCGGCGCCCGGTGCGACCCGGACCATCCTGTTCTACGCCCACTATGACGGACAGCCGGTCGATGCCTCCAGGTGGAGCGGCTCCAAGCCCTTCCAGCCCACGCTGCGGAGCGGCCGGCTCGGGGAGAACTGGCGTAGCCTGCCGCTTCCGGGGCCCGGCGACTCCGTGCCCGCTGGCGCCCGGCTGTACGGGCGGGCCGCGGCCGACGACCGCGGGCCCATCGTCGGGCTCCTCGCCGCGCTCGACGCTCTCCGGGCCCAGGGCCGCGGGCCCGCCGCGCACCTGCGCTTCCTGTTCGAGGGGGAAGAGGAAGCGGGCTCTCCGCACCTCGCCCGCGCGCTCGAGGAGCACCGGGACGAGTTGGGCGCGGACCTGGCCATCGTGGTGGACGGGCCGCGGCATCCCTCCGGCCGGACGACCGTCACCTTCGGCGCCCGGGGCATAGCCTCGGCCCGGGTGACCGTGTACGGGCCCGTCGCCCCGCTCCACAGTGGCCATTATGGCAACTGGGCTCCGAACCCGGCCGAACGGCTGGTGCGCCTCGTGGCGTCCATGCAGGACTCGACGGGTCGCGTGACTATCCCCGGCTGGTACGACGACGTCCGCCCGCTCGGGGCGGCGGAGCGAGCCGCGCTGGCGGCGCTGCCCCCTGACACGGCCGAGAGGCGCGCTCTCCTGGTGCCGGCTCCCGAGTACGCCGGGAGTCGCTGGGCGGCCGTCACCGAGCCGTCGCTCAACGTGGACGGGATGGCGAGCGGTTGGGTGGGAGCCCAGGCGCGAACGATCATCCCCGACCGGGCCACCGCCGACTTCGACTTCCGGTTGGTGGACGGGATCGACCCGCACGAGCAGCTCCGCCGGTTCCTGGACTGGATCCGCTCGCGGGGCTACCACGTGGTCCAGGAGGAGCCCGACCGCGCCATGCGCCTGGCTCATCCGCGGCTGGCCCGGGTGACGGTCGGCATGGGCTACCCCGCGGTGCGAACCGACATGGACCGACCCTCCGCACGGGCCGTGGTCGCGGCCCTGCGCCGGGCGGGAGAGACGCCCCTGGCTCTCATCCCCACCATGGGCGGCAGCGTTCCGGGCTACCTCTTCCCGCGGCTCCTCGGGGCCGATTTCCTGGACTTGCCCGTCGTCAACGCGGATGACAACCAGCATTCGCCCAACGAGAACCTGCTTTTGGACGATCTGTTCGACGGGATCGTCTCGATGGCCGCGGCCATGGGTGCGACCTGGTAGGCCGCCTTCGGACTCCCGGCACGACGCTGTCCGTCGAGGGTAGATCGGGGCCGAGAGAGTAGCCCGCAGCGACGCTGAAGGAGGTGTGCCCATTCCCCAGGAGAGCCGTCTTTCCGTCCTGGTCGTCGATGATGAGCCCGCCGTCCGGGAGGTGCTTTCGATGCGCATCGAGAGCTGGGGGTTCGATGTGGGCACCGCGGCCGACCTCGACCAGGCTCGTCAGCGCGTTTCGGAGCGTGACCCGGACATCGTGATCAGCGACGTGGTGCTCCCGGACGGCTCCGGTCTCGACCTGCTCCGGGGGCTGCGCGCCGACGAGGATGGCCGGCTCATCCTGCTCATCACGGCCCACGGCAGTATCGACCAGGCCGTCGAGGCCATGAAGACCGGCGCTCGGGACTTCCTCACCAAGCCGCTCGACTACGCCAAGCTGCGCGCGATCCTCGACTCCGCCACCGACGAGGTACGGCTTCGCTCCACGATCCGGGAGCTGGAGGCCCGCCTGGACGGCGGCGCGGGCCTCGGCGGCCTCATCGGGGAGAGCGAACGCATGGGCGAGGTGTTCGGACTGGTCAAGCTGCTGGCCTCCAGCAACGCGTCGGCCCTGATCACGGGCCCGAGCGGTACCGGCAAGGAGGTGGTGGCGCGCACCATCCACGAGCTCAGCCCCCGCTCGAAGGGCCCCTTCGTGGCGGTCAACGCCGCCGCCATCCCCGAGGGACTCATCGAGAGCGAGCTGTTCGGCCACGAGAAGGGTGCCTTCACCGGCGCCAGTCGCTCCCGGCCCGGGTGCTTCGAGCAAGCCGATGGCGGGACCCTGTTCCTGGACGAGATCGCGGAGATGCCGATCGAGCTCCAGCCCAAGCTCCTCCGCATCCTGGAGGAGGGCGCCGCCCGGCGACTGGGAGGCAGCCGGGAGATCCGCTTCGACGTGCGGGTCATGGCGGCCACGAACCGGGATCCGGGTGCGGCCGTGGAGCGGGGTCAGCTGCGCGAGGACCTCTACTACCGGCTCAACGTGTTCACCGTGAACGTCCCGGCCCTGGAGCACCGGCGCGGGGACATCCCCCTCCTCGCCCAGCACTTCGTGCGACGCTTCAACGAGAAGCACGGCACCGGCGTCCGCGGGCTCGGCTCGGCGGCCCGTGAGCTGCTGCTCGCCTACCCGTGGCCCGGCAACGTCCGGGAGCTGCGCAACGTGGTCGAGCGGGCCACGATCGTGGCGGGGTCGGGCTGGATCGAGCCATCCCACCTGCCGCCCTACCTGCGCGACGCGCGAGACGAAGGGAGCCCGCGCATCCTCATACCCGTGGGCACGACGGCGGCGGAGGCCGAGAAGCGGCTCATCCTCAAGACCCTCGAGCACGTCGGGAACAACAAGGCGGAGGCGGCCAGGCAGCTGGAGCTCGATGTGAAGACGATCCGGAACAAGCTCAAGGCGTACCGGGCGGAGTGAAGGGACCATGAAGGTCTCCACCAAGCTCATCGCGGGCTTCGGCCTCCTGATCGGCCTCCTGGTGGTCGTGATGGTGTACCACGTCTCCACGCTGCGCGAGTCGGTCCGGACCAGCCGTCGACTCTCCTCCATGGTCACACGCGTCACCGTGAGCTCCACCGAGCAGCTCCAGCGGCTCGACCAGATGCAGGAGAGCGCCAGCAAGTACGCGGTCACGGGCGACACGGGCTACTCGGCCGCGTTCGCGCGGGCCCGGGCCGACTACGGCGACGCCCTGGCCGGACTGGACTCTCTTCCGCTGACGGGAGGGGAGCGACAGGCGGTCGATCGCCTCACGACCCTGTGGAGGCATCGGTTTCCCCCGGAGCGGACGCTGGAAGGCATGATCAACGGCCTCGCCGCTCCCGAGGCGGATGCGGTGCTCGGCTGGCTCGACGCCAGCCTGGGGGACCTGCGGCGGCGCACCCGGGCGCTCACGGAGGCCTCGCAGGCCGCCATGCAGGAGCGCGTACAGGCCACCACCGAGGCGGCGCGGAACGCGGAGCGCGTGTCAGGGGCGGCGGTGGGAGTCGCGCTCCTGCTCAGCGTGCTGCTCGCGGGCTTCATCGTGCGCTCGATCACCGAGTCCCTGCGGCGGCTCAAGGAGGGGACGCGAGCGGTCGCCGAGGGCGACTTCGCCTACCGGCTGGACCTGGACCAGGAGGACGAATTCGCCGACCTCGCGGGCGACTTCAACGTCATGACGCGCCGGCTGGGCGAGCTGGACCGGGCCAAGCGCGGCTTCCTGTCCCAGGTCTCCCACGACCTCAAGACCCCGCTGGCCTCCATGCAGGAGACGACCCAGCTCCTCCTGGCCCGACTGCCGGGGGAGCTCAACGAGAAGCAGGTGCGGTTCCTCGAGCTCAACCGGCGCAGCGGAGCGCGGCTGTCGGCCATGATCTCCCGGCTCCTCGACCTGTCGCGTCTGGAGGAGGGAGCCCTGGAGTACGACTTCCGTACCGGGGATCTGGCCTCGCTCATCCGGTTCGTGACCGACGACTTCGACGTACGCCTGGAGGAGCGCTCGATTCGCATCGACACGGATCTGCCCGCCGACGGCATGCCGATCCGCTGCGATGGCGACCGGATCGTGGAGGTGATCGAGAACCTGCTCGACAACGCGGTCAAGTATGCGCCGGCCGGGAGTCGCATCGGGGTCCGCCTCACCCGGGTCGAGGAGGCTCCGCCCGGGGCTCCCCCGGTCGAACCGCACCAGGAGGGGGAGGGCGTCCCGGCGGCGCGTTCGGCGCTCGCCCTTCTTACCGTGAGCGACGAGGGCCCCGGGATCCCGGAGGAGGAGAAGTCCAGGGTCTTCGAGCGCTTCCACCGGGCCCCCAATGCCCGCTCGCACGACGGGTCGGGGGTGGGACTCGGCCTCGCCCTGTGTCGCGAGATCGTGGGAGCGCACCGCGGGGCCATCTGGGTGGAGGACCGGGAGCCCCGGGGGAGCGTATTCTGCGTGCTTTTGCCTCTCGGGGTTCGCCGCACGATCGGCCATCCGGTCGCGGCCACGGGCGGGCCGACATGAGCCGGCCGCGCACGCGATGGCGATCGGCCGGGTGGATGGTGGCCTGCGGCGTGGCCCTGATGATCGGGACCGCGGCGTGCGCGACCAGCCACTTCGATTCGCTCTACGACGCCGGGCGCTACGAGGACGCGGTTCGGGTGTACCGGTCCGACACGACTCTGCACCACCAGGAGCGGGCCCTGTACCGGGCGGGCCTCATGCACGCGCTCCCCGGGAGCCCGGTGTACGATCCATCCCTGGCGCGCACGCAGCTGGAGCGTCTCCTGACCCTGTACCCGAAGACGGGCTACCGGACGGAGGCGAGTCGGCTCATCAGTCTGTTGAGGGAGGTGCAAAGGCAGCGGGAGGCCACTTCCGAGGCGCGCGCGCGGGTGTCACGACTGAGCGCCCGGGTGGACACGCTGTATCGGCGGCTGGCCCGCGTGGAGGACGACCTGGATCAGCGGCGGGCGCACCTCGAGACGCTCGAGGCGCTCAACGAGCGGTTACAGACCGACCTCAGGACGCGGGAGGACAGCCTCAGGCGGCTCCAGACCGAGCTCCGCAAGCTCAAGGCGATCGACCTGCGGAGCGCGCACGATTCCACGAGCTCGAACCGGAGTCGACCTCGATGAGGGGTGCGATCCCCACCTCCACCGCCGTCGTGTGGCCTTCCGGGAAGCGCACGACGATCTTGCCTCCCTCGAACCGCAGCCAGGTGATGATCGCGCCCGGCACGAGGCCCAGCTCGCGGCAACGTCGCGAGGCGGGCGTACCCCGTACCCGGCGCACCCGAAGACGCTGCTTCGGCGTGGCGTCGGCCAGGGTGAAGGGAGCGTGGGCCAGCCGGTAGGCGTTCATGGACCCTCCAGTGTCGCGGGGTGCTTCGAAAGCGGGGCGCTCCGAGCGTCGGTGTCGCAGAAGGCAACGGTCGTTCCAAATCTTTGTCATCCTGTAACTCATTGTATTTCAAGGCGATTCATGGATCGAACCCAGCTACGCCATCGGTGTCGCACGCCGGATCGAGGAATTCTTCCCGGATCATGCCGGATCGGCCGGGTACGGATTCCCGGGTTCGGGAGCCGGGCTGGCGGCCCGCCGGGAAGGGCGGCGTGAACGGGTCACCGTCCGACCCCCAGCGGTCGGCGCCGCCGGTCGCCGGGCGGACCGGAGGCTTCACGGAGTCGGTCATCCGCGAGATGACGCGGGTGGCGGGCGAGCACGGGGCGATCAACCTGGCCCAGGGCTTCCCGGACTTCCCCGCGCCGGACATCCTCAAGGAGGCGGCGATCCGGGCCGTACACGCGGATCTGAACCAGTACGCGGTCACCTGGGGTGCGCCCCGGCTGCGCCGCGCGATCGCGGCCACCCGGGAGCGCGACTACGGCACCCCGGTGGACCCGGACCGGGAGGTGACGGTGACCTGCGGGGCCACCGAGGCCATGGCGTCGGCCCTCCTGGCGGTGGCCGAGCCCGGGGACGAGGTCATCGTCCTGGAGCCCTTCTACGAGAACTACGGTCCCGACGCGGTGCTGTGCGGAGCCCGGCCCGTGTTCGTCCCCATGGGCCCGGGGCCCGGCCTCGACCTGGAACGGATCGAGGGCGCGTTCTCGGATGGCACCCGCGCGATCATCCTCAACACGCCCAACAATCCGACCGGAAGGGTGTTCACGCGGCAGGAGCTCGAGGTCCTTGGCGGTCTGTGCCGTCGCCACGAGGCGTGGGCGATCACCGATGAGATCTACGAGCACATCCTCTACGAAGGCGAGCACGTTCCCATGGCGTCGCTGGAGGGGATGGACGGATGCACGATCACGATCTCGGGGGCCTCCAAGACCTTCAGCGTGACGGGGTGGCGCGTGGGTTGGATCGTGGCTCCGCCCGGAGTCACGGGGGCGATCCGCAAGGTGCACGACTTCCTGACAGTGGGCGCTCCCGCCCCGCTGCAGGACGCGGTCGCCACGGCCCTGGAAGGGCTGGGCCCGGAGTACTACCGGGAGCTGGCCGGGGGGTACCGGGAGCGGCGGGGCGTGCTCCATCACGGACTGCGGGAGGCCGGGTTCCGGTGCGAGCCGCCCGCCGGGGCGTATTACATCCTGGCGGACTTCTCGGCGCTGGATGGTCGCGACGATGACACCTTCTCGAGGTGGCTGGCGGCCGAGCGCGGCGTCGCCCCCGTGCCGGGCTCGAGCTTCTTCAGCGAGCCGGACGGAGGGCGGGACCGGGTGCGCTTCGCCTTCTGCAAGACCGTGCCCACCCTCGAGGAGGCGGTGCGGCGGCTGACGGGGGCGGCCGGTTGATGCCGCCGGCCCGGGCTCGCCCGGATCTTGCCGCCCGGGCTCCCCGGAGCCGAACATCCGGACATGACCCGGAGGGAGGGACGTGATGATCGAGGAGGAGGTGGAGGCCGGCACCCCGACGCCGCATGCCGGGGCCCGACGCGCGACCCCCGACCTGTTCGAGCGCATGGAAGACCGCGTCCTCATTTCGGTGCCCGCCCGGCACAACCCGGCCCTGGCCACGATCATCGAGCGGGTGAACGAGGACACGGACCTGTACGCCCTGTGGTTGGCGGCGAACATCAACGCCGTGGATCGCCTGCGGATGTCCGATCACGGGCCCGTGCACGTTCAGATCGTGGCCAACTCGGCGCTCAGGATCCTGCGGCTCCTGCTGGACGGTGGCGTCGTGCCCTCCGTGGTGGGGGACTACGGGCTCACGGACAAGGACGCCGAGGTGGTCGTCGTGCTGGCCGCCCTGGTCCACGACCTCGGCATCTCGATCCACCGCGACGGTCACGAGGCCTACTCGCTGTTCGTGGCCCAGCCCAAGCTGCGGGAGCTCCTGGACGGCGTGTACGACCCGCCCGTGGACACCATCCTGCGGTCGGAGATCCTGCACGCGGTGATCGCGCACCGGGCCGGGGGCGAGCCGCGCACGCTGGAGGCGGGGATCCTCAAGGTGGCCGACGCGCTGGACATGGCCGAGGGCCGCTCCCGCATCCCCTTCGAGGCGGGGTCCATGAGCATCCACTCGGTGTCCGCCGCCGCGATCGAAGCGGTGCACATCGAGCCCGGCGAGGCGACACCCGTGCGCGTGCGAATCGACATGACCAACTCGGCCGGCGTGTTCCAGGTGGACCAGCTCCTCCGCAAGAAGCTGCGAGGCTCGGGCCTCGAGCGGTACCTCCAGGTGGAAGCGCACATCGAGGGCGAGACGGAGAAGCGGCTCGTCGAGCACTTCGAGCTGTGACGCGGGCGGCCGCGTCGTCGTCGGATGGTCGGACGGCTCGACGCCTTGACCGCAACATGTGGGGGGCTTATGCTGCGAATACCCCAACATATTGGGGGGAGGGAGGTCCCAGCGGTGGAGGAGAGCCGCCCCCCACTTTGGAGGTCAGCACCATGATGGAGGCGAACCTGCAGCCCGCCGACCGGGGTGACGAAGCCGAGGCACGGCACCCCAGGATCACGCGCAACTGGATCCGCACGGCGATCGAAGCCGGACGGGATGCCTTCGAGCGCGAGATGCGCCGGGACCGAAAGAGCCTGGATGTCGAGTTCGAGCGCTTCTGGAAGGAGCAGGAAACCCGCTAGGGGCTTCCCCGGCCCCCGGCGCCCTGGAACGGGATCCCGCCCTCGGGTACAATGACGCGGTGAGGCTCCGGTGCGGCCGCCGGCCGCTCTCGGGTCGCTCCGTCACCCGAACCGCGCGAGATCCGTGACGTCCACCGAGACCACTCCTACGCCCGACGCCCCCGGGATCCTCGACCCGGCCACGGTATCGCGTCCCGCCTATCGGCCCCGACGCGAGTCCGTCACGGTCCGCGTCGGAGACGTGCCCGTCGGCGGCGGGCACCCGGTGGTCGTGCAGTCGATGACGAACACGGACACGGCCGACGTGCGGGCCACGGTCGAGCAGGTGGCGGCGCTCGCCGCGGCGGGGAGCGAGCTGGTCCGGGTCACCGTCAACACCTCCGAGGCCGCCGCCGCGGTGCCGCACATCGCGGAGCGACTTCGGGAGCGAGGGGTCGACGTCCCGCTGATCGGAGACTTCCACTTCAACGGCCACATTCTCCTTCCACGGCACCCGGGGTGCGCCGGGTCTCTGGCCAAGTACAGGGTCAATCCGGGCAACGTGGGGCGCAGCCGGTGGGACGAGCACTTCGCCGCGATCATCGGGTGTGCGGTCGAGCATGGACGCCCCGTGCGGATCGGCGTGAACTGGGGTTCCCTGGACCAGGAGCTCCTGACCCGCATGATGGACGAGAACGCGGCCCGCGAGGTCCCGGCCGACGCGCACGCGGTGACCCTCGCCGCCATGGTGGAGAGTGCCCTTTCGTCGGCCCGGTTCGCCGAGGAGGTGGGGCTCCCCCACGACCGGATCGTGCTGAGCGCCAAGGTCTCGGGCGTGCAGGACCTGGTCACCGTGTACCGAGCGCTCGCGGACCGATGCGACTATCCCCTCCATCTCGGGCTCACCGAGGCCGGCATGGGCCGCAAGGGTACGGTGGCGAGCTCGGCCGCGCTCGCCCTCCTCCTCGCCGAGGGGATCGGGGACACGATCCGCGTTTCCCTCACCCCTGCCCCGGGAGCCGATCGGACCGAGGAGGTGCGGGTGGCACAGCAGATCCTCCAGTCGATGGGCTTGAGGAGCTTTCAGCCCCAGGTCACCTCGTGTCCGGGTTGCGGCAGGACCACCAGCACCTTCTTCCAGGAGTTGGCGCAGCGCGTCCAGGGACACCTGGACGCGCGCATGCCGGAGTGGAGGGGCCGATACCCCGGGGTGGAGGAGCTTCGGGTGGCCGTCATGGGATGCGTGGTCAACGGCCCGGGCGAGTCGCGCCACGCCGACATCGGGATCTCCCTGCCGGGCGCGTTCGAGGAGCCCAGCGCGCCCGTGTTCGTGGACGGGGAGAAGGTCACGACCCTCCGGGGAGAGGGGATCGTGGAGGAGTTCCTGGCGCTCCTGGAAGGCTACGTGGACCGCCGCTACGGGACGGGATGAAGCGAGAAGCCGCCCGGCGGGAGGTCCCTTCCGGGCGGCTTAGCATCGCTACCTCGCCTGGCGGGCCGCCCGACGTGGCGGCGGTGCGTGGGGCGGGCTCAGCTGTTGCGGCTCCTGCGGCGCCGCCGACGGCGACGCCGGCGCTCGGCGGCCTTCGCCTTCCGCCGACGGGCCTCGCTGGGCTTCTCGTAGAAGCGGTTCTTCTTGATGTCGCGGAAGATCCCCGCGCGCTGCACCTTGCGGCGAAACTTCTTCAGCGCCCGGTCCAGGTCCTCGCCCTCACGCAGTCGATACTCCAAGCGAATCCCCCCCTTCGGAGGCTGAGGTTCTCGAGGCGCGGACGGCCCCGGCCGTCCGCCTCGCACTTTGTAGCACACTAACGTACGGCCGCTGTTCCGGTCTCCGCGGCGCTCCGATGCGCCGAATGACCACTGGTCGCGGCCGGCCGGACCCGCTCAGCCCTCGTCGCCGAAGAACCGGCGACCGAGTTTGTCCTTGAGCTGTGCCGCCAGGCTGCGCCCGCTTCCCGCTCCATCCGGGGATCCGGTGGACGTCTCGGCCGATTCGGCCTGCGCGGTCCGGGCGGCGGTGTTGCCGCCCCCGTTCGGGTCCGCCGGAGCGCTCACTTCCTCGCGCGTCTCCTGGTCTTCACGGACCACGCGGCGGGCCCTCGGTCCCTTGTCGGCCGCCTCCACTTCGAACTCGACCCGCTCCCCCTGTCGAAGCGTCTTGAAGCCGTCTCCCTCGATGTCGGAGTGGTGGACGAAGACGTCCTCGCCGCTGTCCCGCTCGACGAAGCCGTACCCCTTCTCGTTCGAAAACCACTTCACGCTGCCGGTTTCCCGAGCCATGCTGGCCTGTCCTCCGCTGTACCGCGAACCTCGCTCCGGCCCGGACCGTCTGTCTGGGGGTCCCATCGATGCGCCGCCGGCCGGAGGCCGTCACGAAACGGCCCGTCGGCGGAGTCCGGCGTCGGCGCCGAAACCCGGCCCACGGGCCGCGCGCAAGGTAGCCGCGCGTGATCGCTACAACAAGGTCGCGCGGTGGGGCCCCGATGCGTGGGGCCGGCCCGGAGGCCCGCTCGAAGCTTGCCTGCCGGCCGTTTCGGCGAGTATGTTCGGGATCGCCACAGCCCTGGATGCGAGTCGCGGCGTGCGCCACCCCCGGTCTGCGCGTCGCTCTCCGACCTGACCCGGCCGCCCGCCGGATCCGCTCGGAGCGAACGGTCCGGTTCGGCGCGAGGAGGAGAGCGAGGCATGGCTGAACTGCTTTCGATTGGTCCCGAGGGTTCTTTCGAGGTTCGGGGTCACGCCTACCAGATTCCACGGGAGTTCTCACCTCGGGAAGTGTACAGCTATCACAGGTTGCTCGAGCCCATCCCCGACATTCCGGGGGGGACGAGCCTGAGCAAGGAACAGCGGGCACTGCAGCGGGCGTTCCTGCTGCGGCGGGCCGCCGCCTGCATCATTCCCGGTCTTCAGGCCAACGTGCTTTCCGACCTGCCCCTCAAGCGCCTCCAGCTCCTGCATCGCTGGATCTGGGAGCACCGGCCCGATCTGGCCGTGGATGCCTCGACCGTGGCCAGCGCCTGAGGTCCGGATCACCGACGACACCCACGCACGGACGGCGTCCTCCGCCCCACGGGCGGTCCACCAGGCCCCGGCACGGGCGGGGGACGCGACGCCCCGGGCCTTCGCACCGGCCGACTCCATGACGGCTTCGAGACTGTTCCGACGCGCCAAGATCGTGTGCACGGTGGGCCCGGCCTGCTCCGAGCCATCCACCTTCCGGGCCCTGATCGAGGCCGGCGCGGACGCGATCCGGATCAACTTCTCGCACGCCGAGCATGCCGAGGCGCGCGCGATCATCGAGGCTACCCGACGGATCGGCCGCGAGACGGGTCGCCCGGTCGCCATCATCGCCGACCTGCAGGGACCCAAGATCCGGGTCGGCGACCTGCCGTCTCCCCTCCGGATCTCCGAGGGGGACCGCTGCTACTTCGTGCCCGAGGAGAAGGGAGCCGGGGCCCTGCCCGAGGGAGCCTCGCGCGATCGCCTGATTCCCACGACCTACGCCGGGCTGGCCGAGGACGTCGCGGCGGGAGACCGGATCCTGCTCGACGACGGCAAGATCGAGGTCCAGGTCCTCGAGGTGAACGGCGACTGCGTGGAAGTGGAGGCCGTGACTCCCGGAGAGCTCGGGTCCCACAAGGGGATCAACCTCCCCGGGGTGCGCGTGGGAGCGCCCAGCCTGACGGACAAGGACCGTGATGACCTCGCTTTCGCCATCGACCAGGACGTCGACTACGTGGCGCTCAGCTTCGTGCGACGTCCCGAGGACGTCGTGGATCTCCGGGACCGCATCGGTGGCCATGGTCTGATCATCAGCAAGATCGAGAAGGACCAGGCGCTCCAGGACCTGGACGAGATCATCCGCCAGAGCGACGGGGTCATGGTGGCGCGGGGCGACCTCGGGGTCGAGCTGCCGTACGAGGAGGTTCCGCTCGTCCAGAAGCGCATCATCACACAGGGCCAGGAGCTGGCCCGGCCCAGCATCACGGCCACGCAGATGCTGGAGTCCATGACGACGAGCTCCCGCCCCACCCGGGCCGAGGTGTCGGACGTGGCCACGGCCCTGCTGGACGGGACCGATGCCGTCATGTTGTCCGCCGAGACCGCCGTGGGTCACCACCCGATCGAGGCGGTGCGCGTCATGGAGCGGATCATCCGGAGGATCGAGCGCGAGGGCCCGCCCTTTCCGTCCCGCATCCGGGAGCAGCCAGCCACCGAGCGAGCGGCCGTCCAGCAGACCACGTCGGGGGCGGTCGCGGCCGCGGCCATGCAGGCGGTGCAGCGCCTCGGGGCCCCCTTCCTGGTCACCTTCACGCGCAGCGGCTTCACCGCGCGGGTCGTGTCGGCCCAGCGCCCCCCGGTCCCGATCCTGGCCGTCACCGACCAGTCATCGACCTACCGGCAGCTCGCCGTGGCCTGGGGCGTCCACCCGGTGCTGTTCGAGGGCGAGGTCAACTACCGGACCATGCTCTCCCGGGCGCGGAGCGCGGCACTCGACGGCGGCTTCGGCCGGCCAGGGGACCGGTTCATCGTCACGGCCGGCGTGCCCTTCCATGTCACCGGAACCACCAACATGATGCGGATCGAGGAGCTCTGAACCGGCCCGGCGGGGCTTCGTGAAGGTCCGTTTCCTGGGCACGGGCACCTCGTTCGGGATCCCGGTGGTGGGGTGCGATTGCGAGGTGTGCACCTCGTCGGATTCACGCAACCGTCGCACCCGACACGGCCTCCTGATCGAGGAGGAGGGACGACGTCTCCTGGTGGACACGCCGCCCGAGCTGCGGTTGCAACTCGTCGCGGCCGGAGTGCGGCACCTGGACGCCGTCTACCTGACGCACCCGCACGCCGACCACATCCACGGCATCGACGACCTGCGCATCTTCACGCTCCGCTCCGAGCGGCCCCTGCCCGTGTACGTGGCCGAGGAGCATGCCGCGGAGATCCGTCGCCGCTTCCCCTACATCTGGGAGGAGGACCTCGACCGCCCGCCGGTCAGCAGCGTGCCCGACCTGGAGATGGTGTCGTTTCGGGACCGCGAGCCGGCGCGGCCGGCGGGCTTCTCCCTGACGCCGGTGGGGTTCCCGCACGGACCCTTTCGCAGCTATGGGTTCAGGCTGGGCGATCTGGCGGTGATCGTGGACGCCAAGGAGCTGCCGGAGGACGCCGCCGACCTGCTCGGCGGTGTGCGGGTCCTGGTCGTGAACGCGCTCTGGTTCGGGAATCCTCATCCCAGCCACTTCAACGTGGAGGAAGCCCTGGAGGTGATCGAGCGGCTCGCCCCGGAGCGCGCCTATCTGACCCACCTCACGCACCGCCTGGAGCATGCGCGGCTCTCCGCCCGGTTGCCGGATGGCGTGGAGCCGGCCCACGACGGCCTCGAGGTCGAGCTGTGAACGGGGGGCGCGCCCGGGAGGCCCGGGTGGAGGAGGTCGCCCGGCTGGTGTCCGGCATGGCCCACGGGCTCCGGAACTCGCTGCAGGCGGTCGCCATCAACCTCGAGGTGGTCCGCGCGCGCCTCCGGCGGGACGCTCCCGAGCTCGCTGACGAGCTCGATCGCTTCGCCGCCGCCGCGGACGACAACGTCCGGAGGCTCGGCCGACGCGTGGACCTGCTGATCGCGGCTGCCCACCGTGGGCCGGAGGAGGAGTCCGCCGTCGACCTGGCCGGTCTGGCGCGGGAGGTGGCGGAGGCCCTGGAGCTCGACCGGAGGCCGCCCAGGGTGGAAGTGGACGCGCCCGACGACGAGCGCGGCGTGCGGCTCCGACGGGGCGCGGCCGTCGTGCTGCTCGGGCGGGCGCTGGAGTCGGCGCGGGCGGCCGCACGGGGAGAGGAGAGCGTGCGGGCCGAGGTCCGTTACGCCGGCGACGAGGCCAGCCTCGAGGTGCCGGTGGCAGTGACCGGTCCGGAGGCGTGGGAGGGCGTCGCGGACGATGCGGGCGCCCGGGCCGGCGTGGCGGGCGATGAGTCCGATGCTTCCTTGATCCTGCGATTTTCCCGCGCCTGAGGGGACCCGGCGTCGGGCTTCCCGGTAGTACGATGCCGTCGCGGAATCCGGAGCGTGCGCCTCGGCCGTCCGGCATCCGATCGAGGGCACCCGGAAGTCGACCCCGGAGAGCGATCTCGTGCGCATAGACCACATTCGCAACTTCTCCATCATCGCCCACATCGACCACGGCAAGTCGACGCTGGCCGACCGCCTGCTGGAAGCGACCGGGGCCGTGGACCGGCGAAAGATGAAGGAGCAGGTCCTCGACTCGATGGAGCTCGAGAGGGAGCGCGGGATCACGATCAAGCTGAACGCCATCCGCCTTCCGTACCGGGCCGCCGACGGTCGCAGCTACCAGCTCAACCTCATCGACACGCCGGGTCACGTGGACTTCACCTACGAGGTCAGTCGCAGCCTGGCGGCGTGCGAGGGAGCCCTCCTGGTCGTCGACGCGAGCCAGGGGATCGAGGCCCAGACCCTCTCGAACCTGTTCCTGGCGCTGGATGCGGGCCTCGAGATCCTTCCCATCCTCAACAAGATCGACCTCCCGCAGGCGGAGCCCGACAGGCACCGACTCGAGATGGCGGAGCTGCTCGGGATCGAGCCCGACGAGATCTTGCTCGCTTCGGCGAAGGAGGGTACGGGGGTGGACCGGATTCTGGAGGAGATCGTCGCGCGCGTGCCGCCCCCGGAGGGAGATCCGGACGCCCCGCTGCGGGCGCTCATCTTCGACTCCCTCTACGACAAGTACCGCGGGGCCATCCCTTTCGTACGCGTGGTCGACGGGACGCTCGGGCCGGGGATGCGCGTCACCTTCGGGGCCAACGACGCGGAGTACGAGGTCGACGGCGTGGGCTTCCTGCGGCTCGGCTACCAGCAGACCGAGTCGCTCTCCGCCGGGGAAGTGGGGTGGCTCTCGGCGCAGATCAAGCGGGTGGCCGACACCAAGGTGGGAGACACGCTGCTGGACGCTGGTCGGCGCGCCTCCGAGCTCCTTCCCGGCTACCAGGAGGCCAAGCCGATGGTGTTCGCGGGCCTGTATCCCACGGACACCGACCAGTTCGAGGACCTGCGGGACGCGCTCGAGAAGCTTCGCCTCAACGACGCCAGCCTCCACTACGAGCCGGAGACGTCGGAAGCGCTGGGCTTCGGCTTCCGCAGCGGCTTCCTGGGCCTGCTGCACATGGAGATCGTCCAGGAGCGGCTGGAGCGGGAGTTCGACCTCGACCTCATCACGACCGTGCCCAACGTGGAGTACCACGTCCGCCTCACAAACGGCGAGGAGGTCGCCGTCGAGAACCCCGCTCGCATGCCCGTCCAGAACCGGATCGAGCACATCGAGGAGCCGTGGGTCCGGGTGCGGATCCTCAGCCCGGACGACTACATCGGCGGGATCCAGGGCCTGTGCCACGACCGGCGCGGCGAGTACGTGACGCTGGAGTACCTCGACTCCTCGCGGGTGGAGATCGTGTACGAGATCCCGCTGGCCGAGATCGTCCTGGACTTCTACGATCGGCTCAAGTCGGTGTCGCGGGGCTACGCCACGCTGGACTACGAGCGCGCCGCCTACCGGGAGTCGGACCTGGTCAAGCTGGACATCCTGGTGAACGGCGACCCGGTCGACGCCCTGAGCATGGTGGTCCACAGGGACCGCGCCTACGACACGGGACGGAGGGTGGCCGAGCGGCTCAAGGAGCTCATCCCCCGGCAGCTGTTCGAGGTGGCCATTCAGGCCGCCATCGGCAAGGACGTGATCTCACGCCAGACCGTGCGGCCGCTGCGCAAGAACGTCACGGCCAAGTGTTACGGGGGCGACATCACGAGAAAGCGCAAGCTCCTCGAGAAGCAGAAGGCGGGGAAGCGGCGCATGAAGCAGGTGGGGACCGTCGAGATCCCCCAGGAGGCGTTCCTGGCCGTGCTCGAGGTGGGCGACTGAGACGGGTCGTCCGGGCGCCGAACCACCTGGGCGAGCTCGTGCTGGCGCTGCCCGCCCTGCGGCGAGCGGCGGAGCTGGCGGGCTCGGGGGGCCTGGTCGTGCAGGTGGTCGAGGGGCTGGCGCCCGTGGTGGCCATGGCGGGCATCGACGGGGAGCTGCTCCCCGTCCGCGACCGACACGGGGTCGTGCGGGCGGCGCGGGAGCTCCGGGCGCGCGCCCCCGACCGGGGTGTCCTGCTGACGCCGTCCTTCTCGGCCGCGCTCATCTGCCGGCTGGCCGGCGTGGCCGAGCGCCGCGGGACGGCCACGGACGGCCGCGGCTGGCTGCTCACCGACCGGGTGCAGCGCGGACCGCTGCTCGCCGGCCACCGCGTGAAGGAGTATCTGACCCTGGTTGACCCGGGCTGGACGGCGCCGGCGCCGGCGCCGCGGCTCCGGCCGACGGAAGCGGCGCGTCACGCGTGGGCGTCCATCGCGCGGGGGCTGCCGTCGTCGGACGGGGCTCCAACGCTGGGCCTCGTCCCGGGGAGCGCCGCCCCGTCGCGACGTTGGCCCGCCGAGCGCTTCGCCGAGCTGGCGGCGCGACGGGCAGGCGCCGGGGAGCGGGTGCTCGTGTTCGGCGGTCGTGACGACGCGGCCGCGGCCCGGACGGTGGCGGCGGCCACCGGAGGCGCCCACGACCTGTCGGGACGGACCAGCCTCGAGGCGCTGGCGGGCGGGCTGGCGGCCTGCGACGCCGTGGTGGCCAACGACACGGGTCCCATGCACCTGGCCGCCGCCCTGGGCACGCCGCTGGTCGCGCTGTTCGGCGCGGGCGACCCGCGGCAGACCGGTCCCCTGTCGCCGCGGTCGACCGTGGTGGTGCGCGGGACGCTGCCCTGCGTGCCCTGCCTCCGGAACCGCTGCCCGCGGCGTGGAGCGGGCTACGAGCTTCCCGAGGCACGGCTCGAGTGCCTTCGGATCCTGGGCGTCGACGAGGTGGAGGAGGCCCTGATGACGGTACGCAGGGAGGATGTTCGATTCCCGGAGGAGGCTGTGGACGATGGCGGATGACCGCTACATCGTGGGCGTGGACCTGGGTGGCACGTCCATCAACGTGGGCGTGGTGCCCTTCGATGGCGGCCCGATCCTGGGCATGCGCTCCATGCCCACGGAGCCGGGGCGCGGCGCCAAGTCGGTCGTCGACCGCATGATCGGGATGATGCGCGATGCGATGCGCGATGCGAGGCGGGAGGCCTCGATCCCGGAATCCGGATTCGTGGGAATAGGGATCGGCTCGCCCGGACCGCTGGACCGAGCCTCGGGGACCGTCATCGAGACGCCGAACCTGGGGTGGCGCAACTTCCCCCTCCGTGACCTCATCGCCAACGAGATAGGACTGGACGCCGTCCTGGACAACGACGCCAACGCCGCCGCGCTGGGGGAGTACTGGCTCGGCGCGGGGAAGGACGTCGACTCGCTCCTGGCTCTCACCCTGGGCACCGGGATCGGCGGCGGCATCGTGCTCGGAGGTCGGGTCTACCACGGAGCCTCGGACGTGGCGGGCGAGGTCGGCCACATGACCATCGACCCCACGGGTCGGCGCTGCAACTGCGGCAACTACGGCTGCCTGGAGGCGTACGCGTCGGGACCCGCGATCGCGGCCCGGGCCGTGGAGGGGCTGCGCAGCGGCGTGGCCAGCGCGCTCCCCGAGCTGGCCGACGGCGACCTGTCGGACGTAACCGCAGAAACGGTCTACCAGGCCATCGTGGCCGGGGACCTGTACGCCAAGGAGGTCATGCGCGAGACGGCCGCCTTCCTCGGGACGGGCGTCGCCAACCTCATCAACATCCTCAACCCGGCCATGGTAGTGATCTCGGGGGGCGTGACGCGGGCCGGCGACCACCTGTTCGAGCCGCTCCGGGGCGAGGTACGCCGCCGGGCCTTCCGCCAGGCCGCGGACGCCTGCCGGATCGTAGCCAGCGAGCTGGGGGACATGGCGGGCGTGATCGGGGCCGCCGCCACCTACCGCGTGGAGCGGTTCGGTGAGCTGGACTGACCCGCGGGGTCGGCGGGCGCTCGTCGCGTCGGACGAGACGCGCCCCCGGTGGACCGTTCGCCGCGGTTCGGGCACGGGCCCGTGAACCGGCTGGGCGTGGTCGGCACGCTGGTGTGGGACACGATCCACGCCCGCGACGCCGGCCGGAGCGAGCCGCACGAGGAGTGGGGCGGCATCGCCTACGCGCTGTCCACGTTCGAGGCGCTGCGTCCATCCGGCTGGAGCCTCTTCCCGATCCTCAAGGTCGGCCTGGACCTGGCGCCTGCCGCCCGCCGATGGCTGTCGGGGCTGAGTACGGCGCCCGCGCTGGACGGCGTACGCACCGTGCCACAGCCCAACAACCGGGTGGAGCTGCGCTACAGGGACGGTAGCCGACGCACCGAGAGGCTCCGTGGAGGCGTGCCGGGCTGGAGCTGGTCCGAGCTCGAGCCCCTCGCCCGCTCGTGTGACGCCCTGTACGTTAACTTCATCGCGGGCTGGGAGCTCGACCTGCGGTGCGCGCGCCGGCTCCGGGAGACGTTCGAAGGACCGCTGTACGGCGACATCCATTCCCTGACGCTCGGGGTCGGACCGGACGGGACCCGCAGCCCGCGCGTGCCCGAGCGCTGGCGCGATTGGCTCCGGTGCTTCGACTACGTGCAGGCCAACGAGGACGAGCTGAAGCTCCTCGCGGCCGACTGGGGCGGAGACCCGTGGCGGCTGGCGGCCGAGGTGGTGGGGGAGGGCGTCCGCGCCCTGTTCGTGACGCTCGGGGAGCGCGGCGCCGCCTGGGTGTCGGCGGAGGAGGTCCGGCGCGGGCCTCCCGGAAGCCTCCGGACCCGCGGAGCCGTGCGCAGCGGCAGGGTCCCGGTCGACAGGGCCCTGGAGCCCGATCCGACGGGATGTGGAGACGTGTGGGGGATGACGTGCTTCTGCGCCCTCCTCGAGGGGGCATCGATCGAGGACGCGGCCGACCGCGCGAACCGCGTCGCCAGCCGCAACGCCGAGCTGCGTGGAGCGACGCGTCTCGCCGAGCGGCTGCGCGAGCCGCGCGGCATCCTGCACGGCCGCGAACCATGAGACGGCGATGAGCCGGGTGATCGAGGTCCCGTCCGTGCTGGACGAGCGAGGCTTCGAGCGTCTGGTGTCGGATCTCGCCGAGCAGACGTCGGGGGAGCGGGAGCCGGAGCGCATCCTGTTCGACGCCCGCCGCGTGCGCTGGACGTCGCCCTATGGCCTCGTCGGCTTGCTGGCCGTGGGCGACGTGGCTCGTGGCCGCACCGGGCTGGCTCCCTCCCTGTCCGAGCCGGAGGCCTCCGAGGTCCGGAGTTACTGGGAGCGCATGGACTTCTGGCAGAACGCCGCCGCCGTGTTCGACCTGCCGTCCCTGTCCACTCGCTCGCACGGCGAATCGGACGCGCTCCTCGAGCTCACGCCCATCCGCTCCCACCAGGACGTCCACCGCGTCGTGGAGCGGGTCAGGGAGCGCGCGGCGACGATCCTCGAGCGCCGGCTCCACTATCCCAAGCCGGCCGTGATTCAGTTCAGCGTGATGCTGTCCGAAGTGTGCCAGAACATTCTGGAGCACGCCGAGGGGGACGGCTGGGTGTGCGCCCAGACGTACTTCTGGAAGGAGAGGCTGGGTCGTGACGTTCTCGTGCTGGCCGTCATGGACGTGGGCCAGGGCTTCGAGGGCTCCCTGGCGGCCGAGCATGCGCGTCGGTTCGGGGATCGGTGGTCGTCGGCCACGGCCCTGGAAGCCGCGTTCCTGAACGGTGAGTCGCGCTTCCGCGACCCGGGCCGCGGCCAGGGACTGCAGGCGATCCGCCGCCAGGTGACCCGCTGGGACGGCGAGATCCGGATCCGGAGCGGGGACGCCATGATCGCCCGCGTGCCCGAGTGGGACGACATCGAACCGCTCTCGACGGGTCTGGTGCCCTTCCCGGGTGCGCAGATCCTCATCGTGATGCCGGCGCGCATCGAAACACCGGTCCCGGCATGAGGGACGGCGTCTCCGACGGGGCCGAGCTCCCGAGGATTTCCGAGGCCTGTCTGTACAGCCACCTCATCACCCGACCCACGGGCCGGGCCGTCCGGATGGGCATCGAGCAGGGGCTGGTCGGCCGGCCCGGCCCCGTACTCACGCTGGTGGATTTCCGCAACGTCGCCATCATCGACTTCAGCTGTGCGGACGAGATCGTCGCCAAGCTCGCCCACGCCGCGCTGTCGTGTACCGGCCCGCCGCTCCGCTTCTACCTGTTTACCGGCCTGGAAGAGCACCACCTCGACCCCGTCGAGTCCGCGCTCCGTCGCCGGTCCCTCGCCATAACGGGCGAGCGCGCCGACGGCACGCCCTGCCTGCTCGGGGAGGCCGACCGTCGGCTGCGCCGCCCCTGGGCCCTGGTGGGCCGTCTCGGGCGGGCGACGCCCGGCTCGCTGGTGCCCTCCTGCGCGGCCACGACCGACGATGCGAGGCGTCTGCTCGAGGAGCTGCACGCCCGTCGTCTCCTGCTCCGTCTCGCCAGCGAGTTCCTGTCGCTGAGGGCGGCGGCGAGCGCCACGGCGGGCGGCGGACAGCGGTGAGCCGGCGCGCCACCCGCGAGATCTTCCTCACCGTCTGCCTCCTGCTGCTGCTCGTGGCGGGCGGCGCCGTCACCGCCGTGTGGCTCGGCGTGCGCGGCTCCGTTCGGAGTCTATCGGGAACCGTGACAGTATCCGGACTGTCCGACTCGGTCCTCGTGCGGGTCGACAGCTTCGGGATTCCCCACGTGGCCGCGAGAACGGACGGCGACGCGCTGTGGGCGGAGGGGTGGATGCACGCGTCGCAACGGCTCTGGCAGATGGAGCTGCTGCGCCGGACGGCCCGCGGCCGGCTGGCGGAGCTGTTCGGACCGGTCGCGTTCCCCACCGATCGTCTGATGAGGACCCTGGGGGTGTGGGACGACGCCGGCCGGGCGCTGTCCGAGCTCGATCCCGCGACGCGCCGCGACCTCGACGCCTACGTGGCGGGGGTCAACGCCCGCATCCAGAGCTGGGAGGGTTCCCTGCCCCCGGAGTTCGTCCTCCTCCGGATTTCGGCCGAGCCATGGACGGCGCGGGCTTCCATGGCCGTGGGGAAGCTCATGGCGCTGGATCTGTCGGGCTGGCAGGCGGAACTGGCCCGGTGGCGGGCGATCCGGTCGCTACCGGCGGACCGGGCCGCGCGGCTCGAGCCCTACTGGCCCGCGTGGGCCCCGACGACGCTGCGAGCGCGTCCGGGGCAGGGCGGGATGGACACGGCGGCGGCCCGCGCCCGACGGCTTCCCTCCGAGGCTCCGGGCCCGGCGGCCGCGGCGGGACACCATGCCGGCGGAGCCGCGCCGGACCTCGAAGCGCTCGACCCTCTGGGACTGGCTCGCGGCGCCGCGCTCACGGCCTCCAACGCGTGGGTCCTGGGCGCCGCCCGTACGGCCTCCGGTCGTCCAATGCTGGCCAACGACACCCATCTGTCCCTGCGCGCGCCGTCGACCTGGTACCTGGTGGGGCTGCACGCCGAGCGCGGACGCCTGGACGTCGCCGGCCTGTCTCTCCCGGGTGTCCCCGGCGTCGTGATCGGCTTCGACCGCTCCGTGGCCTGGGGGTTCACCAACGGCCAGGTGGACGACATGGATTTCGCGCTGGAGACGGTCGATCCGGACAGTTCCGCCTACCGGACCGCGGAGGGATGGCGTGACTTCGCGGTCCGGCCGGAGACGGTGTGGGTCCGGGGCCGCACGGCGCCCGTGATCCTCAGGGTTCGGAGCACGGTGCGCGGTCCCGTGCTCAGCGATGCCCTCCCCGGAGTGGGCCAGACCCTGTCGGCCGTGTGGACGGCGGCGCACACGACCGGAGGCCTCGCGGGGATCCTGGCCATGGACCGCGCCGGGGGGGCGGCCGCGTTCGACAGCGCCGTGCGGCGCTATGACGGCCCCGCCCAGAACGTCCTGTGGATGTCGGCCGACGGCCGGGTGGGCTATCGGCTGGGCGGCGCGGTCCCCCGGCGCCCGAGTTGGAGCGGGAGCCTCCCCGTCTCCTCTGAGGAGATGGGCGACACGTGGGCGGGGCTCGTGTCTCCCGACTCGCTTCCGGCGGCCTCCTTCGGGCCGCCCGGCGGGGATGACTCGCTTCCCGGCGGCTACCTGGTGAGCGCCAACAACCTCCAGGAGCCGGGGGCGTTCGGGCGGTTGGGCTGGGACTACGATCCGTACCGGGCCCGCCTGATCACGGAGCGACTGGCCGCGGCCGATGGCTGGGACGTGACGGACATGGAGGATCTCCAGCGCGACACCCACAGCCTGCTGGCCGACTTCCTCCTCGGACAGGCGGTGGGGGCGGCACGCGCCGTCGGAGCGGATACGGCGGCGACGCTCCTGACTCGTTGGGATCGTCGAGCCGAACCTGACTCCCGGGCCGCGGGCCTGTTCTACGCGTGGCTGTACCGCACGCGGGCCCTGGTGGCGGGGGACGAGTATGCCGGCGTCGGGGGGCGCGGCTACTTCCCGATGACGGCCTTCCTCCGGGTGGCCCTCTCGGATCCGACCAGCCCCTGGGTGGACGACGCGCGCACGGACACGGTCGAGACGCTCGTCGGCCTCGAACGTCGCGCCATGAGGGACGCCGTGACCGCGACGGGACTGCGGCCCTGGCGCGAGCTCAACTTCGAGCGGTCGGCCCATCCACTGGGCCGCATCGACTGGCTCGACCGGCTGTTCCGGTTCGACGTGGGACCCTTCTCGGCTCCCGGCGGCCCCCACACCATCCGGGTCTCCGCCCCCGGGGGATGGTCGGGGCTCGACAGCGCTTCCTGGCGTCCTCCCCACACCGGGGGCTTCGGTCCCTCCGAGCGCTTCGTGGCGACGCTGGACAGCGCCGGCCTGGAGGGCTGGTTCCTGCTCCCCACGGGAGAGGGGGGGAACCCGTTGGGTCCGCGCTACCGAGACATGGCGAAGCGCTGGTACGGGTCCGGGCGCCTCGTTCCGATGCCACTCGATCGCAAGGCGCTGCGTGCGCTCACCGTGCATCGCCTGCGCCTCGTTCCGACCCCGGGTCCGGGTCGGGAGCGCGGGAATCGACCGGAGCGACGCGGAGGGTGACGGGCAGGGTGTCCGAAACCGCGCAGGGGGCGAAACTCCACCGCGTTGACGGGGTTTCATACGCCCGGTAGGTTGACGATCGGGTCCGTGAGACCCTCCGGACCACGGGGCGCGAGGCATCGAGGGAGCATGGCCAAGACGATAACGAGTGGCGCTGCCACCCCGCGCGAGCGGATCGAGGACGTGCTGGCGGGCATCCGCCCCGCCGTCCGTTCCGATGGCGGCGACATCGAGCTCGTGGCCTTCGACGAGGACCAGGGCCTCGTTCAGCTTCGCATGGTCGGCGCCTGCCACGCGTGCCCCATGTCGATGATGACGCTCCGGGCCGGCATCGAACAGCGTCTGCGCATGCAGGTGCCGGAGGTGCGTTCCGTCGAGGCCATCTGAGGCGACCATCCACGTCTTCCCGACCGCCGCGACCCTACCGTTTATGAGCTTCCCCGCAACACGGAGCCTCGTCCTCGTGCGCCCCTCCGCGCCATCGGGGGGCTCCGGTGGATGACCGACCCGATCGGGGCGACGCATCGGGTCGCCAGGGACGCTCCCTGCCCGTGATGGGACAGGGAAGCGGCGCCCGCAGCGGTGATCCGCACGGCGCGCCGCCGGGATCGCGGCCCGTGGATGCCGACCGTGCCGCGGCGTCCCGGCATCCCAGGGACGCGCCCGCGCTCCCCGGAGTCCGCCACGTCGTGGCGGTGAGCTCCGGCAAGGGGGGCGTCGGGAAGTCGACCGTGGCCACGAACCTCGCGGCCGCGTGGGCGGACATGGGACTCCGGGTCGGGCTGCTGGACGCGGACGTCTACGGTCCCGACATCCCGACCATGTTCGGTGTGCACGACCGTCCCCGTATGGCCGACGACCAGGTCATCCCGCTCGAGGCCCACGGCGTCAAGCTCATGAGCATCGGGTTCCTGGTCGAGGAAGAGACGCCGGCCATCTGGCGGGGACCGATCATCATGGGGATCGTCCGCCAGTTCCTGCAGCAGGTCCGGTGGGGTGACCTCGACTTCCTGGTGGTGGACCTTCCTCCCGGCACCGGCGATGCCCAGCTCTCCCTGGTCCAGCTCGTCGAGGTGCGCGGCGGCGTATTCGTGACCACCCCCCAGGACGTGGCCGTCGGCGGCGTCCTCAAGGGGATCCGGATGTTCGAGAAGCTCGAGATCCCGGTGCTGGGCCTGGTCGAGAACATGAGCGGGTTCGTGTGCCCGGACTGCGGCGCCCGACACGACGTGTTCGGGGCGGGCGGCGGCGAGAGGCTGGCGGCGAGCATCGACGTGCCCTTCCTGGGGGCCGTTCCGCTCGGGGTGGCCGTGCGCGAGGAGGGGGACCGGGGGCTGCCCACCGTGCTCGGTCGACCGGACGCGCCCGAGGCCGTGGCCCTGCGGGCCGTCGCGGTGGCGGTGCGGGAGAGGGCGGAGGCGCTGGAGGCGGAGGCAGAAGCAGAAGGCTCCTGACCGACCCGGGGCGCTCTCCCGGGACGGCTCCGTCGGGACCTCGGGTCGACCCGACGCGTGGACCCGTGGGCGTGGCCATTCGCCGGCTCGCCCGCCCGGCCGTGGCGGCCGCGCTCCTCCAGACCCTGTTCAACATCACCGACACCTTCTGGGTCGGGCGGGGCCTGGGTCCGGCCGCTCTGGCCGGCGTGTCCACCGGCGGCTTCGCCGTGTGGATGGTGCTCTCGCTGGCCGAGCTCACCGCGGCGGGGCTCACCGCCGTGGCCAGCCGGCGGCACGGCCAGGATCGTCCGCTCCGCGCGGCGGCCGCCGTCTACCAGGCCACCCTCATGGCGCTCGTCCTGTCGGTGGTCGTCGGACTGTGCGGACTGGCCGGTCTCCGCTCCCTGTTCAGCCTCATGGAGACGCCCCCGGCGGTCACCGTGCAGGGGGCGGGCTACCTGTCCACCTACCTGTCCGGCGTTCCCATCGTGTTCACGTACTTCGTAATGGACGCGGCCTTCCGCGCCGCCGGGGACACGCGCACGCCCTTCTATCTGCTGGGTGGCGCGGTGGCCCTCAACCTCCTCCTCGACCCGGTGCTCATCCTCGGGCTCGGACCGGCGCCTCGGCTCGGGATCGCGGGCGCCGCCGGAGCCACGCTGCTCACCCGGGCGGGCGCCTGCGCCGTCGGCTATGGTCTCCTCCTGCGCCGGGGCCTCGTCGTCCGCGAAGGACCCAGCCCGCGCGCCTGGCTCCCCATGGCCAGGATCGGGCTCCCCACGGCGGCGGGCGGCGCGGTGTTCGCGTTCGTGTATATCCTGCTCACGAGGATCACCAGCCGGTTCGGCACGGCCGCCCTCGCCGCGCTCGGGGTCGGACACCGGATCGAGTCGCTGAGCTACATGGCCTGCGTGGGCTTCGGGTTTGCGGCCGCAACGGCGGTGGGACAGAATCTCGGCGCGGGCGCGGGCGAGCGGGCGCGGGCCTCGGGGGCTTCGGCCGCGCGGCACGCGATGGTGGCCACGGCCGCGGCGGGTGTGGCCTTCGTGCTCGTGCCGCGGATGCTGGTGGGCCTGTTTACGCACGATCCCGCCGTGCTCGACGCCGGGGCCAGCTATCTTCGGATCGTGGCGATCGCTCAGCTGTTCATGGCCCTCGACATCGTGCTGGAGAGTGCCATGGCCGGAGCCGGCTACACGCTGCTGCCCATGGCGGCCTCGCTCACCTTGACGGTGGCGCGGCTGCCCCTGGCCGTGTGGCTGGCGGGCCCCCTGGGACTGGCCGGCATCTGGTGGACGATCAGCCTGACCGCCGCCGCGCGTGGCGTCTCGGTGGCCTCGATCTGGCGGCTGGGACGCTGGCGCGAGCGTTCGGTGTGAAGGCGAGGTGCAGGGAGCGGTGGCAGGGGACCGGACCCGGCCCTCGAACGGAGGGAGTACAGGCATGATCGTGAGTCTGATCACGGACTTCGGGACCCGGGACGGCTACGTCGGCGAGCTCAAGGGTGTCCTTCTCGAGCGGGCGCCCGACGCGCTGCCCGTGGACGTCACCCACGACGTGCCGCCGGGGGACGTGCTCACGGGGAGCTGGGTCCTGGCCCGGATCTGGGCCAGGTTCCCGCCCGGAACCGTCCACCTGGTGGTGGTGGACCCCGGCGTGGGGAGCGACCGCCGCCCGGTGGCCGTCTTCGTCGGGGGCCGCTGGTTCGTGGGGCCCGACAACGGCCTCCTGACGCGCGTGCTGGAGGGAGCCGTGCCCCTCGTGGAGCCGGTCTCGGGTGATCGGTCGGCCCGGGTCGTCGAGGCGGCGCGGATCGGACTCCGGCCGCTGTCCGACACCTTCCACGGCCGCGACCTGTTCGCCCCCGCCGCGGCCCACCTGGCGGCGGCGGGCGCGCCCGAAGACCTGGGTCCGCCGCTCGACGTCGGCGAGCTCGTACGGCACCCCCTCGACCGACCACGGCGGACCGCGGACGGCGCGCGGGGGGTCATCGGGTACGTCGACAAGTTCGGCAACCTGATCACCGACGTCCCCTCCGACTGGCTTCCGGCCCACTACCGCGTGCGTGTCGGCAATTCCGAGGTGCGTCACCCCGGTACGAGCTTCGCCGACGTGGCGCCGGGGGAGGCGGTGCTGATCCGGGGGTCGGCGGGAACGCTCGAGGTGTGCGTGCGCGAGGGACGGGCGGACGTGGTGCTGGGTGTGGGACGGGGGGACCCGGTGCAGGTGGTCGAGGCGGACGCCGACGCCTAGGAGCCTGTCCGAGTAACAGGGCGAGCCGCGTTGCGAGCGCGGCGGGTCCAGCTCCAAGGCGGTCCGACGAAAGCGGTGCCGGAGGCACCGGCGAGGAGGACCAACGCAGGAGATGGGCCCGCCCCGCTGCAACCCGAAGGGCGCGGGGGGGTTGCGCGCTCATACTGCGTCATCACTCGTCGCCGATGGCTCACGACATCGCCTCCTCGTCCTTCCTTGTCTGAGCGCGCAAGACCCCCGCGCGCGGCCGCACCCTGTTACTCGGACAGGCTCCTAGGGACCGACCTCCACGTCGATGCTCCCGAACGCGGCGTTGATCTCGAGCTCCAGGTGGTGCGCCGCCGAGCCCCAGTTGCGGGTCTCGTAGCCGGAGTCCGTCTTGATGAAGCCGGCAGCGTTGAACGATGCGAGCACGGTGCTCTTGTCGATGCGGACGCCCAGGTCCGTGGGAAAACGCAGGGACAGCGACCCGAGGCCCATGTGGATGGAGGCCGTCGCATCCTGCGTCCAGTCTCCGCCGAAGTTCAGGGTCACGTCCCCCACGCCGCCCTCGACGCGCAGCCGGTCGAAGTGCGCGTTGCCCAGGTCGTCCGCCTTCAGCGAGGCGGCGCCGGCCTTGATGCGCAGCTCCCGCATACGGCCCGGGTTGGGCTGGTCGAAGCTGATCTTCGTCTCGCTGGCCCCCGTCTCCAGGGTGAAGTTCGTGAGGGGCAGGCCCCCGAGGTCGAGTCGACTCCGGGCGGCGCCGACCGCGACCCGGAGATCCGTCGGCACGTCGCGGCTCACCCCGATCTCGAGGCTACCGGAGTTCCGCGAATCCGGACCCACGTTCTCATCGTTCAGGTCCTTCCAGTCCAGGTGGATGCCGTCCTTGCCGCTCAGGGAGCGGAGGCCCAGGTGGACGGTGGCGCTCCCTTCGCCGCGCTCGAAGGTGCGCACCGGGCTGAAGCGGGCGGCGTCGTAGCGCATGTGCGCGTCGTACAGATCTCCGGTCCGGGCCGCTCGCACCGTGAGAATGCCGGCGCCGTACTCGACCCGCATCGTCACCGACTTGAGGCCATCGGCCTGACGGGCCGTGGACAGCTCGAGCCAGTCCTGCGCGGACGCGGCCCGGGGAAGCGTGCCCGCGGTCACCAGTCCGGCGAGCAGCACCAGGGCCGAGAGCGGCCTCGCGATCTCAGGCCCCCTCCTCACGAAGCCCCCTCGGTCGTCTCCGACGCCGCGGGCGAGGCTCGCCGGGCGTGCTCGGTCACGCGACCGCCCCGGGCCAGGATCACCGCGCCCAGACCGGACGTGATGGCCACCCATGTCCCGACCACCGCGACGAAGATCGTCAGGCCGCGCAGGAAGGACAGCCACCCACCGAACAGGTGCAGAGCCGCCGCCAGCGCGAACGGCAGGAGGAGGACGGCCAGGCCGCTGAGGATGTAGTAGTACGAGTTCGACCGGCGCAGCCGCTCGATCCATTCGTAGCGGTAGCGCTGGTGGGCCAGCACCTCGCCGGTGGCGTGCGCCACGGCCAGGTAGCCGGCCAGCATGGCCAGGCCGAAGGCCAGGAGGTAGAACGGGATCACCAGCCAGGTGATGACGCCGGCGACCAGGATCAGCAGCACCGGGAAGAACAGGAACTCGCCGGCCAGACCGACTCCGAAGGAACGCCCGAAGTTGGCGCGCGCCGTGTCGGCCACGATCTCGAGCTGGTCCTTGAGGAAATACACGGTCAGGGCCCCGACCACGCCCAGAAGCAGCAGCGCCACCAGAACCGCGAGCACGCCCCCCACGGCCTCGAACACGTTGTGGAAGATCGAGCCGAAGAAGCCGCGCGAGGACCGGTGGCGGACGTGCGGCACCACGGGCGCTTCCGGCGCCTCGTGAGCCGTGCCCGCCGAGGCGGCGGCCGCCTGACCGGAGAGGGACTTCACGGAGAGGAACTCGCCGTCCACCGTGCCGCCGTGGCGGGCCACGGTGCCACCCACCTGCACCACGTTTCCGTGCACCAGGGCCGTGGGCTCGACCGACAGCGTGCCGTTGAGGACGAGCACGTCGCCCTTGACCTCGCCGCCCAGGCGAAGGTCTCCGTCGAGCAGCGCCAGATTTCCATCGATCACCTGGCCGTGCGGGATCGCGTAGTCATCGTGGACGACGAGCGCGAGATCACCGGCCTCGCCCTGGACCTGACTGCCCAGCCGTCCGAGCGCCGTGCGCAGCTTGTCGAGCCGTGACGCCAGCGCGTCCACCGACAGTCGGCCCGGGGCGATGGACACGGTGCCGCCCTGTGGGCCCTTCACCGTCACGGTGCCGGCCGCCGCGGACGGCTGGCTCGCCGTACCCGTGGTTCCGGCCGCGGCTCCCGGCGAAGCGGCCGGAGCTTCCTTCGCGACGGGCGATCCGCCCGCGAACCGGGACAGTGCCTCCTTGAGGGCGTCGAGGGTCGAGGCGTCCGCACCGTCAGCCGGCGGATTCCAGGAGCGCAGCCGCTCCGCGAAGGCGGCGGGCCGGAGGTCCATCCCCCGCTGCAGCAGGTCGCGCCACGAGCTCTCCAGCGCGCTGCCCTTCTGGTAGCTGCCGACGTTCCGTCCATCGATCTGCACGCTTCCGTCGCGCAGGCCCACGCGATGGCTCGTTCCGTCGGCCTCCTCGATCTGGAGCTCGGCGCCGCGATAGGACACCGTGACCGACGTGGAGGCGGGAGCGGCCTGCGGAGCACCCGTCTCCTGGGCGAGCGCCGGAGCCGGGAGCAGAGCGAGGCAGGACAGGAGGACCGCGCCGGCGGTCAGGAACTCGCGCAGGCGTTCGGCGGGTCGGGGTCCCGCGAGGGCTCGGATGGTGGGCGTGCGTCGCATGTCCTCAGCTCCTTGTGGTCCGAGCGGCGCCCCAGGCCGGGGCCAGCATCTTCACCATCGCCCCGGCGGTCAGCAGGCTGGCGACGACGATTCCCGCCATGCCCGCGAGCGCACCGGTCACTCCGATCTTGCCGGCCGCACCGCGCACGAGATCGGGCAGGCCCGACTCCCACAGCAGGCGACCCCCGGCCACCACCGCGCCCCAGAACAGGGCCGTCAGCCGGTCCAGCGTGAACCCGAGCAGCCCTCCGAGCGTCAGCTCGGGCTGGCTCGCCAGCCACCAGGCCCCGAGGCCGACCGTCGCCGCGACCAGCGTCGTGGCCAGCGCGACCGCCATCCAGTGGGCGCGCAGGCCGGCCCAGGCCCGTCGGTACCACGGCACCGGGAGCCGCACCCGGGCCATCACCGACTCGGCGAAGCCCGGGGACGGATCGAGGAGGGGAAGAGACGAGAGCGCCACGTGCAGGGCGCGCAGAGCCTCCACCTCCCGACGGCAGTGCTGGCAGGCCTCCACGTGACGCCGGAGGGGCTCCGGGGGAGTCCCCGTCGCCTCGCCGGGCAGGAAGAGCTCGCACTCCTCCTCCCGCAGGTGCCTGCCGAGCCGTTCGTTCGTGTCCGATGTCATGGCGTTCCATTCACTCCTGTCTCGTTCACCCTTACGGAACGGCGCTCGGGCAGGTTTCAGCGGGCCCCGGGCCTCCGTTCCCATCCGCGCGGGGTCACTCCCGCAGATGTCCCAGCATGTCCTGCAACTCGGCGCGAGCTCTGTGGATGTAGGTCTTCACCGTTCCCAGTGGTATCTCCATGACCTCCGAGATCTCGTCGTAGCTGTATCCCTCGACGTGGCGCAGAAGGATGGCGGTGCGGTACTCGGGCCGCAGCCGCTCGATGGCCTCCTCGATGGAGGCGCCCAGCTCGCGGGCCTCGAGCAGCTCGTCCGGCCGCTCGAACTCCGACTCGAGGGTGACGGAGGTGGCCTCCTGCTGGTCACTGGTCACGGCGTCGGGCGCTCCGTGGATCGAGACCGTGTCCAGCTCCCGGCGGCGGATGTGGTCCACCGTGAGGTTGTGGCCGACCTTGAACAGCCACGAGGAGAATTTGTAGCCGGGGTCGTACTGGGCCAGTCTGTCGAACGCCCGGACGAACGTGTCCTGGGCCAGGTCCTCCGCCAGCTCGCGGTCCCGGACCATGCGGAAGATGAAGGAGAAGACCGGCCGCTGGTAGCGCGACACCAGCTCGTGCGCGGCACGCTCCTGTCCCTTGAGGCACAGGCGGACCAACTCCTGGTCGGTCCGGTCCGTGTCGATCACGGCTTGCGTACCGGGCGTGCGTGCTCAGCGGGTGTCGGCATGCTCAGATCACCCTACGGGTCCGGGCGGCCCGACGTTTCGGGGCCGATCGGCAACCCCTTCAGTGCTGGCAGCTCGGGCAGAAGCAGGTGCTCCTGCCGGCCTGGACGATCCGTACGATGGGCTCCGCGCAGCGCAGGCAGGGCGATCCCTCGCGGCCGTAGACCTTCAGGCGGTCCTGAAAGCGTCCCGAGCTCCCGTTGACCGCCCGATAGTCGCTGAACGTGGTGCCCGCGTGCTCCAGCGCGTCCAGCAGCGTGGCGCGGATGGCGTCGTGCAGGCGCTCCACCTCCTCGGCGGACAGCGACCCGGCCGCCCGGCGCGGGTCCAGCCGGGACGCGAACAGCGCCTCGGCCGCGTAGATGTTGCCGAGCCCGGCCACGCGACGCTGGTCCAGCAACACGTTCTTGACGGGCGCGCGACGGTCGGCGAGCGCCGCCGCGAGGACCGCCGCCGTGAAGCCCTCCTCGAGCGGCTCCGGGCCGAGCTTCGCCTCGATCGAGGCCCAATCGGCGCTCGACAGCAGCCGGAAGCCGCCCAACCGTCGCGTGTCATCGTAGAACAGCGTACGGCCGTCGTCGAGGTCGAACTCGGCCGCCAGGTGCGTGAACTCTTCGGGGTCGGGCAAGGACGTCCCCAGCGCGAAGCGGCCGGTCATGCGCAGCTGGACCTGCACCAGCTCGTCGCCGAGGAGCCGCAGGAGCAGGTACTTGGCCCGGCGGTCGAACGAGCCGATGCGTCGGCCCGATACCCGGTCCACGAAGGCCGCCGGGCCGGGCGGGGGGAGCACGATGTCGGGCTGGTGGACGCGGACCGTCTCGATGGCGCGACCCGACAGCTCCGCGGCCAGGTCCCGGCGGATGGTCTCGACCTCGGGGAGCTCGGGCACGCGCTCAGTCGCTCCACTCGGTCCGCCCGATGTCCCGCCGCCAGGTCTTGCCCTCGAACTCGATGCGCTCCGCCGCCTCCCGGCTGCGCTCCGCCGCCTCTCGCAGCGTCGCGCCGAGCCCGGTCACGGCCAGCACGCGCCCGCCGGCGGTGACCAGGCGGCCCTCGCGCGTGGCGGTGCCGGCGTGGTAGATCCTGAGGTCGTCGCTCTCCAGACCCCCGGGAAGGGTGATCGGGAGACCGGTGGAGTACGACACCGGATAGCCCCGGCTGGCGAGGACCGTCGTCAGCGCCGCGCCCTCGCGGGTCGCCGGGGCCCAGTCGCCGATCCCCTCGCCCCGGGCCACGGCCAGCATGGGCTCCACCAGGCTGGAGTGGGTGAGAGGGAGGACCACCTGCGCCTCGGGGTCGCCGAGTCGGCAGTTGAACTCGACCACCCGCGGTCCCTCCCGAGTGAGCATGAGTCCCGCGTACAGGAAGCCGCGGTACGGAGCTCCGGCTTCGCCAAGGGCGGCCAGCGCCGGGAGGGCGATGGTGCGCCGCACCGCCTCGACGAGCTCCGGGGTGCCATCGGCCACGGGCGCGTAGGCGCCCATCCCGCCGGTATTGGGCCCGCGTCCGCCCTCCTCGAGACGCTTGTGGTCCCGGGATGGCGCCAGGGGGACCGCGCGCTCACCGTCGCACAGGAAGAACACGGAGAGCTCCTCGCCCTCCATGAACTCCTCGATCACCACGGTCTCGCCGGCGTCGCCGAATCGCTCGTCGACCAGGATCTGGTCCAGGGCGGCGCGCGCCTCCTCCAGGGTGGCGCACACGAACGCGCCCTTGCCCCCCGCGAGTCCCGAGGCCTTGACGACGACCGGGGCTCCGTGCGCGTCGAGGTAGGCGCGGGCGGCATCGGCGTCCTCGAAGGTCCGGAACGAGGCGGTGGGGATGGAGGCGTTCCGCATGAGCCGCTTGGCGAACGCCTTGGAGGCCTCGATGCGCGCGGCGGCGGCCGTGGGTCCGAACAGAGTCAGGCCGGCCGCGGCGAAGCGGTCGGCGATGCCGGCCGCCAGAGGGGCCTCCGGCCCCACGATGGTGAGGTGCACGTCGCGGTCGCGGGCCAGCCTCTCGAGCCCATCCAGGTCGTTCGCACGCACGGGCACGTTCTCCGCCAGCCGCGCCGTGCCGGGGTTGCCGGGCGCCACCAGGATCTCGGCGTCGGGCGCGTCCCGGCGGAGCTTGTCGGCCAGCGCGTGCTCGCGGCCGCCGCCGCCCACTACCAGGAGCTTCATCGTCTCGGATCCTCGCCCGGCGTCGGATTCAGAGGGGCCGGGAAGCGAACGCGGGGCGCGCCGTCCCGGAGCGACGCGCCCGCGGCGATGATGGAGTTAGCCGGCGGCCCTCGCAACCGGGCGGGGAGCGCCTAGCCGCCGTCCGTCGGCGGCTCTCCTCGCCAGGCGTCCATGAACCGGGAGCGGACCTTGTCGACGGCCGCGTCGACCTGGTCCATGAAGTCGCGAGCCGACTCCCTGTAGCCCGTCATCGCCTCCGCGAGGTCCTCCCGATACGCGCGCTCGTCCGCCGCGTCCCGGTGCGGATAGTCGCCCGACAGGATGCGCTCGTAGGCTCCGGTGTCGATCCACTCCCGCAGCTCGGCGACCCGCACGACCGCGAACGGGTGGGTGGCCCCCAGGATGTTGAGCACCTTGTATACGGAGTCCATCAACCCGCCGTCGCTCCGATAGGCCTCCGACTGCTCCAGGAAGGCGTCAAGGTCGAGCGTGCGTCCTCGCGCTCCACCGGCCAGGTGCATGAGCCCCCGCATGGAGGCGTCCGGGTCCTGGACCGCCAGGAGGCCGGCGCGATCCGAGGAGAGCTCGCTCTTCCGGTACCACTCCAGCAGCGCGTAGAGGACGGGACGGGCCACCAGGCCGGCGATCGGATACCGGAACAGGGAGAGCCGAAGCAGGAGGACGAGGAGCGTCCGATACAGCACGTGGCCGCTGACGATGTGGCCGACCTCGTGGCCGATGATCGTCTCGATCTCGTCGGGCGCGAGCACCTCGAGGATCGAGGAGTTCAGCACGATGAAGGGCTCGTTCATCCCGAGAGCGCCCGCGTTCACCACGGGTGTCTGGGACACGTACAGCTCGGGCGGCCTGTCCACGTCGAGGGTGCGACACACGCGCAGGAGCTGCTCGTGCAGGTCGGCGTACTGGCGCTCCGAGACGCGCACGGCGTTGGCCTGGAAGGCCAGGCGGAGCTGCCGCTCTCCGAACAGGCCGAAAACCTTCCTCAGGGCCAGGTCGAACCCGGGGAGCTTGCGCAGCGCGTTGAGCGCGGCCCGGTCGGCCGGGTGCTCCCAGGCACGCGGACTGATGTCGGTCAGGATGCGTCGGTCCGGCTTCTGGAGCTCGTCCATGGTGTTCATCTCCGTATCGGGATCGGCTGGCCCTCGTCCAGACCTACGGGTCCCGCCGGACCGCGGTTTCGGGGCGGCTACGCCTGCAGGACGGAGAGCGCCTCCTCGAGGTCGGCGAGCAGGTCCTCGGAGTCCTCGACGCCGACCGACAGACGCACGAGGCCCGGCGTGACGCCGATCTGCCGGCGGCGCTCCTCCGGCACCGACGCGTGGGTCATGGCTGCCGGAACGCTGATCAGACTCTCCACTCCGCCCAGGCTCTCGGCCAGAGCGAACAGACGCGTGGCGCCCACCAGGGCGCGTGCGCGCTCGGCCGACCCGGTCTCCACGCTCAGCATGCCGCCGAAGTCGCGCATCTGGCGCTTCGCCAGCTCGTGCTGCGGGTGGCTGGCGAGGCCCGGATAGTGGACGGTCGAGATGGCCGGGTGTCCGACCAGGTACTCCGCCACCCGACGCCCGTTGGCGCAGTGCGCCTTCATGCGCACGTGCAGCGTCTTGGTCCCGCGGAGCACGAGCCAGCAATCCATCGGTCCCGGCACGCCGCCGGTGGACTTCTGCTGGTAGTAGAGCCCTTCGGCGATCTCCTCGGAGTCCGTCACCACGGCGCCCCCGATCACGTCGCTGTGTCCGTTCAGGTACTTGGTGGTCGAGTGGACGACGAGGTCGGCTCCCGACTCGAGCGGGCGTTGCAGGAAGGGGGTGGCGAACGTGTTGTCCACGGAGAGGAGGGCTCCCGCCTCGTGCGCGACGTCCGCGCACGCCGCCAGGTCGCACAGCGCCATCGTGGGGTTGGTGGGCGTCTCGACGTGGACGAGTCGCGTGCCGGGCGTGACCGCCGCGCGCACCGCGTCCAGGTCGGAGCTGTCCACGAAGGTGAACTCGACCCCGAACCGCGACCACACCGTCCTGAACATGCGCTCGGTCCCGCCGTACACGTTGGCTCCGCACACCACGTGATCCCCGGCGCTCAGCGTCGTCTTGACGACGGCCTCGATGGCCGCCAGCCCGGAGGCGAAGGCGGCACCGAAGGACCCTCCCTCCAGGGACGCGAGGTTCGCCTCCAGAGCCGAGCGCGTGGGATTGGTGACCCTCGCGTATTCGTACCCGCCGCGGGGCTTGCCCACGGCTTCCTGGACGTAGGTGGAGGTCTGGTAGATGGGCGTCATGATCGCGCCCGAGCCGGGCGCCGGCTCCTGTCCGGCGTGAACGGCGCGCGTTCCGAACCCATCGCTGGATCGTGTGGTCATGCGTCCCCCGTGCCGTGAGGATGATGATCGGATGCGGCGACGGTGCTCGACCGGCGGTCGGCCGGAGAGCCGCGCTGCGGGCGCCGCGGCCCGCGCGGGCGCCCGACCAAGCTAGCAGGGAGTCGCGGTGGGCCGCGAGCCGTCACGCCTGATGGCCCCGGCTGGCGTGCCGGGCCCCGGACCGCCACGGCCACGGGCCGGTGACCGTACGAATGAGCGGTCGTTGACGCACGGTCGGACGCTCGAACATGCCGAAGCGGGGCGGGGAGGGTGGGGCGGGGGGCCGGGGTGGGCGCGGTGGGAGGCGGACTCCGGCCGCACACAGGCTCTACGCCCAGCTCGCCTGGCCCACGCTCGGAGGCCTCCCCCTGCTTGGAGACCGCCACGCGCGGGCGCTCGAGCGGGAGCTGATCGCGCTCTGCGTCCAGCTGGACGTGGAGCCGGTCGAGGTACGCGTGTCGGCCGATCGCGTGCAGCTCCTCGTCCGCTTCGGACCGACACAGGCCCTGACCGATGTGGCGCGCCGCCTGAAGCGCGCCAGCCTCGTGGCCCTCCGGCGCTGGCGTTGCCCGGCGCGCTGGGGTCGCGGCTTCGCCGCCTCGACGGTGGGCCCGGCGCAGGTGCATCGCCTGGTGCGGCGTCTCCGGGCCGAGCAACCGCCGAGTCGTGACGATGGCGCATCGGACACGGCGGCCTCCGGCGGCCGCCCGCCGCCCGGGGGCGGAGGCGCGAGGACGCGACCGCGTCGCCGGTCTCCCGGGTCAGCCGCCGGAGGTTGACGGAGCCGCGAGAAATCCCCTACTGTCGTGGGCGCAGTCGGCCCGGCGACCCTCCCGTCGATCGGGCGCCTCCGGCCCCCACACACAGAATCCGATCCATGCACGAGCCTCTCATCGTCTCCGCCTCCGGCATACGCGGGGTGGTCGGAGACGGGCTCACGCCCGAGATCGCCGCGCGCTACGGCGCGGCCTACGGGACCTTCCTCGCCTCCGTCCGCGGCGATGCGGGAGGCCACGTGATCCTGGCCCGGGACAGCCGAACCTCGGGGCCGCTCCTGGTCGACGCGGTGGCGGCCGGGGTCCGCAGCGCGGGGTGGCCGGTGGTGGACGTGGGGCTCGCGCCCACGCCGACCGCTCTCCTGGCCGTCCAGGATGACGACCGCGCCGCGGGCGGAGTGATCGTGACCGCGTCCCACAATCCGGTGCAATGGAACGGCCTCAAGCTGGCCAGCTCCGCGGGCGAGTTCGTGTCGGTGGAGGGCGGTCGCCGCGTCCAGGCGCTGTTCTCCGAGGGGCCCGACTACGCGGCGTGGGACGGGCTCGGTGGGCGGGTGGAGCGCGAAGGCGCCGTGGAGCACCACGTGGAGCGCATCCTGGCGCTCTCCATCGTCGACCGGGAGGCCATTGCGGCGGCGGGCTTCGTCGTGGCTCTCGACAGCGTGCGGGGGGCGGGAGGACCGATCATGTCGCTCCTGCTCGACCGGCTCGGATGCCGGGTGGAGGGCCTCGACCTGGAGCCGGACGGCCGCTTCCGCAGACCCCCGGAGCCGGTTCCCGAGAACCTCGGAGATCTCTCCCGATGGGTTCGGGAGACGGGCGCGGACGTAGGCCTCGCCGTGGACCCCGACGTCGACCGCCTCGCCCTTGTGGATGGAGAGGGCATGCCGGTCGGCGAAGACTGGACCCTGGCTCTGGCGGTGGAATACGTGCTTTCGAAGACGCCGGGGCCCGTGGTCACGAACCTCTCATCCAGCCGGGTGATCTCGGACGCCGCGCGGCGGGCGGGCCAGCCCGTCCACCTGGCTCCGGTCGGCGAGGCCAACGTGGCGCGGCGGATGCGGGAGACCGGAGCCGTGGTCGGCGGCGAGGGCAACGGCGGGGTGATGCTCCCGGCTCTCCATCTCACGCGGGACGCGCCTCTCGCGGCGTGTCTGGTGCTGGGGCTCCTGGCCGCCGGAGGGGTGTCCCTGGAGGGGTGGCTGGCCGACCGCCCCCACTACGCGATCGCCAAGCGGCGGACGGCGCGGCCCGAAGGGAGCCCGGAGGCGCTGTACGGGGCCCTGCTCGCGGACGCGCCGACGGGTGCGAGCGAGGACCGGCAGGACGGGCTTCGCCTCGACTGGCCGGGGGAGGGCCGCTGGGTCCACGTTCGCCCCTCGGGCACCGAGCCCATCCTCAGGGTCATCGCGGAGGCGCCCACCGCCGGCGAGGCGGATGACCTGGCCGCCTGGGCCCTCGCGCGCGCGGCGACGGTCCGGGGGGATCCCTCGCCGGCGGCGGGGTAGCAGACATGGCCATCGATCGATCGCCCACGGGGTTCGATCGACCACGACCGCCCCGGGAGTTGATACTGGTATGTGTGGAATCGTAGGCTACATCGGGACGCGTGACGCCACGGCGTTCCTGCTCGAGGGTCTCAAGCGGCTCGAATACCGGGGCTACGACTCCGCCGGCATCGCGGTGGCCAACGCGGAAGGGCTGAGCGTCCGCAAGGTGGCCGGGCGCATCGGAGGCCTCAGCCGTCTCATGGAGGAGCAGCCGGTGTCGGGCTCGGTCGGCATCGCTCACACGCGCTGGGCGACGCACGGGGCCCCCAACGAGGTGAATGCCCATCCCCACACCGACTGCGACGGCACCCTCGCGCTCATCCACAACGGCATCATCGAGAACGCCGACGTGCTCCGCGCCAAACTGCAGGAGCTGGGTCACACGTTCCGCAGCGAGACGGACACCGAGGTGATGGCCCACCTCATCGAGGAGGCGTTCGAGGGCAACCTCGAGCAGGCGGTGGCAGCCGCGCTCACCCAGGTGGACGGGACCTACGGACTGGCCGTCCTCAGCTCGCTGGACGCGGGCAAGATCGTGGTGGCGCGCAAGGGCTCTCCGCTCGTCCTCGGGATCGCGGAGGACGGGGACCGTCAGACGCTGGTGGCCTCGGATGTCGCCGCGATCCTCGGCCATACGCGGAAGGTCGTCTACCTGGAGGACGGTGAGCTGGCCGTCCTCCGGCCGGATGGTTACGCCACGCTGGACATGAACGCCTGGGATCCGGCGAGCCCGCCCCGCCCCATCGAGAAAGAAGTGAGCCACATCTCGTGGGACCTGGAACGGATCGAGAAGGGTGGCTTCGCCCACTTCATGCTCAAGGAGATCCACGAGCAGCCGACCACGGTCGAAGACGCGATGCGCGGACGGATCCTGGAGGAGGAGGGTACCGCGCGGCTGGGCGGGCTGCGGCAGATCGCCGACGCGCTGGACAGGACCGACCGGATCGTGCTGTCCGCCTGCGGCACCAGCTGGCACGCGGCCCTCGTCGCCGAGTACATGCTCGAGGAGCACGCCCGCATCCCCGTGGAGGTCGAGTACGCGTCGGAGTTCCGCTACCGGAACCCGGTGATCGATGAGGACACGTTGTTCGTGGCCATCTCCCAGTCGGGCGAGACCGCGGACACCCTCGCGGCGATCCGGGAGGCCAGGCGGCGGGGCGCCACCACCATGGGGATCGTGAACGTGGTCGGATCCACGATCGCCCGTGAGACGGATGGCGGCGTCTACACGCACAGCGGACCGGAGATCGGCGTCGCCTCCACCAAGGCGTTCACCGGCCAGCTCACGGTCCTCGCCCTGTTCACCCTCATGCTGGCGCGCCAGCGGGGCATGTCCATCCTCCAGGGCCGCGAGATGGTGGCCGCCCTGCGGGCGCTCCCGGACCAGATCCGCAGCGTGCTCGAGCAGGAGGACGCCATTCGCGAGGTGGCCGAGGCCTACGCCGACACGCGCAACGCGCTCTACCTGGGCCGGGGCCCCAACTTCCCCGTGGCGCTCGAGGGCGCGCTCAAGCTCAAGGAGATCAGCTACATCCACGCCGAGGGGTATCCCGCCGCGGAGATGAAGCACGGCCCGATCGCCCTCATCGACCGGAACATGCCCGTCATCGTGATCGCTCCGACGGACTCCGTCTACTCCAAGGTCCTGTCCAACGTCGAAGAGGTCCGGACGCGAGGCGGCCGCCTCATCGGGGTGACGTCGGAGGACAACCGGGAGCTCGAGAGTCGCGTGGACCACCTGATCACGGTCCCGCACACGGTGGAGATGCTCCAGCCCATCCTGACGGTGGTGCCGCTGCAGCTTCTGGCCTACCATATCGCGGTGAAGCGGGGCTGTGACGTGGACCAGCCGCGCAATCTGGCGAAGAGCGTGACCGTGGAGTAACACCCCCGAGCCCGGGGACCGTCGGGCCGGTTCGGGTGTTCAATCCAAGCAGGAGACGGGACGGTGGGTCATGGGGACGAAGGTGGGGGGGACGAGGGCCGCACACCCCCGGAGTCGGGAGGCCCGAGCACGATGATGATGCAGGGCTATCTCCAGATCTTGAAGGACCAGGTGTCGCGCTACGCCGGCACCCTGCGGGATGTCGTGCTCCTGGCACCCGCGTATGCGATCCTCATGTTCCACTTGCTCAACGACCCTCGCCTCACACGTCAGCATCGGCTGCTGGTGGACGCGGCTCTCGCCTACCTGGTGAGCCCCAACGACGTGATCCCGGAGGAGAAGGTCGGGGCCTACGGCTATCTCGACGACATCTTCTGCTGTGCCTACGTGGCACACCGGATCGCCGAGGAGCTCGGATGGGACGTCGTCGAAGAAGGATGGACCGGGGAGACGTCCGTCGCCGAGATCTCCGAGCGGGTGCTGGCCCGCGAGCAGGAGCTCCTGGGGCATGCCGGCGACGACGTGCTTCGCTTCGCGGGCCTCCTGGACCGACCGGACGACGAGGATCTGCCCGGCGAGAGCCGGAGCCTCGACCGGGCTTGAGCGCCGCGGGATCGAGCGCGGCCCGCGCTCCCAGGATGCGAGGTGTCCTCGAAGTCGCGGGCGCGGTCCTGCTCCTGGCGCTTGCGGCCGCTCCGGTCGTGGGCCAGGAGCGGCACGCCATCGGGGTGCCCTCCGGTGACACGCTGACCTTCCCGCTCGACACCCTCCGGCAGTGGATGACGGACGCGCGCCGTCTCCAGGACCTGTTGGAGAAGGATCCGCACGTCGTCTATTACACCGGCACGGGACCGGTCGCGACGGATGCGCGACCGGGGCCCGCCTACCCGTGGATCGCGGTCCGCCTGCGCAGCGATTCGGCCGTCACCGTCGCCACGCCGTCGAACCTGCGGGAGATGGCCCGAGCCTACGCGAACTACGCGGTCAACAAGATGGAGTCGGTCCGGCACGAGGGACCGGCCACCGACTGCGATCAGGTGGTGAGCCGCGAGGTGGCGCGGGCGTCCTCGTTCCTGGATGGCTGGATCGTGTCCCGGACGCTGTACGGAGGTCCCCCGTTCCCGCCGGTGGACGCGATCGTGCTCGCCCGCGCCCAGGGTCATCTCCCGGCGATGCTGGTGGACCTCGGGGATGCCGAGCTGGTGGGCTGCGCTGACGGCTGGGCGAAGGCCCACGCGGACCGCCTGCAGGCCTACCGGAGCTGGAGGGGGACGGCCCTCGCGGGACTGGCCGCCGACTCCGTGGCGGCGGCGGACTCCGCGGCGGCGGCGGATTCGGCCGCCGCCGCCGCGCCCCGGCCGCTCCCGATGGACACTTCGGCCTCCCCCGACACGGCGCGCGGACCTTCCGCGCGAACCGGGCCGGGGGAGGCGCGGGGATGAGGCCGGCACCCGGCGCCCGAACGCTCCCCGACCTGGCGAGGCTGGTCCTCCCGTCCGCCGCGTCGAACTGGGGAGACCGGTTCCTCAAGGTCGCGCTGGTCCTCCTGGCCGCCTGGATCGTCTACCGGGCCGTCGTCGTCGTGACCCGCCGGCTCGAGCGCTCGGTGGTCGCCAGCGGCACGGGGGTCCTCTCGGCGCGAGAGCAGCGCGGCAGGACTCTCGCGCAGATCGTGCGCAACGCCAGCACGGTGGCGCTGACCCTGGTGGCCGGCATCGCCATCCTGTCGGTGTTCGTCCCCAACGCCACGGGTCCGCTCACGGCGGCGGTCGGGGTGCTCGGCCTGGCCCTGTCCTTCGGAGCCCAGGCGCTGGTCAAGGACCTCATCGGCGGCTTCTTCATGCTGGTCGAGGGGCAGTACCAGGTCGGCGACGTGATCCGGATCAACGAGAGCACCGCGGGCCAGGTGGAGCGCGTCACCATGCGGGTGGTGGTGCTGCGGGACGTTCACGGGGTGCTGCACACGATCCCCCACGGCGAGGTCCACCAGGTAAGCAACCTCACCAAGGGCTGGTCGCGGGCGGTGCTCGAGATCGGAGTGGCCTACGGCGAGGACGTGGATCGGGTCATGAGGGTCCTCGCCGACCTGGGCCGGGGGTTGTGGAACGATGGAGACTGGCGCCCGCTCCTCGTGGAGGAGCCCGTGGTTCCGGGCGTGGAGCGGTTCGAGGACAGCGCCGTCGTGATCCGCTTCATGGCCAAGACGCTCCCTCTGAAGCAGTGGGACGTGGCACGCGAGCTCCGCCGCCGCATCAAGAACCGATTCGACGAGGAAGGCATCGAGATCCCGTTCCCGCACCGCACGCTGTACTGGGGCCGGGGCCAGGGACCGTCGGCCGCGGTCGGTGAGCCGGGTCCCGGCGCCGTCGGAGAGGGCGCATGACGTTGCGCCTGTACGATACGCTGAGCCGCTCGCCGCGGGCGTTCGAGCCGGCGGACCCCGGCCACGTGCGCATGTACACGTGCGGCCCCACGGTCTACGACCGGGCCCACATCGGCAACTTCCGGACGTTCACCTGGGAGGACCTGCTCCGGCGCTACCTGGAGTGGAAGGGATGGCGCGTGACCCAGGTCATGAACCTCACCGACGTGGACGACAAGACGATCCACGCCGCCGTGGAGCGGGGGCTGACGCTCGAGGAGGTGACCGAGCCCGTCATCGCGGGCTTCTTCGAGGACTGGGAGACGCTGGGACTCGAGCCGGCCGAGCACCATCCGCGGGCGACCGAGCACGTGGCGGAGATGATCGAGCTGGTGGAGACGCTCGAGGAGAAGGGCTACTGCTACGAGGCGGACGGTTCGGTGTACTTCGCCATCGGCCGCTTCCCGGACTACGGCAGGCTGGCGCGGCTCGACCCGGAATCGCTCCGGAGCGCGGGGCGGGCCAGCGGCGACGAGGAATACTCCAAGGACGACCCCCGCGACTTCGTGCTGTGGAAGGGAGGCGAGCGGGCCGAGGAGGGCGACGTCGCCACCTGGGACTCGCCCTGGGGGCCCGGCCGTCCGGGCTGGCACCTGGAGTGCTCGGTCCTGGCGATGGAGTATCTGGGGCCGACGCTGGACATCCACACGGGCGGGGTGGACAACATCTTCCCGCATCACACCAACGAGATCGCGCAGTCCGAGGCGGCCACCGGCCGCACGTTCGCGCGCTTCTGGCTCCACGCTGCCCACCTGCTCGTCGAGGGCGCCAAGATGTCCAAGTCGGAGGGAAACTACTTCACCGTGCCCGACCTGGTGGAGCGCGGTCATCGGCCCTCCGCGATCCGCTACCTGCTGCTCAGCGCCCACTACCGCAGTCAGCTCAACTTCACGGTCGAGGGGCTCGAGCAAGCGGACCGGGCCCTGGACAGGATCGACGAGCTGGGCGTCAGGCTGGCGGTCGCCCCGGATCGGGACGGCGGCCCGGAAGCGAGCGGAGCGCCCGGGGACGCCTCCCCCGACCCGCTCGCGCGAGCGGCGGAGCGGGCGCGCGCCGCGTTCGAGGCGGCCCTGGACGACGACCTGGCCGTGAGCGGTGCCCTGGCGGCGGTGTTCGAGTTCGTCCGGGACGCGAACGCCGTCCTGGATTCGGGCGGCGGCAGCGCTGCGGCTCGGAAGGCGGCCCGGGGATTCCTGGACGACTTCGATGCGGTTTTCGGCGTCCTCTCGCTGCGGGAAGGCGAGCGGATCGCCGTTCCCGCGGAGACCGAGCGGTGGCTCGAACAGCGGATCGCGGAGCGGCGCCGGGCGCGCTCCGAGGGCGACTTCGAGCGGGCGGATGCGATCCGCGACGAGGTGGCGGCCCGAGGCTTCGTGCTGGAGGACACGCCCACGGGGACCCGCTGGAAGCTGCCCGGGTCCGGGGCGGGCTCGGCGGCGGGCGTCGCGGTCCCCGACGGCGGCTCGTCGCCCGCCGCCGGAGGCGAGCGCGACGACATGGATTGACAGCCCCGGCAGTGACTTCTATGATACCGATCTCCCGTTGCTGACGTAGCTCAATCGGTAGAGCATCGGATTTGTAATCCGAAGGTTGTGGGTTCGAGTCCCACCGTCAGCTCACTCGCGAGGAGTGGGAGCCCCGGCGGGTCCGACCCGTCGGACGCGCCCGGAGACCGTGGAGCGGAGCACGGGCCGGGCCCGCGGTGGGGTACCGAAGCGGCCAAACGGAGCAGACTGTAAATCTGCCGGCTTATGCCTTCGGAGGTTCGAATCCTCCCCCCACCATGAGCAGGGGGCGCCGGAGGCGGAGCGGCAGCGGGTCCGGGAGGGCCTCGTGGCTCCGCGCGGCGACAGGACCAGCAGCGACGGCAGAAACGTAGCCAGGAGACGGCAGCCGATGGCGAAGCAGAAGTTCGAGCGGACGAAGCCGCACGTGAACGTGGGGACGATCGGGCACGTGGACCACGGGAAGTCGACGTTGACGGCGGCGATCACGGAGGTACAGCACGCCAAGGGATTGG